>Ga0207675_100001037_pt1 | contig 27537 bp, 23 predicted proteins | sample KBSSwiS42_FD_184305 | JGI IMG/M metagenome (GOLD analysis project Ga0207675, IMG submission 184305) | Switchgrass rhizosphere microbial communities from Kellogg Biological Station, Michigan, USA - KBS Switchgrass S4-2 (SPAdes) (version 2) | ecosystem: Host-associated > Plants > Roots >...
AATGATTTACCACCTCGTGAAAACGGATACCGCTCAGAAGGCGGAATAGAAATGTTAATTGATCCTTTAAACACTTAATAAGCTGGCATGGCAAAGAAATCACCTTTAACTCCGAGGGTCAGCACGAAGATTTCGCCGGCGCTTGCAAGCCGGGCGAAGCGGGCGAATGGACGGCAGCATTCTATTAAAGTGGGCATCATTGGAAGCGCCGGTTATACGGGAGGAGAATTGATAAGATTGTTGTTAAACCATCCTTTCTCGGAATTAACATTCATTAATAGCCGCAGCAATGCAGGAAAATTAATTCATGAAATACACAACGACCTGATAGGTGAGACACAATTAAGGTTTACCGACGACCTGAGTTTTTTGGCAAGTGGAGCGATTGATGTTCTTTTCCTTTGCCTGGGTCATGGAGAATCAAAGAAATTTATTGCAGAACACAAAATAGGCGGCAAAACAAAAGTAATTGACCTCGCCAATGATTTCCGCCTCTCAAATAAGGGTGAACGCCCCACTATCAATGGAAAGGAGGTCGTCTATGGCCTGCCTGAACTAAACCGCGACCAAATAAAAAAGGCACAGCATGTTGCCAATCCCGGTTGCTTTGCAACTTCCATACAATTAGGATTATTGCCATTGGCCAAAGCAGGACTTCTTGACGAGATCTACACGACCGGCATTACCGGTTCCACCGGTGCGGGACAGTCCCTGGCACCCACATCGCATTTCAGCTGGAGGGCAAATAATATCCAGGCATATAAAACACTAACGCATCAGCACCTCGATGAGATCGGAGAGTCATTGCTTCAGCTACAACCCGGAAGTGACATACAACTGAGTTTTGTACCCTGGCGGGGTGACTTTACCAGGGGCATTTTTATAAGTTCAACCATCACATGTGAGCTTAATTTAAAAGATTTGAATAAACTGTATGATGATTACTACAGGGGGCATCCGTTTACCCATGTAAGCAAGGATGCTATTTATTTGAAACAAGTTGTGAATACAAACAAGGCTGTTATTCACCTTGAAAAAGCGGGAACCAAGCTTGTAGTACATTCTACGATTGATAATCTACTGAAAGGCGCAAGCGGCCAGGCTGTGCAAAATATGAACTTAATGTTTGGATTGGATGAAAGCATGGGCCTGAGATTGAAGCCCTCGGGTTTTTAATTGAATCGTTGTGGTTAATGGAATAAATTTTTAATTCTGAAATCTGTCAATTTATAATATGAAACTATTTGATGTCTATCCCATCAACAATGTCACGATTACAAAGGCGAGGGGATCGTATGTATGGGATGATCAGGGTGAACAATATCTTGACCTGTATGGAGGTCATGCTGTCATCAGCATTGGGCATAATCATCCGCATTGGGTCACCCGGATAGAAGATCAGCTTGAGAAGATCGCTTTCTATTCCAATTCGATCAAAATTCCGTTGCAGCAGGAGCTGGCAGAAAAGCTGGGAAAAATTTCGGGTAAAGCGGATTATCAATTGTTTCTATGTAACTCTGGAGCTGAAGCCAACGAAAACGCATTTAAACTGGCTTCATTTCACAACGGCAGAAAAAAAATTATTGCTTTCAGCAAGAGCTTTCATGGCAGGACTTCACTGGCTGTGGCAGCTACTGACAATAAGAATCTTGTTGCACCGGTAAATGAGACAGAGAACGTAATATTTCTTCCTTTCAATGATGAAGATGCCCTCGCAGAATGTTTCAAAGAAAATGGAAACGAAATATCGTCTGTCATTATTGAAGGCATACAGGGCGTGGGAGGCATCAACGTTGCTGATGACTCATTTCTGAGAAAGATCCGTTCGCTATGTGATGAGTATGGTGCCGTTTATATTGCTGACAGTGTCCAATGTGGTTATGGCAGAACGGGTAAATTTTTCAGTCATGATTTCGCAGGCGTAAACGCTGATATTTATTCGATGGCTAAAGGAATGGGTAATGGTTTCCCGGTGGCGGGTATCATCGTCGCACCGCATATCAAGCCAAAGTATTTTATGTTGGGTACCACATTTGGTGGCAACCACCTGGCCTGCGCTGCCGCATTAGCCGTGTTAGAGATAATTGAAAAAGAAAAGTTGATGGGAAACGCGGTGATGATCGGAAAATACCTCCGCGAAGAGCTATCAGCTATTCCGGAATTAAAAAATGTGCGAGGACGCGGGCTGATGATTGGTTTTGACACACCGGATCAGCTAAAGGATCTGAAGAAGAATTTATTGACCAATCAGAAAATCTTTACGGGCGAGGCCAAACCAAATGTGATTCGTCTTCTTCCATCTCTTGCACTAAAGAAAAGAGACGCGGAGCAATTCATAGAATCGATAAAAGAAGAAATTCAGCAAATATTATCTCCAACGCCTTTAAACCTGTCATGAGAAATTTTACATCTGTAAACGATTTGAAAGGTTCTCAGGCCGATGAGGACCTACCAGGGGCCATTGACGGATTGGTGCAAAAAGCCCTCGAGTACAAGGCTGATGCCTTCAAAGACAGAACACTTGGAGCTAATAAACGAATCGGTTGTTTGTTTTTAAACCCAAGCATGCGTACAAGACTGAGCACACAGATAGCTGCGCAAAACCTGGGCATGGAATCAATCATTTTTAACGTAGGCAATGAGGGTTGGGCACTGGAATTTGAAGAGGAAGCCATCATGAGTGGAAGTACCGTAGAACATGTGAAGGACGCTGCCCCGATTTTTGGAAAATATTTCGATATCCTCGCTATCAGGACATTTCCATCGCTGAAAAACCGTGAAGATGATTACAGTGAACTCTTCATTAAACAGTTTATTAAATATGCAGGGATCCCTGTTGTCAGCCTCGAAAGCGCGACCCTTCACCCCCTGCAATCATTGACGGATATTCTCACCATAATTGAAAATTTTTCGGATAGCAGACACTCAGCACAACCGAAAACCAAAAATCCTGCGGCCGCCGAAGGCTTGCCGCAGGCGCGGCAAAAACCTAAAATTGTTTTAACCTGGGCTCCCCATGTAAAACCTTTACCACAATGCGTCGCCAATAGCTTTGCCCAATGGATTAATGCATGGGGTGAAGCGAATTTTGTTATAACCCATCCCGAAGACTACGATCTGGATGAGCAGTTCACCGATGGGGCAACGATTACCCGGGACCAGGATGCTGCATTAAAGGACGCCGATTTTGTATACGTTAAGAACTGGAGCACCTATCATGATTATGGGCGCATCTACTGCAACGATCCCGCATGGATGCTCACCAATGAAAAATTAAAGCTGACCAGCAATGCAAAAGTGATGCATTGTTTGCCGGTAAGAAGAAATGTGGAACTAAGTGATGAAGTGCTGGACGGACCGAACAGTATCGTTACGCAGGAAGCGTCAAACAGGGTATGGGCGGCCCAAGCGGTCCTTTCAGAAATATTAAAGAACAGTGGATAAGCTGTATGTCATAAAAATCGGGGGAAATATTATTGATGAAGAAGCAAAGCTTTCTTCATTCCTGGAAGATTTTTCATCGGTCAACGACAAAAAAATACTGGTGCACGGAGGAGGTAAGTTGGCGACGAGAATGGCGGAACAATTGGGGATTGAACAAAAGCTCATTGATGGAAGACGGATAACAGACGCGGAAACGTTGAAAATCGTTACCATGGTTTACGCCGGTTATATCAATAAGAATATTGTTGCAAGATTGCAGTCCAGGAATTGCAACGCTATGGGACTATGTGGCGCGGATGGTGATGTCATATTGGCGCACAAACGGCAGCACCCCGTACTTGACTACGGTTTTGTAGGAGACATTGATGCAATCAATACCGATTTAATCGCCGGCCTGCTGCAAAAAAATATTGCCATTGTATTTGCTCCTCTTACTCATGATCACCAGGGACAATTACTCAATACAAATGCGGATACCATTGCCCAGGAAATTGCAACGGCAATGAGCGGCCTCTATGATGTGCATTTAATCTATTCATTTGAAAAGGCGGGAGTCTTATTGGATGTAAATGATGAATCAACCGTAATAAATAAACTCGAATGGGAATACTACCAGCAATTAAAGACTCCATCCAATGGTAACAAGACGAAAATATTTGCCGGCATGATCCCAAAACTGGATAATGCATTTACGGCTCTGAACAACGGCGTGAAAAAAGTAATTATCGGTAAAGCTGAGGAATTAGAGGAACTGATTGCCGGTACCTGCGGAACAACCATTACCAATGAATAATAAAATAGATATCCTGTATTCCGATGCTGTCGGGTTGTTAAAAGAACTTATTGCCACGCCTTCGTTTAGTAAAGAGGAAGATGAGACTGCGGGCATACTTTGCCGTTTTATCGGTGAAAGGGGAATTCAGCATTCCCGGGTTGGGAATAACGTGTATGCTCTGAATAAATTCTACGATGGTAGCAAGCCAAGTGTACTACTCAATTCTCATCATGATACGGTAAAACCAAACAAGGGATACACCTTCGACCCATTCTCTCCATTTGAAAAAGACGGGAAGTTGTTTGGTCTTGGCAGCAATGACGCAGGTGGCTGCCTTGTATCACTACTGGCCACATTTCTATATTTCTATGACAAAGAAGGAATGAATCATAATGTGGTATTTGCGGCAAGTGCTGAAGAAGAGATTAGTGGTGTGAATGGAGTTGAGCTGGTACTCCCCTACCTTGGCAAATTGGACTATGGCATTGTTGGAGAGCCGACAAAACTGGAAATGGCGGTTGCAGAACGCGGTCTTATGGTGATCGATTGTACCGCCGAAGGTAAATCGGGTCATGCGGCGAGGAACGAAGGTGAAAATGCATTGTACAAAGCTGTTGACGATATCACGTGGTTGCGAAACTATAAATTCGGAAAAGTTAGCCCGCTTTTGGGTGAATCCAGGCTGACAGCAACAGTGATCAATACGGAAAATATCCAGCACAATGTAGTACCGTCTCAGTGCAAATTTGTGATTGACGTGAGGGTAAATGAACTCTATACATTTGAAGAGATCCTTGATTTGTTAAAGAATAATCTCAAAAGCAAATTCAAGCCACGCACCACCCGTATGAAATCGACCTCGATTCCGCTGGATCACTTGTTGGTAAAAGCAGGAATAACCCTTGGCCGGGGATACTTCGGTTCCCCTACTACATCCGACAAGGCGCTAATGCCGTTTGCCACCTTAAAAATGGGACCGGGCGACAGTGCCCGCAGCCATACTGCTGATGAATTTATTTACCTAAATGAGATAAAAGAAGGGATTAATACATATATCCAGCTCGTCAACCAATTAATATGAAACTTTGGCAAAAAGATAAAGCCTCACTGAAGGAAGTCGAAATCTTTACCGTTGGTAGGGACAGGGAGTTTGATTTGCTGCTCGCTCCTTTTGATGTCGTGGGTTCAATTGCGCATGTGACCATGCTTGGGCAAGTAGGACTCCTGGAAAAAAAAGAAAAAGATTTATTGATTAAAGAATTAAAAGAGATTTACCAAACGACCCTGCCCACGCACTACTCACTATTCACTATTCACCACGACGTTGAGGATATTCATTCCCAGGTTGAATTCATCCTGACTGAAAAACTTGGAGACATCGGAAAAAAAATTCATGCGGCACGCAGCCGTAACGACCAGGTCCTTGTTGATATAAAATTATTCCTGCGTCATGAATTGCAGCAACTCGTTCAAAACATTCAATCCTTATTTGACTTACTTCAATTGCAAAGTGAAAAGTATAAAGATGACCTGTTGCCCGGTTACACGCACTTGCAATTAGCAATGCCGTCTTCGTTTGGACTTTGGTTTGGCGCGTATGCCGAAAGCCTGGTGGATGATATGGTCACCATAAAAGCCGCGTTTGATGTGGTCAATAAAAACCCTTTGGGCTCTGCGGCTGGATATGGTTCTTCGTTTCCAATTGATCGTGCCCTGACCACCAGCCTGCTGGGTTTTGAAACTATGAATTATAATGTCGTGTACGCTCAAATGGGAAGAGGCAAAGCTGAGAGGATTACCGCAATGGCCATGGCCAACGTGGCTGATACGTTGAGCAGGCTTTCGATGGACGCGACCCTGTTCTTAAATCAAAATTTCGGATTCATATCATTTCCAGCTGAGCTCACAACGGGTAGCAGCATTATGCCGCATAAGAAGAACCCGGACGTGTTTGAATTGATCCGTTCTCATTGCAATCAAATAAAAGCACTTCCCAATGAGATTCTCTTAATGACTACGAATTTACCTTCCGGGTACCACCGGGACCTTCAACTTTTGAAGGAGCACCTGTTTCCTGCGCTAAAAACATTGAAAGATTGTATTGACATGGCAGGTCTTATGCTATCGAATATTGAAGTGAAAAAAGATATTTTGAGCGACGAGAAATACAAATATCTCTTCAGTGTAGAAGAAGTGAACAAGCTCGTTAATTCCGGCCTGCCTTTCCGTGACGCCTACAAGAAAATCGGTTTGGACATTGAAGCCGGCAAATTCACATATGATACAAACATTCAGCATACCCACCAGGGCAGCATCGGTAACCTTTGTACCGGTGAAATAAAACAACAGATGCAAAAAGTTGTGGATTCTTTCCCATTCCAGTCGGTAACTAACGCCATTAACAAATTACTGTCTCACTCATAATCCATACTGGTCTACCAGGAAGATCAATGCTGCGATGTTAACGGCGCCAAGGTCCAGCTCTCTTTTGTTTACGGCTTCGAAGACATCATTCTTTGCATGGTGTAAATCAAAATATCGTTGCGAGTCCACGACTAGTCCTGCAAGTGATGTTCCCAATGCCTTATTCAATGGACCAATGTCGGCGCCGCCGCCTCCTCTCGTGAAATCACCGCCCCCGTACGGAGCAATGAGCCGCTGCCATTGCATAACTTTTTTAAACTGCTCATCAGACATCATAAATGTGAAGCCCCGGGGAGTAAAGCCACCTGCGTCAGTTTCCAATGCAAAAACGTGTCGCTCGTTTTTAGACGAAGCTTCCTCGGCGTATTTTGCGCCACCTTTAAGCCCGTTTTCCTCATTTGCGAACAATACAAAACGAATCGTCCTTTTAGGTTTATACCCGACTGCTTTAAAAGCCCTTAATATTTCAATAGTTTGTACCGTGCCTGCACCATCATCATGAGCGCCTTCGCAGTTATCCCAGCAATCGAGGTGACCCGCCACGGTAATGATTTCATCCGGGTATTGTGAACCTTTCAATTCACCAATCACATTGTGGCCGACCGTATCGGTTAAAAACCTGCCATTGGTGCGAATAAAAACACTCACTTTACCGCTCGCCAGTTTCTCGCTTAAATAATCCGCGTCCTTCAGGCCAATCGCCACAGCGGGGATCATTGAATACGCCGAATCATATTGAGTCATTCCTGTATGCGGGATATTGTCCGTGCTTTCCGTAAGGCTTCTGACAATTACAGCAAGTGCACCATACTTCGCGGCCCGGCTCGGTCCATGACTCCTGTACTGTGATGCATCGCGGTATGCATGAAAGACATTTACAAGGGTAGCATCGAATTTATAATTATAAAAAACAATTTTTCCATTTACCTGGTCCTTCTTTGCTTCGAGGTCATCAAAAGAATTTACGAGAACTACATTGTCCACTATACCTTTCGGACCTGTTCCAACTGAATTACCAAGAGCAATTACTTCCAGCTTCTTCTCTGATTTGGTAGTACCCACTCCTCCCGATGTGGGTTGAAAAGAAGTAATGCCTGCTTCATCTTTTCCGCCTCTTATCCAATGGGGGACCTTACATTCCTGCAGCCATGTTTTGTCAGCACCGCTTTCCTCCATGGTTTTATACCCCCATTGCTCCGCCTTCACCATCCCCTGTGAGCCGGCGAGCCTGGGACCAATTTGTTTGGTCAAATAGCGAAGGTTTTCATATGCCTTGCTATTTATAAAAATCTCGTCGGCTATGCGACGGATCATTAATGAGTCTGCCTGGGCGGAGCAAATAAAACCAAGACCCATCGAAATCAATGTAGCTGCGATTCTTAACATGTGATTGTAATTTGTAAAGAAACTGCAAAATAAATATTTAAGACAAATGGCAAACCTTCCTCCGCCAAAACTGTTACCTTAGGACAGATATTGCAGAATATTAATTTATGAGAATTGGAATTGTTTGCTATCCCACTTTTGGCGGTAGTGGCGTATTAGCTACCGAGTTAGGCAAGGCCCTTGCGCAGAAGAATCACCATGTGCATTTCATAACGTACCAGCAGCCGGTCAGGTTGAACGGGTTTATACCGAATATTTATTACCACGAGGTACAGGTACCAACTTACCCGTTGTTTGATTATCCTCCTTATGAAACCGCACTTGCAAGTACAATGGTGGATGTGATCCGAAACAATGACCTTGACCTGCTGCATGTGCATTACGCGATTCCTCATGCCTCGGCCGCCTATATGGCCAAGCGCATCCTCGAAAAGGAGGCCAAAAAAATAATACCTGTTATTACCACGTTGCATGGCACTGACATCACATTAGTAGGCCGGGACAAAACCTATGCGCCGGTCGTGGCATTTTCCATCAACCAGAGCGACGGCATCACCGCTGTGTCCGAAAACCTGCGCGACGAGACTTATAAAACCTTCTGTATCGAAAAGGAAATAGAAGTGATCAACAATTTTGTGGACGTGGCCCGTTTCACGCGCAAGCCAATCGATGCGTTTAAAAAAGTGATAGCTCCCCATGGCGAACGAATTTTGATGCATGCCTCTAACTTCAGAAAGATTAAACGTGTGACGGATGTAGTGAAAATATTTTTTGAAGTACACAGGCAGATGCCTTCAAAATTGTTATTTGTCGGCGATGGCCCCGAACGACAAATGGCGGAAGAACTTAGCCGTTCGCTAGGCGTTGGAGATAGCGTGCGATTTGTAGGGAAGCAGGAGCAAATGGAAGACATCCTTGCCATTGCTGACTTGTTTTTGCTTACATCCGAATATGAAAGTTTCGGGCTCGCAGCCCTGGAAGCAATGGCTTCCGGAGTACCTGTAGTGTCTACCAACGCCGGTGGCTTAAAAGAAATAATGGTACAGGGTGAAACCGGGTATATGGCCGACATAGGCGACATCAATACTATGGCCGCCTACGCCATGAAAATATTAGGAGATGACGAAATTTTGAAAAAATTTAAGTCGAACGCCGCAGCTCATGCTAAAAAGTATGACATAAGCAATATCGTACCCCTATATGAAAAACTGTATGAAAGATTTTTGTAGAAAGTAATGAAGGACGTTTTCCTTCTGCCGCGATTAAGTGTTAACGCTACGTTGCCTTTATCTCCTCAACCAAAGTGCGGGATTTACATTTTTGTTTTCGATCATGAGCATGAAATTGATCTGGCCACCGGAGCCATCGTCGGCTTCACCCGCACGACCAATAACAAACCCGGTATTCACAATGGCACCTTTTGTAACATTCACCGCGGAAAGATTGCTGTATGACGTAATGTATTTGCCGTGGCGAATGATCACCGCAGCAGCTTCACCATAATTATGGATTCCGATAACTTCACCCGAAAACACCGCTTTGACGGGCGAACCGGCTTGTGTACCGATCGTCAAACCGGGATTATCATCGACTATATTATCAAACCCATCCACTTTATAGCGGCCAAATGGAATGAGCACTACACTCTTATCGACCGGCCATGGAAGCTTCCCTTTGTTGTTTGAAAAATCGGCACCCAACTTTATATCCCTGTCATTCATCTCAAGATAGCTGGTCACGGCTTTTTTCTCGACAGCTTCCGGTTTTGTTGGTGTGACAGCGGGCGCTGTTGCGGGGTTATTTTCACTTGATTCACTCTTCTTTTTTGCAGCTGCAATTCGATCCCGTTCCTTTTTTTCAGCATCGAGCCTGAGCGCTTCTTTTTTCTTTGCTGCTTCTATTTCCCGCCGTATGATCGCAGCAATGGCATTGTTTAAATCGCGGTCTCTTTTCTTTTTCACCGCGATCTGTTTTTTCAGGTCATTGCTTTGTGACTTTAATTTAGAAACTACCTGGTCCTTTTCTTTTTTCTGGTCCACCAGTTCATTCTTTTCTTTCGTCTGGCTTTGCAGCGCCACGCTCTTTTGTTGCTTTCTGCCTAATTGCTGTTGTTGGCGTTTTGCAATCAGCTGTTGAGTTTCATTGATAGTGGTAACCTGCTTTTCGCGGTAGGCCCGGTAGCTTTTCAGGTACGCAACCCTTCTTACAGCATCATTAAAGCTGGTAGCGGAAAAGATAAAATTTACGTAGTCAAAACTGCTACGGTTTTTATAAGCATACACTATGGTTCGTGCATACTCTGATTTTAATGTATCAAGTTGTTTTTGCAACCGGTAAATCTCGAGATTGCTGCGGTAAAGGTCATCGTCGATCATGCGCAGCTCCTTGTTGATACTGCTGATATAACGTTCCTGGAGTTTCATTTTCCGGGTCAGCATATTCAACTGGCCAAGTGATTGCTTGGTTTGACCTTTTACCTTATTGTACATTTCCTGGATCTCTTTCAGCTCGTTTTGAATTTCTCTTCTTTCCTGTTCCAGCTGTTCTTTTTCGGCAGAGCCGGATTGCGCATAAAGAAATCCCGCAGCCGCTATTATTGCTATAAGGGTAAGCAGGTATTTTCGCATATTCAACTTATTAGACGATTGTTACAAATATTCAGAAACAGAAAGGTATAACGTTCGGGTCTAAAATAAATTTTGCAATTCTAATTTCGTTTATAGTTTTTCGGGATAGTGAACGGGAAACTTAACGTTTCATTAAAATCATACGATTTAATCTCAAACTTTATGTCCAGGTTAGCTTTTTCTGCGACCGTAATCCGGCGATTTGTGGAGAAGAACACGCCCTTTTTGTTTTCGTAATCGCTATAATGCAGGTTGCAGGTTCGGCTTCGCTTTACGTCTACATCATCCAACTTGCTGTTCTCAATTCTCCCTGTTTCATTTATAGTAAGCAGGTTTCTAAACCAATTACCCACGCTAAGCAACGAAATCGTGTTGCCCGATCTCGAATAAGATATAACAGTGCTGTCGAAAAAAACAGGGTTCCCTATTAAGATGTCCTGCAGTGATTGCAGGTCGAGTGGCAACGCAGTTACTTCCTGGAGAAAGGCAACGCTTCTTGCCATATAAATTTTGTCCTGCTTGTTTAATATTTTGACAGAATCTTTGGTAATATAAGCGCGCAGTCCTTCAATTCCCAGTATTGCTGTAATTGAAATCCAGATAACACTATCCTTATACATCCTTAGGTTGACATTCATATTATGATTCTTTTGGTCCGTACCCGAATAGTCAACGTTAAGTTTTGCGGAAAAAGTAGTGTAATGAATAGTGCTCTTTTTTATATTTTCCAAACTCTGTCGAATTACCGCCAGTGAATCTTCGCCCGATTTCCCTGATGAGTCAACAACAACCTGCACTGAATCTTTCTTCGCGATTGCCGTTTGAATTTTTCTCGTAGACCTGCACGAAAAAATAAGAGGGGCAGTAATCACCAGTAATAGTAAGATTCGCTTCATCATTAACTAATAACTTTTACTTCTTGCCCGTATGACCAAAGCCACCGGCGTTTCTCTCTGTCACTTCCAGTTCTTCCACCTCTTTCCACGCTGCCTGCTCTACTTTTTGAACGACCAGCTGGGCAATCCTGTCACCATGTTGAATGACCTGTTCGTCTGACGAAAGGTTGATTAAGATTATCTTAATTTCTCCCCGGTAATCAGCGTCTATCGTTCCGGGAGTGTTAAGACAAGTGATTCCCTGTTTGCTTGCCAAACCGCTTCGCGGCCGCACCTGCACTTCATAACCTTGTGGTATTTCTATAAAGATTCCCGTTGGTATCAATGCCCTTTCCAATGACCGTAAGGTTTTGGGTGTCTCGAGATTAGCCCGTATATCCATTCCTGATGAACCGGGTGTGGCATATTGCGGGAGCGCGTTAGGAGATGTATTGACGATCTTTATTTCAACTTGTTTCATGCTTGCAAATATAAATGTTCAACATTTTTAAGGCTTATAAAGCTGTAAATAGTTTAAAGACGTTTTAATTGAACAAGGCACATTCCGCCCACCTATGCGTCCTTTTTGAGCAATACCGTTGCATAGGCAATGATCCCCTCCTTTCTTCCTACAAAACCCATCTTTTCAGTAGTTGTTGCCTTTACGGAAACATCATTTTTCGAAATTTCGGTAATAGATGCGATTATATCGCGCATCTTTTCGGCATAAGGGATTATTGCCGGCTCCTGCAGGCATACAGTTGTATCAATATTTACAACAGAATAAGCTTCCCTTCTGATCAGCTTCATTGTTTCCTTGAGCAATATTTTGCTGTCAATATTTTTATAGGCATCATCTGTATTGGGGAAATGAATGCCGATGTCGCCAAGACAAAGAGCGCCCAGCAATGCATCACATATGGCATGAAGCAACACATCGGCGTCGCTATGACCCAACGCGCCTTTTGTGTGAGGAACTTTTATCCCTCCTATCCACAGATCCCTCCCTTCTGCCAATTGATGAAAATCAACACCGGAGCCAACGCGATAGGACATACCAGAATTTTAGTTTGCAAATATAGACAGTGTTGCCGGATCAGGGTTGAACATTAAAACTCCAGCTTGTGATCGATGTAACCCGGCCGCGTGCATTTATTGCTAAAAAAAACGCCCCTTTTTAGAGAGGCGTTTTTCAATACATTTATTGATCAATGTTTATTCAGCATCGTTATTTTCGGTCGCAGCGTTGCCATCAAGATCAAACAAGATGGAGAAACGGAGTGTATTTGAAAGTGGATTTTGTGTAACACCACTTCCCGAAGGTATCAGGTAAGAGAAGTTAAGTCCAAAAATATTGTACTTGACACCAACACCGGTTGTGAAGTGACGGCGATTGCCCTTGGTTTCATGTTCCCAGAAATATCCTGCGCGTAATGCAAACTGGTTCTTATACCAGAATTCGGCACCGGTCGAAATCTGAAACTCCTTCAACTCTTCTTCAAACCCACCAGGCGCGTCACTAAACGAGCTGAACCAGCTGCTGACAACGCTTTGGCTCCGATACTTATCAAGCTCTTCCTGAGTATATGGTTGAGCAGGAGGCGTGGGCACCATTAATTTATTAATGTCCAATCCAAACGTCAGCTTATTATCCTCATTGAAATTCTTAGTATATGTGCCTCCCATCCCAAAATTGGCCGGGATAAAATCCTTTGCATCTGCGTTACCAGTGTAAGAAATTTTCGACCCGAGATTGGTAAGCGCTATCCCAAAGCCAAAGCCGTCGCCAAGGTCATTCTTTCCATCGTAGTAAAAACCAATGTCGGCGGCAACGGAGCTACCGGCTTTATAAGAAGTACCTCCCGTGTTGGGAACGCCATTTGTAAGATCCGAATTGATATATCGTAATGCAATACCTAATCCCAAATGATCAGAAAGTTTTCGGGAGTAACCGGCATCAATACTGAACTCACGTGGTTTACCATTTCCCCAATTATTACCTACACCATCGGTAAATTGGATATTTCCCAGGCTGAAGTAACGAAGATTCATCGTTAAAGCCTGTAAGTCGTCAAGTTTGTAATATCCCGACAAAGAAGCGAGGTACACATCATTCACAAGGTTTTTTAACCATGGTGTATAAGTGGCCAAAATACCTCCCTTTGATTCATTGAATGCAACTTTTCCCATGTTCCAAAAACCCGATGCAGCATCTGCTGACGTGGCGAGACCAACATCTCCCATCCCTCCGGAGCGGGCATCAGGTGAAATTCTTAAAAAGGGAACAGCAGTGGTGACTACATTGATGGTTGGATCCTGGGCCTTTAAAACAGATAAGCTTCCACAAAAAAACAAAACTCCGGCAGTTAGCTTCAAAACGTTTGGTCGCATTAGAATAGTTATTTTTATTGTATAGTTGAACAAATTTGAAAAAACACGAGACGGGACTATAAAATCCACCTCTATCTAAAATAATACCAGCTTTTCAATCTTTTCTTTCCTCAACTTATTGGGAGCCGTGACGGAAAGTTTATACAGATACACTCCTTTAGCCACTTTATCACCGTATTCGTCCTTACCGTCCCACTCTAGTTCACTTGAACGATTTCCGATGGTGTTTATTGTCTTTTGAAAGGTTTTTATTACCCTTCCGGTCACCGTAAATATTTGTAACCGAACCTGTAAGTCAAGACCCGGTTTATTATGCTCAAACCAAAACTGGGTTCGGGTGGTAAATGGGTTGGGATAGTTCAAAACATGGCTTATTTGCAGTTCCTCGTCGGCTTCTACTATAAACTCCAGGATCGCCTCGCTTGAGTTGTTTAAAACGTCCCAGGCTTTGACTTTCAGGCGATGCGGACCGGGCTTGAGCTCCGGGAGCTGGAAACTAACTCTTCCCAGCTGGTAACTATTCAAATCAGCCTGGAAAAATTCGTTGAGAATGAAAAATTGATTGTCATCATCGTCAAGGGTTGCTACCAGGTCATGGCCAATGCCCGTACTGGAAGTGTTTATACCTGATGAATCAGAAAGCTTTAAGATCAGCACTGGCATTTCATTGGTGATACCTCCATTTACAAATTTTTCGTCATTAAGAAATGGCTTGATAACCGGCCCTTCTTTATCGTTGTCTACATCATTTCCTGATCCACCGACCATAAAACCGGTATAATAACCATTGCCATCATTTGCTCCGTTTTCAGCATACAGGCTCAGTTTACCGTTTCCATACTGGTAGTTTATGTCCCTGGGAACTTTGAATGAAAACGAAAATTTCCCGCCGGTAACGCTGGCTTTTCCCTTGAAAAGAATATTTGACTGAGTACTGAACGACGTCGGCGGACTGGTAGGATCGTTCCCAAGTGTACTTATGTTTTGTGGCTTGTCATAGACGACAGGATAAACGTTTCCATTAAAACCTGTCAAAAGATTTCCCTGCACGTCTCTGACCTCTCCTTCGATGATCACTTTTTCGGCAGCGCTTAACGTGTCCACCGCGGTAGCAGGTGTGCCATTTATTTTAGTCGGCTGAACCTTCAAAACGGGATATGCAATTGTAACGGCAGGATCACCCAGCAGTGTAAATTTCCTGTTGTTGGCGATATCGGATGAGGTCTGGTAGGTGTAGTTTTTTGCATCTTTGACGGCATCTCCCAAAGCCCGGTAGCGACCGTCGGCACCGGTTTGCAATGCAATCTGCAAATAGTTGTTGTTCATGATACGATTGCTGAACGCAAAAACAACCCTTGTCGTTGTCATCAATGCAATGGCACCAGTCTTTGGTCGAACGAGGATATTTTCTCCAAGTGAATTCAGCAGTGGATTATCAAAGGGAGCAAAATCACAGGTGGCAGTTATGAATAAGGGTAACCTGTTAACGTTCTTCCAACTGTTGACTATTTGCTGGTCCAATATCGTTTCTTCTGCCAGCCGGCGGGGCCCGCCGTGGCCTGCAAAGTTCCAAATCAATGTGCCGTTCAATACCTGGTTATTGATAGCCTGGTTAACCGATGGGTAGGCACTGCCCCCGGAGCCGGTTTCCTGGCGGTAGGCATCGAGATAAATTTTTTGTTTGTCAAAAACCGGCGCCGTTGTCGATACTGTACCGGTTACCAATTCCATATCCTGCAAGTGAAGGTTTTGATCTTCGTCATCGGCGATAAAAGTGAAATTATTCCTCCACGGACCAAAACTTGATGGGTTGTAATATGCCTCTACCTTATCGACAAAATTTGTTGCTTCCTCCGTGTTTTTCGCCGGCACCCTCCCAACACCGATATCAAGATAATTGACGATCGAACCGGAATTTATATCTTCTGTATCGTCCAAAAAACCAAAAAAATCGTCGGTTGTATAAGTAGACAAAATGTCTAACGAAACGTTGTTCTGGTACGAAGGAACGTAGTTTGTATTGTTAAGTAAACGGTCTTTGTAATCGTACGAAGCATCTCCGAAAAGCAAAAGGTATTTTAGTTTATCAGCCGGATCTTTGAATTTGTCGTAATACATTTTTACAAAATCCCGGATGGCCGTCGGGTCGGGAGTGCCACTGCTAAATTCGTTGTATACCTGCTGTGTTGTTACTACCAATGTTCTTAACCCATTGTGCTGGCGATGAAATTGTGCGAGTCGTTGTGCCTGCGCCAAAAATGGCGGATGCACTACAATAATGTGATCTGTCGGCGCGGCCCCATGTAAATCCTGGTTCGCAATCTTTCCCTCCGGCTCAGGAACGGGCAGATCCGTGTTGTTGAAAGCGATGTACTCCCGTAAGCTGGAACAGCTGTTGACAAATCTTAATTCGCCGCCGGAAAAATTTTGCTGCATAAGAAGTGGAGTTAACGGATCGGTGACGTCCCAAACCTGAGTCGTTGTTTTTGCGTCGCTGATAACAAATTCACCCGTATTATTACCTACGCTTGTCCAGTCACGAAACAACAGTTGGTTTACTCCGTTCAACGAAAGTCGGCCCCTGGAAAATATTTCAAACCAGTTGAGCCAGCCTTGAGCGTTAAAGCTACCTGGATTGTAGCTGTAAGCGACAGTAATATCGTTTTGCGTTGCATTTGTTGATGCGGTCGCGGTTGCTTCTTGTGCAAACCGGTCGTATTGGCCCGTTCCAACGGGAGGTACACTAATTTGCTGAAGAAAGTTGTTGTTAACCTTTACGTCAAAATTGCTGCCGGCACCCACTGATCGGGCAATGCAATTTGTACGTACCGATAAATTTGCTCCGGTCAAAATATTTGGAATGCTTACTGCAAAGCTTCGGGTCAGGGATCTTCCCGGCAGGTTTGAGAATTCTTCACCGTACCATTCCTTGCCGCTTGATAAAAAATTGACTGTATCCAGTTCGTGTACAAACCGTGCGGAAAAGCTATTGATGGTGACATTGGGTGAAGCGGCACCTGGTGAACGCACAATTCTTTTCCCGTCTCCGCCGACGGTTAAATAATAATATGTTTTATCGCTATAAAGATTCTTTTGATGATGGAAGCCCTGGTTTACCGAATCTTTTAACCACTGGTCAGCACCGGATGCAAAAAACAGGGCGTAATCATTTCCGTTGAGAAATCCATCACCTTCATCTACCACCATCAGCGCGTTTTCCACCAGGTCATCCGTCCATTCGCCACTATTTGACTCATTCAACATCTTTCCGCCATTTCCATACAGGCGAAGACCTGAAGATGCCAGATTGCCCGTGGAAATACCCAATTTGTTTAGAAAGGGAATGTCAATTTTGTAGATCCCCGGTTCTTTTATCGCTATTAAATAAAAATTGCCGCTTGCCAGTACTGATCGGGGTTTATAGGAACGCTGGGCTATGACCGGGGTAATAATAGCCACCAGCACCCCGGCTAAAAGCAAATTCTTTCTCAGCAGCATTATTGGCAAAACTGCAATTTAATCGTGAATTAACTATCCGAAAAAAGTAATTGCACCAATGCCAAACGGATTTAATCCGGCTATATTCGCAAAACGGCAAAAAAGGGCCTGGATAAACAATAAAATCCTGTCAGGGTGCGTTAAATTTGTTCCAACACGAAGGTTTATGCAAAAAACTATGAAAGTGAAAAGCTTAGCAATCCTTGTATCCTGCGTGATGCTATTTGCATCATGTAAAAATTTCAGTCTTTTTAACAAGAAAAAAGACAAGTCGGAAGTGACCGGCTGGAACTACAACGACAAGAACATGGGTGGTTTCCAGGTGGCCAAGGCAAAAGACCAGCAAACGGGCCCCGGACTCGTCTTTGTTCAGGGCGGTACGTTTACCATGGGCCAGACCGATGAAGACGTTATGGGTGATTGGAATAATATCCCCCGCCGTGTGTCAGTTCCTTCTTTTTACATAGACCGGACTGAGGTTTCTAACTTACATTATCGTGAATACCTCTTTTGGCTTACGAAGGTTTTTGATCCTTCAGATCCCGTAAATGTGCCAATTATTGAAGGTGCATTGCCTGATACGTTGGTTTGGAGAAGTGAATTGAGCTATAACGAACCGTTGGTTGAGTTTTATTTCCGCCATCCTGGCTTCAATAATTACCCGGTTGTGGGTGTTACATGGAGACAGGCCAAGGACTTCTGCCTGTGGAGAGGGGACCGTGTAAACGAGGGAATTCTTTTGGAAAAAGGATATATCAACAAACAAGGCTTGCAGGGCCAGCAGGGAAGCAACAATTTCACTACAAAATCCTATTTGCTTGACCTGTATCAAACAGCGCCGGGCAAAACAGCAACTTCAAAAAAGAATCCGTTAAAGACTCCGCAGGGTCAGCCCCGCACCAAGGTTTCCATGGAAGATGGATACCTTATGCCTGATTATCGTCTTCCTTTCGAAGCAGAATGGGAATATGCGGCCTATGGTTTAATCAACCAAAACCCAAGACCCAGTAAAAAAGAAGGAAAACGCGGTGAGGAGCTACAGACCAACAAACAAATTTACCCCTGGTCTCAAAATGTGAATGGTCTTCGCGATACCCGTCGCGGAAGCTGGCAGGGTCAGTTCCTTGCGAACTTCAAACGTGGATCAGGTGATAATGCCGGTGTTGCCGGAGGTTTGAATGACCGCGCCTTCTATACTGCTGAAGTAAAATCATTTTTCCCCAATGGATTCGGCATATATAATATGGCAGGTAACGTGAGTGAGTGGGTGCAGGACGTATACAGACCGCTTTCTTCGATGGATTATGATGATATGCCAGCACCGTTCCGCGGTAATAAATATGAGAGATTATACAGGGATTCATCCACTGGAGAAGCCCAAATCAATGATACGACCGGCCGTGTAAGAATGATTGATGTAACAGACGCTGAGAGCAAAAATCGCCGTAATTATCAGCGTGGTAATGTGATCAACTATTTAGATGGTGACTCATCCTCTCAAGCAGCATATGGTTATGGTGCCACCACTTTGGTAAGCGATAAATCACGTGTTTATAAAGGTGGTAGCTGGAATGATCGTGCTTATTGGCTGAGCCCGGGTGCCCGCCGCTACCTTGAAGAAGACCAGGCTTTGAGCACCTTAGGTTTCCGTTGCGCTATGGACCGCATGGGAAGCCCTGAAGGAAACGGACGTAAGGTAGGTCAGCAGTTCCCAACAAAGAGACAGAAAAAATAACTTATTCTGATAAACCCAAAAGACCCTCCGACAAAACGGGGGGTCTTTTTTTTAGCAAAGGGGAACGAGTCGAAGAGTATTTTTGTCGTATGCAAATTGAAAACTTGTACAGCATTTACCGGGAGCATCCGAACGTCCAAACCGATACCCGAAAGTTAAGCGCCGGAGACCTTTTTTTTGCTTTGAAAGGCGGAAACTTCAACGGCAATCAATTCGCTCACCAGGCAATTGAGTCGGGAGCAGCCTATGCCGTCATCGACGAAAAAAGCTTTGAGATCCCCGGCAAAACAATTTTAGTAGAGGACGTATTGACGAGCCTGCAGCAATTAGCCAAATACCATCGTGAACGCCTTGCCCTTCTATCCCGCGAAAGCGAAATACCTTTCTTAGCAATTACCGGCAGCAATGGCAAAACAACGACTAAGGAACTCATACATGCGGTTCTGTCTACCACGTATAAAACATATACCACTGAAGGAAATCTCAATAACCACATCGGAATCCCTCTCACACTATTAAAGATAAAGGACGACGCTAAAATGGCTGTCATTGAAATGGGCGCCAATCACATTGGCGAAATTGCTTCCTATTGTTCCTTCGCCCTGCCTACTCACGGCATCATTACCAATTGCGGTAAAGCTCACCTGGAAGGCTTTGGCAGTGTGGAAGGTGTGAAAAAAGCGAAAGGAGAATTATTCGATTTTTTAAGGACGTTGCCGCATGGCTATGCCTTTGTTATGTGGGATTACGATTACCTGCGTGACATGAGTAAGGGTATCAGCGGTATCATTAAGTACGGAACAGCAGATGCACACATAACGGGCAAGGTCCAACGAAATGAACCGTTTCTTGAAATCGAGATCACGCAGGGAATGGACGACCCGTCTATTCAAACACAGCTTGTCGGAGATTACAACTTACCGAATGTATTAGCAGCGGTAACCGTTGGCAAAACGTTTAAAGTACCGGAAAATAAAATAAAATCCGCTATCGAAAACTATCAACCGACTAACAGCCGCTCGCAATTAGTTCAAAAAGGAACAAACACAATCATACTCGATGCATACAATGCCAACCCCAGCAGTATGAAACTTGCGATTGAAAATTTTGCCAAAATCCCTGATCGCAATAAAATACTTCTGCTGGGCGCAATGGCTGAATTGGGCAACGAAAGTGTCGATGAACACAAAAGCATCGTTGAACTTATTAAGAAAAACACCTGGTCAAAAGTTGTACTGGTCGGAGGCGATTTTTTAAACTTTGAACATCCGTTTATAAAATTTGAAAATTCGGCGCTCGCCAGGGAATGGTGGAAGCAGCAACAATTTGAAAACATGCACGCTTTGATAAAAGGCAGCAGGAGCATGCAAATGGAAAAAATACTCGAAGAGTAACGCAGCTCACTGGACGTGCATCCATTCGAATTGAAACGTTCAACTCGATTAAAGAACAGTATTATTCATTTTTGACTTTGAAGTTTAACGAATGGAAATTATTGGCTATATCTGCTCGATCCTGATTGGTATGTCGCTTGGCCTCATTGGCAGTGGAGGATCTATCCTTACTGTACCGGTACTCGTCTACCTGATGCATATAAATCCGCTGGTAGCAACAACAAGTTCCTTGTTTATCGTAGGAGTTACAAGTCTTGTGGGTGGGTTAAGAGCCTATAATAAGAAAGCAGTTGACTTTGAAGCAGTCACCGAATTTGGTATTCCTTCTATTTTCTCGATTTTTATCACACGCCATTACCTGCTTCCAGCGCTCCCCCAACACTTCATCAGCAACGGCAATTTTGTGGTATCCAAAGAAATGTTCTTAATGATTGCCTTTGCATTGCTCATGCTGATTGCAGGCATAACGATGATACGCAGTAAATACATTGAATCCAACCCTGGTGATATAGAGGAGGCCCGGCAAAACCGGTCCTGGGCACTCGTTGGCTTGGGATTGGTGACTGGTATGATAACTGGCTTGCTGGGTGCTGGTGGCGGTTTCCTGATCATTCCCACGCTGGTTCTTTTTTTAAAAATTAATATGAAAACTGCGGTAGGAACATCATTGTTTATAATCGCCATTAATTCCCTGCTCGGTTTTGTCTTTAGCCTGAAACAATTTGAATACAACTGGATGTTGTTGGTTACGTTCACGATACTTTCAATTGCAGGACTATTTATTGGCATCAGGCTGTCTAGAAATATCCCGGGACTTCGGCTAAAACAAGTCTTTGGTTATTTCGTAGTGCTCATGGGACTTTATATTATTTTGAAAGAAATATTCCTGCTGTAAAAACGTGGCGCAACGAAACGGCCCACTGCATTTCTAAGTAGTGTCTCAAATTGAATGATTTGATCCACAACTTGTCCCGCACCTGATGCGGGATAGCACAATAGTACACAATAGGGATCACATTAGTCTATGTGTTTTTCCTATGTGCCTATGCGGCTAATGTGGTTCAAAAAATCTCATAGTATTCGGCTTTCAAACTGTGACCTAGCTCATTTCTACCCCAAATCGTTAATCGCTGCGGAGATGAGTAAATTTGCAATCAGCAAGCTGACTATGGGGATTAAATATTGCATATAATAATTTAAAAAGTAATTATGAAGCTAATCGAATGGCTCAGTCAACCATGGCCCTGGTACGTTGGTGGTCCTTTAATAGGGCTAATGGTTCCGGTTTTATTAATATTGGGCAACAAGACTTTTGGAATATCATCGTCATTGCGACACATTTGCGCGGCATGCATACCGGCAAAAATTCCGTTTTTTCAATACGAATGGAAAAGAGAGTTATGGAACCTTTTTTTAGTTACAGGAGTATTGTTAGGAGGGGTTGCCGTTGCATTATTCTTACATGACCCGGCGCCGGTGAAGGTGAATCCGCATTTGGCAGCTGAACTTCAGCAATACGGCATTACCAATTATGACGGAACGGTACCAATACAACTCTTCAGTTGGCATAATCTTTTAACAACAAGGGGACTGGTTATGACAATAGGTGGTGGGTTTCTTGTAGGCTTTGGAACCCGGTACGCGGGGGGTTGTACATCGGGACATTCTATCATGGGTCTTGCAAACCTTCAAATGCCATCGCTGATAGCAACCGTGAGCTTCATGGCAGGAGGTTTTATTGTCGCTAACCTGGTCCTTCCCTGGATCTTAAAATTATAATATGATGGAGACGTTGAAAAAAACAAAAGACGTAAAGCCGCGGATTTTCTTGTCAGAAAACACAGACTTTGAAGTCAGATCATTGGACGCTGAGAGTTACAATAAATCAGAACTGCAGCATCCTTTTTATTACAACGTGAAATATCTTTTCGTTGGGGTATTTTTTGGGATCGTGCTGGTTAAATCAGAAGTAATCTCCTGGTTTCGCATCCAGGAAATGTTCCGGCTCCAAAGTTTCCATATGTATGGTGTCATTGGGTCGGCAGTGATAGTCGGAATGCTTTCGGTCTGGCTGATTAAAAAATACAAAGTGAAATCTATTTACGGGGAGCCCATTCAATTCGTTTCAAAAAGATTTAATAAAGGAAATATTTACGGTGGACTTTTATTTGGGTTTGGATGGGCGATTACGGGCGCCTGTCCTGGCCCTTTGTTTGCCCAAATCGGCACGGGAGCAACCGTCATAAGCGTTACGCTTCTCAGTGCAATTTTTGGAACATGGTTATACGGCCGCATCAGGCCCTTTCTCCCACATTAATTTTGCGAAGAAATCGAATAACAAAGCGGACTTTTGCAAGTCTAATTCGCTAACTAAATACCTAGTCAATGCCGGGAAAAAAAACACATCGTGGTTACGTAAGCTCTGTGTTAGGATGTCATTGTCCACGATGCCGGGAAGGAGCGCTTTTTCAATTCCCTACCAGCATCAACCTGAAAAAGAATATGGCGATGAACAAGACCTGTCCTGTTTGCGGGCAATCAACTGAAATCGAAGTTGGGTTTTATTACGGCACCAGTTATGTTAGCTACGTACTTACCATAGTAATTAGTGTACTAAGCTTGCTTTTGTGGTGGCTTATCATTGGATTATCGCTGAATGATAACCGTTTCTTTTACTGGTTGGGTTTTAATGCGCTGTTATTAATCATCCTCCAACCGTGGTTGATGCGTCTTTCACGCAGTCTTTGGATATCGTGGTTTGTTAGATATGATCCCGATTGGAAGGATCATAAGCCTGCAGACGTTTCGGAACGATTGAATACGGAACAGGCTAATAATTGGTAAGTGCGCCACGATCTTTTCAACAAGAATTATTATTGTTGTATCGTCGTTCCCATAGATAACCTTTAATGCTGCAGGCAAAAAATGGCTATCAGCCTGATCGCCGTGAAAGAATTACATTTACTTAAAATACACGCCGCATGAAGAAGGCTCTCATAATCGGTATTACGGGGCAGGACGGAGCGTATCTCGCAGACTTCCTGAACAACCACGGCTACCAGGTGCATGGAGTAAAACGGCGCACTTCGTTAATCAATACTCAAAGAATTGATCATCTGTGCCAGGATGATCACGAATCCAATATTGATATGATACTGCATTATGGTGATCTTACAGATGCCATGAACATGATTCGCATAATCCAGGAAGTTCAGCCAGATGAAATATATAATGTAGGCGGTATGAGCCATGTCATGGTAAGCTTTGATCAACCTGAATACGTTGCCAACTCGGTTGGCATTGGCGCGCTCAGGATACTTGAGGCAATTCGAATTCTAGGGTTGGAAAAGAAAACCAGGATTTACCAGTCATCCTCATCAGAGCTTTACGGCAGAGCGCAAACCGGTCCACAAAACGAATCCACTCCGTTCTATCCCCGTTCTCCTCATGGTGTAGCTAAACTGTATGCGTACTGGATTACCGTCAACTACCGGGAGGCGTACGGGCTTTTTGCGTGCAATGGTATTCTATTTAATCATGAAAGTCTCCTGCGGGGAGAAACTTTTGTGACAAGAAAAATTACAAGGGGTGTGGCTGAAATAGTGTTGGGTCTCAAAACCAAATTAATGTTGGGCAATCTCGACGCAAAGCGGGATTGGGGACATGCAAAAGATTATGTTGAAGCAATGTGGCTAATGCTCCAACAACCCGAACCCGATGACTACGTAATTGCAACGGGTATTGCAACTTCCGTCCGTGATTTTGTAAAGATTGCTTTTGCTCATGCCGGCGTCAATGTTGAATTCGAAGGAAAAGGCCTTCGCGAAAAAGGGATTGTTACAAATGTTTCGCTCCCTGATATTGCCGTTCGCAGGGGAGATATCGTGGTAGAGGTGGACAGCCGTCATTTCCGGCCAACAGAAGCTGACTACCTGCAGGGTGATGCGTCTAAGGCCAGGAAAAAACTGGGCTGGGTACCTAAATATTCTGTTAACTATATAGCCAAGGAAATGATTGAAACGGACCTGCAATACTTTAGAAAGGACTTAATTTCCAAACCATCCGGGTACATGCCTATACGCGATTTTGATTAATATCAAAATCATCCAAATCGAAATATTACCGAAAAGCATCGGCGATTGAATGAGGGTGCAGTGATATCATGTATCCTCTATATGACAAACCTGATCCGTTCGGGTAGCAAGGGCTTTAACGTAGCTGAAAACTGCCTGTAAACGCTGGAACGGGAATATCGCATCACGACTAAGTATAGGACTGGTTGTACAAAAAGATTGGCGATTAAAAGGTAAAATGGGTCTGAAATAATGTAGGCTGATCCAGCATAAAAAAGCAGCATTGGCAAAAGTCCGACCAACACCTGCAGCATTTTGGTGTATTTGTTATTCTCAAAATATCGCAGCTGATACATCTTTACTTCATAGACGATAAAAAATAAATAGTACACGATCAGCCATCCGGTAATAATCGCTTCAATGCTGTACCTGTATGTAATTGCCAGGGCAACCGCCATTAAAACGTTGCGAATAACATCCATTTTTAGGTACAAGCTGGACCTGTTTGAAGAAAGCACGGTTATGGAATTGAAATAAACCGGCATATAAATGAATCCTGCCAAAAAAAATAATTTCATAAAAGGTACCGCTCCTATCCACTTATCAGTCAATAATACGAGCGCAATAGGTTTGGCAAGCAAAAACAAAAACAAACTCAACGGTGCAGCAATAAAAAAAAGAATACTATATGTCTTGGCATATGCCACCCTGTGTTGGCCCTCATTCCCTGTTTTTTTTACCATAGAAGGATAAAGCACCTGGTTAATTGCGAAACCCGTTTCGACAATGAAGAGGTCATAAAACTTTTGACCACGCGAAAAATTTCCCAGGGATGCTGTTTTGTATGTTTTTCCTATCACAGTTGAATGAATCTCCCTGAAAATACTTTCCAATAAACCCTGGACAAAGACTTTGTACCCAAACCTAAACTGCTCCCGAAAGGAATCAGCGCTAAATCTTAGCATTGGCTTCCATTTTACTGCATACCATATCCCCAACATCGTTAATATGGATCCTGCTAAAGTCTGAACAATTAAGGCCCAATATCCATAGCCTGATATTGCCAGGAACAGCCCCGCTATGCCCGCCACAAGGGAAGACGAAAAATTAATAATCGCCTGCTTTTTAAAGTCAATTGTTTTGACCAGCTTAATCTGGTGAATGTAACAGAGTGAATTACAGATTAACGTCAGGCTGAGTACCCGCATTATCCGGGTCAGTTCAGGCTCATTAAAAAATCCGGCGACAAAAGGCGCAGACACGAAATAAACGATAAAAAAAATCGTGCTGACCGAAAAATTAAAATAAAACGCCGTCGAAAAATCAATTTCCCCGGCATCCTTTTTCTGGATAAGTGCACTTCCGAACCCTCCTTCCGAAAGCCAGGATGCGATCGCCAGGAAAAGACCGGTATATGCTACAAGCCCGTAGTCCCTGGGTGTAAGAATTCGTGTGATAGCTACTGCAAAAACAAATCTTAATGCAAATTTTCCAACGGTATTGAAAAGGTTCCAAACGATTCCTTTGAAAACTGTTTTTTTGAAAGTTGACACTCGTGGTATTGGTTTGGGATTAAAGGACAGCGCAACCTCCTATTTAAATATTAATCGTTCCCCCCACCGCAAATCTTTTCCTGTCATGAATTTGCTCATTCAATATTACAGATAATTCGCGGACCTATTAACAGGTAATGTTATGTCGGCATTCCAACTTGTTTCCAAACGACTATTTGCCGGTCTGTAGAAGGGTTCTTTTCCTTGCTGGTTATAGCAGGATTTCACACCCGGCGGCGGGTTGATGAAGTTTGAAATTTTTCTGTCAACTTACGGTGATGTTAAATCAGTCGATGATGCAGCATAAATGTGATCCATGCGTTTTCATCAAGTTCTTTTAACATGGAGAGCATTTTACGGGCATCCTGAAGTACCCGGTTCGTGTCAGCCTTTATAAATACTGGCGAATAAAATGCCTGTCGGTAAAAATCCGAGTACATTTTTTCGAGCGTGCCTTTCTTATCAAGGGTTATTTGGTGGTTTGAAAGACGCTGTTTCAATACCTGGGAAATGCTAAACCAGGTTTCCTGGATCAGCCATTTGGAAAGGATGGCCAATTCTACATGATTGATTTCCTGAGGTCCGTGTAAAGCCGAATGCATATAAAGCCTGTTTTGATATCAAATCAATTAACCGGAAGTAACAAAGGAAGTGAGGATTTACTGCGAACCTGCAGCGGGGAATGATCAAAGGCTACTAACGGGTACAAATAAAAGCATTTGCATTTATATTATGAAATAACAACCAACGTAATATTGCGCAATTTTAAAAAAAAATTCGGTCGGAATTACCCGGAAATTCTAAACATCCGGCGTAATAGAATGCGCCGCAATATTTTAATATTTGAACGCGCCCCTCCCTGGTCATTTTCGCAAATTGGGAATATCTGGGACCGTTAGACCTTACTCTTCATTAAAGGCTTACTTAGGTGAAATTTCAACAGACGAAGGGATTAAGGGGCTTGGCCTACTTGGGGCCAAGTTTAGCTACGGAGAAATGAGATAGACTATAAATTGAGTTATACGCATATCAATCCAATTTAAACCGGGCCAATTGATCCTCCTTCGAACTTAATCAACTTTTGCCAATTCAATTTCGTTTACCATCCAAGTAATACTTTCCTGGGCTTCGCGTCGAGGCAATTTCGTCGCCTAAATCGAAGCATTAAGTTCCGATTGCGCAAATAATAATATTTGTATTGCCTGCCATCTTCAGCTAACCATTAACGGGGAACAGATTCACTCTTTCGGCGATTGTAAAGACTTTGCGCCACGTGCATTTTTACATCGTCATTCATTAAATAAAATAATAAACCTATTAACAAATGAAACAAGCTTTTCAAAAACTTACAGCAATGGCAGC
>Ga0207675_100001038_pt1 | contig 27534 bp, 24 predicted proteins | sample KBSSwiS42_FD_184305 | JGI IMG/M metagenome (GOLD analysis project Ga0207675, IMG submission 184305) | Switchgrass rhizosphere microbial communities from Kellogg Biological Station, Michigan, USA - KBS Switchgrass S4-2 (SPAdes) (version 2) | ecosystem: Host-associated > Plants > Roots >...
ACGGTGCTGGCACAGGCGTACCAGGAGCGCGGCGACCTCAAACGCACGGCCCAGCAATACGAGCTCATTCGGGGCGCCGGACGGGCCTCGCCGCTGGTGCTGAACAACCTGGCGTGGACTTACTACCTCCTGCGTGACCCGCAGGCACTGGCCGTCGGGAAGCTGGCTTATGACAGCAGCCCGAAAGCCCCGGCGGTCGCGGATACCTACGGGTGGATCCTGCTCGAAAACGGCCAGTCGGCCGAGGCGCTGCCGCTGCTGCAGGCCGCCGCCCGGGATACGAAGGACGCCTCGACCCACTACCACTACGCGGTGGCGCTGGTGCGCACCGGCGCGCGCGAGGAGGGGCTGCGTCAGCTGCGCGAATTGCTGGTCCGCGAGCCCCGTTTCAACGAAGCGGATGAGGCCCGTAGACTGCTGGAGGCGAAGGCCGGCAGCTGATAACGGCTATGTTCAATGCGAGCCAGGTCACACCCCGGCCAATTGACTGCAAGAGGCCTGTGAAAGCAGGTTGCGTTCTTCGGCACACTGCGACGCTGTGCAGGACGCGGCCATATCCGGATGAAGAAATTCAAATACTTGACAGGGCTGGTCCCCGCCATGCTGCTGGCCTCGTTGGCCATGGGGCAGGACGCTGCCGCGCCCGCGCCGCAGCCTGCCGAAGTGACGCCGGCAATCCCGGCGGCCGGCGTGTCCCCGAACTACGTGATCGGCCCCGGTGACACCCTGCAGGTCTACGTATGGCGCAACCCGGAACTCACCACGACCATTCCAGTCCGACCCGACGGCAAGATCTCCACGCCGTTGGTCGAGGACATGATCGCCGTGGGCAAGACGCCCTCGATACTGGCGCGCGACATCGAAAAGGTCCTGGGCGAGTATGTGCGCTCGCCGCAGGTGAACATCATCGTCACGCAGCCGGTCAGCACCTTCAGCCAGGTGAAGGTCATCGGCCAGGTGACACATCCCCAGGCCCTGCCATTTCGCGAAGGCATGACCGTGCTCGATGCGGTGCTGGCGGTGGGCGGACTCGCTCCGTACGCGGCGGGCAATCGCGCCAAGATCATCCGCAAGGAGAATGGCAAGTCCCGCGAGATCAAGGTGAAGCTCGACAACGTCGTCAACAAGGGCGACCTCGCGGGCAATATGCTGCTCATTCCGGGCGACGTCCTCGTCGTTCCCGAATCGGTGTTCTGACATGCACGACCTGCTCGATCGCGTCATAGAGGAAATGCGGGGCGCCTGGCGCTTCCGCTGGATTGCCATGGTGCTGGCGTGGGCGGTGAGTGTCGTCGGCTGGCTGGTGGTGTTCGCCATGCCGAACATGTACGAGGCGACCGCCAAGGTGTACGTCGATACGCGCACCATCCTCAAGCCCTTGCTGAACAACCTCACCATCGAAACCGACGTGGATTCGCAGCTGCGGCTGGTGCGCCAGGCCATGCTCGGCAGACCCCAGCTCGAGCGCGTGGCGCGCGAAACCGAACTCGACCTGCGCGTGCGGACTCCCGCGAGCCAGGCCGCGATGATCGACCGGCTGCGCAACCGCATCACCATCCAGGGCGGCAGCACCGGCGAGCGCGAGGGCAGCAGCGGCGGCCTGTACGTGATCTCGTACCAGGACCCGAATCGCGACAAGAGCATCCAGGTGGTCGAAAAGCTGCTCAACTCCTTCGTCGAGGACACGCTGGGCGGCAACCGCGAAGGCACCGAGACCGCGCAGCGCTTCCTCATGAAGCAGATCGAGGAATACGAGGCCAAACTATCGGAGGCGGAGAACCGCCTCGCCGAGTTCAAGAAGAAGAACGTCGGCCTGATGCCCGGTGAGCAGACGGGCGACTATTTTTCGCGGCTGCAGAACGAACTGGATGCGGTCAAGAAGGCGGAATCCAGCCTCGGGGTGGCATTGAGCCGGCGCGAGGAACTGCAGCGCCAGCTGCGCGGAGAAATGCCGTTCGTCGCTTCGGGTTCCCAGTCCTCGGGAGCCGGCGGCGTCACCGCGACCGACACGGCCACCCGCATCCAGGAAACCCAGGCGCGTCTCGACGACCTGCTGCTGCGCTTCACCGACAAACATCCCGACGTGCTCGCGGCCCGCGCGACGCTCGAGCAGCTCAAGCAGCGGCGCGACACCGAACTCGCGGCATTGCGACGCGGCGATCCGGGCGCGCTGGCCAACGCCGGCGCGGCCTCGAATCCTGTCTACCAGAGCATCCAGCTCGCCCTCAACCAGACCGAAGTCGAGATCGCCTCGCTGCGCGGAGAGATCGGCGAGCACAACCGCAAGGTCGCGGAGTTGCGCGGCCTGGTGGACACCGTGCCGCGTGTCGAGGCCGAGTACGCGCGGCTGAATCGCGATTACGAAGTGGTGCGCCAGGGTTATCGCGAACTGGTCGACCGCCTGCAGAAAGCACGCCTTTCCGAGCGCGCCGATGAAACCGGCGTGGTCAAGTTCGAAGTCGTGGATCCGCCCGCGGCGGGTTTCGCGCCGGTGGCGCCGAACCGGCTGCTGCTGCTGGCGGTGGTACTGCTGGCGGGCCTCGCCATGGGCGGCGGCCTGGCCTGGCTGCTGCACCAGTTGCGCCCGGTGTTCAACAACACGCGCACGCTGGCCGAAATCACCGGGTTGCCCGTGCTCGGCTCGATCAGCATGACCTGGATGGATCGCAGGCGCGTCGAGAGCCGCCTGCGCAAGCTGGCGTGGAGCTCCGCGGCTGCCGCCTTGCTGCTGGTATACGGCATGGTCGTGCTGTTCCAGAGCTCCGGTACGCGCTTCGTGCAGAAGATCTTCACCTGGGGTCCCACGTGAGCCTCGTAGAAATCGCCCTGAAGAAGATGCAATCCGGTGCCGCCGCCGCGAAGTCGGCGATCACCCCGCGTTCCGCACCGGCTGGCCAGGAGCCACGCGGACCGAGCGCTGTGGTGGGCAAGGTCGTGGAGCGCAGCAGCCACTTTCCGCTCGCCGAAGGGGAGTCTGCAAACGCCAGCGGCAAACTGGTGCGCATCGACCCGGCCGCGCTGCGCAGCGCCGGCCTGGTGCCTCCCGAACACCAGCAGCGAATGCTGGCCGACCAGTACCGGCACATCAAACGGCCGCTGGTCGCCGCGGCGATCGGTCGCGGCGTTGCCAAGATGCCGCGCGGGCAGATCATCATGATTGCCAGTGCCATGCCGGGCGAGGGCAAGACCTGGACTTCGATCAACCTCGCTCTCAGCATGTCACTCGAGAAGGACATCTCGGTGCTGCTGGTGGATGCGGACGTCGCCAAGCCGCACATCAGCCGGACCTTCGGTATCGATCGTGAGCCCGGCGTCATCGACGTCCTGCGGGACGAGAAACTCAATGTCGAGTCGCTGATCCTGCCCACCGACGTACCGAATCTCAGCCTGCTGCCGGCGGGACAACATTCCGAGACCGCGACCGAACTGCTCGCCAGTCATCGCATGGAAGCCACGGTGAACTACCTGGCCGAGAGCAAGCCGGGACGCATCGTGCTGATCGATTCGCCGCCGTTGCTGCTCACCAGCGAGTCGCGCGCGCTGGCGCATTGGGCCGGGCAGATCGTGGTCGTGGTGTGCGCGGACATCACTCCCCAGAAAGCCGTGATCGACGCGGTTTCGCAACTCGGCAACGAAAAGTCCGTGAGCCTGGTGCTCAATCAGAGCAAGGATGCCGCGCCCGGCTACTACTACGGCAGCGGGGCGCTCACGAGCGTGCAGTCGTGATGCCGCGCGCGCGGCGCAGCCGGCCGGCGGCGGTCCTGTGCCTGGCCGCGATCGGTTGCTCTTTGCCGGCGTGGGCCCAGGAGCCCGGCGATGCCGCGGTGCCCGCCGACCACTTCGACTTCGCCTTCACGGGCGGCGCCATCCAGTCGGACAACGTGATGCGCGAAGCCGTCGACGAGGAGTCGGGCACCATCGGCCGCATCGGGCTCGATCTTTCCTATGCGCGCAAGAGCCGGCGTCTCGATACCGATGTCGACCTGAACCTGAACTACGAAACCTATCCTGCGGACACCTTCGACGACGGTTTTTTCGGCGGCGGCAGCGCCGGCCTGGTCTTCGGCATCCTGCCCGAGAGGATCGACTGGCTGGTGCAGGAGAACTACGGACAGATAACCTCGAGTCCGTTCGTCGCCGATACGCCCGACAATCGCGAAGACATCAACTACTTCACCACCGGGCCGAAGTTCCGGTTCCAGCTGGGCGGCGCCGCGCGCCTCGACTTCAGCGCGAACTATTCGGACTTCCGCTACGAAACGCGCGGCGAGGACGGCAATTCCTGGGGCGGGCTGATCGCGGTGGTGCGCGAACTGTCGCAGAGTTCGTCGCTGTCCCTGAACCTGGGCGGCGATCACTACGACTTCGATGATGCCGCGAACGGTGCCTACGACCGTTATTCCGCCTACCTGAGCTACAGCGCCCGGGGCTCGCGCACCGATATCGAGGCCGACCTCGGCTACACGCGGCTCGACATGGACGACGACACGCCGGACGGCCTGCTGGCACGCCTCAACGTCACGCGCCAGGTTTCCGCCAGCGTCTCCCTGAGCGCCACGCTCGGCACCGAGTTCTCGACCGCCGGTGACCTGTTCCGCGACGGCCAGGACCAGATCGGCGCCGGCATCGAAACCGGCCAGGTGATTGCGTCCTCCGACCCCTTCACCAGCCGTTATGGCTCGCTGGGTATTTCGTTCGACAAGCATCGCACCTCGCTGTCGCTGGACATCCGCTTCGAGCAGGAGCGCTACGAGAACGAAATCGCGCAGGATCGCAACCTGGTGCGCTACAACCTCTCGGCGCGGCGCGTGTTGTCGCCGGTGCTGGAGTTCTCGCTGTTCGGCGAGCTCGAACAGCAGGACTTCGAGAATGTCGATTTCGAGAGCGACGACACGCGGCTCGGCTCGTATCTCAACTGGCGCCTGGGCCGTCACGTGTCGCTGCGCTTCCAGTACGACCACTACGATCGCGACAGCACCGGGGACAGCGGCGCGTACCAGGAGAATCGTGTTTCCGCGTTCGTCATCTGGTCACCCATCGCGAGCCCGGGACCGAGCGCACCGATACCGTGATCGAGGCGCGGGTCGAAACTTCGCCGCCGGCGGATTGGGACAGTTTCGTCGCCGCGCATCCGCGGGCGCAGATCTACCACGAGGCGCGCTGGGCGCTGCTGCCCACACGGCTGTTTGGTTACCGTTCCTACTTCCTGAGCACGCGTGACGCGCAGGGTGCGCTGAGCGGCGTTCTGCCGCTGGTCCACCAGCGCGGCGGCCTCGGCGGTTTCCTGGTGTCGCTGCCGTACTTCAACTATTGCGGCACGCTGGCGGGCGACGAGTCCGCGCGCGCCGCGCTCACGCAGCGCGCCTTCCGGCTCGGCGACGAGTTGCGGGTGAAATACGTGCAGTTGCGCGAGGAGCAGGCGCCGGCCGGCGCGGCCATCGCCAGCACCGACAAGGTCGCCATGCGCATGGAACTGCCCGGCAGCGCCGAGGAGCTGGGCCGGCGCCTGGGCTCGAAGCTGCGCTCGCAGGCGCGCCGCGCGGATCGCGAGGGTGCGAACACGCGTATCGGCGGGCGCGAATTGCTCGGCGACTTCTTCAGCGTGTTCTGCAGCGTGATGCGTGACCTCGGCACCCCGGTGTATCCGCGGCGCTTCTTCGACGCGGTGTTCGAAGCCGCCGGGGACCGCGCCAGCCTGGTCATCGTGGATCTCGCCGGGGTACCCAGTGGCGCGGGATTCCTGCTGTCGTACCGCGACGGCGTGGAGATTCCATGGGCCGGCACGATCACCGCGGCCAAACCCAAGTCCGTGAACATGAAGCTCTACTGGGACGTGCTCATGCATTGCATCGCGCGGGGCCATCGCCGTTTCGATTTTGGCCGGTCCAGCAACGACAGCGGCACGTTCAAGTTCAAGCAGCAGTGGGGCGCCGCGCCCACGCAGCTGTACTGGCAGGAACACGGTGTCGCGGCGCCGCGCGGCGGGCGGGGCCGCGTCGCGGAGCTCGCCACGCGTGCGTGGCAACGCCTGCCGCTGAAATGCGCCAACCTGCTCGGGCCGGTCATCAGCCCGGGCCTGCCCTGGTAGTCGATGCGCTCGCTGGCCGCCAAACTACTGCGCGCGCTGCTCGGCGCCTGCGCGCCGCTGGCCTGGCGCTTCGGCCGCCGACCGCGGCTGCTGATCCTCATGTATCACCGCGTGCTGCCCGCCGGGCATCCGGCGCTCGCGGACGAACAGCCGGGCATGTACGTGACACCGCAGACCCTGAAGATGCACCTGGCCGTGCTGCAGCGGCACTTCACGCTGGTGCATCTCGACGATTGGCTGCGTGCGGCGCGCGACGGCGCGGCGCTGCCGCGTAATGCCTGCGCCCTCACGTTCGACGACGGCTGGCGCGACAATTTCGACTTCGCCTGGCCGGAGCTGAAGGCCGCGCGCGCCCCCGCGACGATTTTCCTGGTCACGGACCGGGTCGGCTCCTCGTATCGCTTCTGGCCCAATCGGCTCGCGGCCCTGTCGGGCGCCGTCGACGCGCCGCGCCTGCGGGCCGCGTTGTCCGCGAAACTCGCGGCGCTGTTCGAGGCCGGCGGCGTGTTCGCGGCCGAAGGCGACGGACCGCTGGCCGCGGCCGCGTTGGATCGCGCCATTGCCGCCTGCAAGAGCCTGACCGACGCGGAGGCCGAGGCGGAGATCGGCGCGCTGGCCGAGGCCCTGGGCACGGCCGGCAACACCGGGCGGGATCTGCTCGACTGGAACGAGGTCGAAGCGCTGGCCAGTTCCGGGCTGGTCCGCTTCGGTTCGCACACGCGGCGTCACTGCCGCCTCACGGGCAACGTCCCGGCCGCGGAAATGCGCGACGAGATCGACGGCTCGCGCGAAGTACTCGCGCGCCGCCTCGAGTCCCCGGCGCCGCTGTTCTGTTACCCCAACGGCGATCACGCGCCGGCCGCGGTGGCCATGGTGCGGACTTGTTACGACGCCGCGGTGACCACGCAGCGCGGCTGGAATCATCCGCGCAGCGATCGCTTCACGCTGCGGCGCGTGGGCGTGCACGAAGACATCGCGCACGACGAACGGGGTTTCATCGCGCGCCTGACCGCGCTGGTCTGATCAGGGCGCGAGCAGCTCGCCGTACAGCGACTCGTAGGAACGCAGCATGGCGCCGAGGCTGAACGTGCCCACGGCGTGCGCGCGTCCCTGTTCGCCGAGTGCGCGGCGCAGGGCGGCATCGGCGGCCGCGCGCAGGATGGCGTCGCCCAGTGCATCGTGATCGCCGGCGGGCACCAGCAGGCCCTGCACACCGTCGCTGACCACCTCGTCCGATCCGCCGCTGCGCGTCGCGACGATGGGCAGCGCGGCTGACATCGCCTCGATGAACGAGAGCGGCAGGCCTTCGCTGTGTGAGCTCGACACGAAGATGTCGAACGAGCGGAACATGTCCGGGTCGGCCGGGCGGAAGCCGAGCAGGCGCACGGTGTGCGTGAGTCCGAGGCTGTCGCGCAGCCCCGTGAGCGCGCGGGTCGCGGCTGCATCGCCCTCGCCAATGATGCTGAAGCGCACCGCGCGGTTGCCCGCCGCCACGCGCGCGGCCGCGCGCATCAGCACGTCGTAGGCCTTGGGTTTGCGCAGGTTGCCGACGCAACCCACGTGGACGATGCCGGGCTCGATGCCGAGCTCGGCGCGCCGCGCGCCGCCGTCACCGGGCGTGAAGCGGTCCACGTCGGTGCCGTTGTAGATCACGCGTATGGAATTTTCCGGCAGGCCCCAGGCCACCAGCTCCGCTGCCACGCCCCGGGCGACGGCCACGATGGCGCGGCGGCGGCCGAGCAGCGCGCCACGCTTGATGGAGGTCAGCGCGCCGGGACGGCGCAGGTCCGTGGCGCCGTGGAATATCGCCACGGAGGGAATTCCCAGCAGGCGCCCGGCCATGGCTCCGTAGACGCTCGCGCCGAGCAGGTGCGACTGGATCAGCGCCGCGCGCCGGGTCTTCGCCAGCCGCAGCAGGGCGCGCAGGTAGGGGATGTTGAAGCCCCCCTTGGCCGGCGCGAATTCGGGTTCGATGTCGTACGAGCGCAACCGGTCGGCCAGGAAACCTTCGTGCGGGATCACGGCGAGCGGTTCGAAACGTTCGCGATCGAGGCGCGCGGCCAGCGTGGCGAACACGCTTTCCGCGCCGCCCGGACCGGCCGTGTCGATGTTGTGCAGGACGACGCGTCTCATCGCGGCCAATCTCTCACGAAATCCAGTTGCGCAGCGCGCGAAATGCCGGCCAGGGGTCTTGCGCGCGCAGCAGCTCCAGGCGCGTGTCGCGCCCGCTGGGCGCCAGGAAGGTCCGGACGGCCCGCCAGCCCGCGCCGCCGCGCAGCGCCAGCAGCATGTGATCCAGGTCGCCTAACAACCAGCGCAGCCGCCGGCCGACCGCGTAGTCGCGTGGCACCTCGCAGCTCTCGCCGCGCGCCAGGCGGTACAGCAGCCACGGAAAGTCCACGCCGCTGTCGATGGCGAGCTGCAGTGAGCCCCAGAAGCGCCCGTTGACCTCGATGAGCACCGGCGGGCCGTGCTCGGGTAGTTTGAACTCCGCCATGGCGACGCCGTGCCAGTTGCGCGCGGCGAACATGCGCGCCACGCGCTCGCACAACTCGGCGTCGAGCGGCGCGCTCTCGGACAACACGCTTACGCCGCCGGACGGCGGACGCTCGCGCAACCGCAGGTGCGAGAAGAATCCCAGCGGCTGGCCGTGGTCGAACAGCACGAACACGCCGTAGCCGCGTCCCGCAACCCGTTCCTGCACGAGGAAGGGCGCGTCGTCGGCGTACGGATGGGTGCGCAGGAACTCCTCGATGGCCGCCGCGGAATCGACGTAGCGCACCGCTTCCTTGACGACGCCCGCGGCGGTGCGCAGCACCGACACCTGCGGTTTCAGCACCGCCGGGTAGCGCATGACGCGCAGCGCCGCCGGCTGCGGCGCGGCGCGCGACACGGACACGGTCGACGGTACGGCGATGCCGGCCTGCCGCGCGGCTTCGGCCGTGAGCAGCTTGTCGGACAGGGCCTGGTAGGAATCGAGCGGCGGAAACGGCAGCGCGGTGGACAGCGAGTCGCGCACCGCCAGGGTCAGCGGCAATGTCAGGTCGGTCATCGGCAGCACCAGCGTGCCGGGATGCGTGCCGAGCCAGTCGATGAGCCAGCGCTGGAAATCCGCGGGTGCGAGCGCCGGATCCGGATACACCGCGGTCGAGTGCGCGTGCCGCGACGCGCCGCCGAGGCTGCGGGCGCGGCGTTCCGCGGCCGTCACCGGCACGCCCCGGGCACCCAGTGAACGAATCACCGCGAGCGCGCTGCGCTGGTCGGAATCGAGCACCAGAACCGGGTTGAAAGCCATCGAAGTACTCTGATCGCCAGCTGCGAATCCGAAATGTGCAGGAGTTCACACTCCTGTCCGGGGTGCTGCCACGCGCCGGAATCCGCAAATTTACGCGTTGGGCCGTACTGTATGATCGTGCGCCGCGACGGAGATAGACAAGAAGTGAACCGTCTCACAAACCTCGTCGCCTACTGGCTGGGGGCTCACCGCTATCGCCGCATCGACTGGAAGTCGGTGCGCCGCGTGGTGTTCGTCTGCAAGGGAAATATCGCGCGCAGCGCCTATGCGGCGGCGAAGGCTCGCGCGCTGGGTTTCGAGGCCGTGTCGTTCGGCGTGGAAACCCACGACGACAAGCTGGCCGACCCTTGCGCGGTGCGCGTGGCCGCGCAACGCGGCGTCGATCTCAGCGCACACCGCACCACGTCCATGCCCAGCGCGCGCCTGCAGGGTGGCGACCTGGTGCTGGCCATGGAGCCTTACCAGGCGCAGCGCACCGGGCCGCTCGCCCGGGTGGTGGCCGCGCAGGTCACGCTCATGGGCATGTGGTGCGCGCGATCGCGGCCGAAGATCTTCGATCCCTACGGCCGCGACGACGGCCAGTTCCACGAATGTTTCGGGCAGATAGACGATGCCCTGCAGCGCATCCGCGCGCGGGTGCCGGTCTGACCAGGCGGAGCGGACAGTGATCCTGCGCGTCCTCAAATCCCTGCTCGCAAGGCTGCTGTTCGTCACGCGCCTGTACCGGCTGATCCTGCGCAACACCGGGTTCGCGGTGGTGTTCCACTCGGTGGTGCGCGACGAGCCGGCCTCGGCGCTGCGCTGTCCGGCCGGCGACTTCGAGCGGATCTGCGGTTTCCTGCGGCGCTACTTCCGCACGGTGACACTCGCGCAGATCGGTGCCGCGGTGCGCGCCAGGACGGGACCGGGCGGCTGCGCGTCCATCACTTTCGACGACGGCTACGCGGACAATGCCCAGGTCGCCGCGCCCATCCTGCGTTCGATGGGGCTGCCGGCCACCTTTTTCGTCGTCACCGGATTCATCGGCAGCGAACGCCAGGCACCCTGGGACGAGAAGCGCGGCTTCCGCAGCCGCTGGATGAACTGGGATGAAGTGCGCGGGCTGGCAGAGCAGGGCTTCGAAATCGGCGCGCACTCCACCTCGCACCAGGACATGGGCGGCATCAGCTGCGAAGCCTTCGAAGCCGATCTCATCGCCGCGCGCGGCACGATGCTCCAGCACCTGAACCGCGCGCCGGTGGGATTCGCCTATCCATTCGGCAGCCCGCGCCACGTGAATTCGCATGCGCCGCAGGTGCTGCAGCGTCAGGGTTTCGAATACTGCGTGCTGGCGGACGGCGGACTGATCGGCGGCCACAGCGATCCGATGGCGCTGCCGCGGATCCCGATCAATGCGCTCGAATATGCCGACGCCTACGTGCTCGGATTCGAGATCCTGTACGCCACGCTGCTGGGCCGCTGGCATCGCCACGAACCCGTGGCCGGAGCCGGCACGTGAACGTGGTTTCGCAGCAGCGCCGGCTCCCGGCCGCGAAAGAATCCAATCCGGGTCTGACTACCCTGAACCTCAACAACATCCTGCTGGTGGCGCGTCCGCAGGACTGGCTGCTGCGGTTCCTCGGCACCGTGCACCTGCCGATGCTGGTGGCATTCGCGCTGCTGGGCCTGTGGCTCACGCGCGGCAAGGTGGAGGGATTCAAGGACCGGCTGGTGATCCTCTACTCGCTGTTCATCGTCCACTGCGGCATCAGCATCTTCTGGGCGGCCAACAACTTCTGGGCCTACAAGTCCACGCTGGACCTGGTCATGTGGTTGTTCGGCGGCGTGCTGCCCATGATCGCCTTCGTCGGCAAGCCGCAGGAACTGCGCCGCCTCATGTCGCTGTGGGTGCTGCTGCACGTGTTCGTCGGCATCTACGCGCAGTTCGTGAACCACGGCGCGGGTCCGGGCGGCTACCTCGGCGACGAGAACGACGTGGCGCTCGCGCTGTGCATGGCGCTGCCGTACGCCTACCTGGGCCGCACGGTTTTCTACAAGAGCGCGGTCGGCCGGCTCATGGGCACCGCCTGCGCGCTGATGATCGCGGTGGGGGTCGTGGCCAGTGAATCGCGCGGCGGCTTCGTGGCGCTGCTGGTCACCGCGCTGGCCATCATCTGGTTCAGTCCGCACCGCGTGCGCAACCTGCTGGTGGTGGCCGTGCTGGGCGGTGCGCTGTACCTCGGCATGTCGCAGGCCTATCTCAACGACATGTCCACCATCAACGACAAACAGGATTCCACGCGTGTCGCGCGCCTGTATTCCTGGGGCCGCGGCTGGGAAATGTTCCTCGACAATCCGGTCATCGGGGTGGGAGCCGGAAACTACCCGTGGCGCGTCGCGGAATACCAGGAGCGCAGCACAGCGGAAAACGTGCTGGGGCGTTCGCTGGGAGGGCGGGTCGCCCACTCCATGTATTTCACGCTGTTTCCGGAGACCGGGCTGGTCGGCACCGCGCTGTTCTTCGCGATGCTGATCATCGGGGTGAATCGCTTGCGCAGGATCGTCCGGCAGCTGGCCGGGCGCGCCGATCCCGATGCGCTGGTCGTGCGCCAGATGGCCGTGGCGGGCCTGGCCAGCGTCTTCGGGCTGTTGTCGGGAGGGGCCTTCGTCTCGGTCCTGTACTACCCCCATTTCTGGTACTGGCTCGGCATAGTCGTGATGCTCAGCAAACTGGCCGCAAGGCTCGAACCCGCCGGAACCGGAACTGCATCCCAGTCCACCCCGGCAGGCCCGCGGGCCCAGGACACAGGCAACGGGAATTCGTCCAGAATTCCCGGCCTTCGGTCAGGGAGATACGGGTCCTTATGTCAATGAAATCACCCCAGCCCCAGGTCAGTGAGGCAGAACACGACCTATCCGCCGAGGAAGCCCACCAGAAGGCCCGCCACGAGGAGCTCTACCGGCTGGAGCGCGGCGCCGTGGCCGCTTACAGCCCGCATGACTGGCAGAAGTTTGATGCCATCCGCAGCCCCATCGAGCCGTATTCGGCCAGCGTGCTGCGGCTCGGCGACGTGCGCGGCAAATACGTGCTCGACCTCGGATGCGGCGACGGCTGGTTCAGCGTGTTGCTCGCCAAACGCGGCGCACGGGTGTTCGGCTGTGACATTTCCGAGGAGGCCATCGTCACCGCGCGCGAGCGTGCCCGCGTCAACGGCGTGCTCGAGCAATGCACCTTCTCGGCCTGTTCGGCGTATGAATTGCCCTGCGAGGATTCGAGTTTCGACATCGCGGCGGGCCACGCCATCCTGCATCACCTGGAGGACAAGGCGCGCACCGCGCAGTCCATCTACCGCGTGCTCAAGCCCGGCGGCATCGGCGTGTTTCGCGAGCCCTTCGGCAACAGCCTGATGCTCGAACGCATGCGGCTGCTGGTGCCCGTGCCGTCGATGTCCGACGATCCGGGCGAGTGGAAGATGCAGTTCAAGTACTCCGATCTCGCGCCGTTCCGCGCGCTGTTCGACGTCGAAGTCGAGGAGTGGCAGCTGGTGTCGAGACTCGACCGGCTCTTCAAGTCGGCGCGGGCGAAGGAAGCGCTGTGGCGTTTCGACGTGGGTCTGCTGAAGTACAACAAGTGGCTGCGCCGGTATGCGCGCGCCATTCTGGTGAAGCTGAAAAAGCCGGTGGCGCAAAACGCCACCGGCTGATACCAGAGCCCGAAGCTGTGTTACTGGACCGCGACCGTGGTGGGCGGATTCGGGGTCCGGGTTGCGACGAAGTTGTCGCCCGGTCCAATCATCGCGTTGCCGGCCGCATCGCGCGCCGACGGTGTGTCCGTGGTGATGATCAGATCATCGAGGTACATCGATTGGGTCTGCGGGGCGCCGCCATTCCAGTAGTCGGTGATGAGCAGCTTGGTCTTGCGGCTGGAGGCGCTGATCAGCGTCATGCTCGGCTGGTCCTTCAGCAACACGCCATTGCGCCAGAAGCGCCAGCGGCCGTTGGTGGTCTCGTCAAGCTTGATGTAGACCTCCCAGGTCTCCCACTGGCCGCGATGCGGCGAAGTGGTGCTGTCGGCGAAGTGCACCTGGGGCTGGGCGCGGTCGACCAGCACTTCGTGCTGCTGCGTGAAACCGGAGGAGTTCGCGCCATTGTTGTTGATGAGCATGTCGAAGTACCCGGCACCCGTGTCGTACAGGCGGATGAACTTCAGGAATCCCGTGTTGGTCGCGAAGCTGAAATTGGACGGGTAGTAGGTGCGGAAGCGCACCCAGATCTGGTCACCCTTGCCGACCGAATTGGGCAGCACCCAGCTGCGGACACCGATGGAGCCTTCTGCCCCGGAATTGATGGTGCTCTTGACCGAGGCGCCGGAGGAACCGTAACGAATCGAGGTGTCGTACACGGCGTTGGCGACGTCGAGCTCGGACCGGTAGGCCGCGCCATTGGTGCCCTCATTGAAGTCGTACTGCCACGTTCCGGCGCTGGCGGCGGCTGCGAAGCCGCACAGGCTGGCGAGGAATACGGACTTGCGGGCGAGGCGAATCATCTTCATGCATATGCTCCAAATCAAGAAAGCGGAATCCGGAAGTCGCTGTCTAACTACCCGACGGTGATCGTCGGCGAAGCGCGCGGCCCCGGCACTGAACTCCAGAGTGGGTCACGGCACGTCAATCGAACTTCCTGGCCGGGACCACTCTGCGCAAACAAACAAGCGTTGCGAAAGTGGAGTCAACATAGTTCCGGAAGCGGACGCTGGCAACAGTTGAACAGATTGAACCGCAAAACTGCGAAATGCCGCTCATGTCGGCACATGGCGACTACCACTTGACGTCTAACTTCGATGCACCGTCTCCCTAGGTATTCCCTTGAAAGTTGGGACGAAATTCGCTGGCAGGGCGAGCGCGCCGCGTGGTCGAAACTGCTGGAAAACTCGCGCGCCGATCCGCTTTTTATGTCATTTGAATGGCAGTGGCACTGGTGGAATTATTTCGGCAAGTCATTGGCCGCACAGCTGCAACTGTTCGCGTTGCGCGATGCGCAAGGTGCACTCGCGGGCATCGCGCCGCTGTATCGCGTGCGCGCACGGCGCCGCGGACTCGAGGTGGAGTCCGTGCAGTTGATAGGGAATTCATTCCGGGATCGAAGTACGGTTATCTCCGAATGCCTGGATTTCATCGTGCCGTCGCAGGATGGCGACGAATGCGCGGATACCCTGGTGAATCACCTGCAGGCGGATCTGCAGTGGAACGAATTCGTCGCGGTGTGGGTGCGCGAGGACTCCGCGCTCGCCGCCGCGCTCGGCCGCAATCCGCTGCGCGCGTACCTGCGCAACCAGGATGCGGCCACGGGTTATTCGATCGATCTGCGCGCCGGTTTTCCCGCGTGGCTCGCGCAGCTGTCGGCCTCGGCGCGGCGCCGCCTGTTCAACATGCGTACGCGCCTCGAGCGGCGCGGCGCGGTGCAGCTGCGCACGGCGGGCCTCGACGAGCTGCCCGACATGCTCGGGCAGATCGACCGTTTCCATGCGCGCCGCTGGGGCGGTGCGCTGTTCAGCGGCGCGGCGCGCGCCTTCCATCTCGACGTCGCGCGTGACCTGGCAGCGCGCGGCGCGCTGCATGTCAGCGTGCTCGAGGTGGGCGGGCGCGGGGTCTCGGTGTTCTACGACTATCGGCTGGGCGGCCGGCAGTACAACCTGCAGATGGGCTTCGACGATGGCTTCGATGCCGGGTTGTCGCCGGGCCTGCTGCACCTCGGCTACGTGCTCGAACGATGCGCCGCCGGCGGCGTGGGCAGCTACGAGTTGCTGGTGGGCGAGGGCCGGCGCACCAACTACAAGGCGCGTTACGCCAGCGAACGATTCCAGGTGACGACCCTGCAGGGCCTGCGCGGTGGCAGCGCGCTGCTCGGTCGCGGCTACGACGCCGCGGCGCGCCTGCGCCGCGGACTGCGGCGCGCATGAGCGGCGGCCAGAACCTGCGCGTGACGCACATCGTTTCCGGCGACCTGTGGGCCGGCGCCGAGGTGCAATGTTTCCAGCTGCTGCGCAGCCTGGCGGAAGACGGCGCGGTGTCGCCGCGCGCCATCGTGCTCAACGAAGGTGAACTGGCGTCACGCGCCGCGGCCGCGGGTATCGAGGTGTGCGTGATCCCCGAAGCGCGGCACACGCCGGTCGAGCTGTACCGCCGCATCACGCGCGAGCTGCGCGCGCAGGCGCCGCAGCTGGTGCATACCCATCGCGGCAAGGAAAACATCATCGGTTCGCTGGCGGCGCGCAGCGCCGGCGTGGCCGCGTCGATCCGCACCGCACACGGCGCCTCCGAACATGCGCCCGCGGGCCTGGCGCCGCGCAAGCGCCTGCTCGGCTGGCTGGACCGGCTGGCGGCGCAGCGCTGGCAGCGGCGCGTGGTCGCGGTATCGGACGATCTGGCCGGCCAGCTGCGCGAGCAGTTCGGCGCAGAACGCGTCACGGTGATCCGCAACGGCATCGACGTGGCGCGCACGCTCGCCGAGGCGCATGGCGCGGCGCTGCCGGGCCGTCCGGATACGCTCAAGATCGGGTTCATCGGCCGGCTGGCGCCGGTCAAACGTCTCGATGTGTTCCTCGGCGTGGCGGCCGCGTTGCACGCCGCGCTGCCGGGACGCATCGAGTTCTACGTGATCGGCGACGGACCGGACGCGCCGCGGGCGCGCGCGGCGCTGGGCGCGGCGACCTTGCCGCTGCACGTGCTGGGTTTCCGGCGCGACGCGCTGCCGCTGCTGCGCGGGCTGCACGCATTGTTGCTCACCTCCGATCACGAGGGCACGCCCATGGTGGTGCTCGAGGCGATGTGCCTGCGCGTGCTGGTCGCGGCGCATGCGGTGGGTGGATTGCCGGCGCTGCTCGGCGGCGGATCGTCGGGATTGCTGGTGCCCTCGCAGCGGCCGGAGGAATGGGTCGCGCGGCTGGCGCCATTGCTGACCGATGCCGCGCGGCGCGATGAATTGACCGAGCAGGGTTACAGCGCGGTGAACGCCCATTGGAGCGCGGCCGCCAACGCGCGCCAGTACGCGCAGCTCTACCGTGAATGTGTGGCGGAAGCGCAGGGAGAATCGAGCAATGCCTGAATCGGTACCGCAGCGTCCGTCGCTGGGAGTGTGGTTGCGGCGCCTGGTGCTGACCGGCGTGGCCGGCATGGCGGTGCTTGCCAGCGCGGAGCTCGGCGCGCGCGCCGATGACTGGCTGTTCAACGGCGTGCCGCTGCTCTCGAACCCGCGCTACGAAGACCTGCTGGTCAGCGACGGGCGCACGCTGCGTGGCCGGCCGCACGGGCAGTTCGGCAAGTGGCGGCTCAACGCCGAGGGGTTCCGCGGTCCGGAGCTCGTCGAGGCGCGTCCGCGCTGTTGTCCGCGCGTGGTCATCCTGGGTGCCTCCGAGGCCTTCGGTTATCTCGAGTCACCCGATCGCGAGTTTCCCGCGGCGGTGCGCGCCGAGCTCGCGCGGCGCGGCGAATGTGCCGAGATCATCAACGCCGCGCTGGCGGGCATGACGGTGCGCAGCATGTCGGGGTACTGGGAGTACTGGGTGGCGTCCTTCCGGCCGGACATCGTGATCATCTACCCCTCGACGCACCTGTACCTGGGCCACCTGGGCGAACTGCCCGCCGCGGATGCGCCGCCGCCGCAGGCCGTGCCGCTGACGCCCATCGTCAATCACTGGAATTCGCGCTACCTCGACCGGCTGCGCAACGTCATCGATACGCCCGAGTTCATCGCCAAGTGGCGGCGCGAAAAGAAACTGCAGTCGCTGATCGCGGCCAGCGCGGCCGACGGGCCGGTATTCGCCGCCGTGCCCGATGAACGCCTCGACATGCTCGGCGCGGATCTGTCGCGGCTGGCGGAGCGCATCCGCCACGCCGGCGCGCAGCCGGTCATCATGACCCATGCCATGCGCGCCGAGTCACCGGCACGCGCGGCCGACTTCGCCGATCTCAACGCCATGCGGCAGTTCCTGCCGCGCGCGCCGGAACCGGTCATCGCCGCGTTCGACGCCGCCGCCAACCAGCGCATCCGCGAGCTGGGACCGGCGCTCGGTGTTCCGGTGATCGACATCGCCCACGCAGTCGGCGGCCAGCGCGAGCTGTTCGGTGACCTGGTGCATTTCACCGACGAGGGAGCGCGCCGTGTCGGCACCGAGGTCGCGGGCGCACTCGCCACGATCAATCGTCAGCGCCCGGCCTGCTCACAAACGAACTGAGTCATCGCGTGTTATTCAACAGCTACATCTTCCTGTTCGCGTTCCTGCCGGTGGCCTACGTGGTGTTCTGGCAGCTGCGCACCACGCACCAGCGCCACGTCTGGCTGACCATCACCGGCTACGTCTTCTACAGCTACTGGGACGCGCGCTTCTGCCTGTTGATGGCGTTCTCCACGGTGGTCAGCTACTGCGCGGGCCTGGCCATGCTGCGCGCCACCACGCCGCGGGCGCGCAAGCTGGCGATGGTGATCCCGATCACCGCGGACCTGCTGCTGCTCGGATTCTTCAAGTACGCCGATTTCACGCTGCAGTCGGCGGTGGGTATCGCGCACCTGCTGGGCGCGGACGTGAACATCCCGACGCTGGACATCATCCTGCCCATCGGAATTTCCTTCTACACCTTCCACACCATCAGCTACATCGTCGATTGTTATCGCGGCACCATCCGTCCCACGCGCAGCTTCTGGGAATTCTCCGCGTACGTCTCGCTGTTCTCGCAGCTGGTGGCGGGTCCCATCGTGCGGTTCCGCCAGATCGAAGCCGACCTCGAGGGCCTGGGTGCCGCGCATCGCACGCGCTGGCTGGCGCTCGGCACCTCGTTCTTCATGTTCGGCCTCATCGAGAAGGTGGTGATCGCCGACAGCCTGGCGCATTACGTGGACGAGGCGCTGGGCCGCTACGAAGGCCTGTCGAGCGCCGGCGCCTGGACCGCGATGCTGGGCTACACGTTCCAGCTGTTGTTCGATTTCAGCGGCTACAGCTCCATGGCCGTGGGCCTCGGCCTGCTGTTCGGTCTGCGCATTCCGCAGAACTTCAACTCGCCCTACAAGTCGCTCAATCCTTCCGACTTCTGGCAGCGCTGGCACATCTCGCTGTCGAGCTGCCTGCGCGACTACCTGTACATTCCGCTGGGTGGCAACCGCGGCGGCAAGTGGTTCACGTATCGCAACCTGATGCTCACCATGCTGATCGGCGGGTTGTGGCACGGCGCGAACTGGACGTTCGTGGTGTGGGGCGCCTATCACGGCGCGCTGCTCATCGCCTACCAGGCGAACCGCGAGCATTGGGATCGCGTGCCGCCGCTGCTGGCCCAGGGCGTCATGTTCCTGGCGGCGCTGCTCGGCTGGGTGTTCTTCCGTTCGCACACCTTCGAGATGGCGAGCACGCTGCTCGGCAAGATGTTCACGCCCACCGCCGGCGCGATGAGCAGCGATCCGACCACGTTCGTCATCTTCATCGTGATCGCGGCGGCGCTGTCGATGCGCGGACCCAACGTGTTCGACTTCCACAAGGAATTCAAGCTGACCTGGTGGCGTGGCGCGGGCATGGCCACGGCCTTCGGCGTCGCACTGGCGCTCATCGCCGGCGGACGCGAATCGCCGTTCCTGTATTTCCAGTTCTGAAGCGGCCGCTGCCGGTCAGCGGGTCGCGCGCCGCACCGGCGCGCCGAACAGGACTGCGTACATCGACAGTCCGCGCGCCAGGAAGTATGCGTAGTAGAGCAGGCCGTTGACGGCGAGCGACGCCGCGCCCAGCGGCCGGAAGCGCAGCGCGGCGACCAGCACCGCGGCCAGCAGGCACGCGCCCACCGTGACGACGGGGATGCGCCAGTCGCGCAGCACGGCGCCCGCAAGCAGCGCGAGCAGCTGCAGGTGCAGGAACAGCGTCCCGAGTTGCGCGATGCGCGACTTCAGGAAACGTCCCAGGCTCAGGAAGTCACCCTTGCCGTGCCACAACTCGCGCCGGAAGAAATGCCGCAGCGACTTGGGAAAACCCTCGTGCACCGCCGGCAGCGCGGCGTCGTCGACGATGCGCGCGCCGGCGGCGCGGGCACGCGCGGTGAAGTCCGCGTCCTCACCGGTCTCCAGCGCCGTGTTGAATCCACCCAGCTGCTCGAACAAGGCGCGCGTGGTGATCAGGTGACCGCTGTTGATGTGCGTGTGGGCGCGCTGCTGCTGCCGCCTGAACCAGTGTTCCTCGATCCAGGTGGCCCGCTCGGGCACGATCACCGTCGATCCCGTGACCGTCGCGGGTTCGGCCGCCAGCGCGGCCAGCACCGCGGGGAAACGTTCGCGCCAGCGCGCGGTCAGCATCACGTCGCCGTCGAGGAAGACCAGCACGCCGCCCCGGCTGCGCGCGACCCCGGCATTACGCGCGGCGGCCACGGTGCCGGTGGTCGCGATCACGGCGTCGGCGCCGCGCTGCCGGGCGATGTCGGCGGTGGAATCCACCGAACCGTTGTCGGCGACGATGATTTCGTAGGGTGTGTCCGGCGGCACATTGGCGCGCACTGCGTCGATCATGGCGCCGATCCATCTTTGTTCGTTGCGCGCCGGCACGACGAATGACACCCGCTGCGTCATTCAGCGTTCCACGCAAGACAGCAGGATGGCGACGATGGACCCGGCATCGTCGCGCCGCACGCGATGATGCAGCGGCAAGGTGAGCAGGCGCGCCGCGAGCGCCGCGGCGTTGGGCAGCGGGCCCTGCCGGCTCACGTTCGCGGGCAGCCCGTCGATGCGCGGCAATTCGCGTTCGTACATGCGCGAGCTGCCGAGTCCGGCGCGCGACAGCGCGTCGTCCGCGCGTCGTGCCGTGGCCGGATCGGGAGCGAGCAGGGGAAAACGCAGCAGCCGCGCCGGGTGCGAGGGCCAGCGCGATCCGGCCAGGGCGCGGTAGCCGGCCGCTTCGAGTTGCGGCAGGGATTCCTGCAGCCACTGCTGGGCCGGATCGGGCTGCGCCTCGTATGCATCGAGCGCCGTGGCGATGGCGCCGCAGGTGCGCGGGTCCAGGCGCCGCGGCGCCGTCAGCGCCTCGTAGCGCGTGTCACCCAGGCCCAGCCCGGGTAGTTTGCGCACCAGCGCGTACGGCGTGCGCGCGGTGAGCAGGTTGTAGGCCACGCCCTTGAGCCGTTGCGGCAGGCCGGCGTCCGCGGCCACCGGCAGAGACGCGAATTCCGTGCGCACCGCATCGGCCACCGCGGCACGGTACAGCAGCGCACCACCGCCGAGCAGATTGAGCGGCTTGCCGCGGCCGAAACTCAGCACCACGAGATCGGCGCTCCAGTCACGACGCGGATCCGGCGGAATACTCTGCGCGCTGTCCTGCACGATCGGGATCCCGCGCGGGTTGCAGAGCGCGCCGAGCTCCGCGGCGCCGTCACCGACGCCGAGCAGGTCGACGGCGAGCACCGCCACCACTTCGCCGGTCAGCGCCGCCTGCAATTCGTTCGAATAGCCCCATCGGCCGGGCTGCAGGTCCACCAGCACCGGCTCGCAACCCGCGGCCACGCAGGCGGCGATGAGCGACGGGCAGCCGTAGCCCGGCACGATCACGCGCGGCGCGGCGACGGGTCGCAGGCGCCGGCAGGCGCGCAGCGCCACGGCGAGCGCGGCCGTGCCGGAAGACAGCGGAGCCACTTCGTGGTGCGGCCAGCTGGCACGCAGCCGCTGCGCGCCGGCGGCGGACTCCATGCGCGTTGCAAAGTATCGTGTGCCGACCGGGACTAGGGCGCCGCGCATGAGGCCGGCAGTTTAGCTGAAGGCCATGTCTTATTGAGCTAGCATCGCGCGACTCGCAACCCGAAGGATTTCGTGTCTCGCCGGATTCTCGCCGTTCTGCCTTATGTGCCATGGCCGCCGCGTCTCAGCGGCATGTCGTTGCGCTACGCGCCGCTGCTCGAGCACCTCGCCGCGCGTCATGAAGTCGACCTGCTGGTGATCGACCACGGTGCGGGCACACCCGACCTGCGCGAGCTCGCGGGCCGTCTGCATTCGGTCGAGGTCGTGCCCCTGCCGCGCATCCGCACGCGCACACGCCGCCTGGGCGCGCGTCTCGCGGGCCTGATGCCGTGGACGGTGGCGCACTCGCTGAAGAGCCTCGCGGCGCCGGAGATCGCGGCCATCGTGGCGGCGAAGTTCACGGCCGGCCGCTACGACCTGGTGCTGTGGGCCGGGCGCGAAATGCTCGAGAACGCCATCCGCTTCCGGCGGCGGTTCCCCGGCACGCGCTTCGTGCTGGACATCATCGATTCCCCGTACCTGTACGCCGGCCGGGAGCTCGGCACCGGGCAGGCGGGCGCCGGTGCGGCATACGACCTGTGGAAGATCGGCCGCATGGAACGCTGGGCGCGCGCGCACATGGATGCGGTCATCTACATCTCTCCGGTGGATGCCGCGGCCGCGCCGCCGGCCGCCGGCGAACGCATCGTGGTGCTCGCCAACGGCGTGCTGGCCGACGCCGGCCCCGGCGCCGCGGCCGGCACCCCGGGCAAACGCCTCGGCTTCCTCGGCAACATGACCTATCCACCGAACGTGCGCGCCGCGCTCGCGCTGCACCGGGACGTCTATCTACCGTTGCGCCGCGAGCACCCGGATCTCGAGCTGCTGGTCATCGGCCGCGAGCCCGCCGCGGAAATCCGCGCGCTCGCCGGTCCCGGTGTCACGGTCACCGGCACCGTGCCCGAGGTGTGGCCGTGGATCGAACGCGCCGACGTCTTCGTGTTCCCTTTCGACACCGGCGCGGGCCTGCAGAACAAGGTGCTCGAGGCCATGTTCGCGGGCAAACCCGTGGTCACGACGCCGGCCTGCCTGGGCGCGCTGGGCGCGCAGGTGCCACGCGACCTGCTGAGCGGCGCGGACGCCCCGGCGCTGCTCGCGCTGGTGCGCGACCTCATCGAGCGCCCGGAGGAGGCGCGGGCGCTGGGCGAGCGCGGCCGCGCCTTTGCCCGCCGCAGCTTCGACTGGCAGTCGCTGCTGCCGCGCTTCGAGGCCGCGATCGTCGGAAGAGAACCGGCCGGCGCCGATCCGGCCGGCGGCTGATCAGTCGCTGTGCACGTTGGTCGGCGGATTGGGCGTCTTCGGCGCCGCGGCGGCACTGCAGCCGATGCGCTGCGTGCTCACGATGAAGTTGTCGACCCAGCGGTCCTGCTGCTGCGGCGCGCCCGCGTTCTGGAAATTCTCCAGCAGCACGGCGTTGATGCCGTAGCCGGTGTAGCTGCCGCGCCAGTTGAGGGTGCTGGCCTGCGCCTCGAGGTGGTCGTCGACCCAGAAGCCGAATTGACCGTTCGACTGCCCGGGCGTGTTGAGCTTCATGTGCACCTCGATGCACATCCACCGGTCGCGGTTCGCGGCCGAGTACACCTGGGTGCTGCCGTTCAGCTTGCCGAGCCAGACCAGGTTGGGGAAGTCGTTGTACGTGGTGGTGACCACGGTGCTGCCCGAGACACCCGTCGCCGGATCGAGCCCGAGGCCGAGTGCGCCGTCTTCCCACAGGTGGCCGATGGCCGCCTGGCTCCAGTTGGAGGCCGCGAAGATGGTGGCGCGCGCGAGTTTGTTGGGCTGGCCGGTCCAGTTGCTCGAGGTCTTCATGTAGAAGCGCCAGTAGACGTCATCGAAATTGCGGTCGGTGAAACGCGTCGGCGCCACCGGCGTGCGGCCGAAACTCAGCTTGACCCCGCCGGCCTCGGCGACGCCCGCCGCGAAACGCGCGCGCAACGCGCCGTTGCCGCCGAACGCCGAACCCGTGACCACGCCGAAGCGCCCGCCGCGGCGATCCACCTCGAAGTAGTTCTGCTCCAGCGAGCTGTCGGATTCGAAGTCGTCGCACCAGATCCATTCCGGGTGCTGGGCCTGGTAGTTAGTGCATTCGACCGAGCCCGCCGTGGCGGTCTGCGCCGCGGCGAACAGTCCGATGTAGGACAGGCCGATGAAAGTGAGAACGCCGCGCGTCAACGTCATGATGGCTCCGCATGTGGTGGTCGCGGCACTATAGGTAACAACAGGCGCAGCGACATCCTGTCGGCGGCGGGCGACTGGCGCGCTGCGCGGGCGTGGAACGCGTGCGACAAACAAGCGCCGGGCGGTCCGCAGCGTGACGCGTTGTGGCAGCGGCGCGACCGCTGCCGGAAGAGCCCTAGGGCAAGTTTCCCCGGGGAAAGTAGCGGGGCATCAGGCGCCGGCGCGCGGTCCGGCCTGCGCCGGCCACCAGCCGAGCTCCTTGCCGCGCAGGATGTACAGCGAGCCCGCGGCGCGGGTGTCCACGCCCTTGAGCACGCCGAGTTTCTGCATCACCGGCCGCACCGTGCGCATCAGGCCGCGGCCTAACAACTTCTTGACGCGGAACTTGCGCCATTCGCGCGTCGCCGCCACGCCGGGCCACAGGCGCCGCGCCAGGTCGACGCAGTGCTGCGCGGCCGCGTCGTCGCCTTCCTCGAAGGCATCGCCGGCCAGGGTCACCGCCGCCACCGCGATGCGCCGGTAGGCGCGCGCCGACCATGCGCGCAACTCGGGAATGGCGCCGGCGAAGTGCCCGACGATGGCCTCGTAGGCGTGCACCTGTTCGTCGATGTCGCGCATGCGGCGGCCGTAGTAGGCCGAGCTCATGTTGTTGGCGTGCACGCGGTAGTAGGCCTGCACGCCGCGAATGATGCCGACCGATCCGTGCGCGGCCAGGCGCATCCACATTTCCATGTCGCCGGTGTGCGGCAGCTCCGGGCGGTAACCACCGACCTTGTGCTGCATCGAGGTCCGCACGATCGCGGCCGGCGTCGACACGAGGTTGCCGAGTTCGCAGACGGATTCGAGGAATTCCGCTCCGGGCAACACCACCTGGTCGGTGGGCGCGCGATGCGCGGATTCCTGCGGCTCGTCGTCGTCGGTGAACACCTGCGCCATGCCATAGACGAAGGCGATCTGCGGCTGCGCGTCCATGAGCGCGGCGGCGCGCGCGAACGCGCCCGGGGCGACGAAATCGTCCGCCGAGATCAGCAGGCAGTAGTCGGCGCGCGCCCAGCCGAGCAGGCCTTCGTTGTAGGTGGCGATGTGGCCGGCATTCTTCTCGTGCACGCGGAATTCGACGCGCGGGTCGGCGGCCGCCAGTGCCCGGCCGACGCTGGCCGAGTCGTCGGTGGAAGCGTCGTCGATGACCAGCACACGCACGTCCACGCCCTGCTGGCGCAGCACGCTGCCGACGCAGCGGCCGAGGAAATGGCCGTAGTTGTAGCAGGGGATGACGACGTCGAAACTCGCCAACTCAGCCTCCGCTCGCCGGGCGCGCGGCGGGGAGCTGGATCACCGAGTCGCTGGCATCCGGATTCCACGTGAACTTGCCGGGCTCGTGGAACACGCCGAAGTGGCGGTCGAACAGCGCGTGGCGGACGTGGAAGGTGCCCGCGACCTGCGACGACAGCACCTGGTCGAAGCCCTTGCCGCGCACCAGCACGTGCACCTGGTACATGTCGGACACCAGCCGCAGCGGCGGCGTCACCAGTTCGAGCACACCGTGGCCGTCGATGCGGCCCGGCGACGTGCCATCGACCTCGGTGCTGAAATTGCAGCAGGCCACGCCGTCGGAGCGGATGAAAGCGACGATGAAATTCGGATCCACGAGCGGCTCGCGCGTCTCGTAGCTGAGGCGCAGCCGCAGGCGCTCGCCGTGTTCGAAAATGGTTTTCTCCGCGCCGTCGGCGCCGGTGATCCCCACTGAATTCACCACCACCGGCCAGTCCTTCGAACTGCCCTCGGCGAGTGCCAGGGTGCTGAGGCGCGAGTCCTGCTCGTAGAGCCGGATGCCCTCGTCGGTGGGACCGTCGTAGGTCAGCTGTCCCTTGCGCATGTAGATCACGCGCGGGCACATGGACTTGATGCTGTGCATGCTGTGCGAGACGAACAGCACCGTGGCCTCGCGCTCCTGCAGGCGGCGCGCGAAATCCAGGCACTTGTGCTGGAAGGCCAGGTCGCCGACGGCCAGCACCTCGTCGAGCAGCAGCACGTCGGGTTCGAGATGCGCGGCCACCGAGAACGCGAGGCGCACGTACATGCCGCTCGAGTAGCGCTTCACCGGCGTGTCCATGAATTTCTCGATGCCGGCGAATTCGACGATGGCGTCGTATTTGCGGGCGATCTCGGCGCGCGACATGCCGAGGATCGAGCCGTACAGGAACGTGTTCTCGCGGCCGGTCAATTCGCCACTGAAGCCGGTGCCGACTTCGAGCAACGCGCCGACACGCCCGCCGATGCGCGCGCGTCCGGCGGTCGGTTCGGTGATGCGCGACAGCAGTTTGAGCAGCGTGCTCTTGCCGGCGCCGTTCAGGCCGATGACGCCGACGTTTTCGCCGCGCGCGATTTCGAAGCTGACGTCGCGCAGCGCCCAGAACACGGTGTTCGGATCCGGTCCGCGGCGGAACAGCGCGGCGGCCTTCTCGACGATCACGTCGCGCAGCGAATTGTGCCGGCCGGCATTCGCACCGACGCGGTAACGTTTGCCGAGTCCTTCGGCCTTGATGGCGATACGGGTACTCATATGACGTCCGCCAGCGTGCTTTCGGCGCGGCGGAAGTAGGCCAGGCCGCCGAGCAGCATCGCCACCATGACCGCGCTGCCGACGCCGATCACGTGCCAGTCCGGGCTGGGTTTGTCGAGCAAAGCCCAGCGGAAACCTTCGATCACGCCGACCATCGGATTCAGGCTGAAGAGCGTGCGCCACTGCTCCGGCACGATGTCGAGCGAGTAGACGATGGGCGAGGCGTACATCCACACCTGGATCAGGAAGGGCATGGTGTGCGTGACGTCGCGGAAGCGCACGTTCAGCGGCGCGAGCCACAGGCCGATCGACAGCGCCGCGAGCAGCGCGTAGCCGAGGAACAGCGGCAGCGTCACCACTTTCCAGCTCAGGCCCATGTGATACCAGACCAGCATGCAGAGGAACACGAGGAAGGCGAAAAGGAAGTCGACCGCCGGCGAGATCACGCCCGACAGCGGCATCACCAGCCGCGGAAAATACACCTTGCGAACCAGCTCGCCGTCGGTGACCAGGCTGGTGGCGCTGCGTCTGAGCGCCTCGGAGAAATAGGTCCACGGCAGGATGGCGGCGAACGCGAACAGCGGATACGGCGTGCCGCCCGTGGGGATCTTGGCGAAACGTCCGAAGATCAGCGTGAAGATCAGCACCGCGAACGCGGGCTGGATCACCGCCCACGCGATGCCCAGCGCCGCCTGCTTGTAACGCAGGCGCACGTCGCGCATCGCCAGCGTCCACATGAGCTCGCGGTAACGCCAGACCCCGCTGTAGTCGAGGTTCAGCAGCCCGTGGCGCGGCCTGATTTCAATGTCCTGCGCGGTGTTCACGGAGTTGGACCTGGGGCTGATTGCTGTGGATACGGAGCGCGTTCGCGACCGCGGCGATGTCCGCGGCAGTCATCTGGCCATACAGCGGCAGGATGATGCACTGGTCCTGCGCGGCCTCGGACAATTGCAGCTCGCCGCAACGCTTCGCGTTGCGATACGGCTCTTCGCGGTGACTGCACATGACGCCGCGGCGCGTCGACACGCCGGCGTCCAGCATGGCCTGCATGACCGTGCGCTGGTCGCAGCTCGCCGGCAGGCGCACGCAGAAACTTTGCCAGTTGCTGCGTCCCCAGGAAGGCTCGGCGGGCAGCGTGAGGCCGGGGACGTCGCGCAGCAGCGCCCGGTATTGATCCGCGATCTCGCGGCGGCGCGCGATGATGTCCGGCAGCCGGCGCAGCTGTTCGCGGCCCACCGCGGCCTGGATGTCGGTCATGCGGAAGTTGTAGCCGACGACCGGGTAGGCCTCGAAGATCACCTTGGCGGAGCCATGCCGCACGGTGTCGGGCACGCTCATGCCGTGCTGGCGCAGCAGCCGGCACTTCGCGTCCCACGCGGCGTTGTTGGTGGTGATCATGCCGCCGTCGCCGGTGCTCATGACCTTGCGCGGATGAAACGAGAAACAGGCGATGTCGCCGTGCGGCTTGCCGATCTTTTCCCAGCGGCCGTCCCACAGGATCTCGCTGCCGATGGCGCAGGCCGCGTCCTCGATCACCGCCAGGCCGCGGGCGCGGGCCAGCGCGACGATGGCGGCCAGGTCGCAGGGCATGCCCATCTGGTGAACGCACAACACCGCGCGCGTCTTCGAGGTGATCGC
>Ga0207675_100001039_pt1 | contig 27532 bp, 28 predicted proteins | sample KBSSwiS42_FD_184305 | JGI IMG/M metagenome (GOLD analysis project Ga0207675, IMG submission 184305) | Switchgrass rhizosphere microbial communities from Kellogg Biological Station, Michigan, USA - KBS Switchgrass S4-2 (SPAdes) (version 2) | ecosystem: Host-associated > Plants > Roots >...
CAACGCGGCGGCAACGTCGCCCGTCTCGGTCAGGGCGAGGTGGCGGATCGACAGCCGCGTGTATTGCGGCTCGAGGATGGCACGCTCCAACAGCCGTTCCGCTTGCCAATCGAGATAGACGAGGTCCGAGCGAATGTCGGCCAGCTCGCGTCCGCCGGTATCGTCGTGCCGCTTGTCGATGCCGCCGTTGGCAACCACCAGCGTCTTGCCGTCGGGCAGCACCGCCAGGTCGTGGGGCCCGATGCCGAAGGTCGGGAACTCGTCGATGCGCACGTAGTTGGCGCGCGCGTCGTAGACGCCGATCACGCCCTCGTGCCGCACCTCGTCGTTTTCCGTCGCCAGCAGCAGGTCGCCGCCCTGGACGAACAGGCCATGGCCGGAGAAATGGCGCGACGGCGCGGCCGGAATTTCCGTCACCACTTCGCCCGCCAGCGTGTCGATCACCAGCGCGAACCGGCCGGGCCGGCGCGCGAAGCAGAGCGCCTCGCCGCTGCCCGGCCGCACTGCGAGGCCGTGGCCGCGATCGTCAAGGTCGAGATCGAACGCGATCTCGCCGTCCTCGTCCACGGCCACCACGGCGTAGCGGCCGGTAAAACGTGCGGCAGCCGAGAGATAGCGCCCACCAGCATCAGCGCGCGCCGTCTCACCCGCGAACAGGGCGGCGGTTCCGGCCGCGAGGAGCGTGCGCCGGGTGATCCTCATGCTAGTCGCCATCGAGCGCATTGAATCCGACCGGCAGGTTGAGCGTGGCGGTCACCGGCCCCGCCAGCAGGTCGCGCAGCTTGACCAACTGCACCGCGAAGGCTTCGACCTGCTTGCGCTGCGCGGGGTCGCCGACCGCCTTGTCGAGCGGCAGGGTGATCTCAGCCAACGCTTTCGCCGCTTGATCGGCTGCGGCGGCAACGTCGTCGGCCACCGGTTTGCCGTTGGGCTGTGCCGCGAGCAATCCACCCAGGCCCTGGTCGGTGCCGAACAACGCCCGCCAGCCTTCGAGGTTGGCGGCAAGCACGGCGACCGACTGGCCGCTGCGCCAATATTCCGCGTTCTGACCCTTGGCCTTTGCCAAACTGCTACCCAACGGCGCCAGCAGCTTCATGTCGCGCATCGCGATGGTCGCGGTCAGCAGATCGTTGAGCAGGCGCCCGGCGGCGTCACGGCCGCTCGGCAACTCCTCGTCATCCTCCGATGGATGTTCGATGCGCGACAGGAAGGCGGCATCGCCTTCGGTCCAGCCGGTCACCACGTCGCGCGCGATGGTCTCGAGGTTGGCGCTGATCGCAGTGAACAGGCCGCAGCGGAAGTCGCCATCCCCACTGGCGAGAGCCACCAGCGCATCGTCGCCGAACAGCATGCGCTCCAATGCCGGCAGGCCCTGCACGCCAACCGTCGTGGTCGCGAAGCGCTCCGGTTCCAGCGCGGCGTGATCCCGCTTCTTCAGCACTTCGGCCAGCTGGCGGCCGACGACGTTGCGCTTGTCCGGCCAGTATTCGATGCGGAAGGCGCGCTGATGCTCGAAGATCGGGCCGAAGCTGACGTATTGGATGCGCGCCCAAGCAGTGGTCAGGACGGCGAATTGCTGTTGCGCGTTCTTGAGCGTGTCATCGCCCGGTGTCTTGCACAGTGCTTCGAGCCGCGTCTGCATGTCCTTTGCGGTGTCACCGAACGCCTGATAGCCGGGGATGATCGTGCCCTTCGCCGTCGACACCACTGCCGCCGAGTAATCCGCATCCTCGAGTGCCAACGCCGGCGTTGCGACCAGCAGAAGGATGGCGGCGGCGATGGCTCGAATCATAGGCTCTCCAGGAACGCGATCAGCGCCGCGCGGTCTTCGGCGGACAGTTCGGCCGCACGCTGCTTCGCGGCTGCGGCCTCGCCGCTGTGCCACAGGATCGCTTCGAGGACAGAGCGGGCGCGGCCATCATGCAGCAGGTTGGCGCCGTCCTTCGCTGCGACACGAGCGCCCAGGCCCCACAAGGGGGCGGTGCGCCACTCGTGTGCGCCGGCGACGGTCGAAACGGAATCGTCGAAGGCGCGGTCGGCCAGCCGGTCGCCCATGTCGTGGATCAACAGGTCGGTGTAGGGCGCAAACCACTTGGTGGCGCCATCGGCCACCACTGCTGGCACGTTCGAATTGTGGCAGGCGCCACAGCCGACCTCGGCAAACAGGGCGCGGCCGCGGTCGGTGCCGAGCGTCTCGATCGACGCGGGCGCCGGCAGCGAGCGCAGATAGGTCGCGACCAGCGACACGACGGTGGTCTCGACCTCGACGCCGCCCTTGTCGGCGCCTTGCGGTGCTGCGCGGCAGTCTGCCTGCGCCGCTGTGCAGTCGCCCCACAGCTCGCGCCGCAGCGGCGTCGAGAGGCCGAGATCGAAATGGAACGCAGCGGAGATCTGGTGCGTGAGGTCCGGCTCGTCGCCCTTCCAGCCGAAGCGGCCGGGCTCGATGTCCTGCTCGCCATACTGGCCCATCACCACCGAACCGGAGATGCCATCGCCGTCGAGGTCGTCAGGATCGGCCTGCGCGGCCAGCCAGGTCAGCGGCACGCGTTCCAGCAGCCCGGCGCCATGCAGGTCCGGCGCCAGGCGCGGCGAGATCCAGGCGAGATCGGCGAGCTGGTCCTGCCCGTCGATCCGGATGCGTGGACGCCGCAATTCCACCGCGGTGCCGTCGCTCAGCGTTTCCACATGAGTCTCGAACGTGACGTGCAGTTTGCTCTCAGGCTTGAGGCCGGGAACGGCGAAGGTCTGCACTTGGCTGCCCAGGAGCGGGTGCGGAACCAGCGCGCCGTCCTTGGCCGCGCCGACCCGCAGCGTCAGCCCGGCGGAGGCCGGCAGGTCGCCCTCCTGCAGCGAGACCTTGGCGCGCCCTCCGCCCTGGTGGCAGGACGAGCAGGCGCGGGCGTTGAACAGCGGGCCGAGCCCGTCCGCCGCCTTGGTCGAGGATGGGGCGGAGACCCACAGCCGCTCGAACAAGGCCTTGCCCAGCACAGCGTCCATCGAATCCTCGGCCGCCTGCGTTGCGCCGACGAACGCCAGCAGCGCACCCGCAGTGCCGATAAAAGCCTTACGCGACAGTGACATAGCCCATCATCCCGGTTTCCTGATGCTCGATAATGTGACAGTGCATCATCCACTGTCCGGGATTGTCCGCTGTGAAGGCGATCTCAACCCGTTCCTTGGGCGCAATCAGCACAGTATCGGCGAGGTGCGGGACGATCTCCTCCTTGCTGGATCTGAGCACCCGGAAGGTATGGCCGTGCAAATGGATCGGATGCGGGTGCGGCGTGCCGTTGAACAGCTCGAACACGTAGGAGCGGCCGCGCTTCAGCTCCGCCAGCGGCGGCGGCTTCAGCTTGTGGTCCTGGCCGGACCAGGATTTGCCGTTGATGGCCCAGAAGGTCCGCTGCGGCAGGCAGAGCTGATCCAGAGTGACGTTGGGATTGTCCTTGAGATACGCCTCGAGTGCGGGCGAGACGTGACCGGCGGTCAGCTCGAAGGTCAGGCGCTCAGCGCTCTTGAGGTCAGGTTCCGGCACATGGCTCGCCGTCAGCGGCGGCATCAGGCCGATCCCCGGCAACGCGCTTTCGATCAGCGAGACTTCCGCCAGAAGCTCCGGCTTGGCGCCCCAGACATTCTGCAGGCGCACCGGCTGCCGCGGCATGCGGAAGGCGATGTCGACGCGCATGGCGGGACCAAGCCGCCAGGTCTTGAGCGGCACCGGCGGCAGCGGGTTGCCGTCGGTCGCGATCACGAAGCCCTCGGCGCCATCGAGCGCCAGCACTACGATGCGCGAGACGTCGAGATTGAGCACGCGCAACCGGACCCAGCCATTCACCAGCGCGTCGAGCTGCGCGTGCGGCTTGGCGTTCACCGTCTCGACGCTGCCGAAGGTGCCGGCGCGCGCTGCGCCCTTGTCGGTCGAGAACACGTCGAACGAGCCGTCGGGCTTCAGCCGCCAGTCCTTGATCGCGACCACGTGGTCGGCCAGGAACAGGTCCTTCTCCGCCTCGTCCTCGACCACCAGCACGCCGGCGAGGCCGCGGCCCAACTGCTCGACCGTGTTGCAATGGGGATGGAAAAAGAACGTGCCGGCGTCGGGCGGCGTGAATTCGTACGCGAAGGATTCGCCCTGCTCGATCGGCGGCTGGGTCATGTAGGGCACGCCGTCCATCGCGTTGGGCAGGCGGATGCCGTGCCAGTGGATGGTGGTGTGCTCTGTCACCGCGTTGGTGAGCTGGGCGTGGAACGGTTGACCGCGCGGCGCGCGCAGCACCTGCGGCCATTCGTCGCGATAGCTCCAGATCGGCGTGGTCGTGCCGGGCAGCAGCGACAGCGAGCGCTCGCGCGCTTCCAGCGCAAGCGACGCGCTAGCCGCCGCAACGGAAAACGGCAACGGCAGCGCCGCGAGCGCTGCCGTGCCGATCAGGAAATGTCGCCGTGTCCACACGGCTGCTTGTGTTATTGGACGGCGGACGGATTGTCGAGGGAGTCGGAGCCTTCGATCGCCAGGGCGCCGATCTTGAGGGCGTCGACCGCCTTCTCGACTGCGCGGGTCTGCGCGATCAGGCCGTCGATCGCGTCCTGGACGATCTTGTTGCCCTCGGCATTGCCGTCGCCGATCATCTGGTCGTACTTCATCTTGCCGCTGTCGGCGGTGTCCTTGAGCAGCCGCAGCCTGGCCTCGGCATTCGCCATCGCGGCCTTCACGCCCTTGTCGGCGTCCGGCGAGGCCGCCTTCACCAGCTCGGACAGGCTGGCGCCCTTCACGACGCTGCCGTCGATCCGCTTATACCTGCCCTCGTAGATCGCGATCATGCCGACTTCATCGTAGTAGTGGGAGTTCTGGGTGTTGTCGGAGAAGCAGTCATGCTCCTCCTCCGGATCGTGCAGGATGAGGCCAAGCTTCATGCGCTCGCCGGCCAGTTCGCCGTAGCTGAGGCTGCCGAGGCCGGTCAGCATCATGCTGAGCACGCCGTTGCCGCCGGCATCGCGCAGCGCCTTGCGGGCCGCGCCATCGGCGGTCCAGTTGCCGACCATCTCCTTCAGGTCGTCGACCAGCAGCGAGGCCGCGGTCTTCAGATACTGGCCGCGGCGATCGCAATGGCCGTGGGTGCAGCTGGCGACGTCGTAGTCGGTGGCGGGGCGGTTGCCGGCGCCGGGGCCAGTGCCGTTCAGATCCTGGCCCCACAGCAGGAACTCGATGGCATGATAGCCGGTGGCGACATTGGCCTCGGAATCCGCCGCCTCGTGCAGCTTGTCGGCCAGCAGCTCCTTGGTGATCTTGCTGGTATCGACCGTCTCGCCGCCGAACGAGATGCTTGTGTTGGCGATCACGTTGGCAGTGTAGAGCGGGTTGTCGTCCGATTCCGTGCCGTAGGCCTCGGCGACGTAGTCGATCAGGCCCTCGTCGAGCGGCCAAGCGTTCACCTTGCCCTCCCAATCGTCGACGATCGGGTTGCCGAAGCGGTAGCCCTCGGTCTGCTGGTAGGGATCGCGCGCGGCCAGCCACGCGGTGCGCGCGGCCTTGAGGTTGTCCTCGGTCGGCTTGGCGATCAACGCGTCGATTGCTTTCTCCAGCGCCTCGGCCGTCGTCAGCGCATCCTCGTATTTGGCATGCGCGATGTCGGCGTAGGTCTCGATCACCGCAGCGGTGTCTGCCGCGAAGGCTGGCGCGCCGCCCGCCATCCAAATGCCACTCATCAACGCGCACCACAAACCAGCCTTGCGAACCATCAATCCCTCCTTGAACAGGCGGCGGCCAAGATAATGAGAATGAGTATCAGAGGCAATCGCAAACAGGGCGCGGGGTCTCCTTGACGCTATCACCTTGAGAAATTTGGTCTATTTGACAGTCTGGATGACGTCGAACCCTTCGAAGTTCGGGCCGCCGAGATAGAGGTCGCGGTGCTGGCCGGCATTCTGATGCGCCTTGCGGAAGGCTTCGGACCTGGTCCAGCCCTCGAAGGTTTCGCGCGAGCTCCAGACCGTGTGCGAGGAATAGAGCGTGTAGTCCTCGCGCTTCGGGCCCTTCAGCAGGTGGAACTCGACGAAGCCCGGCAGGTCGCGCAGATAGATGTCGCGCTCGCGCCAGATGCGCTCGAACTCCGCTTCGCTGCCGAGCTTCACCTGGAACCGGTTCATGGCGATGAACATTGCGTGTCTCCTTTCGGGACGATCGTTGGGGCGGCCGGCGGCCCGGCCACATGATGATATAGGGCGCCGCGGCACGCGGGCCGTCACCTCGAAAACATCGATCATCAGCTGGTCGTGCAGCACGTCCGATGCCGCGCGCCGGGCATCAGTGCGCCGGCGATGCAGCATATGAGTGCGGTCCGGCCTGGATCGAAACGGTCGTGCGCTTTGCGCGCACCCTTGCCGCGCAACGCCGACCGGCACTGTTGTCGCGTTACTTCGTCAGCACGAGCCCGCCGCGGCTGGTCCGCCGCAGGCGATAGAGATTTCCCTCGTGCTCGATCACGGCCTCGCCCGCCGCCCCGAGCAGACGCACGCTCGAAAGATGCGGCACCGACGCAGAATCGGTTGCGGCGCGGACAGCAGAGAGATCGCTTTGCGGTGCAGATTGCAGATTGTTCATCGCTCATCTTCATGCGCAGTGACGGCTCGTTCGACCGCCGCGCCTGATTCTTAATGCAAATCATTCTCATTTGCAACCGTCTTCGGGCGGATCAATGATCCTCGATGTTGAACACCGCCGGGATGATCAGCTCGATGCTCTCGCCCGGTACGTCGTCGGGCAGCGACGGCAGCGGCTCTCTACGTCCTGAGCGCCTCGAGGAAGGCCGCCCGCGGCACGATCGCGCCATGATGGCCGATGACGATGGCGGCGCAGCGGTGGCCGAGCTTGGCCGCCTGCAGCGGATCCTTGCCGCCGAGGGTCGCCGCCAGGAAACCGGCATTGAAGGAATCACCGGCGGCGGTGGCGTCGACGATCCGGTCGACCTTGACGGCCGGGACGATGGTTTTCCCTCCGTTGATGGAAACCACGCAACCCTGCACGCCCTGCTTGATGACCACGGTGCGCGGCCCGAAGCCATGGATGAGATCGCAGGCTTCCTCCGCGGTGCCGACGCCGTGGAGGCCGGTTTCGTCCTCCAGGCTCGAGAGCACCAGGTCGGTGAGCGCAAGCTGATCGTGGATTTCGCGCCGCGCCACCTCGACCGACGACCAGGCGCGCGGGCGGTAGTTGGTGTCGAACGCGACCTTGCCGCCCTGGGCACGGAACTGGCGCAGCAGATCGAACAGCCGCTCGCGCCCGGCTTCGCCATAGAGCGAGAGGCTGATGCCGCTGAGATAGAGCCACTCGTAGCGCAACAGCGACTGGCACAGGTCGGCGGTGCGGTCGTTGCCGAAGATCTCGCGCGCCGGCGCCTGCTGGCGCCAGTAGAAGAAACGGCGCTCGCCGCGCTCGTCGACCTCGATCATGTAGAGACCAGGCAACCGCCCCGCGATCCGCTGCACCAGGTCGGTGCCGACCTTCTCGCTGCGCCAGGCTTCGATCATGCGATCGCTGTACGGATCGTCGCCGAGGGCCGTGACGTAGTCGACCGGCACGTCGAGGCGCGCCAGATAGACGGCGGTGTTCAGCGTGTCGCCCCCGAAGCCGAGGCGCCGCAGATCCGGCTGCGCCTGCGTGGCCGACAGCTCCAGCATGCATTCGCCGATGGAGGCGATCCTGCTCATGGCGATTTCACCCGCCGCGCTGGGCGACCGGGCGTTCGCCGCCGATGCGCGTGGTCATCTGGCGCGCGGCGTCGATCAGCGCGCGCTTGTAGCGGGCATGGTCCTGCAGCCCCTCCTCGCGCGGGGTCAGCAGGCAGAGCGTGGCGACGCACAGGCGGTGCTCGTCATAGACCGCGGCGGCGAAGCAATGGGTGAAACGGCCGGACGTCCCGTCGCAGGAGTAGAAACCCTCGCGGCGCGCTTCCGCCACTTCCTTGAGGAAGGTGCGCTCGCTGAGGCGCTTGCCGTCGGGCAGGATGAAATCGTCGTTGGGGATCAGCTTCAGGATCGCCTTGTCGTCGAGATGCGAGACCAGCACGCGGCCGGAGGCCGTCCAGGGCAGCGCCACCGGCTCGCCGACGTCGGAGCTGATGCGGAAGTGACGCTCGCCCTCCTTCATCTGGGCGACGACATATTTGCGGTTGTCGAGCACGCACAGTTGCGCGGTCTGGCCGGTGACCTCGGAGAGGTGATCGAGGAAACCGGAAGCGAGGCGCATCACATCGAAATGCGTCAGGTGCGAGAGGCCGAACAGATAGAGCCGCCGGCCGAGATACACGCGGCCCTCGGCATCGGCACGATCGAGGATGCCGCGACTCAGCATCAGGCCGACCACGTCGTAGGTGGTGGACTTGGGCGCGCCGATGGCGATTGCGATCTCGTTCGGCCGCAGCGGCTTTTTCGAATCATGCAGGCATTCCAGGATCTCGAAGGCGCGGTCGATGCCCCGGGTACGGCCGCCGGCATCCGCCGCCTCGGCCGGCCTGGCGATCTTCACCGCTTTCCTCACCGGGACGGTGCGCCGTCCGACTGCTTTCTGTGGCGCCTTTTGAGCCTGGGCCATTTCCCGCCGATCCCTCAGAATTTCGAGCTCTTCAGGAACTCCGCCAGCCGCTGGGATTTCGGCTTGCGGAACAGTTCCTCGGGCGGTCCCTCTTCCTCGATCCGGCCCTGGTTCATGAATACCACACGGTCGGAAACTTCGAAGGCGAATTTCATCTCATGAGTGACCAGCAGCATGGTCATGCCTTCGGTGGCGAGGTCCTGGATGACGGATAACACCTCATTCACCAGCTCCGGGTCCAGGGCCGAGGTCACCTCGTCGAACAGCATGACCTTGGGATTCATCGCGACGGCGCGGGCGATGGCGACGCGCTGCTGCTGGCCGCCGGACAACTGGCCGGGAAAATGGTCGCGACGATCCTTCAAGCCCACCCGCGCCAGCCATTTTTCGGCGACGGCGTTGGCCTCATCCGCCGGCAGCTTCTTCACCTTGGTGAGGCCGAGGGTGACGTTGCGCTGCGCCGTCATGTGCGGGAACAGGTTGAACTGCTGGAACACCATGCCGGTCATGGCGCGCTGACGGGCGATCTCCGATTCCTTGCGCGCCTTGTGCTGCGGGCCGGAATAGCCGATCTCCTCGCCGTCGATCAGGATGCGGCCCTGGTGGAACTCCTCCAGCATGTTGACGCAGCGCAGCAGCGTGGTCTTGCCCGAGCCGCTGGAGCCGATGATCGAGACCACGTCGCCGGTCGCGAGCAGCAGGTCGACGCCCTTCAGGACCTCAACGTCCTTGAACTTCTTGTGCAGGTTCTCGATCTGCAGGATCGGCTGTGCCATGAAACTCGCTCTGTATCAGCTGGGCAATGCGACGCGACGCTCAGCCGCCTTGGCGGCGCGCTCGATCGCGTAGTTGATGAGGAAATAGATCAGGCCGGCGATCAAATAGAACTCGAGCGTCATGAAGGTGCGCGCGACGATCTGCTTGGTCACCAGCAGCAGCTCGGCGACGCTGATGACCGACAGGAGAGTCGACGCCTTGACCATCTCCGTCGCAGTGTTGATCCAGGCCGGCAGCGCCTGGCGCAGCGCCTGCGGGGCCAGCACGTAAACGAAGATCTGCGGAAAAGTGAGGCCGATCGCCTTGGCCGCCTCGGTCTGGCCACGTGGCAGCGACTGGAGCGCGCCGCGCAGGTTTTCGCCGACATGGGTGCTGCAGAACACCACAAGCGCGAAGAGGCCGGCCTGGAACGCGGTCAGCTGGATGCCGATCTGCGTCAGCAGATAGTAGCTCGCCAGCACCAGCACGAACACCGGTGTCCCGCGCACGAAATCGACATACATGCGAACGGCGAAGCGCGACACCCAGCGGCCATAGACCAGCACCAGCCCGACGAAGACACCGAGGACGGTGCCGAGCGCGATCGCGAGCAGCGAAAGCAGGACGGTCGCGCTAAGGCCCTGCAGCAGCGCCCAGCGCGAAACCCAAAGCTCGTAAAGAAAAGTGCCTTGCTCGAACATGTCAGCGCGGGATCGCCAGGCGGCGCTCGAAGAAGCGCAAGCCGGCGGCGATCAGGTAGCAGGCGGCGACATACATGAGGCTGGCCACCAGCCAGGTCTCGATCACGCGGAACGTTTCCACGTTGATCTTGCGCGCATAGAAGGTCAGCTCCGGCACCGCGATGGCAGCGGCGAGGGAGGTGTCCTTGAACAGCGAAATGAAGTTGTTGCCGAGTGCCGGGAAAGCGTTGCGTATCATGATCGGGATGATGATCCACACCCTGGTTTGCCATTCGGTCAGCCCGATGGCGAGCCCGGCTTCGCGCTGGCCGCGCGGCAGCGCCAATAGCGCGCCGCGGAATACCTCCGCGAGATAGGCGCCGCCATAGATCGCCAGGGTCAGAATGAAGGTTTCGATCTTGCCGAGGAGCAATCCGAAACGCGGCAGGACGAAGTAGGCGAACACGATGATGAACAGCGGCGGCAGATTGCGAAATACCGTGACATAGCAGCTCGCAATCCGCCGCCGGTAGGCGTGCTTGGAATTCATGGCGAAGGCCGCCGCCAAGCCGATCCAGCATCCGATGAAGATGGCGACGATCGCCAGAGCGAGGCCCAAACCGAGCCCGCTCAGCAGCAGATCGAAGTCCCGCCATACGGCGCCGAAATTCAGATGGTAACCCATGGGCGGCGGCCTCGCCGTGCGCTTTGGTCGTGCTCCGTTCTACTGATACTCGACCGGGAAGCCAATGGCCGGCGGCGCCAGCTCGACGCCGAACCACTTCTTGAACGAGGCCGAATAGGTGCCGAACTCGACGCCGGTCATCGCCTCATGCAGGGTAGTGTTGACGAAGTTCAGCCAATCCTGGTCGCCGCGCTTGACCGCGCAGGAATAGCTCTGCGGGTTCCAGCCGTATCCGGAGTCGAGATACTTGCCCGGCGTCGTGACGATCAGCCACTTGGCCGAGGACTGGTCGGTCGCCGCCGCATCCGCGCGGCCGCTGTTCAGCGCTTCGTAGATCAAGTCGACGCTGTCGTACTGGTCGACCTTCGCTTCCGGCAAGGCGGCATGGACCATGTCCTCGGCATAGACGTTCTGCAGCACCGACACCGTAGCGCCGCTGCCCGCCTTCTTCAGCTCGTCATAGGTCTTGAGCTTGCCGCCGGCGGACACCAGCAGGGCCACGCCCTCGCGGTAATAGGGAATGGTGAAGTTGACCTGCTGGGCGCGCTCCGCGGTGACGGTCATGAACTGGCAGGTGATGTCGACCTTGCCAGTGGTGACGTTCGGAATGCGCGAGTCCGAGGACTGGTCGACGAACTCGATCTTGGTGTCGTCGCCGAACAGACCCTTGGCAACCAGCTTGGCGACGTCGACGTCGAAGCCGACGAGATTGCCGCTCTCGTCCTTGAAGTGCCAGGGCGCGTTGGTGCTGCCGGTGCCGACGATCAGGTGACCGCGCGCCAGCACCTCTTCAATCTTGCTCTGTTCCTGGGCCATCGCCGACCCGGTCGAAACGGCCACCAATGCCGTTAGCCCGACCACCGCACTGCGCAACATGTATGACATTGGGTGTCCCTCCATCTCTAAGCCCCGTCCATCGCTATTCCAGCCTGTTGGAATTCAGTTCATGGGGATGGACAACCCGACTATCTTATGACAATGGAAGTGGAGTCAAGCGGAGCGGATGCCTAAAGCGACGCGCGCACCATGAGGAGCGGAGTCATGACCCCCAAATCGAAAAGCGGCACGACGATCGCGGTCGCGAAAAAATCGTTGAAGGTGCAGATCGGCGCGCCGAAGACTGGCGCCGGCGGACAGGCGCTGCCGTTCAGCCCCGCGATCCGCGCCGGCGACTTCGTCTATGTCTCCGGCCAGGTTGCGCATGACGAGAATGGCGAGCTGGTGGACGGCGGCATCATCAAGCAGACGCGGCAGACCATCGAGAATCTGCGCCGCATCCTCGAGAAGGCCGGCTGCACGCTGGACGACGTGATCAAGTGCAACGTGTGGCTCGCCGACGCGCGCGACTTCTGGAGCTTCAACAAGATCTATGCCAGCTACTTCCCCGGCGTGCCGCCGGCGCGTTCCACCGTGCAATCGCCGCTGATGATCGACGCCAAGATCGAGATCGATTGCGTCGCCTATCGCCCGCTGTAGTCAGCGCACGCGGACGAACGGATAGTCGTCGCGGATCCACTGATTGTAGAAGCTGCCTTTCGACAGTGCGGCCATGAAGGCCTGGTGGATGTGGGCCGGCACCTCGCGATAAAGATAGAGATTGCCGGTCTTCAGCTCCACTTCGAGCCATTGATGTTTCGGGTCATAGCCGATCGCGGCGATGAGCGAGGATGTAACGGGCTGCCGTGTCATTGCTTGCGTCAACCGCCCGGCGCGACCCGGAGTTCCGATGCAAGGATTGCTTTGATGGAATCCCCGCATTTGATAGAATTCGGGCGGGAACGTCCTCAAGCTAGACTGGTCCGATGGGGCAGCGGAAAACCACGATCCAGGATGTGGCGGCGGCGGCGCAGGTGTCGGTCGCGACCGTCGACCGCGTGCTGAACGGCCGCGGCGGCGTGCGGCAGGAGCGCGCGCGCCGCGTGCTGGAATGGGCCCGCAAGCTGAAGATCGACCGCGCGCTCGAGGACCTGCCGATGCGCTGGCTGCGCATCGCCATCCTGGTGCAGAATCCCAGCAACCCCTACCACGCCAGCCTGAAGACCGCGTTCCAGAGCGCGCAGCGCGCCTACGAGGCGCAGCGCGTGATGTGCCTGCTGCATTATTTCGACAGCCTGGAACCGGCGGCGGTGGCGCGCGCAATCCATCGCGCCTCGGAGAAAGCCGACGGGCTGGTGATCCTGAGCTACGACCATCCGCGCATCACCGCGGCGCTCAAGACCATCAGCAAGCGCATCCCGATCGTGACGGTGGCGAGCGACCTGCCGGCCTGCGGCCGCATCGCTTATGTCGGCAGCGACAATCGGGTGGCCGGCCGCGTGGCCGGCGAATTGATGGGGCGGTTCCTGGGGCCGCAGGGCGGGCAGATCCTGGTGGTCAGCGGCATGCACGATTTCATCGGCCACGAGGAGCGCGAGAGCGGCTTCCGCGGCGTGCTGCGGCGGCGCTTTCCCCACTGCGACGTGGTGGCGACGGTCGAAAGCCAGGAGCAGCAGGAACGCACCGAGAAGCTGACCCGCGACACCTTCAAGCGCTTCCCCAACCTGCGCGGCGTCTACAACATCTCGGTCGGCAGCCGCGGCATCGCCGCCGCCCTGAAGGCGCTGGGCAAGGGCGGTGACATCGTGCTGATCAGCCACGAGATGACCGACGTGCATCGCGAACTGCTGACCGACGGCCTGATGGATGCCGTGCTCGACCAGAACCCGCAGGTCGAAGCACTACGCGCCGTGCAGCTGCTGCTGCACTACAACCGCCGCGTCCCGGACAGCGAGGTGCAGCTGGAGACGCCGGTGACGATCTATCTACGGGAGAACCTGCCGCAGGGTTGAAGGCTAGGCCGCCAGCTTCAGCTTGGCCCCGGCGCACAGCTGCGCAAGATGCGCACGGCCCAGCGCTGCGTAGCTAGCTGGGTGGGCGACGCGGGGGTCCTGCTCGGCTTCCTGCACCAGCCAGCCGCTGTATCTCGCCTTCGCCAGCACGTCGAACACGGACTTGAAGTCCACCAGCCCGTCGCCGGGCGCGGTGAAGATGCCGCACAGCACGGCTTCAGAGAAGCTGACATCACGCTGCTTGCAGGCGGCGAGCGCGTAGCGGCGGATGTCCTTGCAATGCACGTGCTTGATGCGCTCGGCATATTTCTTGGCGACTGCGATCGGGTCGCCGCCGGCAAAGGTCATGTGCCCGGTATCGAGCAGCAGCCCCACTGCCTCCCCGCTGTTCTCCAGCAACCGGTCGACGTCCGCCTGGGATTCCACCACCGTGCCCATGTGGTGATGCACCGCCATCTGCACGCCCTCATCGCGCATGTAGGCGGCGACATCGGTGAAGCGGCTGCCGAGGCGTTTCCATTCCGCGGCGCTCTTCACCGTGGGGCGGCGGCTGATCGGCGCGCCGACCTGGTTGATGATTTCGCCGGTGGTCTCCGCGAACACCATGACCTCGGCTCCCAGTGACTTGAGCAGCGTGAGGTGCGGCTTCATCGCTGCGATCTCGGCCTTGGCATCGCGCTCCAGCAGGTTGGCGGAATACCAGCCGGAGACCAGCTTCAGGCCGTGCCGCTTCAGGATCGGCGCCAGCTCCTTGGGCGCGCGCGGGAATTTTCGGCCCAGCTCGACGCCGGAGAAGCCCGCTTCCTTGGCTTCCTTGAGGCAAGTGTCAAGCGAGATGAAGTCGCCCAGCCAGGGCATGCAGTCATTGGTCCAGCCGATCGGGTTGATGCCGAGACGTACGCTCATGAAACGATCCTTGTTACTGCAGAGTTGTTGAACCGGTGCGGCTCATGGCGGCGAGCTCGGCCTCGAGGTCGACCAGCTCCTTGCCGCCGGCCATCATCTCCAGCACGCGCTCGCGCGAGATTTCGCCCTTGGCGAAGGTGCCGAGAGAGCGGCCGCGATTGAGCAGGGTGATGGTGTCGGCCACCGGGAACGCATGATGCACATTGTGGGTGATGAAGATGACGCCGAGGCCGCGCGCCCGCGCCTTCACGATGAGGCGCAGCACCACCGCCGCCTGATGCACGCCGAGGGCGGACGTCGGCTCGTCCAGGATCAGCACCTTGGCGCCGAAATAGACCGCGCGCGCGATCGCGAGGGACTGCCGCTCGCCGCCCGACAGCGTGCCGACCGGCTGGCCGGGATCGCGGATGTCGATGCCCATCCGGCCCATCTCTTCGCGCGTGACGCGCTCGATCATCGGCCAGTCCATGCGCTTGAACGGGCCCCAGCCGACCAGCGGCTCGCGTCCCGCGAAGAAATTGCGCGCCACGCTCATCAGCGGCACGGTCGCGAGGTCCTGGTAGACCGTGGCGATGCCGCGATCCAGCGCATCGCGCGGCGAAGCGAACTGCACCGGCTGATCCTGCAGGCGGATCTCGCCCTCGGTGGGTCCGTGCACGCCGGACAGGATCTTGATCAGCGTCGACTTGCCGGCGCCATTGTCGCCCAGCAAGCAATGCACCTCGCCGGCCTGCACCGCGAACGAGACGCCGTTGAGCGCGATCACCGTGCCGAAATACTTGCTGACATCGCGCAGTTCCATCAAAGGCGCCATCAGCGGGTCTCCTGCGCCTTCTTGCGGATGTAGTTGTTGAACAACACAGCGGCCAGCAGCATCACGCCCATGAAGGCCTTGAACCAGTCGGTGTCGATGCCGGTGTAGAAGATGCCCATCTGCACGATGCCGAAGATCAGCGCGCCGAACATCGCGCCGACCGCCGAGCCATAGCCGCCGGTCAGCAACGTGCCGCCGATCACCACCGCGATGATGGCCTCGAACTCCTTCTGCAGGCCGCGCGAAGTGTCGGCCGAGCCCACGCTCAGGACCTGGATCGCGGCGAACAGGGTGGCGGCGCAGGCCGACAGGACGAAGAGGCGGATCTTCACCTTGGCGACCGGCACGCCGACGTTGCGCGCGGCATTGGCGTCGCCGCCGACCGTGAAGATCCAGTTGCCGAAGCGGGTCTTCAGCAGGATCCAGGTGGCGACTGCGGTCAGGCCCAGCCACCACAGGATCGAGACCGGGATGCCCTGCACCGCCGGCAGGCCATCGGGGCGCTTTTCCATCAGGCCGATGTCGGCGAGCCACGCCAGGACGTTGCCGCCGAATTGCCCGCTGAACAACGGCGCCAGCCAGTCGCCCTCGGTCAATTCCTTGATGCCTGGAATCTGCGTGCGGCCGGTGATGAGGCGCGTGAGTCCCAAGGTGATGCCGCGCAGGATGAAGAGCGATGCCAGCGTGACGATGAAGGACGGCAGGCCGGTCTTCACCACCAGCCAGCCATTGATGTAGCCGACGATCACGGCGGCGCCGAACGCGAGCATCACGCAGGTCCAGATCGGCCAGCCGAGCACGGTCGAGGGAATCGCGATGATGACGCCGGCGAAGGCGATCATCGAGCCGAGCGACAGGTCGAACTCGCCGCCGATCATCAGCAGCGCGACTGCGACCGCGAGGATGCCGAGTTGGGCCGAGACTTCGAGGAAGTTGACGACGCCGCGCGCACTGAACAGGCCGCTGTCGCCGGCGAAAACCAGGAAGAACAGCAGGACCAGCACACAGCCGGCGGCAGAGCCCAGTTCCGGCCGGCGCATGGCCTGGCGCGCGAAGCCGATCTCGCGCACGCGTTCGTCACGACCCTTCCCTTGGCGTTGCTCGCTAACCGCCATCAGCGGTGGCCCCTCGTCAGGCTCGGAATGATACAGCAAAAAATCGCCGGGGCCGACCCTGTGGAGTGGCCGGCCCCGGCGCCGCGCGAGCCTTATCGGACGCCTTGCTTGGCAAGCTCAATGACGGAGCCAGCCTCCGCCTTGCCCACGAAGCCGGGGCCGGTCGGATAGTCGGCGATGGGCGCGAGCTTGTAGCGCTTCATCAGGTCGAACGCGACCACGGGGATGTAGCCCATCAGATACTGCTGGGCGTCGATGCCCCATTCCATCTTGCCGTCCACCACCGCCTTGAGGATGGTGGGCGACAGGTCGAAGGTGCCGGTCTTGATCTTGCCGCTAAGGCCGGCTTCGTCGATCGCGGCGAGCGCCGGATCGGCACCGGCCGAGCCGACCGTCAACACGAACTGCGTGTCGGGGTTGGCGGCGAGATGCGCGGCGATGCGGCCCTTCATTTCAGTCGGGTCCATCACGCCTTGCAGCACCGGCACTTCGGCGCCGAGGCCATCGGCGAAGCCGCGGCAGCGGTCGTCGAGACTGACGTTGCCGACCTCGTGATTGACGCACACGGCCTTGGAGAGGCCGAGCGCCTTCACCTTCTGGCCCGCCGCAACGCCGGCGTCATACTCCGACTGGCCCATAAAGAGCAGTGCGCCCAGCTTGCGCGACAGCTCGGAACCGCCGGAATCGATCACGATCACAGGGATGCCCGACTTCACCGCGCTTTCGACCAGCGGACCGAGGGCACCCTCATCCGGGATGGAGACGACGAGCCCGTCCGGCTTCGAGGCGATCGCCGCATCGAGCAGCTTCTGCATCGCCGGCATGTCGAAGGTCTCGGGCGCGAGATACTCGGCCTTGACGCCCATGGTCTTGGCGGCGTCGTCCATGCCGTGCTTCACCACCGACCAATACTGATCCGCCGCTTGTCCGTGGGTGACGAACACCACGCGCGTCTCGGCAGCACTCGTTCCCGCCGTCAGCACCGGCGCGATCACGCAGGCCGCCGCCAACATCATCCACTTACACAGCAGTCTCATTCTTCCCTCCTGTCTCGCCTTCGTTCCGTTGGCCCATCGCGCGCTGCATGCAATGCAGCACCATGCGCGGTTTTTCGTGGAGGATATCGATGAAGGTGCCGTTGTTCGCAGAAACGCGCAGACGCCTAAACGCCGGCCCGACCCTGCCTCCCCCACTCGTTTGTTTTCTGGCTCCCAGCCTGATCATGGTAGCCCGACCCCTCTTGGCCGGAAGAGCGCAACTTGATGGGATTCCTTCAATCACCGCAACGCGGCGTCACGGGGCGTCCGCCAGCACGAGATCAGCACCCTTCTCGCCAACCATGATCGCCGGTGCGTTGGTGTTGCCGGAGGTGACGGTCGGGAAGATCGACGCGTCGATGACGCGCAGATTGCCGAGTCCATGGACCTTCAGACGAGGGTCGACGACATTGTCGGCGGCATCCGGTCCCATCCGGCACGTGCTGACCGGATGAAAGACCGAATAGCTGCGCGCGCGGATGTCGGCGATGCAGGCCTGGTCGCTGTCGACCGGCGTGCCGGGCTTCAGCTCCTCGGCAATGATGGCTGCCATGGATGGTGTTTGTGCCAGACGCCGCAGGAAACGCGCGCCGGCCAGCAGTTCCTCGACATCGTGGTTGGTCGAGAGAGAATTGGGATGAATCGCCGGCGCCGCGTGCGGATCGGCCGAGCGGATCTCAAGATGCCCGCGGCTGGTCGGACGGCATGGTGACACGCTGAGGATGAAGCCGGGAAAGGGATCGGTCCCGGTCATCTTGCGCACGCCCGGCTCGGCCTTCTCGTAGGTGAGCGGCGAGAAATAGAGCTGGACGTCGGGCCGCTGCGACTCCGGCCGCGCGCGGAAGAAACCGCCGCCCTGATTGACGCTGAGTGACAACGGACCCTTGCGTGTCAACACGTATTGCATGCCGGCGAGCAGCTTGCCCCACCAGGGATGGAGCGTGTTGTTGAGGGTCGGCACCATGGCGCGATAGACGTAGTCGAAGCAGAGATGATCCTGCAGGTTGCGTCCGACCGCCGGGCTCTCATGCACCACCTCGATGCCGGAGGAGCGCAGCACATCCGCGGGTCCGACGCCGGACAGCTGCAGCAGCTGCGGCGAATTGATCGAGCCGCCGGCCAAAATGACTTCCCGTCCCGCGCGCGCCTCATGCCTATGCCCGCGCTGCTCATACGCGATGCCGACGGCGCGCTTGCCCTCGAACAGGATGCGGGTCGCCAGCGCACCGGTTTCGACACGCAGATTCGGCCGGCCTTGCGCGGGCCAGAGATAGGCGCGCGATGCCGACATGCGGAGACCACGATGCGTGGTGATCTGGTAGATGCCGACGCCTTCGATGGTTTCGCCGTTGAGGTCGGGGTTGAACCTGAGGCCGGCCTCCTGCCCCGCCTTCACCCAAAGGTGGGTCAGCGGATGGACAGCGCGTTCGATGGTATCGACATGCAGCGGTCCGCCTTCGCCGTGCCACGGGCCGGCGCCGAGCGCATGATCTTCCATGCGCTTGTAGAGCGGCAGCACGTCGCTCCAGCTCCAGCCGGGATTGCCCGACGCCGCCCAGTCGTCGTAGTCGCCGGCCTGGCCGCGCGAATAGACCATGGCGTTGATGGAGCTGGAGCCGCCCAGCACCTTGCCGCGCGGAAAATAATTGGTGCGGTTGTCGAGGCCCGGGATCGGCTCCGACTGGTACATCCAGTTGAGCTCGGGATTGTAGTAGCTCTTGCCGTAGCCGATCGGCACCTGGATCCAGAAGCTGCGGTCGCTCGGCCCCGCCTCCAGCAACATCACGCGATGGCGGCCATTTGCGCTCAGCCGGTTCGCCAGCACACAGCCGGCCGACCCGGCGCCGACGATGATGTAGTCGTACTCCACCCCAGTTCCCCCGCGATCAGCGCGCCATCACGCCCCGTTGGTTACGCGCCGTAGCCGATGATGCCTTTCACTTCCAGGAAATCGTGGATGCCCCAGTCGGCATATTCGCGGCCGTTGCCGGACTGCTTGTAGCCGCCGAACGGCGCGAAGGTGTCCCAGGCGGGATAGTTGATCTTCACCTGCCCTGCGCGCAGCTGCCGCGCCACCTTCCGCGCGTGCTCGATGTCCTTGGACTCGACGTTCGCCGACAACCCATAGACCGTGTCGTTGGCGATCTCGATCGCCTGCTCTTCGCTGTCGTACGGCATGATCGACAGCACGGGGCCGAAGATCTCCTCGCGCGCGATGGTCATGCTGGGCACCACGTCGCCGAACACGGTCGGGCGCACATAGTAGCCGCGGTTGAGGCCCTCCGGCCGGCCGGTACCGCCGGTCACCAGCGTGGCGCCTTCCTTGATGCCGCTCTCGATCAGCGCCTGGATCTTGTTGAACTGTGCTTCGCTGACCACCGGTCCCAGCACCGTGCCTTCGGCCTTGGGATCGCCGACCTTGTGCGTCTCCGCCGTACGCTTGGCGACGCTCAGCGCTTCGGCCTGGAACTCGCGCGGCACCAGCATGCGGGTCGGCGCGTTGCAGGATTGGCCGCTGTTGTTGAAGCAGCTCTGCACGCCCTTGGTGACCGACCAGGCAAGGTCGGCGCCGCGCAGGATGATGTTGGGCGACTTGCCGCCCAGCTCCTGACTGACGCGCTTCACCGTTTCGGCCGCCGATTTGGCAACCAGGATGCCGGCGCGGGTCGAGCCGGTGAAGGACATCATGTCGATGCCGGGATGCGCGGACATGACCGCGCCGACCGAAGGTCCATCGCCATTGATCATGTTGTAGACGCCCGCCGGCACGCCCGCCGCGTGCATGACTTCGGAAAAGATGACGCCGGTGATGGGCGCGACTTCGCTCGGCTTCAGCACCATGGTGCAGCCGGCGGCGATGGCGGGCGCCACCTTGCAGGCGATCTGGTTCAGCGGCCAGTTCCAGGGCGTGATCAGGCCTACGACGCCGATGCCCTCGCGCACGACGCGCGTGCCGTTGCGCTGGTCCTCGAACGCGAACGCCTCCAACGCCTTCAGGGTCGAATCGAGATGCGCGAGGCCGGCCGCGGTCTGGCTGTCCAAGGCCATGCCGATCGGTGCGCCCATTTCGGCGGAGACCGCCTGGGCGATATCGTTCATGCGCGCGCGGTAGCACTCGATGATGCGCTTCAACAGGGCGATGCGGTCCGCCTTGCTGGTCTGCGAGAATTTGGGAAAGGCGGCCCGTGCCGCCGCAACCGCGCGGTCGACGTCCGCCGCCGAACCGATCGAGATCTGGGTAAAAGGTTCCTCGGTCGCCGGATTGATGACGTCGAGGGTGCGGGGCGTCGCCGGGTCCACCCAGGCGCCGTTGATGTAGAATTTCAAATGGTTGGACATGATGCCTCTGCCTCTGGCTGATTTGTCACGGAGATTAGCGAAACTCCGGGGGCCGCGATAGCATGCCCGCCGCCCACTCTTTTCCTTTGTCTCATGGAGCCGACGCGTGAGAATCAAGAGCCTGGAAACCTTCTCCACACCCTATGTGGGGTTCGTGCGGGTGACAGCCGACGACGGGATGCAGGGCTGGGGCCAGGTGTCGCCCTACAATGCCGACATCACGGCCCAGGTCTTCCATCGCCAGGTGGCACGCTGGGCCATCGGCGCCGACAGCGACGACATCGCAGCCCTGACCGATTCAATTCCTGAGCGGGAGCACAAGTTTCCCGGCTCCTACCTGATGCGCGCCCTGTGCGGCCTCGACACCGCCCTGTGGGACCTGCGGGGCAAGCGCGCGGGCAAGAGCGTGTGCGAGCTGCTGGGCGGCAAGCCGCGGCCGTTCCCGGTCTATGCCTCCAGCATGAAGCGCGGCGAGATCACGCCTAAGGAGGAAGCCGCCCGCTTCACCAAGCTGCGGGACGCGCACGGCTACACCGCCTTCAAATTCCGGGTGGGCAAGGAATGCGGCCATGACCAGGACGAATGGCCCGGCCGCACCGACGAGATCGTGCCCCTGATCCGCAAGACCCTCGGCGCCGATGCGCGTCTGCTGGTGGACGGCAACAGCGCCTATACGCCGAAGAAGGCGATCGAGGTCGGGCGCTTCCTGGAGGATCACGGCATCTGCCATTTCGAGGAGCCGTGTCCCTACTGGGAATATCACTGGACCAAGCAGGTGACCGACGCGCTCAGCCTCGACGTCACCGGCGGGGAGCAGGATTGCGACCTGGCGCTGTGGCGCTTCGCGATCGAGATGCGCGCGGTCGATGTGGTGCAGCCGGACGTGTGCTACCTCGGCGGCATCAACCGCACCCTGAAGGTGGTGGAGATGGCGAAGAAGGCCGGCCTGCCGGTCACGCCGCATGCCGCCAACCAGTCGCTGGTCACCGTGTTCACGCTCCACCTGATGGGCGCAATTGCGAATGCCGGGCCGTATGTCGAGTTTTCGATCGAGGGCGCGGATTACTACCCCTGGGACAGCGGGCTCTACGAGCCGGCACTGATCGCGCGCGACGGCAAGGTGCAGATTCCGGACGGGCCGGGCTGGGGCGTCGAGCTCAACAAGCAGTGGCTGGACAAAGCGAGCTATCAGAAGAGCGAGGCGTAGCGCCCTTCGTCAGCCCGCTGACCGTCGCAGCACCGGCGCTGAGACACTCTGCCGGCGGTCGTCGCGCGGGCGGCAGCCGAATTGCCGGCGATAGACGCGGCAGAAATGCTCGAGCGAGCCGAAGCCGGCGCTGACCGCGATCTCGGTGACAGAGAGATCGGTCTGCTGCAACAGCGCATGCGCCTTGGTCAGGCGGATGAACTGGTAGTGGCGCACCGGCGTGGTGCCGAGCGCCTTCTCGAACAGGCGCTGCATGCGGCGCATCGAGAGACCGGCGCGGCGGGCGATCTGGCCGCAGGGCAACGGCTCCTCGACGTGCTGTTCCATGATCGCGACCACGCGCTGGAGCGCCGGGTCGGCGAGCTTTGCGGCGTCGGCGCCCGGCTCCGGCTGCGGTTCGTCACCGTGCCGCCATGACGGCAGCATCAGGTGCGCGGCGACCTCGGCAGCGAGCGTGGCATCGGCGTCCTCCGCGATCCACGCCAGCATCATGTCGAGCGTGGCGCTCTGGCCGGCGCAGGTCAGCCGGTCCTCTGATCTGGTGTAGAGCTGCGAGACCGCGTGGCAGCGCGGGTGGGATTCCGCGAAGCCCTGCAGGTTGTCCCAATGCACCGCGACCGGCATTCCGTCGAGCAGCCCGGCGGCGGCGACTACCTCGCTCGCGGTCTCTATGCTGCCGATGGTGGCGCCGTGCCGTGCCACCCGGCGCAGCCAGGATTTGAGCGCATGGTCGCGCGTGAGGCGCTTCACGTCGAAGCTCGCCAGCACCAGCAGCAGATCGAACCGGCTGACGTCGCCGATGCCCGCATCGACCGGCAGTTTCTGTCCGGAGCTGGAGCGCACCGCTCTGCCGTCCAGCGACAAGGTCTGCCAGCGATAGCGCGCCCGCCCGCTCAGCCAGTTGGCCACGAACAGCGGTTCCGTCACCGCCGCCAGGCCGAGCTGGGAGAAGTCCGGGAGCAGCAGCAATCCAACCTGGCGGGATTCGTCGGCCATCACGCTACTGATCTATTACGACGAGCTAATGACGTATTGGATCAAGCCGACTTGTCGCACTGTCCTAGGCTTTGGTCAAGCGACACCCGAAAGGACAGCACCTTGATTCCCGTCAAATCCCTCGACTGGCTCGACACCGCTCCGGAGCGCTCGCTGACGCTGCCGGCGCGCTATTTCTACGACGAGAAGATCTTCAAGGCCGAGCGCGAGCGCATCTTCTATCCCGCGTGGCACTGCATCGGGCATGTGAGCGAGCTGGCCGAGCCGGGGCAGTTCCTCACCTTCGACATCCTCGACCAGACCATCGTGGTGCTGCGGGGCGACGATGGCGTGATCCGCGCCTTCCACAATGTCTGCCAGCATCGCGGCAACCGGCTGCTGGAAGCGCGGCGCGGCAAGCTGGGCAGCGTGCTGCGCTGCGGCTATCACTCCTGGTGCTACAGCCGCGACGGCAGCTTGAAAAGCGCTCCGCGCTCGGAGCGCCTGCCGGACTTCGACCGCAAGGACTACGGCCTCAAGGGCGTGCGCACGGAAATCCTGGGCCACTTCGTGTTCGTCAATTTCGATCCGGACGCGGCGCCGCTGGCCGAGATCGGCGCCGGTGCGGAAGCGACGATGAACCGGTACCTGCCCGATTTATCCAACATGACCTTGATCGAGGAAGTCGACGTGGTGGTTCCGGCCAACTGGAAGATCATCATGGACAATTCGATCGAGGGCTATCACTTCGGCCTGTCCGGGCCGGTGCACAAGGAGCTGGCCGCTCTCATCGAGTTCAAGCAATACAGCCTCGAGCAGCACGGCAAGTGGTGGACCTACATCGGTCCGCCGAAGCCAGGTGCCTCGGCCGCCTATGGCGAGCCGCTCGCCGGCGCGACCTGGCAGACCGACTCGTTCTTCAACATCGGCATCTGGCCCAACACCACCTTCTATTGCTTCCCGTTCGCGGACCTCTGCGGGACCTTCCTCATGATCCCGCTGGGGCCGGAGAAATCCCTGCTGCGCTTCGGCTACTACGGCCCGCAGCGGCCGATGCCGGAGGTGACCAAGGCCTGCATCAAGTGGATGAACGAGAAGCTGGGGCCGGAGGATATCCAGCTCAACATCACGCAGCAGAAGGGCCTGCGCTCCTTCGGCTACAACCAGGGCCGCTACCTGATCGATCCGGAGCGCAGCAACGAGAGCGAGCACTTGGTGCACCATTTCCACAAGCTGGTGCATCAGGCGGTGCACACGCGCGCATGAAGGTCTTCGACTACATCATCGTCGGCGCCGGATCGGCCGGTTGCGTGCTTGCCGCGCGCCTTACCGAAGACGCCGACGTGCGCGTCCTGCTGCTGGAAGCGGGACCGGTCGACCGCAACTGGGCGATCGACATGCCGTCCGGCCTCGGGCGGCTGCTCGCCAACGACCGCTTTAACTGGGCCTACACGTCCGAGCCGGAGCCTTATCTCGACAACCGGCGGCTCAGCCATCCGCGCGGCCGCGTGCTGGGCGGCTCCTCCTCCATCAACGGCATGATGTATGTGCGCGGCCACGCGCGCGACTATGACCGCTGGGCGCAGTCGGGCTGCCGCGGCTGGCGCTATGCCGACGTGCTGCCCTATTTCCGGCGGGCCGAGAACAGCCAGCGCGATGCGGACGCCTATCACGGAAAGGACGGCCCGCTGCGCGTGACAACGCCGAATGCGAGCGCCGGCGTCCTGGGCGCGGCTTTCATCGAAGCCGGCCAGCAGGCGGGCTATCCCTACACGCCCGACTGCAATGGCGCGCAGCAGGAGGGCTTCGGCCCGTGCGATCGCACCACCCACGCGGGACGGCGCTGGAGCACGGCGCGCGGCTACCTCGACCCGGCACGCATGCGGCCCAATCTCACCGTCGTCACCGGCGCTCTGGCGCTCGAGGTCCTGATCGAGGGCGAGCGCGCGACCGGTATTGCCTATGCGGTCGGCAGCGAGCGCCGGACTGCGAGGGCGGAGCGCGAGGTCATCCTGTGCGGCGGCGCGATCAACAGCCCGCAGCTGCTGCAGCTCTCCGGCATCGGCCCGGCGGACCTGCTGCGCCGCCTGGGCATTGCGGTCAAGCGCGACCTGCCGGGGATCGGCGCTAATCTCAGCGACCATCCCGACATCGTCATCCAGCATGCCTGCAAGCAGCCGGTGTCCTTGGCCAAGCAAGCGCGCGCACCGGGGAAATATCTGACCGGGCTGCAATGGTTCCTGAACAAGACCGGCGCGGCGGCGAGCAATCACTTCGAGGCGGGCGGCTTCATCCGCAGCCGCGCGGGTATCGAGCATCCCGATTTGCAATTCACCTTCATGCCCCTGGCCGTGCTGCCGGGTACGGTGGAGACGCGGCCGGGGCATTCCTTCCAGGTCCATATCGATCTGCTGCGCCCGGAGAGCCTCGGCAAGGTCGAGGCCCGTAGCACCGATGCGCGCCAGGCGCCGGCGATCCGCTTCAACTACCTGCAGAGCCCGCGCGACCGCGAGGATTTCCGCGTCAGCGTCGCGCTGCTGCGCGAGATCCTGGCGCAGAAGGCGCTCGATCCATATCGCGGCGAGGAGCTGTTCCCCGGTCCCGGCGTGCGCAGCAAGGACGAGATCGATGCCTGGGTGCGGCAGGCGCTCGAGACCTGCTACCACCCGGTCGGCACCTGCAAAATGGGCATGGCGAGCGATACCTCCGCCGTGGTCGATGACGCGCTGCGGGTGCATGGCGTCGACGGCCTGCGGGTGGTCGATGCCTCGATCATGCCCTCGATCGTCAGCGGCAACACCAACGCGCCCACCATCATGATCGCCGAACGTGCCGCCGACCTGATCCGCGGGCAGCCGCCGTTGGAGCCGGTCGAGGCGCCGGTGTGGACTCACCCCAAATGGGAAAGCACGCAGCGTTGAGCGTTGGCCGCGTGTGTCGAACCGTCACGAGATTCGGCAGCGATCGGCATCATTGCGTTTGACCATCGGTGCTCCAATCTGGAATCATCAGAACAAATGATGAACACCGGATCGGACACGTGCCAAGATGCTCGGCACGCCGGTGCGAGAGCCCCGTAACGCCTCGTGTACTGGAGGTGACGATGCTTCGCCGGAGATCTGATGAGGTCGAGCAATTTGCCAAGCGCCGCTGGAGCCGCGGCGATCGACCGGATCCAGAGGACTACGCAACGACGTTGATGGTGGCCGCCGTGGCGAGTGCCGCGGCCAACGCCGCGACCGTGCTCATCGAGATCGGGCGCTCGGCCGGCTGGTGGCAGTAGCGCGGCCAGCCACACTGAACAACGTTCAAACGAAGGAGGATACCTTGACCAATACTTTGCATCATTCCCACGGCTCGTCCTGTGCCTGCTGCTTCGCCCTGCCGCCTTACCTGACCGACCATCTGCGTCGGCACGCGCGCAATCGGAAGGTTCGGGAATCGCTGGCCCGCATGCACGAGGACTCGCAGCAGCAGCGCATCGTGCGCAAGGCAGCCTTGTCGATGCGGCGCAGGGCGCCCGGCGCGACGCCGGAGCCACGGCTGGACCGGCGCATCTACGATTGCGAGAAGACCACCGACCTGCTGAAGCGCCTGGCACGCAAGGAAGGCGGCCGCAAGACCCAGGACGTCGCCGTGACCGAAGCCTACGACTATAGCGGCATGGTGTTCCGGTTCTTCGAGACCGCCTACAAGCGCGCCTCGATCGACAACGAGAACCTGCCGCTGATCTCCTCGGTGCATTACCAGGAGCAGGACGATGTCGGCTACGACAACGCGTTCTGGAACGGACGCCAGATGGTCTACGGCGATGGCGACGGCATGCTGTTCAACCGCTTCACCATCGCGCGCGACGTGGTCGGCCACGAGCTCGCACACGGCGTCACGCAATACGAGGCCGCCCTCAAATACGAGCGGCAGAGCGGCGCACTGAACGAGCATTTCTCCGATGTCTTCGGCTTGCTGGGGCGGCAGTGGGCCGACAAGGACGGCGACCCGAAGACCGCCGATTGGAGCATCGGCAACGGCCTGTTCAAGCCGGCCAGGCTGCGCAAGATGAGCCTCCGCAACATGAAGGCGCCGGGCACCGCCTACGACGATCCTGAGCTGGGGCGCGACCCGCAGCCTGACCACATGCGCGATTACAAGGACCTGCCCAACACGGATGCCGGCGATTGGGGCGGCGTCCACGTGAACTCGGGGATTCCGAACCACGCCTTCTACCGGGCGGCCGTCGCGATCGGGAAGCCGGCCTGGGAAGTCGCCGGCAAAATCTGGTATATCGCCCTCTGCGACCGATTGCGCGATAATGCCAACTTTGCGAAATGCGCCTATGAGACGATCTCGGTCGCGCGGGATTTCTATGACGGAGCCACGGCACACAAGGTCCAGACGGCGTGGATGGAGGTCGGTGTCCTCACCGCCCAGCAGAGGCTGGTCGCATGATGCACCCGAAGCGACGCCATGCGGCTGACCATTCGCCGCGTGGGTGGGCAGCTGCCGACCTTTCAGCCAGCCAGGGTAATGACGGACGGCGATCTCGACGCAGCGACCGCCGAGATCGCCAGGTCGTTCGTGCGCTCACCACCGGCCGGCGGCTCCGCCC
>Ga0207675_100001040_pt1 | contig 27497 bp, 14 predicted proteins | sample KBSSwiS42_FD_184305 | JGI IMG/M metagenome (GOLD analysis project Ga0207675, IMG submission 184305) | Switchgrass rhizosphere microbial communities from Kellogg Biological Station, Michigan, USA - KBS Switchgrass S4-2 (SPAdes) (version 2) | ecosystem: Host-associated > Plants > Roots >...
GCGATCGAGGCGGTCGGAGACCTGGAAAATCTGAGCTCCGTGCGAAAGCTCATGGACTTGCTCCGTCCGGCGGCGCGGCGCGGCCAGGCTGAGCGCGCGACGCTGGCCGCAGCACGCGGCTGACGAGGGCGCCGTCACGCGGGCCCGACGGCTCTGCGTTGTCATTCCGAGCTCCTCGCTTTCGCTCGGCCCCGGAATGACGAGTCGCACTAGGCTGTCGTCAAAGCCGCTGATACGCTGAGACGACCAACCGCAGTCCAACTGCGGGCAAAAAATAATTGGGAGGAGCGCTGATGAACAGACGCACGCTAATTGCGGCGCTGACGAGCGTGGCCGCATTCTCGCTCGCCGCGGCCGCTGCCGCGCAGACGCCCGACGATTATCCGAACCGTCCCATCCGCATCATCGTGCCGCAGGCGGCCGGTTCCGGGGTTGACCAGCAGGCGCGCGTGCTGGCGCAGAAGATGGGCGAACTCTGGGGCCAGTAGGGGGTGGTGGAGAACCGTCCGGGAGCCAACGCCATCGTCGGAATGGAGGCCGGAGCCAAGGCTGCCCCCGACGGCTACACGCTGATCTATGCGCCGGTCAGCGCAGTGGCGATGAACAACTTCATCTACAAGAAACTCTCCTACGACCCGCTGCGCGACTTCGTGCCGATCACCCAGACCGTCGCCAACCCGCTGGGCGCGGTGGTCAATCCCGCTTCCGGCATCAAGTCGATCAAAGATATTGTCGAGCGGGCGAAGGCGAACCCCGGTGAGCTCAATTACGGCTCGTTCGGCATCGGCAACATGACCCATCTGATGGGCGTGCTGCTGTCGATTGCCGCCGATATCAAGATGACGCACGTGCCCTACCGGGGGCAGACGCCGGCGATCACCGACGTCCTGAGCGGACAGATTCCGCTCGCATTCACGACCACGGCCGGCGTGACCGATCTCGCGGAATCGGGAAAGCTCAAACTTCTCGCCACTTTCGGCAAGGAGCGCGATGAGCAGTTCCCCAACACGCCGACCCCGACCGAATTCGGCTACCCGAGCGTGGTCATCGTGGGCTGGGCCGGCTTGTTCGCGCCGGCCGGCACCCCGCCAAACATCATCAACCGGCTGCATCGCGGGATGGCGACGGCGCTCGCCTCACCCGACGTCAAGGACGCGATATTGCGGCAGGGCTCGAAGGCGGTGAGCAGCAGCAGCCCGGCGGAATTCGAGCGCTACATCAGGTCGGAATCACAGAAATTCTATCCCGTCATCAAGGCGGCGGGCCTCGAAGGATCGCAGTGAGCCGATGTCCTACGTCAAGAAGACGCATCGCTTCGGTCTGCTGACGCCCTCGTCCAACACGACCCAGGAGCCGGAATTCTCGGCGGCGCTGCCGCCGACCGTTTCGCTGCACACCGGGCGCGTCGCGTACCGCGACATCACGCCGGAAGAGCAGATGCGCTGCGTGCTGGAGCTCGAATCGGAGAGCCGCAAGCTCGCCGATGCCGAGGTCGACGCCATCGTGTTTGCGGCGACCGCTCCGACGCTCGCCAAGGGCAAAGGCTATGACCGCGAGCTGATCAAGCGCATGGAGGATGCCTCGGGCAAACCCGCGACCACGGCGGCGACCGCCTTTGTCGACGCCCTCACGCGGTTCGGCGCCGGAAAGATCGCCATCGGCGCGCCGTGGAGCAAGACCATGGACAAGTCCATGGTCGAGTTCATGGAGACGAGCGGCTTTGAGGTGGTCCACAGCGAGGTGGTGGGGTTCGTGGCTTCGATCGAGCTCGGCCGGGTCGGTCCGGAGCAAGCCTATGAGCTCGGCCTCCGGACTGACCGGCCGGACGCGGACGCCATCATCATGCCCGGCGGCAACTGGCCGTCGATGAGCATCGTCGAGCGGCTGGAGCGAGAAGTCGGCAAGCCGGTGCTCGCGAACAATGCCGTCAGTCTTTGGGCCGGTCTGCGTCTGCTCAAGACGGGCGACAGCATCCCCGGCTACGGCCGGCTGTTGCGCGATCACCTGGCCGCATGAACTGGTAGGTACGCATTCTTTCTAACCGCGAGATTTCCCGGAGAATCCGCTCATGGCGACCGGCTGAGAGAGAAAGCGAAGTCCCCCTAAAAAACCGGCCGGAACATTCCGATCTGGCTGACCCCGCCGAATGTAGACCAAAACCGGCGCTCGTGCTAAACGTTGTTGGGTGACCGCGCAACTGTCCAGTCGGCATAGACCACCTGTTGGAATCGCCGCCACCCTGTCACGTTAACGTTGTCGAACTTCGCAGGCCGCTGCTGCATTTGCTGGCCGGGGCAAATCTAGCCAGCCTGGCGCGCATCCTGTTGCGGCACGGTGCACTCTCGCCGCGCTCTTACATGCAGATCGCGATCATCTTCGCGGGTGCCCTCCTGCGTTGGCCGGGTTGCACAATCGAGGCATTGCGTGTGGCGCGCCGAGTAGAGCGAGTGTCGTTCGATCCGCCTCCGGTTTTCATCGTCGGACATTGGCGCAGCGGTACCACGCTTTTGCACAATTTGATGAGCCGGGATCCCGGTTTCTGCTTTCCCACGATCGTCGATGTGCTGCGGCCGTACGACTTCTATCCCAACCCTCTCGACTTTGTGACTCGCCGCATCGTTCTGCGGTTTCTCCCGCGGACCCGTCCGATGGACGATGTGCGGCTCGATCCCGAATCGCCGCAAGAGGAGGAACTCGCCCTTGCCAGCATGGGTGCCCCTTCCTTTTTCAACTGTGTCTATTTCCCGAAGCAGATGACTTCAGTGTTCGCGGAGGAAGTCCTGTTCGCGGGCGCGGACCACGAGACCGTTCAGTTGTGGCGAGACGCCCTTCGATATTACCTGGCGAAACTGGCGGCGCTTAACCCAGGTCGACGGCTGCTACTGAAGAACCCGGCGCACAGTGCGCGAATACCTCAGCTGCTGGCCTTGTTCCCGGGTGCGAAATTTATCCACATCCATCGCGACCCGTCGGCCGTATTTCATTCAATGCGAAAGTTTTACCACCGCATGCTCCCCATCCTCGCCCTGCAGGACTATCGGCCGGCGGAAATCGATAGTCATATCCTGTGGGCATATCCAAGGGTGATGAACCGACTGCTCGATTCGCTGGCCGAGCTGCCGCCGGGGCACGCGATAGCCGTTCGCTATGACGAGCTTGTGGCTGACGCTGCGAACACGGTGAAAAGGATCTACTGCGACTTGAACCTCGGCGATTTCGAACGCGTCAAATGCTCGATGATGGCTTACGCAGACGAGTATGTGCACGACATGTCGCCGGGGCCGACCCTCGACCACCAAACGGCGTCCCGGTTAGCTCTTGATTGGGGCTCGGTGTATACTCGTCTTGGTTATCCGTCGCTGGCGTCCGTGTAAAAGCCGGCGATGAGCTGAGAGGAGCTGGCGGCATGTCGGCGGCCGAACCCCGCAGTTGCCTCTGCCGTTATCTGCCGACGCACATTGGACCGCCGATCTCGGGGCGCCCCCGTGTTGCTTTCCTAGCTATCGACTATTCGCGCGCTCATGCGGGCGCAGGCCTAATTCCGACGCCGCTGGCATGGCGGCCTCACATATCTCTGGCGTGACGGGCGCACCGGTATGCTGCACGCCGCCAGCATTTCGAAATCCACCGACCAGATCGCCATCATCGGCATCGGCTGTGCATTTCCGGGCGGCATCGAGTCGCCGGATGCGCTGTGGCAATTCCTCTCCCGGGGAGGCGACGCGGTCGTCGAGGTGCCGGCCGATCGCTGGAACGTCGATGCGGTCTACGATCCGACGCCCGGGACGCCGGGCAAGGCGATCACTCGGAGCGCCGGCCTGTTGCGCGACGTCGCCTCGTTCGATGCCGGGTTTTTCGGAATCTCGCCGCGCGAAGCGGCGCCGATGGATCCGCAGCAGCGATTGCTGCTCCAAGTCGCATGGCGTGCGCTTGAAGATGCGGGGATTCCGGCAGAAAGCCTGGCCGGCAGCAGCACCGGTGTCTACATCGGCGTTTCGCACAGCGACTACCATGGGATCCAGCAGTTCGGCCGGCGGCAGATCGATGTTCACGCCGCCACCGGCGGCGCACTCAGCATCGTGGCCAACCGGTTGTCGCACCGGCTCGACCTGCGGGGGCCGAGCCTCGCGATCGATACCGCGTGCTCGTCGTCGCTGGTGGCGCTCGATGCGGCCTGCACGGCCCTGCTGACCGGCGAATGCGAAGCTACCATGGTCGGGGGCGTGAACGTCATGCTCACGCCCGACGTCACGATCACCTTCAGCCGGGCTTCCATGCTGTCGCCGGACGGCCGCTGCAAGGCGTTCGATGCGCGCGCGAACGGCTATGTCCGCGGCGAAGGCGCCGGCATCGTGATCCTCAAGCTCCTGTCGCGAGCGCTGTTCGATCGTGACCGCATCCACGCGGTGATCCGGGGCACTGCCGTCAATCAGGACGGCCACACCAGCACGATCACGGTCCCCAGCTGCGACGCGCAGATCGCTATGCTGCGGCAGGCCTGCGCGCGAGCCGGCGTTCGCCCGAGCCATATCGGCTATGTCGAGGCGCACGGCACCGGGACCGCCGTCGGTGATCCGATCGAAGCGAGCGCGATCGGTACGGTGTTTGGCGAAGGACGCACGGGGGAGGGCGCCTGCGTCATCGGTTCGATCAAGACCAATATCGGCCACCTCGAGCCGGCGGCCGGCATCGCGGGGTTGATCAAGGCGGCGTTGTGCGTGCGGCAGGGGGAGATTCCGCCGAGCCTGCACTTCGAACGCCCGAACCCTCACGTCGATTTCGATGGCCTCGGCATTCGCGTGCAACGCAAGCTAGGGGCGTGGCCGAGCGGGCACCGGTCGAGGATCGCAGCCGTCAATTCCTTCGGCTTCGGCGGCACCAACGCCTGTGCGATCGTCGAACAGCCGCCGCAACTGGCGGAGCCGATTTTCGACGATGCTTCACCTGATTGGCGGCCGACGCTGGTTCCGGTATCGGCGGCGAGCAAGACCGCGCTGACGACCGCGTGTGCCCAGCTCGCGGACAGGCTCGAGGCGCGTCCCTGTGCGTTCCCCGACGTCGCGGGAACCTTGGCGCTGCGACGCTCCCATCTCGATCATCGACTGGTCGTGGCGGCGCAATCCGCCGAGGCGGCGGTGAGCGCGCTGCGCGCGGTTGCCGCCGGCGAGACGTCCGACGCCGTGATATCGGGTCGCAGAACAAGCGGCCGGCGGCTCGCATTCGTGTTCACCGGGCAAGGCGCCCAGTGGTGGGGCATGGGGCGCGGGCTGCTGCGGCAGGATCCGCTGTTTCGAGAGACCGTCGAGCGCTGCGACCAGCTCTTCTCGCAGCGGTCCGGATGGTCGCTGCTCGACGAGCTGGCGCGACCGGAGGATTGCTCGCGCATCAACGAGACCGTCGTCGCCCAACCGGCGATATTCGCGCTGCAGGTGGCGCTTGCCGAGCGGTTGGCGGCGTGGGGCATCCGGCCCGAGGCGGTGGTCGGGCACAGCATCGGCGAAATCGCCGCGGCGCACGTTGCCGGCGCGCTCTCGCTGCCGCAGGCCGTGGATGTCGTCTATCACCGCAGCCGGCTGCAGGAGCGGGCGCGGCGGCAGGGCGGCATGGCCGCGGTCGGGCTCGCCGCCGGGCGCGTGCGGAACTACCTTGAAAAATTCGACGGACAACTCGAGGTTGCCGCGATCAATGGCCCGGAGCTCGTGAGCATCGCCGGCCCGCGTGCGTTGCTCGATCAATTCATCGCCGAGGTCGGCCGCGAGCAAGCGGATGTACTGTGTCAGATCTTGCGCGTCGACTACGCATTCCACAGCCACCAGATGGACGCGTTCACCGGCGAGCTCGGCGACAGCCTGCGCGGTCTGCGGTCGCAGGCGGTGGCCGTTCCGATGTTCTCCAGCGTGACCGGAGAGAACATCGATGGCGAGGGGCTCGACGCCGACTACTGGTGCAGCAACATGCGCCAACCCGTGTTGTTCAAGCGGGCGATCGACGAGGCGATCGATGCCGGCTTCGACACGTTCCTAGAGCTCGGCGCCCATCCGTCGCTGATCACCCCGATTCGCGCGTGCCTCGCCGGACACAATCGCGAAGGGCTTGCGCTCGGAACGCTCCATCGCGAGCGCCCGGATACCGATTCGATCGTCTCGGCCGTCGCGTCGCTGCACGTGCACGGTCTCCCGATCGACTGGGGCGCGATCATCCCGCGGAGCTGGACGTTCGTGGAGCTGCCCGGCCATCCCTGGGAGAAGCAGGTTCATTGGGCGGAATCGGAGGAGAGCCGCGCGGCGCGCCTCGACGGCCCGGTGCATCCGCTGCTCGGGTACCGTCTCAGATCCACCGAGCCGATTTGGCAGTCCGAGATCGACGCGAACTCTCCGCGCTATCTTCAAGACCACCGCATCGATGGCGCGGCCTTGTTCCCGGCAGCCGGTTATGTCGAGCTGATGCTCGCGGCCGCACGTCAAGTGCTGGGCGAAGGGCGCCTCGAAGTCGAGGCGATTTCCTTTCACGAGGCATTGTTTCTCAGCGCCGAAACGTCGACGCTGATCGAAACCTCGCTCGACCAAGCCCGCGGAATCGTCCGGGTGCGCAGCCGACAGCGCGGCGCCGGAATCGATTGGGTCTTGCGCGCAACCGGGCGCGTTCGACGTTGGGAGGTTCCCGAATTTCCGATCGATCTGTGGACGCCGAAGATCGAGCCGCCGCCGCAAGTGGGCCGCGCGCGTTTCTACCGCGATCTGGCCAAGGAAGGACACACCTTCGGCCCGGCATTCCAGGGCGTCGAAACGATCTGGTATGCGGAGGGCTGCGCGCTCGGCAAGATCGTGGTGCCGGCATCGATCACCGATGCGGACAGGTACATCCTTCACCCCGCTGTGCTCGACGCCTGCCTGCAGGCCACCCGTGGCCTGCGTGCCTTCGGCGACGATGCGCCGCCCGGCGCGGACGTCACGATCCCGTTTGCCATTGATCGATTGCGGCTGTTTCGCGCGCCGTCCGACACGATCTTTGCGCGCCCCCACGTCCTCGAGGACAGCGCGACCGAGATCGTCACGGATATTTCGATCATCGATGACGCCGGCCGGCTGGTGGCCGCGATCGACGGTCTGCGTTGTCTTCGCGTCGCCCGCTCGGAGAGCAAACGAGAGAGTGGTTCGACCGGCCTTTATCGGGAACGTTGGCTAAGCCTTCCGGCGCCGGTCGAGACATTGTCGGCAGAGCCCCGCGCGCTTGTCGGATTCTGGCTGATCCTGGCCGATCGTGGCGGGGTGGGGGAGGCGCTTGCGAGATCGATCGCCGCCCGCGGCGGCCGGACGGCGCTCGTCTTCAATGGCGGTCGCGACGCGCGGATCGCCGAAGACCGTCATGAAGCGACGTCGAGCGCCGCGAGCCTGAGCCGTGCGTTCGCCGCGATGGAGCAGAGCCCCACTCACGTCATTCATCTCTGGGCGCTCGACGAGGCGGCGCGCCGCCCGACGGCGGCCGGCCTGGTTCGCGCATCCCGCGTCGCCATCGAGGGCGTGGCGGCCTTGGTGCAGGCGTTGGCGATTGAGCCAGCCAAGCCGCGACTGTGGGTGGCGACGGCGGGCGGCGCGGGGCCGGCGGCGGCATCGGGCCACCATGGATCGTTTCTCCATGCCGGAATGACCGGCTTCCTGCGCACGCTCGCCAACGAGCATCCGGACTACCGGCCGGCTCTCGTCGACCTCGACCCCGCGGCGATCTCCGCCGACGCCCTGCTGGGCGAGATCGTGGCGGACACCGGCGAAACGGAAATCGCCCTGCGCGGCGGCGAGCGTTTCGGGACACGGCTGGAGCCGGTCGCCGAGGAGACGTGGCCGTCGCGGCGCCGCCGGTGGGATCCGAAGACGCGCATGCCGGCCTTCCGCGTCGCCATGAGCGCGCCGGGGTCGATCGAGAACCTCGTGCTCTCCTGCATCGACCAGCCCGAGCCGCGAGCCAGCGAGGTGGTGATCGAGGTGCGCGCGGTCGGACTGAATTTCCGCGACGTGATGGCCGCGACCGGGCTGCTCCCGCCGGATGCGGAAGCGGAGCCGGCCTGGCAGCGGCTCGGCTTCGAATGCGCCGGCATCGTTTCGGCGGTCGGCGAAGGCGTGGACCGCGGTTGGATCGGCCAGCGCGTGGTCGCGGTGACGCCCGGATGTCTCGCGTCCAACGTCGCTGTCGCTGTCGACAAGATCTTTGCGATCCCCCGCCGGCTGTCGTTCGCCTCGGCCGCCGCGGTTCCGGTCGCCTTTGCGACGGCGCACTACGCGCTCGTGACGCTTGCCCGCCTCAAGGCCGGCGAACGCGTGCTGATCCATGCCGCGGCGGGAGGGGTCGGGCTGGCGGCGGTCAGCATCGCCCAAGCGCAGCGCGCGGACATTCTCGCGACCGCCGGCAGCCAGGAGAAGCGAAGCTATCTCTATCGACGCGGGGTCGAGCATGTATTCGACTCGCGATCGCTCGCCTTCGCGGATGACGTGCGATGGAAAACCGGTGGCCGCGGCGTCGATGTCGTACTCAATTCCCTGCCCGGCGCCTTCCTTGAGAAGAGCATTTCGGTTCTTGCCGCAGGCGGCCGTTTTCTCGAGATCGGCAAGCGCGACATCTATGCCGACACCCCGCTGGGCCTTCATGCCCTGCGCAACAATGCCGCGTTCTACGCCATCGATCTCGCAAAGCTGGCGACGGAGCAGCCGCAACTGCTGAGGGCGGAGATCGAAGCCGTGCTGACGAAACTGGCGCGCGGCCAGCTCCAGATGATGCCGGTGACCACGGTTCCGGTCTCGCAGATCGCGACTGCGTTCCGGCGCATGTCGGAAGCAGGGCACATCGGCAAGGTCGTCGTGTCGTTCGACGACAAGAACGCGCTGGTGCAGGAGCAGGTGGATGCGAGCCTCCCGATCGCTTCCGACGCGACCTACCTCGTCACCGGCGGGACCGGCGGTTTCGGGCTCGAGACTGCGCGATGGCTCGTCGACAACGGCGCACGCTCGCTGGTGCTCGCCGCCCGCTCGCGCACGCTGACGGCCGAGGCGGAAGCAACGCTGGGCAGCCTGCGATCCGGCGGCGCGGCTGTGATCGTGATCAGCGCCGATGTCGCAACCCGCGCTGGCGTCCGTGCGGCGCTCGCCGCCGTCGAGCGCTCCGGCAGGCCCCTGCGAGGAATCGTGCACGCCGCCGGCACGATCGACGACGCGCTCATCGAGAAACTGGCGCCCGATCGGATTCGCCGCGTTTTCACCGGCAAGGTTCTCGGCGCCTGGCACCTGCACGAGCTGACCCGCTCGGCGCGGCTCGATTTTTTCGTCGTCTATTCCTCGGTCGCGGCGACGCTCGGCTCTCCCGGCCAGGCCCATTACGCGGCGGCAAACCGCATTCTCGATGCGATCGCCGCGTTGCGCCGATCCCAGGGGCAGCCGGCGACCTCGATTGCATTCGGTCCGATCGGGGATAAGGGGTATCTCGCGCGGCGGCAGGACGTAGCGCGCTACGTCGGCGGTGCCGGGATACAGGTCCTGCCGGCTGCCGCCGCCCTGGCAGCCCTTGGCGGCGTGCTGCGCCGTGCTCCGATGGACGTTGCGTTTGCGGAGATCAATTGGTCGAAGCTCGCGCAGACCTTCGCGCTCGTCGCCTCCTCGCCGCGAACCTCGGGCCTTGCCCAGGTCTCGCTGAACGGCGCGGGTGGCTCCAACCAGCACGTGAGATCGAGCATTGTCGCCGCGTCGGACCGGCAACGGCAGGACATCGTCGCGGATTATTTGCGGCGCAAGGTTGCGACGGTGCTCAAGGTCGAGCCGGCGGCGATCGAGCTCGAGCGTCCCCTGCAGGAGCTGGGACTCGATTCGCTGACCGCGTTCGAGCTGAAGAATCGCATCGAGATCGAGCTGGGGGTCGCGCTTCCCGTCGGTAAATTCCTGCAACGGCCGACCATCGCCACGATCGCCCCCGCGGTCGTCGAGGCGATCAACACCGACAGCAGGACCGGTGCCATCGATCCCGCCGAGGTCGACGGTCCCGGGATGAATATGTCGATCGGCCAGGAAGCGCTGTGGTTCGTCAATCGTTTCGACCCCGCCAATCCGGCCTATGGGCTCGCGGCCTGCCTTGCGTTCCGGCCGCATCTCAATGCCGACTCTCTCGACCAGACCATGCAGAGTCTGGTTCTGCGCCATGAGAATCTGCGGTTTGCCTTCCCGAGTGACGGCGTCGGACCCGTGCCGACGCTGCTGCCGGCGGAATTGTACAAATTGAGGCGGCACGATGCGGCCGAGCTGAGTGAAACCGAGTTTTCGGCCGCGCTGCAGGTCGAGGCCAACAAGCCGTTCGACGTCGAGGAAGGGCCGCTCAGCCGCCTGCATCTGTTCCGGCGAAGCGACCACGACATTGTCCTCCTGCAGTTCCATCACATTGTCGCGGACGCGGCTTCCATCGCCATCCTCCTGGATGAGGTGATCGCGGCCTACTACGCACTGCAGGCAGGCCTGCCCTTGCCGTCGGGGCGGCGACCGGCGCATTTCGAGCAATTCGTCGCGCGGCAGCGAGCGCTGGTCGCGGGGGCGCAGGGCGAGGAGCACCGGCGGTATTGGCGGCAACAGCTCGACGGGGCGCCGCCATCATTGCCGCTCGCCACCGACCACCCACGACCTCTGAGCCCGCTCGGTCCCGGCGCGGCGCGCAACTTCATCGTGAAGGGCCCGATCGTCGAGGAGCTCAAGGGGCTGGCGCGGGCGGAAGGAACGACGCTGTTCTCGGTGCTGCTGGCGGCATTCAACGTGCTGCTGCATCGCCAAAGCGGTGCGTCCGATATCGTCATCGGCACGCCGACGAGCGCGCGCACGCGGCCGGAATTCGAGCGCATGGTCGGCTACCTCGTGAACGCCTTGCCGATCAGGACGCGCCTGCGCGGCGACGCTCCGTTTGCGCAGCTCGTTGCCCAGGTCGATGCAACCATTCGCACCTCGCTCGAGCATCAGGATTATCCCTTCCCGATGATCGTTCGCGACGTGGCTCCGCCGCGAGAGCCGGGTCGCTCCCCCATCTTCCAGATCATGTTCGGCATGGAGCGTTTCGACTCGGCCGATCCGCGCGGGCTGGTGGCGACGCTTTTGAACGTGGCGGGTCTCGCGATCCAGTACCGCGAGTACACGGTCGAATCGGTTGCGATCTCGCGCAATCGTGCGCCCTTCGACATGACGTTCACGATCGAGGAGTTCGACAATCAGATCTTCGGCGTGGTCGACTATCGCTGCGACCTCTGGGAGGATCGCACCATCGCGCGGTTGATCGACGATTACCAGGCGATCCTGCATCAGATCGTCGCCTCGCCATCGCGCAAGATCTCGGATTTCAGGCACGGGCGAAGCGAATCGGATCTGATCGTCGGGCGCGAGCTCTCCGACCGGCCGGATGTGCTCGTGTCGTTGTCCGCCGCCGCCGTCGCCCGGCCCGACGCCGTCGCGGTGACCGATGGTGCGGGCGATCTCAGCTATCGCGCTCTGGCCGGGCGAATCGAGAATCTAGCCGGCGTCATGGCGGGGCAGGGGATCGGCCGCGGCGCGCGCGTAGGCGTCTGCCTGCCGCGCACGCGCGATCTGCCGGTCGCCATGCTGGCGACCCTGCGGACCGCAGCCGCCTACATCCCGCTCGATCCGTCCTATCCGACGCAACGCCTCGCCGCCATCATCGCGGATGCGGGGCCGACCGTAGTCATCGCGGATCCCCGCACGGCGAAGAACCTTCCCCGCGACACGCCGCTTCTGTTCATCGAGCCCTCCGACGTGGCGCCGGAAGCCGTCACTCTGGCCTCGGCCCCAGACGACGATCTCGCCTACATCATCCATACGTCCGGCTCCACGGGCCGACCGCTCGGCGTTGAAATCGAGCGCGGGGCGCTCGCGAATTTCCTGGGCGCGATGCGGGCCGAGCTGCGGCTGTCCCCTGACGATGGTCTGCTCGCCGTCACGCCGTATTCGTTCGACATCGCCGCGCTCGAGCTGCTCCTCCCGCTGACCGTCGGCGCGCGTGTGGTCATTGCGGACGAGACGTGCGCGCGCGACGGCGGACTCTTGTCCGCCCGCATCGAACGCGGGGATGTGACCGTGATGCAGGCCACGCCGGCGACATGGCAGATGCTGCTCGACGCCGGCTGGAAGGGGAGCGATCGTCTCACGGCGCTGTGCGGCGGGGAGGCGCTGCCGGCGATGCTTGCCGCGAAACTCCTCCCGCGCGTCGGATCGTTGTGGAATCTCTACGGCCCGACCGAGACGACGATATGGTCGACGGCGGCGCGTGTCGATGATGCCGACGTTTCCATCGGCCGCCCGATCGCCAACACCTCCTGCCTCGTGGTCGATGAGATGCTCAGGCCGGTCGGCCCGGGGGTTGCAGGCGAGCTCCTGATCGGGGGCGCCGGGCTCGCGCGCGGCTATCACAATGATCCGGCGCGCACGGCCGAACGGTTCATTCCCGATCCGCTCGATCCGCAGCGGCGGCGCAAAGTGTTCCGCACCGGCGATTTCGTGCGCGCGGGCCCCGATGGCGCGCTCCGGTTCCTCGGCCGGCGCGACCAGCAAGTGAAGGTGCGCGGATTCCGCATCGAGCTCGGTGAAATCGAAACGACCCTCCGCAGCCACCCCTCGGTGCGCAATGCCGCGATTATCGTCATCGGCGACGCCCTGGACAGCCGGCGGCTCGCGGCATTCGTCGAAACCGAGTTACCGATACCGGCGGATGAATTGGCGACGTATCTGCGCGATCGGCTTCCCTACTACATGGTTCCGGACCCCATCCGGACCATCGCGGCCATCCCCCGCTTGCCGAACGGAAAGATCGATCGGCGTTGGCTGGCCGCGCAGGCGCAGCGGCCGGTCGCACCGGCGCCGGAGACGGAGCGGCCGCGCACGCCGCTCGAGGCGCGGATCGCCGCGATCCTCGAAGAGCTGCTGGGCCACGACCGTATCGGCCTCGACGACAATTTTTTCGCGCTGGGCGGGACTTCGCTCCTCGGCATGCGCTACCTCGCGCGCATCAACGATGTCTGCAACGCGCGCCTGGGAGCGGCCGCGCTGCTGCGCGCCCCGACAGTGGCGGCGATGGCGCAGTTTGTGGCGGACCAGTTGGCCGCCGGCCCGACCGTCGAGACGCGCGAGCGCGATGTTCTCCTTGCTGCGCCGATCGGCGAAAAGCGCTGGCGTCCGCTGGCGATGATGCGTGCCGAGGGATCGTTCGATGCGATCGACGGTGCGGCCATCGCCTACCTGCCCGACAAACTCCTGGCGGCTGCTCGACGCATCGGCGCCGAGGGAGCCCTGCGTCGCCAGTTGCCGCGCGCCGCCGATCCGCAATGGGGCGCGGTTTGCCGTGTCGAGCTGGGCACGATCGCCCTCGTGGTGGTGCCGCGCTTCGGCATCGATCTGATCGCCGATGCCGGGGCGGCGATGCGCGCCGTCGACGCGGCGGCGGACTACGCGCGCAGGCTCGGCGCCAGGACCGCCGCGTTGACCGGGCTCATTCCCGCGGTCACGGATTTCGGGCGCGCGCTGCAGCCGCGCCAAGGCGTGGCGATCACCACCGGCCACGCGACCACCGCAAGCGCCATCGTCTTGACGGCGATCTCGGCCGCCCGGGCAGCGGCGCGGAAGCTCACGAATGAAACGATCGCTTTCGTCGGGCTTGGCGCGATCGGAACCGCGACGCTGCGATTGCTGTCGGACCGGCCGATCCATCCCCGCCGGCTGATCCTGTGCGATGTCCCGGCGAAAGCGCGCGAGCTCGAGCGGCTGGCCGACGAGATCCGCACCAACTTCGGATATCGCGGCGATATCGAAATCGTCGCGGCGCAGGGCACGGTACCCGCCGAGGTCTACCGATCGACGTTCATCATCGGCGCCACCAATGTACCCGGCGTCCTCGAAATCGACCGGCTGGCGCCAGGGACCATCGTGGTCGACGACTCGTTCCCGCACTGCTTCGATCTCGAGCAGGCGATTGGTCGCATGGCGTCGCGCGGCGATGTCCTGCTCGTCGATGGGGGCTTGGTCTCACCGCCTGGAACGATCGAATGGAGCGTCAACCTGCCGGCGGGCATCGCCGCGGTTCTCGGCCATCATCCCGAGGCGAGCCTGCTGCCGGGCTCCACGTCGATCACCGGCTGCATCCTGTCGTCGCTGCTGGCGCAACACGACGGCGCCCTGGCCACGGAAGGGCCGGTGAGCGCGGCCACCTGCCGCGATCATTGGCGGACGCTGGAGCGGATGAGAATCGGTGCCGCGCCGCTGGGTTGCGGACGCTGGTCGGCGAGCGCCACCTACCTCGACCAGTTCGGCAGTCGGTTCGGCCATTTCGGAGGCTGATGCGATGCATGACCACGATCACCAACTCACGGCCGACCGATCGGCTGCGAACGCCGCTCTCGCGCCGCCACGCGCGGTGCGCCCGATGACGACAGGCCTCCCCAGGCCAGCCTCGCCGACAGCTCGCACGGTGATCGAGTGCTACGACTTTCTCGACCGTTTCCTGCCGGAATGCGGAATCTGGGATCTCACCGACGGCCTCTACCATGGCGACCCGCGCACGCCGCACGAGCAGGCGCAGCAGGAGCAAGTCGAGTGGCTGCTCGACCAGGTCCATTGTCAGCGCGGGACGCGCCTTCTGGAGATCGGGTGCGGCAACGGCAGGCTGCTGCGGGCGGCAGGCGCGCGCGGCGCCGAGGCGATCGGCGTCAACGTTTCAAGGCTGCAGGTCGAGCACTGCCGTGCGAACGGCCTGGATGCGCGGCTGATGGACTACCGGGAGATCGACGAGTCGTGGAACGGACGCTTCGACGCCGTCATCCTCAACGGATGCATCGAGCATTTCGTGCAGGCCGAGGACGTGCAGGCCGGCCGCGCCGACGAGATCTACCGGGAGCTGTTCCGGATTTGCCATCGGGTCATCGATCCGGCATCGCCGTCGCGGCGGATGGCCACCACGACGATCCATCTCAACGAGCGCACCCCCAAGCTTGCTCTGGACGAGGTGACGAAAGGGCCGTTCGCGTTCCTTCCCTTCTCCGACAAGTTTCACTACGCCATGGTGACGCGGTGCTTCGGCGGATCGTATCCCCATCCCGGCCAGTTCGAGCGCTGTGCGTCGCCGTATTTCCGGCTGCTTGGTGAAGTGGACGGCACGCTGGACTACCACCTCACCAGCGAGGAGTGGTTGCGGCGTGGCCGACGCACGCTGTTGCTCCCCGGCCCAGCGGCCTTCCGCATCTGGCAGGGAGTGCTGCGGGTTCTGGTCCGTCAGCCGCGTCACGCGGCGACCATGTGGCTCTGCCTGTTCATCACCGATTCATGGCAGCGGCAGTTCCGCGGCGAACATCCGCCCACGACGCTGCTGCGCAAGACGTGGAAATACGTAACGGCATGACCCCGACCAAGCATGCCCGATCCGGGGTGGGTCCGGTTTCGGAAAAGATCACGCTCCAACAAGGAGCTAGAACGGGATGACGACTCGAAGAAAAGTCATCCCGCTCTAGGTGGCGAACGATGTACTACGACACGGCGCGGTTCCCGTTCACGACGATACTGGAGCAGAACTGGCGCGTCATTCGAACGGAGCTCGACGCGCTCGATCGCCACGAGTTCATCGACTGGCCGGAGCATTCGCTGTACGGCGATCGCGGATGGGAAACCTTCGGGCTCTACGCGTTCGGCCAGCGGCAGGCGGAGGGATGCGCACGCTGTCCGCAGACTGAAAAGCTGGTGCGGCAGATTCCCGGCCTGATGATGGCGGGCTTTTCCCGCCTGGCACCGGGCGCGCACATCGTGCCGCATTGCGGCTACGAGGGATATTCCGGCTACGTGCTCCGCCTGCATCTGGGCCTGGACGTGCCTGCCGGTTGCGCCATCCGGGTCGGGGCGGAGACAAGAAGTTGGCAGGAGGGCAAGTGCCTCGTGTTCGACGACTCGTTCGAGCACGAAGCCTGGAACCGCGGCGACCGCACCCGCACCGTTCTCCTCTGCGATTTCCTCAATCCGCTGCGGCGACGGCCGCTGCTGCTCAATCCGAAGTTCACCCCGGAGCTCATCGGCTACATCGAGAAGGAGCACCTGCCGACGCGCGGGCTCGGCCAACGCCTGCTGTGGTATCTGTGGAAGATCGCCAATCCCGCTCTCGTTCGCCAAGCGCGCGGCAATGTCGCCCGCGATCGGTATTCGTAAGAATCGGCCGTCATGGATACGATCCTGCAGCACTGGGGCCTGATCGATCAGCACCTCGACGGCATCCTGCTGTCGGCGGGGCTGATCGCGCTGTTCAGCGTTGCCGAGGTCCGCTGGCCGGCGTCGCGTCAACGCGACGTCCGCAGCCGCATCGTCAACATCGTCATCGGCGTGATCGTTTCAGTGTTTGCCTTCCTCTGCACCGTCCTGATCGCCTGGTTCGCAACGCTGGTGTGGCGCGACGGCCTGATCGGTCTGGTCGTGCCGGGATGGCGCAGCGGCGGTATCGCGGGCCTTGCGGTATCGGTCATCGCCTATGGAATGGTGTGGGACTTCTTCCAATACTGGTTCCATCGCTGGCAGCACACGTCGTCCACGCTGTGGCCGTCGCACCGCGTCCATCACAGCGACGACAGCGTCAATACCACGACGGCGCTGCGCCGCAGCGTGCTCGAGCTTTTGCTGATTTTTGTTTTCATCCTCGTTCCGACCGTGATCGTGGCGGGCGTGGACGAGGTCGCCGCACCGATTGCATTCGCCATCTTCTACGGCTGGGGTTTCTTCAACCATGCCAATATCCGGCTGCCGCTCGGGCCGTTGACTGCGATCTTCTCCGGGCCGCAGTGGCATCGGCTCCACCACGCGATCGATCCGGATTGCCGCGATCGGAATTTCGCCGCGTATTTTCCGATCCTCGATATCGTGTTCGGCACCTACCGCGCTCCGCGCCCGCACGAGTATCTCGCGACCGGCGTGACCGACTCGGCTGTCACCGCGCGCCCGTTCCGCGACTGCCTGCTGCCCCGCCGCACCCGGGAGGATGCGACATGAGCGCGGTTGCGTGGAGATATGCGCTCACCAATGCGCTGATGGTCGCGTTCGTTTCGGCGCTTGCGCACGGCGGCTGGCCGGTCTGGGTGGTCGCCGGGCTCGCAATTCTGATCGGCGGCGCAATCGATGAAGCGGTCGGCGACGAGCATGAGCACAGCGGCTGCGCAGCTTCGTGGTTCTTCGACCTCAACCTCTACGCCACGCTGCCGCTGCTTGTGGTCATCACGTTGCTGCTGTTGCAAGCGACCCTCGCGGGCGGCAGCACCGTCGTCGCCGCGGCGATCGGGGCGGGCTACTTCTATGCGCTGGCGGGGGTCACGGTCGCGCACGAGCTGACGCACCGCGTCACCAGCCCGCTTGCGCTCATGTCGGCCCGCGCCTTGCTGGCGTTCACGCTCAACCCGACATTCGAGAGCTACCATGTTTACGGCCATCATCGGAACGTCGGGAGCTGGCACGATCCTGCAACGGCGCGGCGCGGCGAGTACGTGCTGGCGTTCGTCGCTCGCACTGTGGTCGATCAATCCGTCGCCGGCTGGCGTCTGGAAGCGGAGCGGCTGCGTCGCAAGGGCCTTCCCACGTGGTCGTGGCACAACCGCGTGCTCGGCGGGCTCTTCTGCTCCCTGGTCATCCTTGCGGCGGCGGCCACGATCGCAGGCGCTGCGGGCATGCTGGTGTTCCTGGCCGCAGCCGTGTTCGGGCGCATCATCCACGAGATGGTCAATTACGTTCAGCACTACGGGCTGGTGAGAGCCGATGGCGCTCCGATCGAGATGCGCCATGCCTGGGACTCCTGCCGCCTCGTTTCGAACCTGCTGCACTACAATCTGCCGCGCCACGCCGATCACCACATGTTCGCGTCGAAACCGTTCTGGGACCTCGATTTCGCCCCAGATGCACCGAGGCTTCCGCGCGGGTACCAGACGATGTCGCTGATCGCGCTCTATCCGCGCGCGTGGCACCAGGCGATGGATCCGCTGCTGGCCGATTGGGACAGCAGGCTGGCGAACGACGTCGAAAGATCGCTCGTGCGGGACCGCGGCGGGACCGTGGCCACAACGCCGAAGCCCACGGCCAAGGCATTTGCGTTCGCGATGGACGAACCGGCGGAGGACCACAATGTCCGATGAGCCACTGATCGTCGGTCCCGAGAGCGCAGTCGCTCCCGCCTTGCTGCGACGCGAGCCGGATCACGTCCGCCAGATCGACTGGACCTACGCCGGGGGCATCGCCGCACTCCACCTGCTGGCGTTGCTGGCCTTCGTGCCGTGGTTTTTCAGTTGGACCGGCGTCCTGCTCGTGCCGATCGGCATGTACACGTTCGGCACGCTCGGCATCAATATCGGCCTCCATCGCCTGCTGACGCATCGCAGTCTCGCGTGTCCGCGCTGGCTGGAGCGCACCCTGGTCCTCATGGGGACGTGCGGCTGGATGGACTCACCGGCCTATTGGGTGGCGGTCCACCGCCGCCACCATCAGTTCGCGGACGAGGAACGCGATCCGCACAGCCCGATGGAGAGCCTCTTCTGGTCGCACCTGGGCTGGTACATGGTGAAGGTCGACCCCGAGCGGCGCGCCGAGCTGGTGCAGCGCTACGCCAGGGATGTCCTGCGGGATCCGCTCTACGCGTTCCTCGAGCGCAACGGCAACTGGTTGTTGCCCATCGCCATCTCGTGGCTCGTGCTGTTCGCGCTCGGGTGGGGTGCCGCGCTGGCGGCCGGCGCCGGTACGACTGGCGCCGTCCAGTTCGGCGCCAGCGTGCTGGTCTGGGGTGGCTTCGTGCGGGGTGTGGTGGTGTTCCACATCACCATGAGCGTCAATTCAATCACCCATCTGTGGGGCTACCGGAGCTATCAAACCAACGACAACAGCAAGAACAACGTCTTCATCGGGATACTCGCGGCCGGCGAGGGCTGGCACAACAATCATCACGCCGATCCTGGTTCCGCCCGCCACGGCCGGCGCTGGTGGGAGCTCGACATCGCCTGGCTCCTCATCCGCCTGCTCGGACGGGCCGGCCTTGCACGGGACGTCGTCATGCCGTCGCCACACCCTGCCGCGGCGACGGCCGGTCAAGATCGGCCGTGAGCTCGGCGAGCGAACTGCACGGTGTCGCGCCGCATGCCAGCGTCACGTTCACTCGATGCTGGCGAGCTTCGCGCTCTCCTGCCAGAGCCGTTTTGCCGCGTTGTCGTCCTCGGCCTGCGGGGCGGGGGCGCTCGCCCGGCACTTGAAGAAGTAACCACCGCTGAGATCGGCGACCTCCGGGGAAGAGGCGAGGTACACGAGGGTTTTCGCTCCCCCCTCGGGCGAGATCGCAAACAGCTGCGCAGCCCGCAAGACGAACGGGAGGAGGCCGCCGCTTTCTTTGCCGAAGCGGCTGGCGACGAAGCCCGGATGCAGGCAGTTGACGGTGACGCCCTTGCCGACCCAACGGCGAGAAAGCTCGCGCGTGAACAGGATGTTGCACAGCTTCGATCGCTGATAGGCCGACACGCCGTTGTAGGCCCGCGCGAACTGCAGATCCTCGAAACGGAGTTGCGCGCTCTGGTGGGCGGCCGAGGCGGTGTTGACCACCCGTGCCGGCGCCGCCGCGAGCAAGGGCTCGCGCAGACCGTGGCTGAGCACGAAATAGGCCATGTGGTTGAGGGCAAAGGTGCGCTCGAGCCCTTCGGCGGTGAGGCGGCGATAGCTGAAGATCGCACCGGCATTGTTGACCAGGATATCGATCCGCCGCTCTTGCGCCGCGATCTCGGCCGCCACGCGCTTGACTTCTGCGATGAGCATGAGATCGGCGTACAGGACGCGGTGCGCCGCGCCGGGAGCGCGCGCTCGCAATCGCCGGAGCGCGGCCTCGCCGCGCGCCCGGTCGCGCGCGATCAGAACGAGCCGCGCCCCCATGGCCGCGAGCCTCTCGGCCGCGACCTCGCCGATGCCTGACGTCGCGCCGGTGATGACGCAGGTCTTTCCTTGAAGATCAAGCCGCTTTGCGCACATTGCTCCCTGACCGTGCAATGTCGTCCTGCGTGCGTCCCAGCCGCTCTCTTTCCTATACGGGCAGGGCGGGCAGCGGCCGCCGAGCCATGGCGCTTCGCTGCCGCGGCCCGGCATCGCAGGCCATACGCTGGTCCAGCACATTCACGGCGTAACGTGAAAACGGTCCCAGGTGCAGGTAGACAAGCGACAGCTTGAGCACCGCGCGCAGGCTGCGCGGGTTGTGCCAAAGGCAATCGACGACGGTCTTCCACACCTCGCTGCGCATCGAGGTGTCCCGCACCATCGTATGCCAAGCGAGACGAGCGGCATCATAGAGGTCCCTTCGGATCGGAGTTCTCGCCCTGCGGCCGCGACAGTCGAGCGCCCGCGCGAGCCGCCGCACGCGCCCGAAGTAGCTCGGCGTGTCGTAGATTCGCCCGATCACCGCCTGGCAATCGCGCATCACCTCGATCGCCGGGCGCCGCGTTTCGAAATTCAGCGTGAAGTTCAAATTGCTGAAATGCATGATCTCATAGTCGCTGTGAAGCCGGCCCTCCTTTGCAAGCCGGCGGGTGAGCTGCGTGTTCGGCAGCGCGGAAAGGAGCGCCACCATGCACACCGGCAGCGCCGCGTCCTCGATCAACGTCACCATCGCATTGGCAACGCCGCCGTGCTCGGTGTCGAAGCCGACAATGAACCCGGCGGACACGAAAATCCCGGCGGCATGGATCTTGTGAACGCTCTCGGCGATGCTACGTCTCGTGTTCTGCTTTTTCCCGGCCGCAATGAGCGTATCGGTATCGGGGCTTTCGATCCCGACAAAGACCGTGAAGAAATTCGCCTGCCGCAACAGATCGAGCAGCTCGTCATCGTCTGCGAGATTGATCGATGCCTCGGTCGCAAACTCGAAGGGATAGCCGCGCACCTGGAGCCACCGTGCCAGCTCCGGCAGAAACTTCTTCAGCGCCTTCTTGTTGCCGATGAGATTGTCGTCGACGAACTCGACCATGCCGCGCCATCCGAGGCGATAGAGTCCGTCCAGCTCGGCCAGCATCTGATCATTGGTCTTGGTCCGCGGCACACGCCCGTAGAGCTCGATGATGTCGCAGAATTCGCAGGTGAAAGGACAGCCGCGGGAGAACTGCACGCCTACAGAGAGGTAATTTCCGAGTTTGAGCAGATCGAACCTCGGGATAGGGCTCTTGCGGACGTCGATCTGAAATTTGGCTGCCTCGAATACGCCGTGCCCCGCTCCGCCGTCGATCGCCGCGACGAACTCGGCCATGATGTCTTCGGCCTCGCCGATGACTTGGAAGTCCGCTTCGCGATAGACATGCGGACTGGAGGTCGCATCCGACCCCCCGACGGCAACCGGTATTGCGCGTGCGCGGCACATTCTGATGATGTCGAGCGTATCGCGCTGTTGAACGATCATGCCGCCCGTCATGACGAGGTCGGCCCACGCGAGGTCCCGTTCGGTCAGTTCCTCGACATTGCGGTCGAGGAAGCGCACGCTCCATTCGGGCGGAAGCAGCGCCGCGACGGTTATCAAGCCGAGAGGCGCGGCGGCGGACCGCCGGCCGATTGCCTCGCAAGCGGCGCGGAAATTGAAGAATGAATCCGCGACGAAGCGCGGATAAACCATGAGGACGTTCCGGGCACGCATGCCGGCCATGACCGTGTCCACAGCACATGGTTGCGTCCGGCGCGTCGAGTTAGCGCCAAGCGCGGAAGCAACGGGGCAATTTCAAATGCTTCGGGCGCATCTCGACGCCAACGGCTCGCGCGCCCGTCACGGGCCGCGGCGATTTGGGCATAACGACGTCCCATGCGAGGCCGAGTCTTGCCAGCAGGCGGATCACCCAGAACACCGGGTCGAACTCCCACGCGCGGCGGCCCTGCATCGCGGCCTGCGGATCGGCGTGATGATTGTTGTGCCATCCTTCGCCGTGCGCGAAATACCCGACGAAGAGATTGTTTCGGCTGTTGTCGTTGGTTTCGTAGCTGCGATAGCCCCACAGATGCGAAGCCGAATTGACGAAGGCGGAGACGTGCCAGACGTAGACCGTTCTGGCCGCAACGCCCCAGACGAACACGCTCGAGGCAAGCTGCAGGGCCGCTTGCGCGCTCATGCCCGCAAGCAGGCCGCCCGTGAGGGCGGCTGCGGGAAGCAGGATCCACGAGGCGAGGGCGACTCCTTGCCAGTATTTGTCGAGCCAGACGTAGAGCGGGTCGCGAAGCAGGTCGCCGGCATATCGTTTCGTCACATGCCCGGCCAGCATGTCCTCGGTCTGGAACGTGATCCATGCAATATGGCCCCAGAGGAAATTGCGGCCGGGCGCATGTGGATCCTCTTCCTTGTCCGCGAAATGGTGGTGCATCCGGTGAATCGCGACCCACCAGGCAGGCGCCCCCTGAGCAGAGCAGACGCCGAGCATCGCGAGCACGTGTTCGAGCCACCGGGGGCATGAAAAGCTGCGATGGGCCAGCAGCCGATGGTAGGCGAGATTGATGCCGATCATCCCGAAGAGATAAATGCCCGCGGCGAGGAGCACGACGCCGGTCCAGCTGAAGAACCAGGGCACGAACACCAGCAACGCGAGCAGGTGGACTCCGACCGACCAGATCGCGGCAACCCGGTCGACGCCTCGAATGCGAGTGGCGTCTTCTTCGCCGGGAAGGGTGGCGACGGCGCTCGTTGCATCGATCTGAGCCATATTCTTGGACATGATCGATCAAACGTTGTCGGCGACGGCGGAAGGCGCAACTGCCAACGGGACGGTCTCGCGCCAACTCTCTTGCGGCGGCAATGGCTCCTTTACCCGGAACCAAAGAACATATAGGGCCGGAAGGAATGTCAAGGTCATCAAGGTTGCCACCGCCAACCCGCCGATGACGGCAACGGCGAACGGTCCCCAGAACACCGTCGACACGATGGGGAGCATGCCGAGAGCCGCGGCTGACGCGGTCAGCAGGATGGGGCGGAAGCGATGCATGGTCGCCGCGACGACCGCATCCCACGGGTCGCGGCCCTCGGCGATCTCCGCATCGATCTGGACCATCAGAACGACGGAGTTGCGCACGTCCATGCCGACCAGAGCGATCACACCCACCAGCGCCACGAAGCCGAGCGGCTTGCCGGTCAGGAGCAGCGCGCTCACCACCCCGATGAAGCCGAGTGGCGCGACGCTGAGCACCAGAAGCATTCGGCGGACACTGTGCAACTGAACCATCAGGATCGCGAGCAGCAGGACCACCATCAGCGGCACCTGGGCCATGAGTGATCGCTGCGACCTGGCACTCTCTTCCGCCACTCCGCCGACCTCGATCTTGTATCCCGCGGGCAAGGTCGCATCGAGCGCGGCGATCTTCGAGCGAAGATGGTCGACCGCGGTTTCGGGCTGAACACCGGGCGCGACGTCGGCTTGAACGGTCAAGGTCGGCAGGCGGTCCCGCCGTCGGACGAGGGGGAGCTCCTGGCCGTACTCGATTGCCGCGACTTGCACCAAAGGGACGGTCCGACCGTTTGGCAGCGGAATCTGCAACGTCCCGAGACTGTCGAGCGACACTCTTTCCTGCTCGGGTCCCCGCATCACCACGTCGATCAGGTGAATGCCGTCGCGAATCTGCGTGACCGTGACGCCGGAAACGACGATCTCGAGCGCCTGGGCCAGGCTCTCGGAGCTGAGATTCAACAGTCTCGCTTGATCCTGATCGACCCTGATGCGCAATGTCTTGCCGGTTTCGATCCAATCGAAGTTCGGATTGCGCAAATCCGCGCTCTGTGTCAGCAGGGCTGCGAGCTGGTAGGCGATCTTGCGGACCTGGCCGGTTTCGGGCCCGCTCACGCGGTACTGCACCGGCCACCCCACCGGCATCCCCATTTCGAGCGGGTAGACGCGCCCGACCGCCTCTGGAAACTGCTCCTGGAACGCGCGCTCGATGCGGGCGTGCACCCGCTCCCGCGCGGCCAAATTCTTGGTGAGCACCACGGCTTGAGCAAGGGAGTTGTTCGGGAGCTGCACCAGCATCGGGAGATAAAAGCGAACGGCGCCTTGCCCGATATAGGTGCTCCAACGCTCGATGTCGGGATCAGCGCGCAGCAGCCGCTCGAGCTCGGAAATGGCCTTCTCCGTCGCCGCAATCGACGCGTTCTGCGGCAGCTGCATGTCGACGAAAAGCTCGGGCCGGTCGGCGGATGGAAAGAACTGCCGCGGCACGAAGGCGAGCCCCGCCATGGCAAGCACGAACACCACGCACGCGAGCGCCACCGTGGCCCGGTGCCACCGCATGCAGAGGAGGAGAATTGCGCGAAAAGCCTGCATTCCCCGTCCCGGTTCGTGACGGGTGCGGTGCTTCTCCGAGAGCAGCACGACGCCGAGCAACGGCGTGAAGATGGCGGCGACGAACCAGGAGGCGATGAGCGCGACGGCGACCACTGCGAACAGCGAAAACAGGTACTCGCCGGCAGAGCTCTGGGCCATGCCGATCGGGAGGAATGCCGCCACGGTCACCAGCGTGCCGGTGCCCATCGGAAAGTGAGTCGTCATGTAGGCGTGAGTGGCCGCCTTGGCCTTGGTCCAGCCTTCCTCGAGCTTCCTGATCATCATCTCGACGGTGATCATCGCGTCGTCAACCAGGAGGCCGAGCGAGATGATGAGGGCGCCGAGCGAGACCCGCTGAAGCGCGATATCACTCAAGTCCATGAAGATGAACACGGTCGCCAGAACCACCGGGATCGACAGGGCCACCACGGCGCCCGCCCGCAATCCGAGGCTCAGGAAGCTGATCGCAATCACGATGACCAGCGCCTCCACCAGGGATTGCATGAAGTCGCCGACCGCGTGGGACACGACGTACGGCTGATCCGCCACCAATATCGGCTCGATTCCGATAGGCAGGCCGTTCGTGATCGAAACCATCTCCCGCTTGATGTTGTCGCCGAGAGCGAGAACGTTGCCCCCCTCGCGCATTGAAATGCCGAGCGCGATCGCAGGCTGGCCGTTGACGCGGAACATCGGTTGCGGCGGATCGGCGTAGGCGCGCGTCACCGTGCCGATGTCGTTCAGTCTGACCAGCTGCCCGTGCAACACGAGATTCACGCGCCGCAGGTCGCTCTCCGAGGCAAACCCGCCCGAAACCCGTACGTGAATGTCTTCCTTGGCGGTCCGCACGACGCCGGCCGGCGCCACGGCGTTTTGCGCCTGCAAGGCGCGCACCAGTGCGCTGCGATCGATAACGAGGCCGGATGTCTGCTGCGCCGAGACCTCCAGATAGAGGCGCTCGTCCTGCGCGCCGATGATATCGACCTTGTTGACGTCCTGCACCAGCAGCAGGCGAGAGCGCACGCCCTCCACGTAGTCGCGCAGTTCGCGATGCGTGAAGCCGTCGGCGATGACGCCGTAGATGACCGAGTAGGTGTCGCCGAACTCGTCATTGAAGGTGGGGCCGATGACCCCCTGCGGCAGCGTCCAGCGGATGTCGTCGACCTTCTTGCGGACTTGGTACCAGATGCCCGGAACGTCCTTCGCCGGGACGCTGCCCTTGAGGGCCACTCTGATCGTTGCGCGCCCCGGAACCGTATAGCTGGTGACGTGGTTCACATACGGCGTTTCCTGGACCTTCTTTTCGATCTTCTCGGTGACTTGAAGAAGGGTGTCGGAGATCGTTGCGCCCGGCCACTGCGCCTGAACGATCATGTCCTTCACGGTGAAGGGCGGATCTTCGGCGCGGCCGAGACGGCTGTACGACCACGCGCCCGCCGCAAGCAGCATGATCATGACGAACGTGACGAACGGACGATGGTTGATCGACCATTCCGCGAGATTGAAGGTTCGCCTCATGACGCGCCGGAGAGCAGTTTTACCTTTTGCCCCGGATGCAGAACGTTCACACCGGCGGTGACCACAACCTCTCCGTCTCGCAAGCCGTTCGATACGATAACGGCGGAAGGATCGTAGCGTAAGATCTCGACCGCACGCAGCGCGACCGTATTGCTGGCTGGATCGACCACCCAAACGGACGGCTTGCCGTCCGATTCGATGACCGCCGTGAGAGGAAGCGTCATGATCGGAGGTGTGTCGAAAGAGATCGCTCCGCTGACCATGCCGCCAAGGAAAAATTCGAGCGGCGAGCTGTCGAGGCCGACCTTGACGGGAAACAGCCGTGTCACGGGATCTGCCTGCGGCGAAACTTCCCGGATTCGGCCAGTGGTCTTGATATTCGGGTTGTCGACCAGCGCGACATGGATGAGGGGATCCAGCGGAATCCGTCGCGATAATGCCAACTGGGCCGGCACCTCGAACAAGGCATCCTTCTGGTCTTCTCGTGCGACCTTAACGATCATTTGGCCGGCGCGGACGAATTCGCCCGGTTCGGCTCCCTTGGCGGTGACGATGCCGCTAACCTCGGTTTCTAGCTCGGTGTACTTAAGCCGGCTCTGATTCGTGCGGTGGCGTGCTTGCGCGGAGTCCAGCTGCGCCTGCGCGGTTTGCAGTTGCTGTAACGACTGGTCGTAAAGAGCGCGGCTGGTGATGTTGCGCTTTAGCAGATCGCCTTGGCGTCCCTCGAGCTTTTCCGCTTGCGCCAATGCTGCCTGGGCAGCAGCGATATCGGCTTCGGCTCCTTGCAGTGCGTTTTTTTCGTCTTGCGGGTCAAGTCGTGCAACGAGACGACCACCGGTGATCCTGTCGCCGACGGCGACCGACCGCTCGATCAGCTTTCCGTCAATGCGGAAGGCGAGGCTAATCTCGTTCCGTGCCCTGATCTGCCCGATCAAGACTACCGGTTCGGAGATCACGCGACGTTCGACGGTGACGGCGCGGACGGACCTGATTTGGGGTGTTGGAGGGCCCGGTTGTTCACAGGCCATGAGCCCCGCCGAGACGAAACCGATAACGGCGAAGAGCTTGAGGCGCATGTCGCTCCCTCTGCCACATCCCTACCGGTAAGATGGCCTCCGGGTCACTAATCCTACTTGCGCAGCCGAAATGAATTCCACCAATAAAATAGCATGAGGGCAAGGGACGCTGCCCACGCATCGAGAGATTTCGGTCGGGTCTCTCTTGTCGGCGTGCCAGTTCACATGGACGCAAGCAAAATCAATGCGTTATGAACCGCCCGCAATCAACTTCCATCCCAGGGAAACACCGCCCCGAGAACCACAAGGGGGAGGGGAGCAGACCGAGTTTGCCTTTGACTGCTCCGATCCCAACAGGATGTGATGTGCTCTGGCATTTCCGCCCGCGGGAGTGCAGCTTGCTCCGAACGCTGAAGCATTGTCCCGGTCCTCCCGATGCGATCAAAGCGCGCGGCGCGTCGTTGGGATTTCATAGCGCGTCAGCTTGCCGCGGTCGACACGCTTACACGACCGCGCCAAGTTGATGCACTGTGCTCTGCAGGCGCGCAGGATGATCCGGCGTGGCAGCCGTGTTGCAAATCATTCGTCGCTATATATAGTTGGATACATCGAGGCTGATCAGG
>Ga0207675_100001042_pt1 | contig 27455 bp, 28 predicted proteins | sample KBSSwiS42_FD_184305 | JGI IMG/M metagenome (GOLD analysis project Ga0207675, IMG submission 184305) | Switchgrass rhizosphere microbial communities from Kellogg Biological Station, Michigan, USA - KBS Switchgrass S4-2 (SPAdes) (version 2) | ecosystem: Host-associated > Plants > Roots >...
ATGCACCGGCGCAGCGACCGCCACATCCGGAAAGAACAGGTCCTTCTCCGAAATCGTCTTGCGGCCGAGCAAGCCCGACAGGTCGCGATACACCGGGTAGAGCCGCAGCGGAACGTCAGCCTGACCGCGCGCCAGCTCGCCGACGAAATTTTTCAGCGCCACCACCGCGCGGTCGATTACGCCCATGGTCTGCGCTGACGGGCGCTGGCCGTTGATGCCGGCGAAGCTGCCCTCGATCGCCTCGCACACCAGCGTCGCGCCGTTCAGGCCGACCATGCGCAGCGCCCCGCTCACCTGGTGCAGGTGCTCGGGGCAGGGCTGCAGCACCGCGTCGTTCTCCGGCGCTGCCGAGAACTTGGCGATGGAATCCTGGACGAGCGTCAGTGCGCGCTCGACTTCGGCGTTGATCCAGGAAAGGAGGGTCTGGTCGGCCATGCTTTGCTCTTGTTAGATCAGGCCGCCAGCTTGAAGCCGGCCACCGAGCTCTTCAGTCCGTCGGCGAGCTGCGTCAGGCGCGCCGCCGAGCTGGCGGTCTGCTTGGTGCCGTCGGTGGTGAGCTGGGTGATGCCCAGAATCACCTTCATGTTGGCTGCGACGCGCGTGGCGCTCGCCGCCTGCTGCTGCGTCGACTGCGTGATCGAGTCGATCAGCTCGGCGAGCTGGCTCGACACCGCGCCGATTTCGCGCAGCGCCTGGTCGGCCTCGTCCGCGGTCTTCGTTCCCTGCACCACGTTCTGCGTGCTGCGTTCCATGGCCTCGACCGCGTCCTGCGTGTCGCGCTGAATCGATTTCACGATCGCGCTGATGTGCTTGGTCGCCTCGCCGGAGCGCTCGGCCAGTCGCTGCACCTCTTCCGCGACGACCGTGAAGCCGCGTCCGGCTTCACCCGCGGACGCCGCCTGAATCGCGGCGTTCAGCGCGAGCACGTTGGTCTGCTCGGTAATGTCCGAGATCAGCTGCACGATCTCGCCGATCTCCTGCGAGCTCTCGCCCAGCCGCTTGATCCGCTTGGAGGTTTCCTGGATCTGGTTGCGGATGTCGTTCATGCCGCGGATCGCGTTCTGCACCGCCGTCGCGCCTTTCTGTGCGGCGTGCACCGAGCTTTCCGCCACCTTGGACGAGTCGCCCGCCTTCTTCGACACCTCGATCATCGACTGCGCCATCTGCGTCACCGCCGAGCCGGCGCCCTGAATTTCGGTCGACTGCTTCTGCGCGGCGTCGAGCAGCTTGCCGGTGACGCTCTGCGCCTGCTCCGTGGCCGCGGTCACCTGCTGCGAGGCGTCGGTGATGCCGGCCACCAGGCGTCGCAGCTCGTCGATGGTGTAGTTGATCGAGTCGGCGATAGCGCCGGTCATGTGCTCGGTCACCTGCGCACGTACCGTCAGGTCGCCGTTCGCCAGGTTGGTAATCTCGTCGAGCAGCCGCTGAATCGCCTCCTGGTTGCCCTTGTTCACCAGCTCACTGTCCTCCGCGCGGCGGCGGCTGTCGTCGAGGTACACCTTACCAATGAGCAGCAAGCACGCGAGCGCAAGCAGCGACACCGCCGCCAGGATGACCGCGTTCAGGCGCCGGCCTTCGAGCTGGCGCTCGTAGGCGGCGTTCAACTGCTCGGCCGCGCCCAGCAGGGTCTCGCTGTCGCGGAACAGGTCGAAGGTCGCGCGCTTGGCGGCGATCAGGCGCTGCTGGCTGCCGAGAATGTCGCCCACCGCCTTCTGGTACTCCTTGAACGCGTTCTCCATCTCACCGAGCTTGCCGCGCAGCTCGGCGTCGGACACGCGCTGGATGCGCAGCGCGTCGCTGCCGGAGAGCAGGCCCTGCAACGTGTCGCGGAAGGTGTTGGTGTCCTTGCCGAGCAGGAACGAGACCTCGGGGTCGATCTGCGCTTCCGCCAGCATGGTGTTGGCGTTCTTCGCCATGCGCTGCACCAGCATCATGAGCTGCGAGGCGATCGCGTTCTGGCGCGTGGAGCCGCCGGCCTGCACGCTGAGCGCCGCCACCTCGTCCGCCAGTTCCTGCAGTGCGGGGTTGCGCTCGTTCATCAGGCGCACCGCGTTGCCCAGGCCGATCAGGTTCTTCTCCTCGGCGATAACCAGCGACGCGTTCTTCTCGCTCTTTTTCCACTCGGCATCGAGCCGGTCGAGCACCGGGCGCGCATCGCCCGAGGTCGCAGGCAATGACACGCCGCCGGCCTCTCCGCCGGAGAGCAGCAGCTTCATCTGCCCGGCAAACTCGTCCCGGCTGTCGCGCAGCTGCTTGAAGGCCTCGAGGTTACCCTGCGAGGCCTGTTGCGCCGCCTTGGCCAACCGCTGGGACAGCATGCGGACCTTGCCGACCGTGGCGATGTAGAAGGTGCCGAACGTGCTCTGCCGTGCGTCGAACCAGACGACCGCGGCGTCGACCAGGAGGAAGAACACGAGCGCTCCGGTGAGGATCTGGAGCTGCCGGCCGCTCGACAGCTTGCCGAGCAGCGGCAGTTTTCCGGAGAGCAGTTTGGATTCTAGTTTGGTAGCCATGATGAGTCTCGCTGAGGTGACTGAGTTATCGCAGGAACTTGCCGTCGCGCGCGATGATCGTCAGATCGACGAACTTCGAGCCCGCGTGGTTCTTGGGGGAATAGGCGACGTGGAAGCCGCCGAGATCGACATCCATCTTTTCCATGGTGTCGACGAATTTTTCGCGGTTGAGGTCGCGCCCGGTGCGCTTCAGGCCCTCGACCAGCACCTTCGCGCTGAGGAAGCCTTCCAACGCGCCGAAATCGACCTCCTTCAGGCCGGCCTTCTTTGCCGCGACCTGGTACTCCTTGACCACCGGCACCGCGGTGCCCCAGGGGAAGGGCACCACCTGAGAAATGGCCACGCCCACGCCGTCCTTGCCGAGCGCGTCGGCCAGCGCCTTGCTGCCGACGAAGGACACGTTGTAGAACGTGGCACCGCTGCCGAGCTTCTGCATCTGCCGCACAAACGCGGTGATCGAGGTATAGGCGCTCACCATCACCACGGCGTCGGGCTGCGAGGCGTGGATTGCCTTGGCCGCCTCCTCCACCGCCACGGTATTGCGCTCGACCGTGCCCTGCGAATGGATCTTCAGCTTGCGCTTCTCTAGCGCGATCTCGGTGCCCTTGCGTCCGGCTTCGCCGTACCCGTCGTTCTGGTAGAACACCGAGATCTTCTTGCCGCCGGTCGACACGACCTGCTCGACGATCTTCTCGGTCTCGTCGTAGTAGCTGGCGCGCACGTGGAACACATAGCGGTTCATGGGCACGCGCAGTGCCTCGGCGCCGGTGAACATGCCCACCAGCGGCACCTTCGCCTGGGTGACGACCGGCAGGTGCTGCGCGCCGGTCGGCGTACCGACGTAGCCGACGAGCGCGAATACTTTGTGCTCTTCGATCAGCTTCTTGCTCGCCTGCGGCGCCACCGTCGCCTCGTAGCGGTCGTCTTCGGTCACCAGCTCCAGCTTGCGGCCGTGCACGCCGCCTTTCTCGTTCACGGCATCGAAGTAGGCCTTGATGCCGTTGCGCATCTGGATTCCCAGCTGCGCGGCCGGGCCGGAAAACACCGCCGCCTGCCCGATCAGGATCTTGTCGGGGGAAACGCCAGGAGCACCCTGCGCGCAAGCGAGCGCCGGCAATAGCGCGCCGAGCGCGGCGATCCAGGAAAACTTGCGAGAAATAGCCAGCATGTTATGTCCCCCCTTGGTCATTGGCCGGGATTCAGGAACTGCTCGTGCTGGACGAGTTGCCGCACGTCCAGTTCACGCCAGCGCCCGCCGGCTTCGTCGTCATATTCGGCACGTACCCAGCCCAGCTGCTCCCCCGCCGGCGGCCGCGCGCGCAACTGCGCCGGATTGCGCAGGCCGAGCGAACGATCGACCAGCAGCGCCGCAGCGCTGCGCAGCCGCTCGCCCAGCAGCACCAGGCGCGCACGTTCGGTTATCTCCACGGCGCCCACGCCGACAAAGGCGGCGAAGTCGACGACGCTATACAGATTGCCGCGCACGTTCGCCACGCCGCGGAACCAGGATCGCGTGAGCGGCACGACGGTGATCGGCGGCACCGGGATGACCTCGCCGGCCTCGACCAGATCGACCAGCCAGGTTTCCCTGCCGACCTGCACCCCGAGCTTCGACGCCGAGCGCGTGCTGTCGGCCTGACGCAGACGCTCCGCCAGCTCGCGCTGGTAGTCGCGCAGCGAGAGGCGCACAGGCGTATTCGTGCGGTCGGGGGTGTTTTCCATTGCTCTGTTAGCCGAGCGCCGCGATCTTGGCGAGCAGCTCGGGGCCTTTCACCGGCTTGACCACGTAGTCGCGCGCACCCTGCTTCATGCCCCACTGCTTGTCGGTCTCCTGCCCCTTGCTGGTGCAGATGATCACCGGGATGGCCTTGGTGGCTTCGTCCTTGCTCAGCGCGCGCGTCGCCTGGAAACCGCTCTGGCCTGGCATCACCACGTCCATCAGGACGAGGTCGGGCTTGAGCTGCTTCGCCTTGACGAGCGCGTCGTCGGCGTTTTCCGCCGTGGAGACTTTGAAGCCGTTCTTCGACAGCAGATCGCTCAGGAACTGGCGGTCGGTGGCAGAGTCGTCGACGATCAGGATGTTCTTGATGGGCATTGCTTGCCTTTCTATGAGGAGACGCTTGAAGGTTTCAGATGCTGTAGGACTGCCTCGACCAGGCCTTCCTTGGTGAACGGCTTGGTGAGATAGCGATCGGAGCCGGCGAGCCGGCCGCGCGCGCGGTCGAACACGCCGTCCTTGCTGGACAGCATGATCACCGGCGTGGTCTTGAGAAGCGGGTGCTGCTTGATGAGCGCGCAGGTCTGGTAGCCGTCGAGCCGCGGCATCATGATGTCGACGAAGATCACCTGCGGCTGGTGGTCGCTGATCTTCGCCAGCGCGTCGAAGCCATCCTCGGCGAGGATCACGTCGTAGCCTGCCTGGCGAAGGAATAGCTCGGCGCTTCGACGAATGGTGTTGCTGTCGTCGATGACGAGCACCTTGATGGAACCTGTTGCCGCGACCGTCACGCGGGGAACTCCCCCTTAATATGAACTTCAGTTCTGCACCTTGTGGGTGCCCGGTAAGGAAACGCCGTTTCTGTTCTTGTCGCGGGTCACACAACCCGCCTCGGCGCTCTCCCGCCTACGGGAAAACGTTTCTACTCTAGCTCTTAGCTACGCTTATTCGCGTGAAATAATACATCGCCCGCAGTCTAATACATGCCCGCAGTTCGGTGCCACGTCCTGACATACATTTATTCCTTTTTGCACTGCAGCACACAAATGTGCTCCGGACGCACACCCATTCCAATCAGCCGGCCGGGCAACCTTCGCAACCAAGAAAAGCGCGACAGAAGACGGAAAAACAGCGGAGTTTTCAAAGCGGATCGGCTACTTAGGACGCGGGCGATGATGCGATCCTGCGCCGCAATCTGTAGACGCTGTGTAAAACGTGCAGGCCACCGGCGGCGCCGCTGGATGCGCTGCAGACGGCCTGCCGAGAAGTCTCCTGCTGCCAGGAAATTCCCTGTCGCGACAGCGTCTTGGATGGCGATGTTGATACCCACGCCACCGACCGGGGACATGGCGTGGGCCGCATCTCCTATGCAAAGCAGCCCCGGCCGCCACCACTGCCGGAGGCAGTCGATCTGCACGGTCAACAACTTCACCTGCTCCCAATCCGCCAACTCCTCCACCCGGCTGGACATCCACGGCAGTAGGCGCGCCAGCATCGCCCGGAATGCGGGCAATCCGGCGGCGCGCACCTCGTCGGCGGCGCCCTTCGGAATCACATATCCCATCTGCCAGTACTCGCGCCGGTTGATGAGCACGAGCGCGGCACCGGGATCGAAGCGGCCCATGCTGCTCTCGGGATCATCGGGGTGGCGCGAGATGCGAAACCAAAGCACGTCGATCGGCGCGCCGCGGTTCTCGACTTCCAGGCCAGCCCGCTCGCGCACGGTCGAATGCCGGCCATCGGCGCCGATCACCAGATCCGCGGGAATTTCTTCGGCGCCAAGGCGCACTCCGGCGATACGCCCATCGCGCTCGATCAGTCCAGTGACTTCCGCATTCATGCGCAGCTTGAATTGCGGGTAGCGCGCGCCCTGCTGCGCGAGGAAATTGAGGAAGTCCCACTGCGGCATCATGGCGATGAAGCCGCAGCGCGTCGGCAGATGGCGGAAGTCGGCGATCTTGAGCGGCGTGTCGCCGAACTGGGCCGCGATCTCGGCCACGCGCTCGTGCGGCAGCTCGAGCAGCGCCTCGAGCAGGCCGAGCTCGCCGAGCACCTCGAGCGTCGAAGGATGCAGCGTGTCGCCGCGGAAGTCGCGCAGGAAGTCGGCGTGCTTCTCGAGCACCAGCGTTTCGATGCCGGCGCGCGCGAGCAGCAGGCCGGCCATCATGCCGGCGGGTCCGCCGCCGGCAACGACCACACGCACTTAAGTCATCGGACGGTCTTGACGCCCGCCTCCTGCAGGATGCCGCGCATCTGGTTGGAAAACTCCTCGTAGAACTTGGTCAGCTCGGCGGCGTTCTGGTAGGCGTCCTCGAACTGGTTGTCCTCAACGTACTTCTTCCACGATTCGGTCTGGCTCAGTTTCTTGAATACGCCTTCCCAGTAGGCGACGTTCTCGCGCGGGATTCCCGGCGGCGCGACCACGCCGCGCACCTGCGGGACCGGCGTGACGTTGAACCCGGCTTCCTTGAGCGTCGGCACGTTCGGGAACGCCGCGAGGCGCGTCTCGTTCACCTGCGCGAGCACGCGCATGTTGCCGGCGCGGATGTGCTCGCCCGCCTCGTTCGGCTCGATCACCATCATGTTGACGTGCCCGCCGAGCAGCGCCGCGATGCGCTCGCCGCCGCCAGGGAACGAAATGAATTGCCAGCGCGTGCCGGTCGCTTTCTGCAGCTGCTGGCGCACCACGTTGTCGCGGCTGGTGATCGAGCCGCCCGACTGCTTGAGCTCGCCCGGCTTCTGCTTTGCGGCGTTCACGAAGTCTCCCAGCGTCTTGTAGGGCGCGTCGGCCTTCACCGCGATGACCGCCGGCTCGAGCAGCAAGCGGGCAATCGGAGTCAGGTCCTTGAGCGATACCTTGGCCTCGTTGCTGGTGAGCGGGTTGGTGAGCCACACCCCGGTGAAGATGCCGATGGTGTGCGTCTCGCCTTTCTTCTCGGCGAGATACGCCGCGGCCACCACGCCGCCACCGCCGGGCTTGTTGGTGACCTGCGCGCGCACCGGAAGCAGCTTTTCCTTCTCCAGCATGATGACCATGGCGCGCGCCAGCACATCGCTGCCGCCGCCCGGCCCGGTGTGCACCACAAGCTCCACCGGCCTGGTCGGGGTAAAGCCCTGGGCAAACGCCGTCGACGACGCCAGCAACACCGCGCAAAGCAGATGCTTCTTCATCCATCCTCCTCGTCTTATTTGAGCGCCTTCAGGCGCCACGCATTGAATTTGCCGAACAGCGGAATCAGCAGGATCAGCACCGCCAACGATAGCATCACGGCCGACACCGGCCTAGACACGAGAATCGACAGGTGACCGTCGGACATCATCAGCGACTGGCGCAACGCGCGCTCCATCGCGCCGCCGAGCACCAGCCCGAGGACCAGCGGCGCCGAGGGAAAGTCGAGCTTGCGCATCAGATAGCCGAGCAAGCCGAACCCGGCCAGCAGCCAGACGTCGAACAGGCTGCCCGAAGTGCTGTAGACGCCGACCACGGAGATGCCGAGGATCACCGGATAGAGCACGTAGACCGGCGCGCGCAGCACCTGCGCGAACAGCGGCACCAGAGGCAGGTTGAGGATGAGCAGCATGACGTTGCCGATGTACATGCTCGCCACCAGACCCCAGAACATCGCCGGATTCTCCGAGATGAAGAGCGGCCCCGGCTTGAAACCCCACAGCACCAGCGCCGCGAGCAATACCGCGGTGGTGCCGGATCCCGGGATCCCCAGCGTCAGCATCGGCACCAGCGCACCGCCGGTTTCCGAGTTGTTCGCGCCTTCCGGCGCGGCCACGCCTTCGACCGCGCCGTGCCCGAACTTTTCGGGATGCTTCGATACCGCCTTTTCCACGCCATAGGAAATGAAGGAAGCGATGGTCGAACCCGCGCCGGGCAGCACGCCGATGAAGAAACCGATCACCGAACCGTTGACGAAGGCGAAGCGCGAGTCCTTCATGTCCTGCATCGTCGGCAACAGGTTGCGCACCCCCCTGGGTACGGGGATCGCCTGCGCGCCGCCGCGCTCGTGCATGTTGGCGAGCACCTCGCCGATGGCGAAGATTCCGATCGCCACCACCACGAAGTCGATGCCGGAGAGCAGCTCCATCCGGCCGAAGGTGAAGCGCGAGGTCTGGCTGAAGAGGTCGGTGCCGATACCGGCGAGCCACAGGCCGACGAGCGTCGCGAGCAGCGCCTTCACCATCGATTCCCCGCCGAGCAGCACCACCATGGCCAGGCCGAGCGCCATCAGCGCAAAGTACTCCGGCGAGCTGAAGGCGAGCGACACCCGCGCGAGCGGCGGCGCGATCAGCATCAGCCCGAGCACGCCCACGGTGCCCGCGATGAACGAGGCGATCGCCGCGATGCCGAGCGCGGCGCCAGCGCGGCCCTTCTTGGCCATCTCGTAGCCGTCGATGCAGGTGGCGACCGACGCCGACTCGCCCGGCACATTGAGCAGGATCGAAGTGGTCGAGCCGCCGTACTTCGCGCCGTAGTAGATGCCCGCCAGCATGATGATCGCGCTCGCTGGATTCATCAGGAAAGTGAGCGGCAGCAGCATCGCGATCGTCGCCGGCGGGCCGAGCCCCGGCATCACGCCGATCACGGTGCCGAGCACCACGCCGACGAAGCACCACAGCAGGTTGAGCGGCTGCAACGCCACCCCGAAGCCCTGCATCAACCCCGCGAGCACGTCCATCTAGGGCAGCTTGACGCCGAGTGCCAGGGGAAAGATCAGATAGAAGCCTGCCGAGAGCGCAACCGCGGTGATGAGCGCGACCTTGAGCGGTTTGCGGTACATCACCAGCACGATGAACAAGGTGAGCGCGGCGAAGCCGATCACGAAGCCGACCAGCGGGAGGCTGGCGACCATCACGCTGAACGCCGCCCACGCGACGAATGCGCTGCGCGCCCCGGACCAGTCGATCGCGTTAGTGCCTTTGTTCGTCACGCTCGAAACCATCAGCATCAGCGAGAGCACGGCCATGACGATGCCGTACCAGAGCGGGAAGAATCCGGGCCCGGGTCCGTCCTGCCCCATGTACTCCCAGCGCGAAGCGACGACGATGATGTAGGCGCCGAGGCCGCCGAGCGCGAGGCCCGACCAGAAGTCGGCGCGAAGCGCCTTCATCGCTTCGATTTCGCCTTCTTCTTCGCCTTCGATTTCTTCGCGGCGGGTTTCTGGTAACGCCCCTTCGGCACCAGCTCGCACACCGTGCCGCCCGGCGCGCGGAACTTGACCGGGATCACGCCCGGGTCGCTGATGATTTCGCAGTCGTACGACTTGACCTGCTTGGTCGCCTCCTTGATGTCATCGACCTCGACCGCGAAGTGATGGATGCAGGGGCCTTCGCCGGCGGCCTTGGACTCCGCCGACTCGGTGTCCGCGTCGTACTTGATCAGCGCCACGTCGAGCACGCCGTCGCTCAGGTGGCGCGAGGTGTGGTCGCGCACCTTGGCGGTGTTCATTTCCTTGAAGCCGAACACCTTGCGGTAGAACTCGGTGGTGCGCTCGAGGTCCTCGACCTTCAGCGCGAGGTGCACGATTCGATTCATGGGGTCTCCATTAACAGGGGTCTCAACTTGCGGACATCCCGCAGCTTCTCCAGATTCCAGACGGCGTCGCACAACCTGCGGGCGCGCGGCTTGCCGAGCACCGGCGCGAGCAGATCGTAACTCTTGGCGTCCACTTCCGCACGCGTCATCGGGTTCTCCGCCGTGCCGCGCACCGCCACCGTGTGATGGCGCAGCGCGCGGCCGTCGCGCAGCGCGATCTCGACGATGCCCTGGCGCGCCGGCATGGTCTTGGTCAAGGCGTCGTCGCCCAGAAGGTCTATTTTTTTTCTGAATTCCAAAACCTTTGGATTGCGGAAGCGCTTTTCGTCGTGCGAGGACTTGAAGGTGACCGTGCCGTCGAACAGCATCACGGCGCACAGGTGCTGCATGCAAATGTCGGGCATCGGGCGGTTGTCGGTGGTGTTCTTGTCGCGATGCGCCACGCGGATGGTGAGCTTCTCGACCTGCTCCGCTTTCACCCCGTGCTCCTGGATCAGGAGCGCGAGCGAGTCGAGCGGCGCCTGGATCGGCGAGCCCACCGACCAGCGCTTGATGTTGGTGCGCAGGATCTCGTATTCCTCGCCCAGGCCGCGCACCAGCCGCTCCGGGTCCGCCGGACGCCCGTGGGCGACGAAGAAGTTGCGTTCGCCCGAAAACACGTCGTCCACGCCGCTGAAGCCCTGCGCCACCATGGTCGCCGCGGTGACGCCGTTGCGCGCCGGCATGCCGCCGAAGTCGAACGCCTTCTCCACGTGCTCCTCGTCGCGCATCCAGCACGAGATCCCCGATGCCTGCTGCGCCGCGTAGGAAAGGAGATAACGGGCTTTCTTTTCATCCACGCCGACAAGCATTCCGGCCGCAGCCGCGGCGCCGAAGGTCGGGCCGTAGCTGTGGGTCGAGAGGCCGTCCTCGCGGAACTTGGCCGCGTTGAGCGACATCGTGAGGCGCGTCGCCACGTCGTAACCCAGTGCAACCGCGCGCAGCAACGCTTCTCCATTCCTGCCTTCTTTTTCTGCAACAGCGAGGGCGGCCGGCACGATGCCGCAGCCCGGGTGCATCACCGAAGGCGCGTGCGAATCGTCGGTCTCGTCGGCGTGCGCGCACATGCCGTTGGCGAGGGCAGCGTTGATCGCGGTAGTGACGATACGGCTGCCGATGACACACGCCTCCTTGGTGCCGCCTAGTCCCTTTACGTAGGAAATGCCCTTCCGGCCCGGAAGGAGGCGCGAGCCGGACACCATCGCTGCGATGGTGTCCAGCACGTGATGCTTCGTTCTTTCGGCCACCGCGGGAGGCAGACCCTTCTTGCCGGCCTGCGCGATGTAGCCGCTCAGGCGTTTCATGACTGGGGAAATGCTCACGGCATGAACCCGCCGCCGTTGAGGTGGATCGACTGGCCAGTGATGTAGCGCGCGTCGGGTCCGCAAAGCATGCGCACCATGGCGGCGATCTCCTCCGGCTCCCCGCGCCGCCCGATCGGCGGCACCGTCATGCGGTGCGCCGGACGGTCCGGCACGCCGGGCAGTCCACGCTGGGAATCGATCGTGCCCGGCACTACGCAATTCACCGTGATCTTGTGCGGCGCGAGGTCCATCGCCAGCGCCTTGGTCATGCCGGCAAGACCCGCCTTCGCGGTGATCACATGCGCGCGCTCCGCGGCGCCCTTGTGTCCCGTCTGGCCGCCGATGTTGACGATCGTGCCGCCGCCCGCCTTCACCAGGTGCGGCATCACCGCCTTCGCGCACAGGAACGCGCCGTCGAGCACGATCGACAGCACGCTGCGCCATTCGTCGTAGCTCATGTCGGCGAACGCGGTTTCGTAGCGCACCGCGGCGTTGTTCACCAGGAAGTCGATGCGGCCGAACTTTTTCACCGTTGCGTCCACCAGCCGCTGGACTTCGTCCGGCTTGGTCACGTCCGCGATCTGCAACGCGGCCTTGTCGCCGATCATGCCGACCGTTTTCTCGGCCTCGCTGCGCGAGGTCTTCGCGTTCACCATCACCGAGGCGCCGCCGGCGGCGAGCGAGCGCGCGATGGCGCGGCCGATGTTGCGCGCGCCGCCGGTGACCAAAGCCACCTTGCCGGCGAGCTCGTCGCCGGCCCTCATTCCTACGTTACTTGCCAATGGAGTCCCTTTATCGACTGACTTTCGGCAGCCAGGTTGCGAGAGGCGGAATATAAATGACCAGGAGGATCAGCAGCACCACGCAGGCAATGAACGGCAATCCCGCGAGGTAGATGTCGCGCATGCGGGTGCCCGGCGGCGAGACGCCTTTCATGACGAAGAGCAGCAGGCCGAACGGCGGCATGGTGTACCCCATCTCGAGCGCGAGCAGCATGATGAGCCCGAACCAGGTGAGGTCGAAGCCGAGCGTCTTGGCGAGCGGGAAGAAGATCGGCGCGGTGAGCAGCATCTTCGACAGCGGGTCCATGAAGCTGCCGAGGAAGATGATGACGCCGATCATCACGAACACCATCTGCAGCGGCGTGACCTGGAAGCTGGTCGCCCAGTTGATCAGGCCGCTCGAGCCGCCGGTGAACGCCAGCACCTGGGCGAAGGTGGCCGAGCCGAAGATGACGAGAAACGCCATTACCGTGACGCGCAGCGCGCCGTCGAGCGACTTGACGAACGCTTTCCAGGTCATCTCGCCATAGCAGGCGGCGAGAACGATCACCGACACGGCGCCGAGCGCCGCGGCCTCGGTCGGCGTGCACCAGCCGACCAGCATGATCAGCACCGAGAACACGATGATCGCCACCATCGGGATCACGTCGACGAAGATCAGCCGGATCTTTTCGCGCCGCGATACGTTCGGCGCGCTGTCCGCGGGCGCCGCGCTCGGATCGATCACGGTCCAGGCCCAGATCAGCACGCCGTACATCGTTGCCAGGATGAATCCCGGAATCACCCCGGCAATCAGCAGTGCGCCCACGTCGGTCGTGCCGAGCGTAGCGAGCAGCACGGTCAGCGCCGATGGCGGAATGATCACCGCGAGGCCGCCAACGCCCATGATCGGACCGATCGACAGGTATTTGCTGTAGCCGCGGCGGATCATCTCCGGCGCCATCAGGCGGCCGAGCAGCGCGCAGGCGCCCATCGACGAGCCCGCCGGGCCGGCATACGCGGTGCCGCCGATCAGCGTCACGTACGCAAGGCGGCCTCGAATGTTGCCGAGCAGCTTGTCGGCGGCGTTGAAGCAGCGGCTGGCGAGACCGGTGTGATAGAACAGCTCGCCCATCAGCAGGAACATCGGGATCGGCACCAGCGCGAAGTTGGTCATCGCGCCGAAGCCATTGTTGATCACCTGCTGGATGCCGGGGCCGCCGCCCATGAAGAGCGCCGCCGCGATCAGGTTGGTGACGAAGAAGCCGATCGCCACCGGCACGCCGAGCATCATCAGCCCGAGGGCCGTGCCGAACAGCAGCGTCGCCACCCAATACCAGGCCATCGTGCCCTAGTCGCTGCCGGCCAGCTCGCTCAGTGGCGTAAGGAAATCCTCGCGCCGCCACAGGAAGCGCGCGAACTCGATCGCCATCATGAGGAACGACACCGGGATCCAGCCGACCACCATCCAGCGCGGCATGTCGAGCGAGCGCACGTCCTTTTCGTTCTGCAGGAAATCGCGCAGCGTGACCTCGAAGCCGAACCAGGCGATCACCAGGCAGACCGCGATGCAGATCGCGCCGATCGCCATGGTCAGGCGCCAGCGCGCCCGGGGCGGCAGCGACTGCAGCAGGATCTCGACGTAGATGTGGCCCTTTTCGCGCGCGAGCCAGGGCGCCCCCATGCACGGGACGATGAGCAGCGCGTATTCGGTGAAGGTGAAGAAATGCGCCGAGCTCTGGTAGCCCAGGTTGCGCAGCACCACGTCGAGCGTGATCACCACCATCATCGCCGCCATCAGGAAGGCGGCGATGAACGCCATGCCGTACACCAGCCCGTCGTGCAGCTTGGCGACGGCCTTCACGCGCCGATCAGTCGGGCGTGAAGAGCTTCACGACTTTGTCGTAGTTCTCCATGCCGCCGGCTTTCTCGATGCGCTCCTTCATGCGCTGCAGGCTGGCAGCGCGGGCGCCGGCGATGAAGCGCTTGGAAGCGTCGGGCGACTGCGCCACGCTCTTGATGCCGCGCTTGGCGAGCTCCTCCTGCTCCTTTTTCCACAGCGTCTGCAGATCGCGCAGGCTGGACACCTCGTGCTCGATCGCCACGCGCTGCAGGATCTCGCGCGACTTCGGCGCGAGCGACTGCCACTTCTTCTGGTTGACGATGATCATCAGGTCGGTCTCGAAGAAGTCCGGCCCGATGCGATACTTGATGTAGCGGTCCCAGTTGAGGTCCATCAGGCCGATCTGGGTCCACGCCGTGAGGTCCACCGTGCCGCGCTCGAGCGCCGTGTAGAGCTCGGTCGACGGCAGGTTGATCACCTGCGCGCCGAGGTAGTTCGTCAGGAACGCGTTGTAGATCGGGTTGCCGCGCACCTTGAAGCCCTTGATGTCGATGTGGCCGCTGGAGTCCAACTTCGGCTCCTTGGTCGACCACAGGTTGAAGCGGATGCCGCTGTCCACCCAGCCGAGCAGCACTACGCCCATGCGCTTCTGGTGGATCTGGTTGAGCAGCTCGGTGCCGCCGTTCTTGCGCGCGGTCGGACCGTCAACCGTGCTCGCACTCACCGCGTCGCACTCGGGCACGGTCGCGGCGTAGAACGCGCACGGGCTGTAGACCATGTCGACCACCCCGTTACGCACCGCGCCGGGCTGCTCCATCATGCCGATGGCTTCCGGACCGCCGCGCACCTGGATCGAGAACACGCCCTTGCCGGCCTCGTTCGCCTTCTTGACGTATTCCAGGAAGCTGCGCGAATAAATCAGCGATGCCGGGAACACGTGCGTAGCGCTGATCGTGTCGGCTGCCAGCGCGGACGCGCCCAGCGCGCATCCCAGAAGCGCACACAAACCTCTCAGCATTTCCCCTCTCCTGTTTTGTGTGAAACTCGCGGGGAATCTTACCATCGAGTCCAGTGACGACGGTCTTTTCCGCCTTCGAGCGAACCGCCGCGGCGCACGGGGAAAAGCCGTTTCTCGTCATGCCGTCGTGGCAGCTCGAGCTGACCTACGCACAGGCGGCCGACCGCATTGCGCAGATCGCGGCACGATATCGTTCCCGGGGTTACGCCCGCGGCCACCGCGTCGCGCTGCAGCTCGAGAACCGGCCGGAGTTCCCGCTGCACTTTCTCGCGCTCAACTCGCTCGGCACCAGCGTGGTGCCGCTCAATCCCGATTACCGCGCAACCGAGCTCGAATATGTGCTCGCGCACAGCGAGGCGTCCGCCCGCATCACCGCGCACACTCTCGACGACCCGCCGCGGCCGGAAAAGCCTGGCGACGCGAGCGAATGCGCCCTGCTCTATACCTCCGGCACCACCGGCAAGCCCAAGGGCTGCCTGCTTTCCGACTTCTATTTCCTCAACGTCGGGCAGCGCTATCTCGATGAAGGCGGGCTATGCGCCGTTCGCCACGGCGAAGAGCGGCTGATTACCCCGCTGCCGTTTTTCCACATGAACGCGCTCGCGGTATCGACCACCGCGATGATCCTGTCGGCCGGATGCGTGGTGCAGCTCGACCGCTTCCACCCCAAGAGCTGGTGGCGCGACGTAGTCGACACCGGCGCCACGATCGTGCATTACCTGGGCGTGATGCCCGCGATCCTCATGAACTTGCCCGACACGCCCAAAGACCATTGCGTACGCTTCGGCTACGGTGCGAACGCCAACCCGAAAGACCACGCCGCGTTCGAGGCGCGCTTCGGCTTCCCGCTGATCGAGGCCTGGGCGATGACCGAAACCGGCGGCGGTGCGCTGGTCGCCGCGAGCCGCGAACCCCGCCATGTCGGCAGCCGATGCATCGGTTTTCCCCGCAACGACCTGGATCTGCGCATAGATGAAAGCGGCGAGCTGCTGGTTCGCCATGCCGGAAGCGATCCGCGGCGCGGTTTCTTCTCCGGCTACCTGAAGGACGAGAAAGCCACCGAAGAAGCCTGGCGCGACGGCTGGTTCCATACCGGCGACTCGGTGCGCCGCGGCCCCGACGGCGCGCTGCACTTCGTCGACCGCCTGAAGAACATCATCCGGCGCGCCGGTGAAAACATCGCCGCGCTCGAGGTCGAGGCGGCGCTCGCCGGGCATCCGGCGATCGCGCAAGTCGCGGTGATTGCCGTCCCCGACTCGGTGCGAGACGAAGAGGTAATGGCCTGCGTCGTCCTGAAGCACAAGCCGGGAACCCGTGAAACAGCCATTTCGATTCAGGACTGGTGCCTCGAACGGCTTTCGTACTTCAAGGCGCCAGGCCACGTCGCTTTCCTGGATACGCTCCCGGTTACGGCCACCAACAAGGTACAGAAAGCCCGGCTTGCCGATTTCGCCGTGAAAGCGGCCGATTCCTTCGATCTGCGTGAGCGCAAAAAGAGAACAGCCACGAAAAGCGTATGACGGCGTGGTGCTGGCGGCGCCGGTCACGGTGCCGTACGTGCGCTACTCCATCCGCGCCGCGCATTGGTGGCTGGCACGCGCCTTCTCCGCGCTCTTGAAGTCATCGAATCTGCAAAAGGGGGAAATCGATGGGCTCACGGTGTCGAGCTTCACGCTGGCGCCCGACACGGCCATCGGTCTCACGCAGCACCTTGGCCTCTCGCCGCGCTGGCTCGACCATATCCCGCTGGGAGGCGCGAGCGGCGTGGTGGCGTTACGCCGCGCGGCGCGCGCGGTGCAGGCGGGCGATGCGGACATCGTCGCCTGCATTGCCGGCGACACGAATCACGTCGACTCGTTTCGCCTCACGCTCGCCAACTTCAGCCAGTTCGCGCGCGACGCGGTCTATCCCTACGGTGCCGGGGGGCCGAACGCCAGCTTCGCGTTTCTCACCGCGTATTACATGCAGAAGCACGGCGCGAAGCGCGAGGACTTCGGCAAGCTCTGCGTCGCGCAACGCGCCAACGCTCTCCGATTTGAATCTTCGTTGTTCAAGAAACCGCTCAGCCTGGAGGAATACCTGGCCGCGCGACCGATCGCCGAGCCGCTGCATCTGTTCGATTGCGTCATGCCTTGCGCGGGCGGCGAGGCCTTTCTCGTCCTGTCGGAGGAAAGGGCGAGAAGGCTCAAGCTGCCCTACGCCCGCCTGCTTGGAACCATCGAGCGGCATAACGCATTCGCTTCCGACCCGGTGCAGATGCGCGCCGGCTGGGCGCTGGACCGCGACGATCTCTATCGCCAAGCTGGCGTCGGTCCGGAAGACATGGACTTCGTCCAGACCTACGACGATTACCCGGTGATCTCGCTCATGCAGCTCGAGGACCTCGGATTCTGCAAGAAGGGCGAAGGTCCGGCGTTCGTGCGCAAGCACGGCTTCACCTGGGACGGCAGCTTTCCGCTGAATACCTCGGGCGGGCAGCTTTCCGTCGGGCAGGCGGGCGCCGCCGGCGGTTTCCTCGGCATGGTCGAGGCCATCCGTCAGCTCACCGGTCAAGCCAATGGCCGCCAGGTAGAAAAAGCAAAATTAGGTCTTGTGAGCGGCTTCGGCATGATCAACTACGACCGTGGCCTCGGCTCCGGTGCAGCGATCCTTGGAACGTCCAAAGCGTAAGAACCCGGTCCTGCGCACGCGCCTGCCGACGCTGCCGCCGGCGGCGCGCAGCCGGGTCGCGCTCGGTCTCACCGCGGCCGCGGCGCTCGGGCGCTTCGAGCTGCAGCAGTGCCGCGAATGCGGCATGGTGCAGTATCCGCCGCGCGAGGCTTGCCAGAGCTGCCTGTCGGTCAATCTGATCTGGAAAGTTCAGAAACCCGAGGGCGAGCTGCTGGCGCAGACGGTGCTTCACCACAGCAACGATCTTTTTTTCCGCGAGCGCCTGCCGTGGCGCCTCGGCCTGGTGAAGCTCGATTGCGGGCCCACCGTTGTGGCCCATCTGCATGAGGCCGTTGAAGAACGTGTACGCGTGCGGGCGATGCTCGATCGCGCCGGGCAGGCGGTGATCGCCGCCCTCCCCCTAAAGGAAAGCTCCGACATGGCAGACGACCGGCAGTTGCGTGAATTCACCTGCGACCCCAGGCAGCGCAAGGTGCTCATCACCGATGGCAAGACCAGCCTTGGCCAGGCCCTGGTGAAGGCGCTCGCCAAGGCCGGAGCGGACATCATCTGGGTCGGGCATTCCGAGCCGTGGAAGAAGTTTCCCGGCTTCGATGAGCTGCAGAAAATTCCGCAGGTCACACTGCTGCCGCTCGACGTCACGGACTCGAAGAACGTGCGCGAGGCCGCGGCCGAGATCGCGGGCAAGGTCGACATCCTGGTCAACAACGCTGAATACCATCGCAGCTTCGGCATCGGTAACCGACAGGGCGTGGAAACCGCGCGCGCCGAAATGGATGTCAACTACTTCGGGTTCCTGCGTTTGGCGCAGGAATTCGGACCGGCGATGCGAGCGCGTGGCGCAGACGGGAAAGCGAGCGCGGTCGCCTGGGTCAACCTGCTTTCCATCTACGCGCACGCCAACTTCCCGCCGCACGGCACGTTCTCGGCCTCCAAGGCCGCCGCGCATTCGCTCGCGCAGTGCCTACGCGCCGAGATGCGGCCCGCAGGTGTACGCGTGGTGAACGTGTTCCCCGGCCCGATCGACGACGAATGGAACCAGCTGCTGCCGCCGCCCAAGCTCGCGCCCGACACGCTGGCGCGCAGCATCCTGAGCGCGCTGCGCGAAGGCGTGGAGGACGTCTATCCCGGCGACGTGGCGCAGGAATGGCTTGCGCGCTGGCGCGATAATCCGAAGGCACTGGAACGGGAACTTTCGGCATGAACGCGCTCGCGGCATTTGCAGAAGAATTCGTGCAAGGGAAAATTCGCGTGGTCGACCTCACACAGACCCTGTCGCCCGAGTTTCCGAACATTTCCCTGCCGCCGGAGATGGGCCAGGCGTGGCCGTTCCGCATCGAAGAGGTGTCGCGCTACGACGAGCGCGGCCCGGCCTGGTACTGGAACAATTTTTCCTGTGGCGAGCACACCGGCACGCATTTCGATGCGCCGGTGCACTGGATCTCGGGCAAGGATCTCCCGAACAACGCCACCGACAGCATTCCGCCGGAGCGCTTCATCGGGCCGGCCTTCGTTCTCGACTGCAGCCGAGAAGCGGCCAGGGACGCCGACTTCCTGCTCACGAAGGACTACATCCTCGACTGGGAGAAGCAGCACGGCCGCATCAGCCAGAAGTCCTGGGTGCTGATGCGCACCGACTGGTCGAAGCGCACCGATCCGGTCGAATACCAGAACTACGACGAAGAGGGCCAGCACACGCCGGGCCCCGACGTCGATGCGGTGAAGTTCCTGGTCGCAGAGCGCGACATCCTCGGCTTCGGCACCGAATCGATCGGCACCGATGCCGGCCAGGCTTACCACCTGCGGCCGCCCTACCCGTGCCACTACTACATGCACGGCGCCGGGCGCTACGGCCTGCAGTGCCTCACCAATCTCGACCAGCTTCCGCCCACGGGCGCGGTCGTCGTCGCCGCGCCGCTCAAGATCCGCAACGGCAGCGGCTCACCTCTCAGGGTTCTCGCGCTCATCCATGGCTGAACAAATCAAGATCTGGTTTCAAGGCGCGACCGACCGCGTCCACATGGCGCCGTACATCAGCAAGGTCGAGGCGCATCTCAAGGCGATCCTGGAGCCCGGCGTCACGTACACGTTCAACACGACCTCGCCGCCGGCGACGACCACCCACGCGCTCACCGAGTACCGGATTGGCGCCGCGTTCGTGCGCGGCGCGGTCGAAGCTGAGCGCCAGGGGTTCCATGCCATGGCGATCACGCACTTCCAGGACGCCGCGCTCGCCGAAGTGAAGTCCGCGACGCAGATCCCGGTGCTAGGTCTGGGCGAGACCACGCTGTTCCACGCCTGCACGCTCGGGCGCAAGCTCGGCCTGGTCACCATCAACCCGACCTTCATCCCGTGGCACGAGGACCAGGTGATCCGCTACGGACTGCAGCAGCGCGTGGTGGGCGTGCGCGCGGTAGAAGCGACCGTGGCGGATTTCATCAACGCCTTCGCCGACCAGAAAGCATTCGACGCGCTCTACCCCAAATGGGAAAAGGAGGTGCGCGCGCTGCTCGCCGCCGGCGCCGACGTCATCGTCCCGGCCGGCGGCCTGCCGATGATGCTCTTTTCCGGTGAATTCGAAGGTGTCCCGGTGCTGAATGGCATCACGCTGATCGCCAAGAGCGCCGAGCTGGCGGTCAAGCTGCGCAAGCTCGGCATGGCGAAGGTGAGCCGGCGCTCGAACTTCGCCAGCCCGCCGGACAAGGCTCTGAAGGAATTTCTTGGCCCCTGAACAGACGGTCCGCGCGTACCTGGATGCGATGGAGCGCCGCGACCTCGCCGCGGCGAAGAGCTTCCTCGCCCCCGGCTTCTTCATGGTCTTCCCCGGCAACAAGCGCTTCGACGCGCTGGAGCAGCTGGTCGAGTCGGCGAAAGGCCGCTACCGGTCGGCGCGCAAGACCTACGAGCGCTACGAAACCGCGGGCGATGCGGTCTACTGCTACGGCAAGCTGCACGGCGAGCTGCTCGACGGGTCGCCCTACTCCGGCGTCCGCTTCATCGACCGCTTCACCGTGCGCGACGGCAAGCTCGTCGACCAGAACGTCTGGAACGACATGGCCGAAGTGCTCGGCGCGCGGCTGAAGCCGCTCTGATTCAGCGCCGGGCGGAGATCACCGTCCAGGGAAAGCGCCAGCTGCGGTAGCCCGGCTCGAGCACGCCGTCGGCTTCCTCGAAGGGCTCGATACGGATGTCGCGGAAACCGAGCTTCTTCAGCAGCGCGGGAAGATCCATGCGCGCGAGCGGCTCCATGAACGGCTCGTTGTTGCGCTTGCTGTGGCCGAAATGGATCAGGCGCTCGAACGGATCGTCCCCCGGCAAAAAATCGAGGTGCACCATCGCCGCCCCGGGACGCAGCACCCGGTGCGCTTCCGCCAGCGTGCGCTCGACGACTTCGGGCGGCATCTCGTGCAGCAGCATGGTGGAGGTCACCAGATCGAAGCTCGCATCGGCGTAGTCGGTGCGCGCGCAGTCCATCTGCCGGAAGCGCACGCGCTTCGCGCCCGCGGCTGCGGCGTCGCGTGCCGCGAGACGCAGGCACGGCGCGGAGAGGTCGACGCCTTCGACCTCCGCATCCTTGAGCGTCTCGTAGAACGGGCGCGTGCTCTTGCCGAACCCGCAACCCATGTCGAGCACCCGGGATGGCTTCGAGCAGATCTCGAGTGCGGCCTCCGTCAGGCGATCGTGCAGATCGCGGTGCCGGCCGCCCGCCAGCGGCGTGGTGCTGCGCGCACCGCGCTCGTAGACGAACCCGGCGATCGGGTCGCTCCACACGCCGCCGGGATGCTGGTGGATGTCGATGCGCGTGTAGTAGTCGGGGTATTCCGGTTTCGCCGCCAGCTCGACCTCGGCATCCCGCAACTCTTGCTCCAGTCGCTGCCGCTGCTGCGCGTGGTAAGGCTGCAGCCCGTATCGGCCGGAGTACTTGAAGCGTTGCAAGTGGCGCTCGAGCCAGCAGTAGTACTGATAGAGAACGCTTTCTTCGAGGTTCCTGCCCGCCTGGTATTCCTCGCGCACCGCGGGGTAGACGACCCGCGTCCAGTAGGTCTTGCAGGAAAGCAGGAAGGCCTGCCCCGCGGCGAAACTGCGGCCGTCGATGCTCACCGCGGTCCCTTCGCCTGCTGCGCGCCGAGCAGGTTCTGCAGCAGGTGCGCGACGAACGCCTCGCGCTCCTCGCGCACCGCGTCGTCAGCCGGCTCGCGCGACAGCGCAGCGCGATCCACCAGCGCGCGTCCGGCGAGCTGCGTCTCGAGCGCGGCCAGGCGGTCGCGCAGCACCCACACCTCGGTCGCGAGCGCCATCACCACGCCGAAAGCGCGGTCGAGCGCGGGGTCGGGAAAGAAAGTCTGCTCGGGAATCATGGGCGTCTCCGATCGGCGATGACAGATAATACAAAGCCCATGATGACGCTGGCACAGAAGCTGGTCGCCCGCGCCGCGGACCGCAGCTCGGTCACGCCGGGCGAGATCGTCACCTGCAAGGTCGACCTCGCGATGATGCACGACTCGGGCGGGCCGCGGCGGGTGAAGCCGATGCTCGAGCGCCTCGGCGCCAAGGTGTGGGATCCGTCGAAGGTGGTGGTGATCACCGATCACTACGTGCCCACCTACGACGACGAGAGCCGCAAGATCATCCGCATCGCGCGCGACTGGGTGCGCGAGGCCGGCATCGACAATTTCTACGATGAGCAAGGCATCTGCCACGTGGTGCTGCCCGAGCGCGGTCACCTGCGCCCCGGCATGTTCGCGGTCGGCGGCGACAGCCATTCGCCGACCGGCGGCGCGTTTGCCGCGTACATGTTCGGCATCGGCGCGACCGAAATGCTTGGCGTGCTGGTGACGGGCGAGATCTGGCTCAAGGTGCCGCACACCATCGCGATGGATTTCGACGGCCGGCTGCCGCCCGGCGTGTCGGCCAAGGACATGATGCTGTTCCTCATCGGCCGCTTCGGCCTCGACGGCGGCCAGTACCAGGCGGTCGAGTACCGCGGCGCCGCGATCCGTGCGTTGCCGATGCAGGAGCGCATGACCCTGTGCAACATGACCGCCGAGCTGGGCGGTCAGACGGGGCTCATCGCTTCAGACAGCGTCACCCAGGAGTTCCTCAATACGAAGGTCGAGACCTGGGAGAGCGACCCGGCCGCCCCACTCCTCGGCCACCATCGCTTCGATGCGTCCACGCTCGCCCCGCAAGTCGCCGCGCCGCACTCGCCGGCAAACAGCAAGGCGGTCGACGAGTTCAAGCACGTGAAACCAGGCGTCGCCTATATCGGCGCCTGTACCGGCGCCAAGCTCGTAGACCTGCGCATGGCCGCACAGGTGTTGCAGAATAAGAAATCCCGGATGAAGCTCATGGTCGCCCCAGCGAGCGCGCGCGATGTGAAGGCAGCGGAGCAGGAAGGCACGCTCAAGATCCTCCAGGACGCGGGCGCCGAGTTCCTCGGCCTGGGCTGCGGAATCTGCGCCGGCTACGGTGGCAACGTGCTGGGCGAGAACGTTGTTGCGATCTCTACCACCGCCCGCAACTTCAAGGGCCGCATGGGCGCCGCATCGTCGCAGGTCTACCTCGCTTCGCCTTACACCGTCGCGGCCACCGCGGTGGCCGGGCATGTCTGCGATCCGCGCGAGATGCTGCAATGAGGACCTGGGTGCTGGGTGACAACGTGGACACCGACGTCATCACGCCGGGCCGCTACATGAAGTTCGGCATCGAGGAGATTGCCAAGCATTGTCTGGAACCGGTGCTTCCGAGTTTTGCAAAGCAGGTGAAACCGGGCGACATCGTGGTCGCTGGCCGGAACTTCGGCGCCGGCTCCTCGCGCGAGCAGGCACCGGCAGCTTTGAAGCACCTCGGCATCGCCGCTCTCGTGGCCGAATCGTTCGCCGGCCTTTTCTACCGCAACTCGCTCAATCTCGGTCTGCCCGCGCTGGTCTGCCCGCAGGCCAGGCAGATCCGCGACGGCGAGGAACTACGGGTCGACTTCGACAAGGCTGTGCTCGTGAACAAAGCCGGAAAGACCTATCCGTTCGAGCCGATTCCTCCGCACCTGCTGCAGATGGTGCATGACGGCGGCCTGCTCGCCCACCTGGAGAAACGACTGAAATGCCGTACGACCTCCTGATCCGGAACGTGCGCGTGGTGCGCCCGAGCGCGAGCTCGGTCGAGGAGGCGGACATCGCCATCAGCGGGGAGAAGTTCGCCAAGGTCGGCAGGAATCTCGGCGAAGCCAAGGCCACCTATGACGGCAAGGGCTGGCTCGCGTTTCCGGGCGTGGTGGATGCGCACATGCACACCGGCATCTACTCGCCGCTCGCCGAAGACGCGGTGAGCGAAAGCCGCGCCGCCGCGCAGGGCGGCGTGACCTCGAGCCTGAACTATTTCCGCACCGGCCAGTACTACCTGAATCGCGGCGGGCCGTATCGCGATTTCTTTCCCGAAGTGCTCAAGGTGTCGGCCGGCAAGTTCCACGTCGACTACGGCTACCACCTCGCGCCGATGGACGGCACCCACATCGCCGAGATCCCGGAGCTGGTCGAGAAGCACGGCGTGTCGTCATTCAAGATTTTCATGTTCTACGGCTCGCACGGCCTGCACGGCCGCTCCGACAGCCAGCGTGACTTCCTGATGATCGGCCCGGACGAGCGCTACGACTTCGCGCACTTCGAGTTCGTGATGCGTGGCGTGCAGGCCGCGCGCGAGCGCCTGCCGAAAAAGGCGTCTCAGATCAGCCTGTCGCTGCACTGCGAGACCGCGGAAATCATGACCGCGTACACCAAGATCGTGGAAAGCGAAGCGAAGCTCGATGGCCTCGCCGCCTACCATGCGTCGCGGCCGCCTCACTCCGAGGGCCTGGCGGTGTTCATCGCTTCGTACCTGGCGAACGAAGCGGCGTTGCCCAACATCAATCTGCTTCATTTGTCTTCGCGCAAGGCGCTGGACGCGGCGTTGCAGATGGCCAAGGTTTTTCCGCACATCGACTTCCGGCGCGAGGTGACGATCGGCCATCTGGTGCTCGACACGAATTCGAAGGCCGGGGTGCTGGCCAAGGTGAATCCGCCGATCCGGCCGCGCGAAGATGTCGAGTACCTGTGGCAGCAGGTACTCGAGGGCAAGGTGGACTGGGTCGTGAGCGACCACGCGTGCTGCCGGCACGAGACCAAGGCGGCGAAGAACGCGCTCGGCAACATCTGGCTCGCCAAGTCCGGCTTCGGCGGTACCGAATACCTGCTGCCGGCGCTGGTCAGCGAGGGATCGAAAAGAAAATTGAGCCTGAACCGCATTGCCGCACTGACCAGCGCGAATCCGGCCAGGCGCTTCGGCCTCAATTCGAAGGGCGACATCGCGCCCGGCCTGGACGCGGACCTCGCGCTGGTCGATCCCGGCGCCACCTGGACTGTCCGGGCGCGGGATTCCGAGTCCACCCAGGGGTACACCCCGTTCGAGGGCATCGAGCTCACGGCCAGAGTCAAGGCCACCTTCCTGCGCGGCGAGCTGATCTGCGAGAACGGCAAGGTCACGGGTAGGACCAAGGGCCAATACCTACACCGCCCCACCTGACATAGCATCCCCACTAGGTCCCTAAAGGGGGGGTGCCATGTCGAGAAAACTGCAGGTCGCAGGAGCGGCCGTCGTCGTTCTGGCCGTCGCGGGTCTATTGGCGATTCCGGATCTCTCCGCGCAAACCGGCGATACGCGCACGATGCAGGTCACCGCGAACGTGCGCGGCAGCTGCCGCTTCGAATCCACGCCGAACATCAACTTCGGCGACCTGGACCCTGCGCTCGCCACCGACAAGGATCAGGCCGTCGACGTGAGCTTTCGCTGCACCAAGGGCGTCACCTACACGCTCACCGTGGGCGACGGGCTGAACTTCCAGGGGCGCAACCGCATGAAGAGCAGCGCCGGGACCGACTTCATTCCCTACGACATCACGCCCAAGTCGCTCGCCGGCAGTGGCAGGGGGTTCGGCACCGCCGACACCATCCAGATCAAGGGCACGGTGAAGGGCCCCGACTACCAGAATGCCACGAGCGGCGCCTACGCCGACACGGTGACCCTGAGCATCCAGCCATGAGAACTTCCACCGCTACCGCGCTGCTGCTCGCCGCGACCCTTTCCGGCAACGCCCTCGCTGGACAAATCGGCGTCGCCCCCTTGCGCATCGAGCTCTCGCCGACGACCAAGAGCACGGTGGTGACGGTGACCGGGAAGACCGGACCCGGCCAGTTCCTCCAGGTGAGCGCCATGCGCTGGACGCAGGATGCGCAAGGCCGTGACCGGTACGAGGAAACGACCGATCTGGTGTTCCTGCCGAAGAGCATCGACCTCGCCAAGTCCGGCAAGCAGCTGATCCGCATCGGCGTAGAGAAGCCGGTCACCGACGTCGAAAAGACCTACCGGCTTTTCATCCGCGAGACGCCGCCGCCGCTCGATCCCAGCAAGAACAGGGGCGCGCAGGTCGCGGTGGTGGTGGACTTCGGCCTGCCGGTGTTCCTGATGCCGGCGAAGCCGGCGCCGCGGGTGCAGATCGAGCAGGCGAGCGTCGACAAGGGCGTGTTGACCGTCAAGGTGGCGAATACCGGCAACGTGCGCGTGAAAATGAGCTCGCTCAGCGCGGGCAAGGCGGCGTTCGCGGACTTCAAGGACTGGTACCTGCTGGCCGGCGCCACGCGCACCTTCACCACGACCGTGCCGCCGGCCTCGTGCAACGGCCCGCTGACGGTGCAGCTGCGCACCGAAAACCTTGAAGTCAAACGGCAGGTCGCGCTAACGCCGCAGATGTGCGGCTAGCGCTCGCGGCAGCGCTAGCGGCCCTCCTCTTTGCCGGCAGCGCGCGCGCGCAGGACGTCGGCGTTTTCCGCCTGTTCGTGAACCTGCAGCCCAGGGGTGACATCTTCGTGCGCCAGGAAGCGCTCGGCGACTATTGGGTCAAGGCTGCGGACCTGAACGGCGCCGGGCTCGGGGAACTGCGGGGGGAAATCAAGGTGCTCGGCGGCGAGCCGCACGTGCGCCTGAGCTCGCTGAGCGACGTGCTGCTAGACGTCGACAGCAGCGAGCTCACCATCAGCATTACGGCCAAGCCAAACGTCTTCGATACGCAGACCTTCAGCCTCGCCAGCACGCGCCCGCTCAGCGTCACGCTACCGAAGGCGAGCAACGCACGCCTGAACTACCGCATCGGCTACGAGGACGTCGCCAGCCAGCCGTCCGCGCACACCTGGGAAAGCCAGCTCGCCATGTGGTCGCGCGGCTGGCTGTTCCAATACCAGGACAGCTACGCGAGCGACCTCCCCGACCACCGCTACGTGCGCCAGAGCACCAACCTGGTCCGCGACTGGCCGGAGCGCATGCAGCGGCTCAACATCGGCGACCTCACCGCGCTCTCCGGCGAGCTGGGCACCACGCGCAACATCGGCGGCGTGGGCTTCAGCCGGGTGTTCGACATGCAGCCGGGCTTCGTCTCCAACCCGACGGCGCGTTTCATCGGCGCCGTGGCCCTGCCCTCCACCGCCGAGATCTATGTCGACGGCGTGCGCGTGGCAAGCCAGCGCCTCAGTCCGGGCCCATTCCAGTTCAACAACCTCGATTACTACGGCGGCCTGCGCAACACCGAGGTGGTGATCCGCGACGCCTACGGCGGCCGGCAGGTGCTGTCGCGCTCGGTGTATTTCACCGACCAGCTGTTGCGAGCGGGACTTCAGGACTACAGCTACAACTTCGGCGTCGAGCGCGAAAACGTCGGTATCCGCAGCAGCGACTATTCCGGACCGGCCTACTCGATCTTTCACCGCTATGGGGTGAGCGATGGGCTGACGATCGGCGCGCGTTCCGACGGCGACCGCGAGGCCTGGTCCGCGGGTCCGGTGGCCGGGATGCGCGTCGGCGACTACGGCGTAGCCGGTGTGGCCTATTCCCTGCGCCGCAATACCGAGCTCGATCAAAGCGGGTCGGCCTGGCTCGCGCGCTATACCTTCGATAGCCGCCACTGGCGAGCGCGCGCCCAGGCGCGCTGGGCGGACCGCGCCTATACAGTGTCTGCCGCCGCTCC
>Ga0207675_100001044_pt1 | contig 27435 bp, 32 predicted proteins | sample KBSSwiS42_FD_184305 | JGI IMG/M metagenome (GOLD analysis project Ga0207675, IMG submission 184305) | Switchgrass rhizosphere microbial communities from Kellogg Biological Station, Michigan, USA - KBS Switchgrass S4-2 (SPAdes) (version 2) | ecosystem: Host-associated > Plants > Roots >...
GAGGTGAGGACATTCAGGCGCCACGCCCGGGTCACGCGCGTCTAGCCACGGGAGCCGGCGCCGTCCTCGTCGGCGTCGCGCTCGCGCTCTCGCCGCTCGTTCGGGGCTCCAACGACCGGGCCCTTTTGCTCACGCTCGGCGCCGGCGGCCTGCTGGCGCTCTGTCTCGGGCTGGCCGTTCGCTGGAGCGCGGCGGTCGCGTTCGCCATCGGGGTGCTGGGAGCCGAGCAGGCGGTGCGGCTCGCCGATGGGCCCGACGCGCTCGACCGCTGGACGCCGCTCTACGCCGGCGCGTTTCTGTTGCTCGCGGAGCTGGCATGGTGGTCGTTGGAGCCCCGCGTGGCCGCGTGGACCGAGCGCGACGCGGCGCTGCGGCGCCTGGCGACGGTTCTGCTCATCTGCGCGGCCGGAAGTCTCTTCTCGGCCCTCGTCGTGATCGCGGCGGGCGCGCCGATTCACGGCGGCTTCGGACTCGAGCTTGCGGGAGTGCTCGCCGCGACCGCCGTCCTGGCCGTCGTGGCGGCGGTCGCTCGCTCCCGCTGAGGCGCTAGCTTCGGCTTCGCCGGTGCGGCCGTCCGGTAGATTCGTCGGCGTCATGGCCCAGGTGCTTCCGGCCGAGCGCGACCTCCGGCGCGTGATCGGCGACGGCGACGGCGTCCCGGACGGCGAGGTCGAGGGTCTCTCGGAACAGGACCTGCTCGAGCTCCACCGCTGGCTCGTGCTGCTGCGGACCTATGACGAGCGATCGGTCGTCTACCACCGCCAGGGGCGCATCGGCACCTACGCGATCTACTGGAACCACGAGGCGATGCAGGCGGGCTCGGTGTACGCGCTCGAGCGCGAGGACTGGATCTTCCCGAGCTACCGCGAGTCGGCGATCGCACTCCTGCGCGGGATGCCGGCTTCGACGATCCTGTCCTGGTGGCGCGGCCATCCCGCCGGCTGGTGGGATCCTCGCGACTGGAACGTGGCCTCGATCTGCGTCCCGATTGCCACGCACGTGCCGCATGCGGCAGGGCTCGCCTGGGGTAAGAAGCTCCGCGGCGAGCGCACCTGCGCGATCGCGTACTTCGGCGACGGCGCCACCTCCGAGGGCTCCTTCCACGAAGGCGCGAACTTCGCCGGCGTCATGCGCGCGCCGCTCGTCCTCTTCTGCAACAACAACCAGTGGGCGATCTCGACGCCCGTCTCCGCGCAGACGGCTGCGGACACGCTCGCGGACAAGGCGGTCGGCTACGGCATCCCCGGGGTGCGGGTCGACGGCGGCGACGTGCTCGCGGTCTACGAGGCGACGCGGGAGGCCGTGACGAGGGCGCGCGCCGGCGGGGGGCCGACGATGATCGAGGCGCTCACCTACCGCGTGGCACCGCATGCGACGGCGGACGACCCGAGCGCGTACATCGACCCGCAGCGGGTCGAGGAGGAGAAGCAGCACGAGTGTCTCGGCCGCTACGAGGCCTATCTGCGCCGACTCGGGCTGCTCTCGGACGAGGCCGCAGAGGCGGTTCGAGTCGAGGCCGCGGAGTTGATGCGGACAGGAATCGCCGAGGCCGAGGCCGAGCCGCCGCCGGATCCCGGCCTGGTCTTCGAGAACGCATACGCCGACCCGCCGCCATCACTCGCCGCCGACCTCGCGGACCTGCGCAGGATCCTCGGAGCCCCGAGTGCCTGAGCCGCTCCTACGCCGGCGCCCAACCGCTCCTTGTGCTCCAGTGAACAAGGCCAGAGATCGTGCACTGGAGCACAAACACCGGGGTGGGGCTCGTGGCTGAGCTGACGCTCGTCGAGGCGATCAACGACGCGTTCCACGTCGAGCTCGGGCGAGACGCGAACGTGATGGTCATGGGCGAGGACGTCGGCCGGGCAGGCGGCGTCTTCCGGGCGACCGCCGGGCTGCTCGACCGCTTCGGGCCCGAGCGCTGCGTCGACACGCCGCTCGCCGAGGCGGGAATCCTCGGCAGCGCGGTCGGCCTTTGCATGGCGGGCTGGCGGCCTGTTTGCGAGATGCAGTACGACGCCTTCTCGTATCCGTGCCTCGACCAGCTGATCACGCACGTCGGGCGCTACCGCTGGCGGACCGGCGGTGCGATGGAGTTCCCGCTCGTGGTGCGCATGCCGTACGGCGGCGGCGTACGCGCTCCCGAGTTGCACGACGACTCGCCCGAGGCGTATTACGTGCACACGCCGGGGGTGAAGGTCGCGATCCCCTCGACGCCAAGCGACGCCAAGGGACTGCTCGCCGCGGCGATCCGCGACCCGGATCCGGTGGTCGTCCTCGAGCCGAAGCTCCACTACCGGACGATGCGCGGCGAGGTCCCCGAGGGTGAGCACGTCGTCCCGCTCGGGCAGGCGCGGGTCGCACGCGAGGGCAGCGACGTCACGCTTGTCGCCTACGGCGCGATGGTGCCGCTGGCCGAGCAGGCCGCCGAGGAGCTCGAGGGTGAGGCAAGCGCCGAGGTGCTCGACATCCGCACGCTCAAGCCGCTGGACGAGGACGCGCTGCTGGCCTCGGCGGCGAAGACGGGGCGCGTCGTGATCGTGCAGGAGGCGCCGCGTACGGCCGGCTACGGTGCCGAGCTGGCGGCGATTCTCGCGGAGAAGGCGATGCTCGATCTCCAGGGTCCGGTCCTGCGCGTGACGGGCTATGACGTGCCGTACCCGTACTGGCAACTCGAGGACGCGTACATGCCGTCCGTCGAGCGCGTCGTGGACGCGGTGCGCAAACTGCTGGAGTTCTAGTGGCCCTCCACGAGCTCCCGCTCGACCCGCAGGTACTGCACGGCCACTTCTCGGCCGACCTGGAGCCCGTCCTCGAGATCGAGCCGGGCGACTCGGTGCGTATTTCCGTTCCGAACCACGCCTGGTATGTCGAGCGGGAGGTCCAAGTCCAGTCCCGGAGCCCCGAGATCGACACGGGCCATCCGCTCGCCGGGCCGATTGCCGTGCGCGGGGCACGCGCCGGGCGGTCGCTCGCTGTACAGGTCGACGAGGTCCGGCCCGGACCATGGGGGATCACGCATGGCGGCGAGGATCACGCCGTCCTCTGGGAGCTCGGGGACGGGGTCGGACGAGCGCTGGGCCGCGAGGTGGATCTCGCGCCCTTCCTCGGCGTGATGGGGATGCCGCCACCGGAGCCGGGGGTTCACTCGACGATCCCGCCGCGGCGCTTCGGTGGGAACATCGACTGCAAGGAGCTCGTAGCCGGCACGACGCTCTATCTCCCGATCCCCGTTGACGGCGCCCTCTTCTCCGCCGGCGACGGCCACGCGGCTCAGGGCGACGGGGAAGTTTCCGGCACGGCGATCGAGACACCTGTCGACGCGCTGCTGACGTTCGACGTGCGCGACGACCTTCCGCTCGAGTGGCCAATCGCCCGGATCGACGGCGCCTGGCTCACGTTCGGCTTCGATCCTCATCTCGGGCGCGCGGCCAGGATCGCCGTTGACGGGATGGTCGCGCTGATGGGTCGCGAGCTCGGCGTCACCGGTGGCGACGCGCTCGTCCTCGCCAGTGTCGGCGTCGACCTCCACGTGACGCAGGTCGTGAACGAGGTGCTGGGAATCCACGCCGTCCTGCGCGACGACGCGTTCCGGTGAGCGAGCGCCTCCGGCTGATCCTGGAGCGGGCGCACTCGGGCTACCGCCTTCGGGACGCGGCGACCGGTGAGCCCGTGCGCTGGGAAGACCCGAGGATCCGAGTCGTCCCCGCGGCCGGAGTCTCGTACCGGCCCGAGGCGCTCGTCGACCCGTCGTTCGACCCCGGCCGTCGCCTGGCGCTCGTCCCGGAGCCTGACAACGAGCACGACCCGAACGCGGTCGCGATCTGGAACGAGGAGCAAACGCTGCAGCTCGGCTACGTGCCGCGCGAGACCGCGGCCGAGCTTGGGGGCGACGAGCAGGCCGTCTCGCTCTGGCGGGTCGAGGGCGGCCTGCGGGTGCTGATCGTCCCGCCCGACGCCTGGGTCGGCCGCCCCCGGTAGATTCCGCCGCCGTGGCCTACGAGTTCAAGCTCCCGGATCTCGGTGAGGGTCTCACCGAGGGCGAGATCGCCCGCTGGCTCGTGCAGGAGGGCCAGGAGATCGCGGAGGACGAGCCGCTGGTCGAGATCCAGACCGACAAGACCACCGTGGAGATTCCCTCGCCCGCGGCCGGCAAGGTGGCGAGAATCATGGTCGCCGAGGGCGAGGTCGTGCCCGTGGGGACGGTGCTCGTCGTCATCGGCGAGGACGGCGCTGCACCCATCGAGCCCGCCCCGTCCGTAGCGGACACGACCCGGGGTCAGACCCCCGGACCGGTCCCGGGCGGACGTGTCCGGGCGACGCCGCTCGTCCGAAGGATGGCTCAAGAGCTCGGAGTAGAGCTCGACGGGCTTACGGGGACGGGGCCGCAGGGACGGGTGACCGAGGAAGACCTGCGCGCTGCGGTCGCGTCAGGGGGTCAGACCCCGGGACACGGCTCCGAAGGACGCCGCGAGCCGTTGCGAGGCGTCCGCCGCCTGGTCGCGGAGCACATGACCCGAGCGCACCGCGAAGTGCCGCCGGTCACCTGGGTCGAGGAGTGCGATTTCGGGGCCGTCGACCTGAAACAGCTCGTGCCGGCGGTGCTGAAGGCGGTCGCCGAGACGCTCGGGGAGTTCCCCGAGCTGAACGCGCGGCTCGAGGGCGACCAGATCGTCTATCTCGACCGGTACGACCTGGGCATCGCCGTGCAGACGGAGCAGGGCCTCGTCGTGCCGGTCGTCCGCGGCTGCGACCGGGCCTCGCTCGACGAGCTCCGGGCCGAGGTCGAGCGGCTCGCAGAGTCCGCCCGAGCCGGCTCGCTCAAACCGGAGGAGCTGCGCGGCTCCACGTTCACGGTCACGAGCGCCGGGAAGCTCGGCGGCCTGCTGACGACGCCGATCGTCAACCACCCCGAGGTCGCGATTCTCAGCATCGGCCGCATCGCGGAGCGCCCGGTGGTGCGCGACGGCGAGATCGTGGCCCGCCCGACCGGGTACATCTCGGTCACATTCGACCACCGGGTCGTCGACGGCGCGCGGGCCGCCGAGTTCGGGCTCGCCGTGATCCGCCGCCTCGAGCACGGTTGAGGGGGAGGGAGCCCGGCGGCGAGGGTCCGCCGGGCCCCGTCTCCAGGAGGACCTAGGTCCCCCGAGCCAGCTGGCCGCGCATCGCGCCGGCCGGATGCTTCGCGTTGTGCACGTTCACGTAGTAGCGACCGGGGTTCTTGAGGATCGCCTTGACGGTGGCCTTCGGCGCGGTCGCGCAGCCCTGACGCTTGAAGCCGGCGCCGAGCGGAACGAGCACGTTGCCCGAGACGCCCTTGCCGCCCTTGTGGATGTGAGACGCGTTCGGCTTGCCGTCGATCTTGTTGATCGTCGTCTCCCAGCAGACCTTGCCGCTGGACGGCGTCAACCGGATCTCTGTCTTGCCGCGGTTCGATGCCGGAGCTCCTTCGTTGCTGCCACGCAGGTTGGCCACGAGCTTGGTGGTCCCCGCGTCGGTCGCCGCCCCCGCGCCGAGCACGGTTGCGAGCGACGCCGCTACGACTCCGACCACGATGAGTGCCTTGCGCATGCCTCTCCTCTCGGTCTTGACCGAGTAATACGCCGGAGGCCGCGAGGCGGTTTTAGGCGGCGCCGAGGTGGGGCTCGAGCATGCGCTCGATCCGGGGCGCACTGGCCCGACCCTCGAGGCGCTCGACGACCCGCTTGCCTTTCACGAGCGCGAGGGTCGGCACGGTCTGTACGCGGAAGTGCTCGGCCAGCTCGGGCTCTTCGTCGACGTCGACCTGTCGCACCTGAAGGCGCTCGCGCTCCGTGCGCGCGACGTGGGCGACCAGGCTCTCCATCCGCCGCGCGGGGCCGGAATGGGCCGCACGGAAGAAGATGAGCAGAGGCAGGGAGTCGCGCTTCATACCGTTGTCTTTCCCCTGCAAAGAGGCTCCTAAACCGTGAGCCTCAAGACGGGGTCTACACTCCGGGCTCGATGTGGGAGTGGTACCGGATCGGCCTCTCGCTCGGCCTTGGAATCGGCATCGGCGGCTTCTGCTCCGCCCTCGCCGCGCCCCGCCGGGCGCTCGTGGCCGTGGTCGCCGTGGCCGCAGCTGCGATCGGCGCGGCGGTCGGCTACGCGATCGGCGGCTGGCACGAGGCAGTCGCCGGCGGGATCGGCGGAGCACTCGGTGCCGTGGCCGTCGCGCCGCTCGTCGCCGGGGCTCTCCGGCGCGGAGGAACGCGTGGCGGCACCGCCGTCCTCGTGGGCCTCGCCTCTCTCCTGCTCGCTGCGCTCGCGCTGATTCCCGTCGTCGGCTTCCTCGAAGCCGTCGGGCTGCCTGCATTCGGCGCCCGGGCCCGCCGTCGCGAGGGCGAGCGTTACGCCGGCCTGCGCAGCCTGGCCCGCGACTGAGGTGGCCGAGCGCAAGAAGCTGATCCTCGTCGTCGTCGACGGGCTCACCCCCGCGGTCTTCGAGGACGCGGTCGAGACGGGCAGCGCCCCAGCGCTCTCGTTCCTGGCCGCCAACGGCACGTACCGCCGCGGGGTCTCGACCTTCCCGTCGCTGACGCCGGTCTGCCTCTCGTCGATCGCCACCGGGGCGCACCCCGACGTGCACCACATCCCGCATCTCGTCTGGTACCACCGCGGGGAGCGGAGGCTGGTCGAGTACGGCTCGTCGTTCGCGGCGATCCGGGCCGCCGGCACGCGCCGGGCGATCCTCGACGCGGTCTTCAACATGAACGAGGAGCACCTTGGTGAGGAGGCCGTGACGGTGTACGAGGGGGTCGAGGACGCAGGGCTCACGGCCGCCGCGGTCAACGTCACCTGCTACCGGGGCCGGACGCGCCATCTGCCGCTGATTCCGGGGCTCGCGCGGCCCGCCTACGGGCCGAAACGGTTCTTCTTCTACAACCTCTTCGAGTCCGACGTGACGGGCGCGCCGGTGTCCGTCTTCGGCCGCTCGACCGGCTCGCTCGACGCGTACGCGGGATTCATCGGTCGGTGGCTCGTCACGCGGGACGGCTTCGACTTCCTCGTCTACTACCTGCCCGACTACGACTTCGCCTCCCACGCGCTCGGGCCACAGGAGACGCAGGAGGCGCTCGCGCGGAGCGACGCGGCGATCGGCGCTCTCGTGGAGGCGGCCGGCGGGCCCGACGAGTTCTTGGATCGCTACGCGGTCGTCGTCTGCGCCGACCACGGCCAGACTCCCGTCGACCGGGCGGTTTCGCTCGAGGCGTCCTTCGCCGGCGTTGAGGGCATCGTCGTGACCGCCTCGAATCGGGCCGGGATGGTCTACCGCCTCCCCGAATGCCGCGAGGATGCGGCGGGTCTCGCGCGGCGGCTCGAAGGCTCGGCCGCCGCCGAGGTCGTGCTCTACAAGGAGGGCGACGAGGCCGTTGCCAGGCGGGACGGCGAAGAGCTCCGTTTCACGCTCGCCGGCGGTGGCTGGCGAACGAGCGGCGACGTCGCCCTACTCGACCAGCCGGACGCCCTCGAGCGCGCGTGGGCCGCGCTCGCAAACCCGAACGCGGGCGAGGTCCTGGTCTCGCCGCCGGCAGGAGTCGAGCTCACCGACCTCGCGGGCCGCAGCCACCTCGGCGGCGGCAGCCACGGCTCGCTCGAGGCAGGCGACTCCGAGGTGCCGATCCTCACGGTCGGGCTCGAGGCAGAGCCGCGGAGGATCGTGGACCTGGCCCCGCTCGCGCTCTCGCACTTCGGGATCGAGCCGCCGGCCTACGTGCGCCGGCTTCCCGATGCGGCCTGAGGAGAGCGCCCAAGCCCGCCACCGCATGGTGGAGCTCCAGCTGCGCGGCCGCGACATCGTGGACGAGGCGGTGCTGCGGGCGATGGAGCGCGTTCCGCGCGAGCTGTTCGTGCCGGGGAAGCAGCAGGGCCGCGCCTACGACGACGCGGCGCTCCCGCTGTCTCACGGCCAGACGATCTCGCAGCCGTACATGGTCGCGCGCATCGTCGAGGCCCTGGCCACCCGCCCCGGCGAGCGGGTGCTCGACGTCGGCACGGGCTCGGGGTACCAGGCCGCGGTGCTGGCGGCGCTGGGAACCGACGTGGTCACGATCGAGCGGATTCCCGAGCTCGCGGACGAGGCGCGCGCCAGCCTCGCCGCGGCGGGCTACGACGGCGTCGAGGTCGTCGTCGGCGACGGCACGCTCGGCATGCCTGACCGTGCGCCCTTCGACGCGATCGCGGTCGCGGCGGCTGCGCCGGAGATGCCGGAGACGCTCTACGAGCAGCTCCGCCCCCGCGGGAGGCTCGTGGTGCCCGTGGGCGGGCCCGTGACGCAGCGGCTCGAGGTGATCGTGCGCAGCCCGGAAGGCCCGGCGGTGGTGCACTCGGTCCCGTGCCGCTTCGTCCCGCTCCTCGGGGAGGAGGGGTTCCGCGGGTGAGGCGCGTCCGCGTCCGGGTGCGCGGGCGTGTCCAGGGCGTCTTCTTCCGCGCCGAGACCCAGGCCCGGGCCGAGTCGCTCGGCGTCGCGGGCTGGGTTCGCAACACAGGCGACGGAAGCGTCGAGGCCGTCCTCGAGGGGTCTGACGACCACGTCGAGTCGCTGCTCGCCTGGTGCCGCCGCGGCCCCGCCGGGGCGCAGGTCGACGACGTCGAGACCGCCGAGGAGGAGCCGGCCGGCGAAATCGGTTTCCGAGTCCGGTAGCGGGGCAGAAGGACACGTCGATGAGGGGTCACACGGGCGACGAGCTGCTTCGTCTCCCGGTCCGGGCGCGCGGCATCCGCCTGGGCCGGGCCGTCGACGTCTTCCTGCATCCGAGCGAGCCTCGGGCGCTGGGGCTCGACGTGCTCTGCGGGGACGAGCTGCACCGCTTCCTGCCGTTTCCCGCAGCGTCGCTGGCCGAGGGGGCGTTCGAGGCGGGGTCGCCGTTCGTCCTGCTCGACCTGGGGCCCGATTCGTTCTATCGGCTCGAGGCGCGCTCGCTCGCCGGGCTGCGGGGGCGTAGCGTCGGCGCCGACGGGTCGACCCTGGAGGACGTGGTGCTCGGGCCGGGGTGGGCGATCGAGGAGCTCGTGCTCGAGCGAGCCGGTCGCCGCCGTCGGGTGCCGCTCGACGGGATCGTCCTGCCCGTCCGTTCGCGCGCACGCGGCGGCTGAGGCCACGGGCCGGTTGGTACGCTCGCGCGCCGATGGCCTTCTCCCTCGCAGCAAGCTTCTCCCGCACGCGCGCGGGCCGCGCGTTGTCGCGGCCGCACAACTGGGTGCAGCTCGCCAAGTTCGCCGCGGTCGGGGCGAGCGGCTATGCGATCAACCTGATCGTCTACACGGCCCTCCTGCGCGGTGCGGGCTTCCACTACACAGCCGCAGCCACCTGCTCGTTCCTCGTCGCGGTCACCAACAACTACACCTGGAACCGCCTCTGGACGTTCCATGACCAGCGCGGACACGTCGGCTGGCAAGGGCTCCGCTTCCTCGTCGTGGCGCTGGTCGCATACGCGGCGAATCTCGCCCTACTGTCCGGCTTCATCGCGCTCGGTCTGGACAAGGTGCTCGCCCAGGCGATCGCGGTCGTCCTGGTCACGCCCCTGAACTTCATCGGCAACAAGCTCTGGTCGTTCCGCGCGCGCGGCTAGGCTGAGCGCCTGATGGGCCGCGCCTTCGTCTCGGCCGTCCTCGTCGCATTCGCGCTTGCGGGACCGGCGCTCGCGGGCACGACGACCGCCGGTGTCCCCCCAGAGCTGCAGGGTCCGCTTTCCGGGCCGCCGGAGCCTCGCCTGACCGAGGCGAAGGTGACGCGCATCTTCCTCGACGACCACAAGGTCGCCGACTGGGTCCGCCACTATCCCGCGCGAATTCGCGAGACGACCGCGGTCTACGCGAAGCATCTCTGGACGATCAAGGTCTGGGCGGGCGCCGCGGGCGAGGTGGCCACCGGCAAGGTCGACGACCGAAGCGGCGCGGTCGTCGAGGCCTGGACCGGGCCGCAGGTCGCCTGGAAGATGGCGAGGGGCTATGACGGTGCCTTCGGCGGCACGAAGATCAACAGCGCTCCGGTCTGGCTCGGTTTCTGCCTGCTGTTCCTGATCGGCCTGGCCGACCTTCGCCGGCCGTTGAGCATGCGCAACCTCGACCTGCTCGTGCTGCTCTCGTTCACCGCCTCGCTCTGGTTCTTCAACCGCGGTGACATCTTCACCAGCGTCCCTCTCGTCTACCCGCCGCTCGTCTACCTGCTCGGGCGCATGGTCTGGAGCGCGTGGCGCGGGCGACTCGAGACGGGGTCGGTGCCCGTCTGGCCGATCTGGGTGCTGGCGGCGGCGACGGTGTTCACCGCCGGCTTCCGCATCGGCCTGAACGTGCGCACCTCGAACGTGATCGACGTCGGCTACTCGGGCGTGGTCGGCGCCAACCGGATCGTGAACGGCCAGTCGCCCTACGGGCACTTTCCGGTCGAGGACCAGCTCCGCGCCTGTGGGAAGGCCGATGCCGACGGAGAGGTTCGCGAGCGCGTCCAGACCAACGGCCGCTGCGAGTCCGCCAACCCCCAGGGCGACACGTACGGGCCCGTGGCCTACGAGGCCTACGTGCCGGGCTACATGATCCTCGGCTGGACCGGGAAGTGGGACGACCTCCCGGCGGCGCACCTGAGCTCGATCCTGTTCGACCTGCTCTGCCTCTTGGGCGTGGCGCTCGTCGGCCTGCGCTTCGGCGGCATGCGCCTGGCCGTCACGCTCGCGTTCGCGTGGGTGGCGTACCCCTTCACGCTGTACGTCTCGAGCGCCAACACCAACGACGCCCTGCCGCCGCTCTTCCTGATCTGGGGCTTCTGGCTCGTCACCTCTCCGTTGGCCCGCGGAGCGGCCGTGGCGCTCGCCGGCTGGACGAAGTTCGCCCCACTGGTGCTCGCGCCCCTGTGGGCCTCCTACCCCGAGCGCCGCTGGCGGCCGACGTGGGTCTTCGCCGCCGGTTTCCTCGCCGCCACGGCGGCGGCGTTCACGATCCTGCTGCTGGAGCCCAGCCCAGTCCACGCCGCCCGCGTCTTCTGGGACCGGACGCTCGGCTGGCAACTCGGGCGGGACTCGCCGTTCTCGATCTGGGACTGGCGCCAGTACCACGCCGGGCTGCCCGACCTCCACGTGCTCCAGTGGGTGCTCGAGGGCCTGCTCGTGGCCGGCGCGATCGCGGTGTACTTCGTGCCGCGCCGAAAGTCGCCGCTGCAGCTCGCGGCTCTCACGGCGGCGCTGCTCCTTGGGTTCGAGCTCGTCCTGACCCACTGGTTCTACCTCTACCTGCCGTGGTTCTTCCCGTTCGCAGCCTTCGCCGTGTTGGCGCCGGCCGCCGAGCCGGTGAAGGCCCGAGTGCGAGAGCCCGTTGAACGTCCTCGCCAAGAGCTGGTCGGCGTCGAGTGAGCCGCGGCGGCTCACCTATGCCGCCGTCGCCCTCTTCCTCGCCTCGCTCACCGCGCTCCACTGGGGCTTCTACCAGCACAACCTGATCCTCGACACCGTCGAGTACTACCGCTACGGGAACGCGATCGTGCACGGCCACGTGCCCTACCGCGACTTTGCCGTCGAGTACCCGCCCGGTGCGCTCCCCGTCTTCACGCTTCCGGCGCTCGCGTACGCAGGCTTCAGCTTCTACAACCGCGCCTTCCAGATCCTGATGGCGCTGTGTGGCGTCGGTGCTCTGCTCGCGATGACCGTCGCCCTGCGCTCGCTCGGCGCGTCGGTGCAGCGTACGGCTGCGGCGCTCGCCTTCGCCGCGCTCGCGCCGCTCGTCCTCGGGTCGGTGATCCTCTACCGCTACGACCTCTGGCCCGCCGCGCTGACCGTCGCCGGTCTCGCGGCCATCCTCGCAGGCCGAGAGCGCCTCGGGTTCGCGTCGCTCGGGCTCGGCATCGCCGCCAAGGTCTTCCCGGCCGTGGTGCTCCCTCCCGCGCTCGTCTACGTCTGGCGGACCCGTGGCAGGCGCGACGCGCTGATCTGCCTCGGCCTCGCCGCCGCCGTTGTCGCGCTGGTGCTCGTGCCGTTTCTCGCGCTCGCCCCGGGAGGGCTGTGGGACAGCGTCGTGCACCAGACGACCCGGCCGCTGCAGATCGAGAGCCTCGCCGCGGGCGTGCTGCTCGCCGCCCACCAGGTCGGCGGTCTCTCGATCACGATGGAGTCGAGCCACGGCTCGCAGAACCTGGCCGGCTCGCTGCCGCACGCGCTGGGAACGGTCTCGACTGTTCTGCTCGCCGCGGCCCTGCTCGCCATCTGGCTCGCGGCTGCGCGCGGGCCGGCGACCCCGGAGCGGCTGCTGCGCTACTCCGCGGCTTCGCTCGTCGCGTTCGTCGCGCTGAGCAAGGTCCTCTCGCCGCAGTTCCTGATCTGGCTGATCCCGATCGTGCCGCTCGTCCGGGGCCGCCGCGGGCTCGTCGCTTCGGCGCTGCTCGGGCTCGCACTGCTCCTCACCCAGCTCTGGTTCCCGATCCGCTACTGGGACCTCGCGCTCCGGTTCGCGGCGTTCCCTTCGTGGGCCGTGTTCGCTCGCGACCTCGTGCTACTGGCGCTGCTTGCGGTCCTGCTCGTGCCTACTCGACGGGAACCCGCAGCGGCTCGCAGCTGAGCGCCCGCCCCTGGTCGTCGCACTCGACGACTGCGCCCTCGATCCGCACGCCGCCGGTCGCCGGCTCGAAGCGCACGCCCATGCCCGTTCGCATGCGCTGGATCGCGAGCTCGGCCTTGACCCCGATCACCGAGTCGTGGGGGCCCGTCATGCCTGCGTCGGTGATCGCGGCCGTTCCGCCCGGCTGCACGCGCGCGTCGCTCGTCTGCACGTGCGTGTGCGTCCCGAAGACGGCGGTGACCCTCCCGTCGAGCACCCGCGCGAGGGCCACCTTCTCGCTCGTCGCCTCGGCGTGGAAGTCGACGACCACGATCTGAGCCTGCTCGCGCGCTTCCTCGACCAGCGCGTCGACCACTTCGAAGGGGCCCACCGGGGTGGTCATGAACAGAAGGCCCTGGAGGTTGAGGACGGCCACCGGTGTGCCGTCCGCCGCGGGCACGACGGCGAGCCCACGGCCGGGGGAGTGGACGGAGAGATTCGCCGGCCGGATCACCCGGTCGGAGCTCTCGAGGTAGGGGCCGATCTCCTTCCGCCGCCAGACGTGGTTGCCGAGCGTGACGACGTCGGCGCCCGCGGCCAGCAGGCGGTCCGCCAGGCGAGGCGTCAGGCCGGCGCCGTCAGCCGCGTTCTCGCCGTTGACAACGCAGAAGCCGATCTCGAGCTCGTCCTTGAGTCCGAGGAGGCGCTCCTCGACGGCCGCCCGGCCCGGCGTCCCGAAGACGTCTGCGACGAAGAGGATCTTCAGGGAATCGAAAGCGTGGCGGCGGGGTGCACTTCGATCGAAACGTGGTTGCCCGCGTCCTGTGTCACGTGCGCGAGCGCCTGGCGTTCGACCTTGGCGAAGTCGATGATCGTCCCCAGCTTCGAGGTGGTCGCCGCAACCGGTGAGCCGACGGTCAGGCTCGGGTCGGGCCGCAGGTGGGTGAGCGAGACGACGATCGACGGGTTGCCGCTCGGCTGCACGTCGAGCCGAGCGCCGTAGTGCTTGCCCGCCAAGACGTAGGGCGTGATCCCCACGATCGTGCCGTCTACCGGGGCGTAGACGTCGGTCCCCGGGGCGGCGCCGACGTCGAGCGAGGCGGTCGCAGGCCCTCCCTCACCGCCGAGCGCGTAGTAGCGCAGGCCACTCGTGCCGCCGCCGAAGATGCTCCGCGCGACCCGGCTGACGAGCCCCTGGTTCGCCTGCCGGCCGACCGGGTCCAGGGCGAGCGCCCCGTCGGCGGAGGCGTGGTAGCCGATCGCCGTCACGCGGCTCTGCGCGACGGGCAGCTGCAGCCTCAGCGTCGACTGGAGCGCGACCACCTGCGGGCGTGGAGGCCCGGCAGGCAGAAGGCGTGTCGCGGGAGCCGGCGCAGCGGTCAGGACCGCGGTCGATCCGCCTGACCCGAATGCGGTCAGGAGCAAGGTGACCAACGCGACCGACGCGAGCAGCATGAGCCCCGCCAATCGCCTCTTTCGGCGCGCAGCGGCTACTTCTGCCCGCCGCCGCATCACAAGGGCGTGCCCGGAGGCGCGTGGCATCCGCGGCACCGTAACGAAGGCCGCCTCGTCCTGCAACGGGACCGGTCGAGGCTCGACCGCGAGCGATCCTTCGACCTCGAAATCCCAGTCCCAGGGAGGCGGTCGTAGGTGTACGACCGGGGAGGTACGATGCCTCGCATGGCCGGGCCTTCCGCCGGGGCCACGAAGATTCAGATCCCGCGCTGGATTCAGCTCGTGGGCCTCCCGATCCTTCTGTTGTTGCTGTGGGTGGTTGCCGGCGCGGCGCGTCACGTCGTCTTTCTCTTCCTCGTGGCGGGACTGATCGCGTTCCTGCTCAACCCGATCGTGCGAACCCTGACCCGCGTTTGGATTCCCCGCGGATTCGGCGTCGCACTGGTGTACCTGACGTTCGTCGCCATCCTGCTAGCCGCCGCAATCGCGATCGGCACCGTCGTCGTCGACCAGACCAAGTCGGGCGCGAACCGCGTGAACGACTACTTTACGGTCGAGCACGGACGGGGCCCGGCGCGTGAGACACATGCCGACCGAGACGTCGACCGCTTCCAGGTCTGGCTCAACACGCATCGCCTCGGCGGGATCAAGATCCAGAAGCAAGGCCATGACCTGGTCCAGCGGATCGCCGACAAGGACGTCTCGAACTACACGCGGCAGGTGATCGACTTCGTCGAGGGGGCGGCGATCAGCACGATCAAGTTCCTCTTCAGCCTCGTGCTCGTGCTCGTGGTCTCGATCTACATGCTGCTCGACATGCCGAGGCTGGCCCGAGCCGTCGACCGGCGGTTCCCGCCGCATCCCGGATCCTTGCCGCTGCTCACGCGGATCGAGCGCTCGCTGGCGAGCTACGTGCGCGGCCAGTTCCTGCTCTCGCTGATCATCGGCACGAGCGCGGGCCTCGGCCTCTGGTTACTCGGGACGCTCGGCTGGGTGCCGGGCATGGACAAGTACGCGGTCCTCTTCGGCGCCTGGGTCGCGGTCACGGAGCTGATCCCGTACCTCGGCCCCTGGCTGGGCGCGGTGCCGCCGTTCATCTACGCGCTCGTCGTGCACCCGGTGTCGGCGCTCTGGGTCGGGCTGCTCTTCCTCGCGATCCACCAGATCGAGGGACACATTGTCGTCCCGAACGTGATGGGCAGCGCCCTGCGCCTGCATCCGCTGCTGGTCATCTTCGGGCTGCTGGCCGGCGGTGAGATCTACGGCCTCCCGGGCGCGCTGGTCGCCCTGCCGCTGCTGGCCGCGGGCCGGGCGACCTGGGAGTTCTTCTCGGAGCGCCTGGCGCTCGAGTCGTGGCAGGAAGGTTCGGCGATACCGGTCGAGGTCGAGATCGAGGAGACGCGGTCGATGGCACCCGTGCCTCCCTCGGACCCGCCCGCAGCAGCCAGCCGGTGAGTCGGGGCACAGCGCTCCTCGCCGCCCGCGGCGTCGCCCGCAGCTTCGGCCGCACACCCGCCCTGCATCCCGTGGAGCTCGAGATCTGGGACGGGGAGGCAGTCGCCCTCTTGGGCCCCAACGGCGCAGGCAAGTCGACGCTGCTCTCGCTCCTGGCGGGCGCGCTCGAGCCGAGCAGCGGCTCGATCGAGCGCCGCAAGGGCGTCCGCGTCGGTTGGGCACCGCAGCGTCCGGCCCAGTACGGCCGCCTCTCCGCCCGCGAGAACCTCGAGCTCTTCGCCCGGCTCGAAGGCGAGCACGACCCGGAGGACGCGACGAGGAGGCTGCTCGCCGAGTTCGACCTTCCGGGCAAGGCGGCGCCGAGCGCGAACCTCTCGGTCGGGAACCGCCAGCGCCTGAACCTCGCGATCGCGCTGCTCGGCGACCCCGAGGTCCTGCTCCTCGACGAGCCGACCGCCGCGCTCGACCCCGAGCAGCGGAGGCGTCTATGGGACCGCGTCGCCGCCCTGCGCGAGGCCGGCGGCGCGCTCGTGTTCGCGACCCAGAACCAAGAAGAGGTCGAACGTGTCGCCGACCGGGTCGCCGCCCTGCGCGACGGCCGGCTCGTCTTCGCCGGCCCGGCGGCCGACTACGACCGCTCCCAGACCGACACTCTCTTCGCGTGAACAGGGTTGCCATGCTCCTGCGCAAGGACGTGCTCGTGCTGCGTCGCTCGCCGCTGCTGCTCGGCATCCTGATCGCCTACCCGCTCGCGATTGCACTGCTGGTCGGTCTCGTCGCAAGCTACGCGAGCTCGAAGCCGCGGGTAGCGCTCGTGGACGAGGACAACCTTCCGGCAAGCGTGGTCGTGGGCGGGAAGCGCTTCCACGTCGACCGGACGATTCGCCAGGCGAGCCAGAACGTGAAGCTCGTCCGGCTTTCGCCGGAGGACGCCGACCGGCAGCTGCGGACCGGCAAGGTCGTCGCCGTCGTGACCGTGCCGCCCGGCTTCATCGCGTCACTGAAGGGGATGGTGCGGAGCCCGCAGCTCGAGCTCCAGCTCTCGCGCGGAACGATCTCATCGCGGGTCGAGCAGCAGGTCCAGGCGCTCGTCTTCTCGCTCAACCGCCGGCTCCAGCGCGCGTACATCGCGAGCAACCTCCGCTACGTGACGCTGATCCTGAAGGGAGGCGACGGCAGCTTCCTCGGGCAGCCGATCGACGTGCTCGGCATCGAGAGGGCCGAGCGGCTGCTGGACGCGATGCCCGAGACGCCGAGAAACAGGCGGCTGCGCGACTTCCTCCACGACGCCCGGCTCGCGCTCGCCAACACGGGCGACGCCCTTCGCTCGACGGCGCACCCGATCGAGCTCGTCCGCGCGCCGGGCCGGGGACGCACCTGGGTGCTCTCGGCCGAGGTGCAGGCGTACGCGCTCGGCCTGACGATCACCTTCCTCGCGCTCGTTCTCGCCGCAGGGTCGCTCGCCGCCGAGCGTGACGAGAACGTGATCGGCCGCCTGGCCCGCGGCCTGGTCGGGCTCGGGCAGCTGATCTGGTCGAAGGTGGCGCTCGCCGCGGCGGTCGCGCTCGCCCTCGGCCTGGCGATCTCACTCGCGTTCGGGATCGCGATCGAGATCGGCGGGGTTGCCGGCGGAGAACCCTGGCGGCGGCTGCCGCTGCTCGTGGTCGGGCTCGTCCTCGCGGGGGCCTGCCTCGGCGCGCTGGGCGCGCTGCTCGGGGCTCTCGCGCGCGAGGCGCGCTCCGCCTCGCTCGTCGCGCTCCTCGTCGTGATGCCGATCGTCTTCCTCGGCCTGATTCCGCGCGAGGTCGTCCCGCCGGCCGCCTGGGCGAGCGACGTGCTTCCGTTTGCCCACTCCGTCCGCTTCTTCAGCGCCGCCCTCTACGACCTGAGCCCCTGGACGAGCGTGCTGCGCGAGGGGCTCTGGCTGGTCGCTCTCGGCGTGGTCTTCGGCGGGCTCGCCCGGATCGAAGCGCGTAGATTGTTGACGTGAGCTCGTTTCCCGTGACGCGGCTGCGCCGGCTCCGCCGCAGCGATCGCCTGCGCTCTCTCGTCCGCGAGACGCGCCTCGATCTCGACGACTTCGTGTTCCCGCTCTTCGTCGGCCCGGCCAGCGAGCCGAACTCCCAGCTGCCCGCGCTCGGCCGGTTCTCCGTCGACGATCTCGTCACCGAGGCCGAAGAAGCCGGACGGCTCGGCGTGAAGGCGCTGATCCTGTTCGGTATCCCCGAGGAGAAGGACGCCGACGGCTCGGGCGCCTGGGACGACGACGGCATCGTCCAGCGTGCGCTGCGGGCGTTGCGCGAGACGAGCCCCGGGCTCGTCCTGCTGACCGACGTCTGCCTCTGCGATTACACCTCTCACGGCCACTGCGGTGTACTCGACGGCGAGGAGGTCGACAACGACGCGACGCTGGAGCTGCTGGTCCGGACCGCCGTCAGCCACGCCGCCGCGGGCGCCGACGCCGTGGCACCGAGCGACATGATGGACGGGCGAGTCGCGGCGATTCGGGGCGGGCTCGACGAGCATGGCTTTCCCGAGACGCCGATCGTCTCCTACGCGGCCAAGTACGCCTCGGCCTTCTACGGCCCGTTCCGTGAGGCGGCCGACTCCACGCCGGCGTTCGGCGACCGCCGCGGCTACCAGCTCGACCCCGCCAACGTGCGGGAGGCTCTCCGTGAGTGCGAGCTCGACGTCGAGGAGGGAGCGGACGTCCTGCTAGTCAAGCCCGCCTTGCCGAACCTGGACGTGATCCGTGCCGTGCGGGAGCGCTTCGACCTCCCGATCGGGGCGTACAACGTCTCCGGCGAGTACGCGATGCTGAAGGCCGCCGGCGCCCGTGGCTGGGTCGACGAGCGGCAGGCTGCGCTCGAGTCTCTGACCGCGATCGCACGTGCTGGTGCCGACGTGGTCGTCTCGTACTGGACGAAGGAGCTGGCGGGCTGGTTGTAGCGGCGAGTCTCTGGGAGACGATCGCCCTCGAGGCCGCCCGCGAGAGCCGGCTGTGGGAGGCCGCGCTCCGGCCCGAGGACGAACGCGAGCGCGACCCCGTCTTTTCCGGGCTCGGCGAGGACCGGTACGCCCTCGGGCTCGAGACGATCTACGAGGGCTACCTCCTCCACTACGGGCGGCCGCGGCTGTTTGCGCCCGTCGACGACGACACGGCTCTGCTTCTGGGCGACTACCTCTACGCGCACGGTCTGGTCCGCATCGCAGAAGCGGGCACGGTCGACGCCGTGGCCGACCTCGCCGCGCTGATCTCGCTGTGTGCACAACTGCGCGCCGACGGCTTGCCCGGAGACGGGGAGGCATGGGCGGCGACGGCGGCGACGCTCGGTGGGGGCGAGTCGGCGCGCCGGGCCTGGGAGCCGGGGGACGGCCAGGTCGTCGAACAGGCGCTCGACAACCACCGGCGCCGGGTGGGGTAAAGTCGCGCCGATGGCTCCGCTCGGATTCCTCCTGCCGCTGGCCGCGAAGACCGCCGCCGAGGAAGGCAAGTCCGTGATCACGGCGATGCTGGTCGTCGGCCTGATCTTCCTGGGCGTGATCGTTCTCGGCGAGCTGAGCCGCTACCTGCGTCACCGCCGGCACTAGGCCCATGGCGCCTCCAGGCGACCTCCGCGAATGGATCGGCCTCCTCGAGCGGGAGGGGGAGCTTGTGCGCGTCGGCGCCGAGGTCGACCCGCACCTCGAGGTCACCGAGATCGTCGACCGGGTGGTCAAGGCCGGCGGACCCGCGCTCCTGTTCGAGAGCCCGAAGGGCTCGACCCACCCGCTGCTGATCAACCAGTTCGGCACGGAGCGGCGGATGTGCCTCGCCTTCGACGCCGAGAGCCTCGACGAGGTCGGCCGCCGGCTCGGCGACGTCCTCGAGATGCAGCCGCCGCAGGGTCTCGCCGAGAAGGTGCGCGGGCTGAAGAAGCTCAAGTCGATCGCCGATTCGCAGCCGAAGACCGTTCGAAGCGGCCACGCGCAGGAGGTCGTGCTGACCGGCGACGAGGTCGATCTCTCGACGCTGCCGGTCCAGACCTGCTGGCCGGACGACGCGGCGCCGTTCATCACGCTGCCGGCCGTGATCACGAAGGACCCGCGCACCGGGAGCCGCAACGTCGGCATGTACCGCATGCAGGTGCTCGACGGCCGCTCCACGGCCATGCACTGGCAGATCCACAAGGACGGCCGCGCCGACTACCTGCTCGCCGACGGCAAGCTCGAGGTGGCTGTGGCACTCGGCCTGGATCCGGTCACTGCCTATGCCGCGAGCGCGCCGCTGCCGAAGCACGTCGACGAGTTCATGCTCGCGGGTTTCCTCAAGCGCGAGGCGGTGGAGCTCGTCCCGGGCAAGACCGTCGAGCTCGAGGTCCCCGCCAACGCCGAGATCGTGCTCGAGGGCTACATCGCCAAGGACGACCTCACGGTCGAGGGCCCCTTCGGCGATCACACCGGCTACTACTCCCCCGCCGAGCCGTTTCCGGTCTTCCATGTCACTGCGATCACGGAGCGGCGGGACGCGATCTATCCGTCGATCGTGGTCGGCAAGCCGCCGGCCGAGGACGCCTGGCTCGGCAAGGCCACGGAGCGGATCTTCCTACCGGCGATCCGGATGAGCGTGCCCGAGATCGTGGACTACGACCTCCCGGTCTCCGGCGCATTCCACAACTGCTGCATCGTCGCGATCCGCAAGAGCTATCCCGGCCACGCCCAGAAGGTGATGCACGCGATCTGGGGCCTCGGGCTTCTCAGTCTCACGAAGGCGGTAGTCGTGGTCGACGAGTGGGTCGACGTGCACGACTACGAGGAGGTCTTCTTCCGGGTCGGGGCCAACGTCGACCCGAAGCGCGACGTTCTCATCTCCGAGGGGCCGCTCGACCACCTCGACCATGCGCCGTCGCTCCAGTTCTACGGCGGGAAGATCGGCATCGACGCGACCCACAAGGGCCCCGAAGAGGGAACCCGGCCGTGGCCGGAGGAGATCGTGATGAGCGAGGAGGTCCAGCGTCTCGTCGACGAGCGCTGGGGCGAGTACGGTCTCGGCGATGACGTGGGAACGGAGCCCAACGGGCGCGGAAGGTCGTTGCGCCAACTGTTACGTCGTTGACGCGGCCAACCTGCGACGATTGAATCCCGTCCGGCCAAACTGACAGGGAGGCGCACCGGGTGGAAGACCCCCGGGGGGAAGATCAGCAGCCGCAGCTTCCGTCGCCGAGCCTCTGGCCGGTGGGGTTTGCCGTCGGCATCGTTTGCCTGCTGGTGGGCCTGGTGGTCAGCTGGTGGGTGGCCGCTCTCGGCGCCGCGCTCGCGCTCATCTTCGGTTTCCTCTGGGCGCGCGAGGTCACGACCGGCCGTGAAGCCACGCCCGGCCCGCCGCCGGACGGGGCCGTGCCTGCGCACGAGGGTGAGGGCGCGATGCCACCGGCCACGCCCGGCGAGCGCTTCCCGCGCAACAAGTTCCTCGAGGGAGCGACGCTCGGCCTCGGCGCGCTGATCGGGGCGATCGTGACCCTCCCCGCGCTCGGCTTCGCGCTGATGCCCAGCTTTCTCAAACAGAAGGCGCACAAGGTCGATCTCGGCCCGCTCAGCGACTTCGAGGAGAACAAGTGGCAGGTCGTCACCTTCATCCGCGATCCTGCCCAGGGCGAGATCTCCCGCCGAACGGCCTTCATCCGCAACAACGGCCTGCTCAACGGCCAGCCGAGTGTCACGGTGATCTCGAACCGCTGCGCCCATGTCGGCTGCCCCGTGCAGCCTGGCGGCCCGGTCTTCCAGAAGCAGGAGAAGACAGTCAAGACACGCAACGGCGATGTGAACATCACGCCCGTCCTGCCCGCGGCCGGCTTCATCTGCCCGTGCCACGGCGGCACCTACGACCAGGAGGGCAACCGCATCGCCGGCCCGCCGGTGCGTGGGCTCGACCGCTACGAGTTCGACATCGTGGACGGCCGCCTCGTGCTCGGCAACCTATACAGCGTCGCCAAGGTAGAGGGCGCGGGGAAGGCCGCCAGGATCGAGAAGGCCGAGCTCCAGGGCCCGGGCCAGCACGTCGACGGCCCCGAGTCCTGGCTCTACCCGCTGCAGCCGCCGCACTGATGGCGACCACGCAGACAAAGCAGAGCAAGAGCCGGCAGGCGGTCATGTATCCACTCGACTGGCTCGAGGAGCGCTCCGGGCTCGTGGGCGGGCTCCGCTATTTCCTCTTCCGAAAGGTCCCGGGAGACTCGAGCTGGTGGCACACCCTCGGCTCGGCGACGCTGACCGCCTTCCTCGTCCAGCTCGTGACCGGCGTGATCCTCGCGATGTACTACAAGCCCGACCCCCAGAACGCACACGCGTCGGTCGAGAACATCACGCACAACCTCTGGGGTGGCTGGCTCGTCCGCGGCATGCACCGCTGGGGCGCGAGCGTCTTCATCATCCTGATGTTCATGCACATGGGGCGCGTGTTCCTGTTCGGCGCCTACAAGTACCCGCGCGAGCTGAACTGGATCGTCGGGGTCCTCATCCTGGCGACGGGACTCTTCGAGGGGCTCACCGGCTACCTACTGCCCTTCGACCAGACCGCGTACTGGGCGACCGTGGTCGCGGTCAACATCAACGGCACCGCCCCGTTCGTCGGGCCCTGGCTGGCGAGCGTGTTACGCGGCGGGGCGGAGATCGGGCCCGACACGCTGGCCCGCTTCTACTCAATCCATATGCTGCTCATCCCCGGCGCGCTGATAGGTCTGATCGGGTTCCACCTCTACCTCGTCGTGCGCCTCGGCGTCAGCTCGCCGCCGTGGTCGAAGGATGCCGCCGAGCTCGGGCCCGACATCGAGCCCGAGCCCCAGCCTCCGCGCTCGGGTCTCGTCCAGCCCGCCCCGCGGGCCGCCGGCGTTCGCAGGAGGCCTTCCGAATGAGCTCGATCGACGAGCGCCGCGCGAGCTTCCGGCGCTACAAGGAGGGGGTCAAGAAGCGGGGCAAGCCCTTCTACCCGTTCGCGATGTTCCACGACACGGTGATGAGTCTCGTGGTCGTGTCCGTGATCACCGGGCTCGCGATCATCTGGCGCTACTCCGACGTGCTCGGGCCGCTGATCGGCCCAAGAGCAGATCCCGGGACGACCTCGTTCGTGCCGCGGCCGGACTGGTACTTCTACTTCCTCTTCTACCTGCTCCGGATCTTCAAGTGGCCGGACTCGGTGATTCTCGCCACCGTCGGAATCCCGACGATCCTGCTGATCATCCTCCTGGTGCTGCCGTTCATCGACACGCGCATGGAGCGCCGGCTCACGCGCCGGCCCGTCGCGGTGGTCGCAGCGGCCCTGACGGTGCTCTCGATGGGCGTCCTCACGTACAAGGGAGCCACCGCACAGGAGGCGATCGCGAGCGAGGTCAAGGCGGCGATCCCGGGCTGGGCGAAAAAACAGGGCTTCGCGAACAACAAGCAAGCGCTTGCCGGCGCGAACCTGTTCGCGGAGTCAGGCTGCACCAACTGCCACACCTATCTCGGTACGGGCAGCTCGAACCTGGGCGCCCCGGATCTGACCGCGGAGGGGGCGAAGAACAAGGGCGTCCAGTTCCAGATCGACCACCTCAAGTGCCCGAGCTGCGTCAACCCCGGCTCGCCGATGCCTCCGTTCGCCGCCCTGGGTGAAGACAACCTGCGCAAGCTCGCAACCTTCCTCGAGGCCTCGAAGGGCTCGCAGTAGCCGTGGCTGCCACGCGCGTCTTCCTTGGCATCACGGGAGCCTCGGGAGCGCCGTATGCGGGCCGGCTGCTGGAGGCGCTCGCCGGCGCCGGCTGCGAGGTCGGGCTCTGCGCCTCGCGCGCCGGGATCGAGGTGCTGGCGACCGAGCTCTACGGCGACGCCCGGCTCTCGGCGGACGAGACGCTGGCGCGGCTGACCGAGCCCGTGCGCGATGCGGTCACGCTGTACGACGAGCGCGACTGGCACGCGCCCTACGCGAGCGGCTCGGCCAAGGTGGACGCCTATGTGATCTGCCCGTGCTCGATGGGCACGCTCGGCACGATCGCCTCGGGCGCGATGTCGAACCTGATCCAGCGGGCGGCGAGCGTCGCGCTCAAGGAGGGCAGGAAGCTCGTGCTCTGCCCCCGCGAGACGCCGCTCTCGCTGATCCATCTCGAGAACATGCTGCGCGTACGGCAGGCGGGTGCGGTCGTCCTCTTCCTTGCTCCGGGCTTCTACCACGGCGCACACTCCGTGGACGATCTCGTGGACTTCGTCGTGGGACGGTGCCTCGACCAGCTTGGCCTCGAGCACGAGCTCGTCCGCCGCTGGGGGCAGGACTGAGATGACGGTCGAGACCGGCAGGCTCGCGCCCGACGCGGTGCGGACGATGTTCGACCGCATCTCGCCGGTCTACGACGCGATGAACCGGACGATGACGCTCGGGCTCGACCGGCGCTGGCGCCGCGCGGCCGCCGAGGCGGTCGTCCGGTACGGCGACCGCGTTCTGGACGCGTGCTGCGGCACGGGTGACCTCGCGATCGCGGCCAAGGAGGCCGGGGGCGGCTCGGTCACCGGGCTCGACTTCTCGCCGCGGATGCTGGAGCGCGCCCGCGCCAAGTCGCGCGAGATCGAGTGGGTCCAGGGCGACCTCCTCGCCCTGCCCTTCGACGACGCGAGCTTTGACGCGGCCACGGTCGGCTTCGGCGTCCGCAACCTCGACGACCTCGAGGGAGGGCTCGCCGAGCTCCGGCGCGTCCTCCGGCCCGGCGGCCGGCTCGCGATCCTCGAGATCACGCAGCCCCGTGGGCTGCTCGCGCCGTTCTACCGGCTCTGGTTCGACCGGCTCGTCCCGCTCCTCGGGCGGGTGCTTCCGGGTGGATCGGCCTACACCTACCTTCCCGCGAGCGTGCGTCGCTTCCCCGGCCCGGATGACCTGGGCGCGCTCTTGCGCGAGGCGGGCTTCGAAGACGTTCGCTGGCGCCTGTACGCAGGCGGGATCGTGGCGCTGCATACCGGGGAGGCGACCGCGTGAGCCTCGCGACCATCCGCGAGAGCCCCGGGCTCGACGCCTATCTGGACGACCTCGAGCAGCGGCTGACGGCTGCGGTACAGGCGCATCCGGGTCTCGCTTCCGAGGTGGGCGGCGAGGCGCTGGCCGCAGGCGGCAAGCGCCTGCGGCCGCTGCTGGTCTTCCTTGCCGCGCGGCCCGGGGAGGCACCTCTGGCGGCGGGCGCCGCCGTCGAGCTCGTGCACATGGCGACCCTCGTCCACGACGACCTGATCGACCAGGCTCGCTACCGGCGCGGCAAGGCGGCGGCCTGGGCGAGCCACGGCCCCAACGCGGCGCGGGCGGCGGGCGACTACCTGTTCGCTCGGGCGTTCGCGGAGCTCGCGGCCACGGGCGACGACGAGGCCGTGGGCTGCCTCGCCGAGGCGACGCTGGCCCTCGCCCGCGGCGAGGCGCTCCAGCGGGCGCAGACGAACGATCCGGACACGAGCGTCGAGAGCTACCTCGAGCGCTGCGCCCTGAAGACCGGGAAGCTCTTCGAGGCCGCCTGTCTCCTCGGTAGCGGCGGCGAGGAGGGCCTCGGACGGTTCGGCCTCGCGCTCGGAATCGCGTTCCAGATCGCAGACGACATCCTCGACTGTTCGGGCGAGACGATCGAGACGGGCAAGATCGCGGGCACCGACCTGCGCGAAGGCACTCCGACGCTCCCGCTGATCCTCGCCGCGCGTGAGGACGACACCGTTCGCCGGGCGCTTGCGGGTGGCCCGCTGGACGGCGCGCTCATCCGCGTCGCCGAGACCGGAGCGCTCGAGGTTTCGCGCGAACTCGCCCTCGACTACGCCCGCCAGGCCCGGGCATGCCTCGACGGCAACGTGCGCCGCGACGAGCTCGAGGCCCTGACCGACGCGGTGGTGGACCGGGAGTCGTGACGGCCACGCTCAGCCAGGCGATCCCGGCGCTGCCCGTTCGCGATGCCGCGGCAGCGGCAGCGTTCTACCGCGACCGGCTCGGCTTCACCGTGCTGCACCACGACGGCGGTTTCGCCGTTCTCGGAAGGGATGACGCCGTCGTCCACGTCTGGGAAGCCGGTGACGAAACCTGGCGCAACCGCGACTCGATCGAACGGCCGGTCCAGTCCGGCGCCGAGTCGTTCATTGCGGGCACGGCCAGCTGCCGGATCCGCGTCGAGGGCGTCGACGAGCTCTACGAAGAGCTCCGAGGCAACGAGGTGCTCCACCCCGTGTCCAGGGACGGCGTCGACGCCACCGACTTCGGCACACGGGAGTTCTCCACCCTCGACAGCGACGGCAATCTCGTGACCTTCTTCCAGTGGGTGTCGGCGTGATCCGGCTCGGACGCATCTCGTACGTGAACATGGCGCCGGTCTTCTTCCGTCTCGCCGCCGAGGTCGACGAGGTGCAAGGCGTGCCGACAGAGCTGAACGCGCGCCTCCTGGGAGGCGAGCTCGACCTCGCGCCGATCTCGTCGATCGAGTACGCGCGTCACGCCGACCGGCTGCGGCTACTGCCGCGGCTCTGCGTCTCCTCCGAGGGAGCCGTGGACTCGATCCAGCTCGTCGCGCGCAAGCCGCTCGAGCAGGTGCGAACCATCGCAGTGACTCCCGAAAGCGCGACCTCGGTCGTGCTGACCAAGGTGCTGCTGCCGGAAGCCCGGCATGTCCCGCTCGGCGAGGAGGCCGATGCGAGGCTGCTGATCGGCGACGCCGCGCTGAAGAGCGCGTTCGAGGACCCAACCCCGCACCACGACCTCGGCCGCCTCTGGCTGGAGCGAACCGGGCTGCCGATGGTCTTCGCGGTTTGGGCGTGCCCCGAGCCGATCCCGGGCGGCCTCGCCGAGCTCGAGCAGGCCTTGGTCGAGTCGGTGCTGACTGCGCGCGCCGAGCCCGAGCGCCTCGCGTACGAGGCGAGCGAGCGCTACGGCTATCCGGCCGGCTTCCTGGCGCGCTACTTCGAGAAGTTGCGCTATCGCTTCGGCCCGCGCGAGCGGGCCGGGCTGCTGACGTTTCTCGAGTTGGCGAGCGACGTCGGCGAGCTCGACGAGGTCCCGGAGCTCCGCTTCGTGGCTCGTGCCGAAGCCGCAGTCTGATCGAGTGCAGGCGAGAGGACGCTGACCCAGGCGGCGTTCCAGACAGCTCACGCCACACAGCGGAACCCGCGCCTATCCACGGGCGTACAGTGAAGACGGCGCCATGAGGACAGCCGCCCTAATCGCCGCAGTCGGACTCGCCGCGCCTCTCGGCTTCGCAGCGCGCTCGCAAGCCTTGTCCTTGTCGCAGACTGTCCCGTGCAGCGCGAGCGTCCATCGCGCGAGGTTCCCTTACCTCGGCGACCCTGGGTATCGGTACCGGCTCGTCCTCGGAGCCGTCTCGGTTCCACCGGCCTACCTCCGGCAAGTCATCGCAACGGGCAACCGTCCGTGGCGCTACTGGCACAAGGCAGGACTGGTCGCCCGCGCGAGCGGACAAGCGGTAACGGTCAGTGTTCCCCGAGCCTGGCGGGCGCGAGTCGCGATCACGTGGGGTAACACCGGGATTGTCCACTCGTTGCGGATCGCAGGCTGTGGCCACGACCCATCCCAGGGGAATGCCTATGCGGGTGGCCTCTACCTCAGATCAACATCTGCCTGTGTGCCGCTTGTGTTCAGCGTTGGTACGCGAAGCTCGACGGTTCGATTCGGCGTCGGACGGCGCTGTTCCCGCTAGAACCGCGCGCTGAGCGCGCTCAGGTGACATTCCCGCACGCTGGCCCAAGGCACGAAACCGAGACTCCCTCAAGTAGCTGTTGGCCGATCCGATGCTTCCCCGGTTTTTATCCGAGGTGATGCGGACACCACTGAAGAAAACGCCGAAAGGAGTGAGATGGGCACCAAAGTTGCAGATGTCATGACGCAGAGACCGCGTGCCGTGACGCCTCAGACGCCTTTGACCGAGGTCGCAGAGGTGATGGAAGCCGAAGACGTGGGAGTGGTTCCGCTCGTCGAAGGCGATCGGCTTGTGGGGATCGTCACCGATCGCG
>Ga0207675_100001046_pt1 | contig 27412 bp, 21 predicted proteins | sample KBSSwiS42_FD_184305 | JGI IMG/M metagenome (GOLD analysis project Ga0207675, IMG submission 184305) | Switchgrass rhizosphere microbial communities from Kellogg Biological Station, Michigan, USA - KBS Switchgrass S4-2 (SPAdes) (version 2) | ecosystem: Host-associated > Plants > Roots >...
ACGTGTCACTCGATGCAGTGGGTGGCCCAGGAGCACCGCGAGAGCATCCACGGCGCGACCCGCACCGGCATGCGCGCCACGTGCCACGACTGCCACATTCCCAGGGAGTACCCCGAACTGCTCTGGTACAAGGCCGTGGCCGGCACCAAGGACGTCATCGGCGAGATGCGCGGGACCCTCTCCACGGAAGAGAAGTTCCGGGCAGAGCGCAAGCGCATGGCGGCGCTGGTGTGGTCCGAATACAAGGACAACGATTCGCGCGCTTGTCGCGGCTGCCACGTCTTCTCCACCGAGGTGCTCGCGAAGCAGCAGGAAGCGGCGCGAGCGGTCCACACGCCGGTGCTCGAGGGCCGCGCGACCTGCATCGATTGCCACAAAGGGGTCGCCCACCTGGCGCCCTGATCTCTCGCGTTTGCCGACAGATGCTGTCCGTCATGCTCGGCATGCAGCCTTCGGCGAGGCTCGAGTCGCTGCATCGGTCGCTCCAGGCGGGCTGATGCCCGCGCCGGAGCACGCTTCGTCGCTCAGGGCTCAGTGCAGCTTGACGCCGAGCTCGGCGTAGCCGTTGGCCGTCTCGAGCACGTAGACGCCGTTGCCGGCGAGGAAGCCCATGCCGCCTCCGTTGGTGGTCGCCATGCCTTGCCAAGGCACGTTGGCGGTGAAGCTGCCCACCAGGTTGACCGGGAGGCCATCGACGTTGGTCACGGTGATGGTCGTGCCGCTGGCGGTGAACACCGCCCAGTCGCCGGCCGAGGTGGCGGCGATCCAGGTGCCGTCGGTCTGCGCCGACGTCAAGGTCGCCTGCAGCGAGCCGACCACGAGGCCGATGCCGAGGCCACCGACACGCACATCCTTCAGGTCGATCACCAGCACGTTTTGCCCGGCCGAGCTGAAGCCGATCGCGGTGCCGACGTTGGTCGCGCCTTCCATCACCTGGAAGAGGCCGTTGCCCAGCGACACCAGCGTGCCGGTGCGGCCGCCGGCAGGGCAGGCGCCGGCGCCGAGGTTGCCGCTCGGGCACGACGACCAGGTGCTGTTGGCAGCGATCGCGAACGTGCCGGTGTCGGTGGCACACACGGCGCTCAGGCAGCCGCGGTGCATGTAGTTGTAGGTGCCGGCGAGCGACGCCACGCTGCTCACCGGATTGCTCAAGCCGATGATGGGCACCGTGACCACGGCGGTGCCGAAGCGCTCGCGCACGGCGCCCAGCAGCAGGCCGTTGGGCAGGATCACGATGCGCGCATTCGGGATGCCCGACGGCGAATACGAGCCGTCGAGGTTGCGCACCAGCGTGCCCGACCCGGTCTTGCCGGTGAGGCCGAACTGGCTCTCGGTGATCGTGTAGCTGTAGGTCAGTGCGACGGGGTCGACCGTGTAGGTGAGCAGCTCGCCGGCCATGGCGACCGACGTGTACTGCGTCGCCGCGCTCGAGCTGCCGCCGCCACCGCCGCACGAGGCGAGCAACGCGCCGACAGCGAGCAGCATCCAGGTCATGTGAACGCGAACCGAGGCGAACAGCGGGCGCATGGGAATCCCTCCGACGGTTGATGGAAGCATCTCGGCGCGACTCGCGCCGCGTCGTCGTTCAACGCGCGGGAGCGGCCGCCGACGACAGGCTTTTCGCGCCAGGCACGCACGGCGCGGCTTGATACGTCTGCTCACGCCTGAGCAACGCTGCACAACATGGCGTCCGTTTTCGAATGCGCCGCGTGCCCCGACGCGCGAACCCGCAGGCCCCGCGTTGGCAACTCCTATGCCCGCGTGCACTCCCCAGTCGAGCAGACTCCTAGCGGTGGGCCACGACGCCGCGCACCGCAGAATCGATTTCGCCGGCGCGTCACTGCCGGCGTACCGACGAAACGACTCTCTGGAGACAAAAACGATGTCACGTTTGCTATCCACCTGCGTCGCCGCAGCAGCATCGCTGCTGGCGTTGAGCGCAGCCGCAAAGACCCCCGCCACTGAAGACCTGGTGCGCGCCCGCAATCTCGTGTTCGGCGCCGAGCATGTCAACCAGCGCACCGCGCAGGTCGACTCCGGCAAGGTGATCTTCTCGTGGCTCACCAACGCGACGCTCGCCGCCTCGGTGAAGGGCCACGTCATCCTGCTCGACACGTTCGTGCATCGGGCCGAGACGGTGCCCGGCCGGACGCCGTTCGTCGTCGAGGACCTCGTCAGCCTCGCGCCGGAGATGATCTTCATCGGACACGGCCACGGCGACCACGCCGACAACGCCGCCTGGCTCGGCGGCAAGCTGGGCATTCCCATCTTCGCCTCCGCCGAGACCTGCGCGGACCTCAAGACCCTCGACCTGCCGGCGCTCATCTCGTCTGCAGCGCTTCCGGCAGGGACGACGCTCGACTGCCGCAACGTCACCTCGTTCGGATCGCACCCGGGCGCGGAGATCCTCAAGCTCACCGCGCTCGAACCGGTCGCCTCGATCACCGCGTTCCGGCACTTCCACTCGGGCACGTCGTACGCGGAGACACGGTTCCCGATCACGCCGGTGAAGAACGACGCCGACCCGCGCGACCCCGACATGTACCCGCCGGGCACCGCGCATTCGTTCCGCACCCTGGGCACGATCGGCGGCCCGATCAGCATCTACTACCACTTCGTCGTCCACGGCGACCACGAGTTCACGTTCGCCTGGCACAACACGACGGGCGACCTGCACCACGGCTGCACGATCGACCACGGCGTTCCCAATTGCTGGGACGACCTGTTCCCGGCCGAGCACATCCCGGCCAACGTGCAGAACGCGATCGCCACGCTTCCGGAGACCGACATCGAGTTCGGCTCGTTCGTGAGCCTCGGCTTCGCGACGACCGGCATGCGCGACCCGATCGAGAACACGGCGCTGCTGAAGCCGAAGATCTGGGTGCCGATCCACCAGACCAACGCGGCGCTGCCGACGTCCTCGCTGCGGTTCAAGGTCGCGTACCTGTCGCAGCTCGACATCATGAAGCAGGGTGGCTTCCTGACGGCCGACCAGATCCCCGAGAACCGCTGGATGGTCGACCCGGACGACTACCTCAAGCCGATGGTGTACGACCCGAAGGATCCGCGCTGGAAGAAGCGCGGCAAGCGCTGATCGACTGACGGGACCGCCGTGCGGCGGTCCCGCCGCCGGCTCACATCTGGCGGAACAGATGGACGTAGCTGCGGCTGACCGCGAGGCGTTCGTCGCGTCCCTTCAGGTGCAGCTCGCCGGAGTCGCCCGGGCCGTGCGAGAAGCGGTCGACGTGCATCAGGTTGACGATGGTCGAGCGGTGCACTTGCACGAACGATTCGGGGTCGAGCGCATCGGCGAGCTCGCGCAGCGGAGTGCGGATCAACGCCTCGCCGCCTTCCCACGCGACCACCGTGTACTTGGCGTCCGAGCGCACGTACACGACCTGCTCGATGCGGATCATGCGCACCGCGTTGCCAACCGTGGCCTTGATCCATTGCAGGTGCTTGGGTACGCCGCCGCGCTTGCGCAGCTCCTGCCCCATGCGCTCCAGCAGGGCCTCGAGCTCCGGGCGGCGCGCGTCGTCTGCGACGCGCAGCCGCGCCTGCAGCCGCTGCACCGAGTCGCGCAGGCGCTCCGCTTCCACGGGCTTGACGATGTAGTCGATCGCGCCTTGCCGGAACGCCTCGACGGCGTACTGGTCGAACGCGGTCACGAACACGACCTCGGCGCGCCGGCCGATGCAGCGCGCCGCCTCGACGCCGTTCATCCCCGGCATGTGGACATCGAGGAACACGACCTGCGGCCGCAGCTCGTCGAACAGCTCGACCGCCTCGCGGCCGTTGCGCGCGTGCGCGACCACCTGCAGCTCGGGCCAGAGCCGCGCCAGGTGCGCCGCGAGCTGGTCGCGCAGCAGCGGTTCGTCGTCGGCGATCAGCGCGGTCGCGCGGGTCATGCCTGAACGGAAGCGACGCGGATGTCGGCGCGCACCCCGTGCGGCGACTGCCCGGAAAGCGTGACGCTGGCACCGGGCCCGAAGAACGCCTCCAAGCGCTCCTGCAGGTTGCGCAAGCCGGTGCCGATGCTCCCTCCTTCGGCGAGGCCGACGCCGGTGTCGGCGACCCAGAGGTGGACGTCGCGACCGGCCCCGGCGCGCGCTCCCACCTCGACGCGGCCACCTTCGCACGCCGGATCGATGCCGTGGCGGATCGCGTTCTCGACGAGCGTCAACAGCGCCATCGGCGGAAACGGCAGCGTGCGCAGCGGCGGCTCGATGGCGATCGTGAACGCGAGCCGGTCCGGCATGCGCATCAGCATCAGCTCGAGGTAGGCGCGCACCAGACGTTCCTCGTCGCCGAGCGTCGAGCCCTCCTCGTGCAGCTGCGGCAGCGCGGCGCGCAGATAGTCGATCAGGCTGCGGAACACCGGCGCGGCGCGCTGCGATCCGCTCTCGACGAGCTGCTGCACGTTGGCCAGGGTGTTGAGCAGGAAGTGCGGCTCGATCTGCGCCGTCAGCAGTCGCAGCCGGGCATCGGCCGCCTGGCGCTGCAGCGTTTCGCGTTCGAGCGCAAGCTGCAGCGCCAGCGTTCGCGCCTGCGCGTCGCGCTCGCGGACCAGCGCGCCGAGCGCGAACAGCGTGCCGATCAGCGCCGCGCTCAAGGTCACCAGCACATAGCCGTGCACCATCTGGCGCGATGCCAGGAACGCCGAGAAGTCGCCGCGCACCGACAGCATCTGCACGATGAACGGCGAGAGCGCGGCGCCGAGCGCGACCGCGAGCAGCTGCGTGACCCAGCGCGGCAGGAGCGTCTGGCGCCACGCCCCGGCCACCTTGAAGCCGAACAGCAGCACCATGCTGACGAAGAGCGCCTCGGCGAGGACCTCGATGAACGGGTTGAGCGTGATCGGGTTGAGGGCGAGCGCGCCGATCACCGCCAGGGTCACGGTCACCGCCAGCTCGCGGCGGGTCGGAACGAGGCGGGCGCGGTCCCAATGCTCAGGGGCAGGCGGCGGCGCGGCGGGCGCTGAGGCGGTCACGCAAGAAGGTTAGCGTGACACCCGAGACGGTCAAGGTTGGCGCCGGCGGAATGGGACGAAGCGCGGAAGTCGGTGGATGAGCTGCGGCACATCGGCCGGCGGCGGCCGAGCTGCGACCGGCGCCGTGGTCTGTCTCGCACGCTAGCCGAGATGGCGCAGCTCCCTCAGCGCCACCGAGAGCATCGACAGATCGGCACCGCCCTTGGCGTCGGCCAGCTCGGCGAGCAGCCGCTGCGCGCGCTCGAGCGCCGTCGCGTTGCCCGTCTCCCACGTCGCCAGCAATTCGGCCGGGCTGCCCGGGCCCTGCTGCAGCACATCCTGGGCGAGCGCGCGCTGCAGCCCGGCGAGGTCGTCGCCGAGCGCAGCCTTCGCCAGGGCCTGCCAGTGGCTGTCGGACGGCAGCTCGTCGATCTGCTGGCGCAGCCGCGAGAGGCCGAGGCGGGTGCCGATGCCGACGTGCACCTCGCTCACCTCGTCGAAGTTGCGCTGCGCCGCCTCGGCGACCTCGGCGACATCGAGTGCGGCGATGAGGTGATCGGCGCTGGCCACGCGCAGGGCCAGCGGCGGCGGCACGCCGGCGGCGATCCAGGCGGTCGCCTGCGGCGACGCGGCGGCCTCCGGCTCGAGCCGCGCGCGCAGCGCCTGCACCGCCGGGACAAAGCGGCCAAACGTCTGCTCGAGCGGCTCGGCCAGGCGCCGCGAGCGCAGGAACCAGGTCGTGGCGCGCGCGGTGAGCCAACCCTCCTCGATCAGCATCTCCGACTGCACCGCGTCGGGCACCTTGTTGTCGAGCGCCTCGACCTGCTGCCAGACGGCGACGTCGCCGAGCACCTCGCGCGCGGCCAGGTAGGCGCGCACCACCTGCGCGGGCCGCGCGCCGGTGCGCTCCGCCAGGCGATGCACGAAGGTCGAACCGACGCGGTTGACCATGCTGTTGAGCACGTGCGTCGCGACGATCTCGCGCTTGAGCGGATGGCGCGGGATGTAGGCACCGAACTTCTCGCGCAGCAGCGCCGGGAAGTAGCGCGCCAGCGCGGTGCCGATCCAGGGGTCCTCCGGCAGGTCGGAGGCCAGGATCTCGTCGAACAGCCACATCTTGCTGTACGCGAAGAGCACCGCGCGCTCGGGGGTCGTGAGGCCGGCGCCGCGTGCCTTGCGCTCGGCGATCTCGTCTTCGGCTGGCAAGAACTCGATGGCGCGGTTCAGGTTCCCGGTCTTCTCGAGGAAGCGGATGAAGCGCGCCTCCTGGTCGAGGTAGCTCGGACCGAGGCGCGCGCCGACCGAGAGCGCCTGCGTCTGGAAGTAGTTGTCGCGCAGCACCAGCGTGGCGACGTCGTCGGTCATCTGCGCGAGCAGGACATTGCGCTGCTTCTCGGTCATCTCGCCGTCGCTGATCGCGAGGCCGAGCAGGATCTTGATGTTGACTTCGTGGTCCGAGGTATCGACCCCGGCCGAGTTGTCGATCGCGTCGGTGTTGAGGCGCACGCCGCCGAGTGCCGCCTCGATGCGCCCGCGCTGGGTGAAGCCGAGGTTGCCGCCTTCGGCGGCGACCTTGCAGCGCAACTCGCGGCCGTCGATGCGCAGCGCGTCGTTGGCGCGGTCGCCGACGTCGGCGTGAGTCTCGGTGCTCGCCTTGACGTAGGTGCCGATGCCGCCGTTGTAGAGCAGGTCGACGGGCGCCTTCAGGACCGCGCTCAGCAGCTCGGTCGGTGTCAGGCGCTCTGCCGCGATGCCGAGGGCGGCGCGGGTCTGTGGCGAGATCGGGATCGATTTCTCCGAGCGCGCCCAGATTCCGCCGCCGTCGGAGATCAGCTTCGCGTCGTAGTCGGCCCACGACGAGCGCGGCAGCTTGAAGAGACGCTCCCGCTCGGCGAACGACTTGACGGGGTCGGGATTGGGGTCGATGAGCACGTGCCGGTGGTCGAACGCCGCGACGAGCCGGATGTGCCGCGACAGCAGCATTCCGTTGCCGAACACGTCGCCCGACATGTCGCCGATGCCGACGACGGTGAACGGCGTCGTCTGGGTGTCGATGCCCTGCTCGCGGAAGAAGCGCTTCACGCTCTCCCAGGCGCCGCGCGCGGTGATCGCCATTCCCTTGTGGTCGTAGCCGGCGCTGCCGCCGGAGGCGAAGGCGTCGCCGAGCCAGTGGCCGTACTCCTTGCTGATGGCGTTGGCGTAGTCGGAGAAGGTCGCGGTGCCCTTGTCGGCGGCGACGACGAGGTACGGGTCGTCGCCGTCGAGCCGCACCACCTGCGGCGGCGGCACGACTGCGGTCCCGGCGAGGTTGTCGGTGAGATCGAGCAAGGCGCGCAGGTAGTCCTGGTAGCAGGCGACGCCTTCCTTCATGTAGGCGTCGCGATCGGATTGCGGCGGTGCCTTCTTCAGCACGAAGCCGCCCTTCGAGCCGACCGGGACGATGACGGTGTTCTTCACCATCTGCGCCTTCACCAGGCCGAGCACTTCGGTCCGGAAGTCCTCGGGGCGGTCGGACCAGCGCAGCCCGCCGCGCGCGACCTTGCCGCCGCGCAGGTGGATGCCCTCGAAGCGCGGCGAGTAGACGAAGATCTCGTACAGCGGCTTCGGCTCGGGCAACCCCGGCACCTTGGCCGAATCGAACTTGAAGCTGAGAAAGCTCCGCCGCGACCCCGGTGCGCCGGTATGGCCGACGCCCGTGCGCCAGAAGTTGGTTCGCAGCGTCGCCTGGATCAGCGCGAGCAGCTGGCGCAGCACGCGGTCCTCGGACAGGTTGGCGACCTTCTCGAGCGCCTGTTCGATGGCGTTGACCTGCGAGGTCGCACTCTGCTCGTCGCGGCCGGCGGGATCGAAGCGCAGCTTGAACAGCTGCACCAGCATGCGGGCGATGCGCGGATGCGCACCCAGGGTCGCCTCGATCGTCGCCTGCGAGAGCGCGAAGCCGATCTGCTTCAGGTACTTGGCGTAGGCACGCAGCACGACGATCTCGTCGGCGGCGAGGCCGGCGCGCAGCACCAGGCGGTTGAAATCGTCGTTCTCGACGTCGCCGCGAAAGACCCGCGCGAAGGCGTCCTCGAACAGGCGCCCCATCGTCTCGGGCTCGATGTCGCCCGCGCCCTGCACCTCGAGCTCGAAATCGTGCAGCGACACCGCGGCGTCGGCCGTCTCGACGCTCGCATGCTGCTCGCCGAGCACGCGCACGCCCATGTGCTCGAGCATCGGCAGCGAGTCGGAAAGCACCACGGGCTCGCCGAGCCGATAGAGCTTGAAGCCGAGCGCCCCGGCGCCGGCGCCGAGCGGCCGATAGAGCGCGAGCGCGAGCGGCGAGTCGGTCGTGAGCGAGGCGATCTTGCGCACGTCGGACACCGCGCCGCGCGCCGGAACGCGCTCGCGGTAGTCGGGCGGGAACGCCGCGCCCCAGCGCTTGAAGAGCTCGATGCCGCGCGCCTCGCCTTCGGCGTCGACGAGGGCGTCGCGAAGCTGGTCGGGCCAGCGCCGCGCCGCCTCGGCAAGGCGGGCCTCGACCTCCTTGCGATCGAACGCCGGGATGTGGCCGGGCGTGGTGCGCACCATCAAGTGGATGCGTGCCAGCACGTTATCGCCCAGCAGCACGTCGAAATCGGCGGCAGTGCCGGCGAAGGTCGCCATCAGGATGCGCTGCACCTTCATCCGCAGATCGGTCGAATAGGCGTCGCGCGGCACGAATACCAGACAGGAGACGAAGCGCTCGAACGGGTCGCGGCGCACGAACAGGCGCAGCCGCTGGCGATCGCCGAGCGCGAGGATGCCGAGCGCGGTCTCGTAGAGCTCGTCGTCGGAGATCTGGAACAGCTCGTCGCGCGGATAGGTCTCGAGGATGTGGTCGAGCGCCTTGGCCAGGTGCCCGCCCGGGGGCAGGCCGGCGCGCTCGACGATCGCCTCGACCTTGCCGCGCAGCATCGGCGTCTCCGCCACCCGCGCGCTGTACGCCGTCGAGGTCAGCAGGCCCAGGAAGCGGTGCTCGCCGATCACCTTGCCGCGTTTGTCGTAGCGCTTGACGCCGACATAGTCGGTGTAGCCGGGGCGGTGCACCGTCGAGCGGGTGTTGGCCTTGGTCACCACCAGCAACGGCAGGGGGTCGCGCGCGAGAGCGCGCGCCTGCGGCGGCAGCGCGGCGAAGCTCGCCGACGATTGCTCGGCCGCGGTCTCGCGCAGCACGCCGAGGCCGCTCCCGGCAACGAGCCGCAGCCCGTCTTCGCCGTGCTCAGTGACCAGGTCGTGGCGGCGGTAGCCGAGCAGCGTCATGTGCTGGTCGGCGAGCCAGTGCAGGAAGGCGCGGCTTTCGGCGACCTGCGCTGCCGGCAACGACGCCGGCAGGGTATCGAGCTCGGCGATCGCCTCCTGCAGGCGCGTCAGCATCGGCTTCCAGTCCTCGACGGCGGCGCGCACGTCGCCGAGCACGCGCTCGATGCCCGCGACCAGGTCGCTGCGCTGCTGCGCATCGACCAAGCGGTCGACCTCGACATGCATCCACGATTCGCGCGCTGCCTCGGCAGATTCGCGGCGCGGGTGGATGGAGGCCAGCCGGCCGCCGGCGTCGCGCTCGACCGCGAAGATCGGGTGCACGATCAGGTGCAGCGTCAGCCCCTGGCGGTTGATCTCCGTCGTGGTCGAGTCGACGAGGAACGGCATGTCGTCGTTGACGATCTGGATCACCGAGTGGCGCGAGGCCCAGCCGTCCTCGGCCAGCGTCGGGCTGAGCACGCGCACTTTCGGTACGCCCGGCGTGCGGGTGGCGCCGAACTGCCAGTGCGACAGCACCGCGCCCGACAGGTCCTCGGGTGCGCGCTCGACGAGATCGTCGTCGTCGAGCTGGCGGAAGTACTCGCGTGCGAAGCCCTCGAACATGGCGCGCCGTTCTGCGGGCAGGCGCGACGCGGCGAGCGCCAGCACGGTATCGAGCCGCTCGAGTCGCAACGAATCGGTCGGGGCGTTCATCGGGTTGTCTCCTCTCTCGGTTCTGCGCGACGAGGCCTCTGCTGCTGAGTGTTCTGGAGGAGAGGCCCGATGGCACCAAGGGGACCCGCACTCGACCCTGAGCGAAGCAAGAACGACGCGAGTCACTTCCCGCCGGAGCGGACCAGGATGGCCTTGGAGTCTTCGAATCCCAGAGGTGCAGAGGTGTGTTCGTGAGCGATTCGAAAGACGTGCCCACTCTCGCGAAGCACCCAGGTGATCCGGTTTTGCATGGAGCGAATTGGCTCACCCTGCGCGGACTCCGCTGAATAGGTGACGATGGCGCTCACCACTGCGAACGCATGCTCGGCGCTGGATTGCAACTCGGAGAAGCTCACCTTGACCCTGTCGCCGCCAAGCGATGCGAACCAGCCTTCGACTGCGATTCGCCAAGCGGCTGCTCCTTCGTACAGCCAAACGCCCCACGCGTCGAACACTCGCACTGTCGGGTGATAGAGACGCATGAATGCATCGACATCCTTGGTGAGAACCGCGGCCGCGTAGGAGCCGATGACCCGCTGGATCTCCTTTCCCGCGTCGCTCACATCGACTCTCCAGGATGGCCGGCGAACCTGCGTTGTAGCACCCTCGTCGCGCCCCTGGCGCCGGCATCGGGTCGAATTCCAAGGCCGGGCGCGATCGACCGTTCCCAATCTGAAGGCGACATCGGCTGCACAAGGTGGCAAGCTTCGTCACCTGGGCATCGCAGCGACTTGCAAGGAAACCACGTGGTCCGCCTCGAGCTCGATCTGGCCCTCGCGTACGACATCCGCGACCGCAACGGAGCGGACTTCGTCTTCAACATCCACGCCGCGCAGACGCCGCAGCAGCGCGTCCGTGCCGAGCGGCTGACGCTGAACCAGCCGCTCGTCGCCGACGTCCAGACGGATGCGGCGACCGCGACGCGCTTCATGCGCGTGCACGCCGAGCCTGGGCCGCTTCGGGTGAGCTACACGGCGACCGTCGATGTCGATCACCACGTCGCCGAGCCGGACACGCTCGACGAGGTGCCCGTCCGGTTGTTGCCGCTCGACGTCGTGCCGTACATCTACCCGAGCCGCTACTGCGAGTCGGACCGGCTGCTCAAGCTCGCCAGCGACGAGTTCGGCCAGCTCTGGCCAGGCTACAGCCGGGTGCTTGCGATCCAGCACTGGGTGCAGCAGCACGTCACCTTCGCATCGAACACGACGGATGCAAGCACGTCGGCGGCAGACACGCTGATCGAGCGCGTCGGCGTCTGTCGCGACTTCACGCACCTGATGATCGCCTTGTGCCGCGCGCTCAGCATCCCGGCGCGCGTCGCCACCGGGACCGACTACGGCGCCAGCCCCGATCTCGGCCCGCCGGACTTCCACGCGTACGTCGAGGCGTATCTCGGCCACCGGTGGTACCTGTTCGACGCTTCCGGGACCGGCATCCCGATGGGGTTCATGAGGCTCGGCACCGGCCGCGACGCTGCCGACGTCGCCTTCGCGACGATCTTCGGCGATGTCTTCGCGATGGCGCCGACGGTCGACATTCGCGCGCTCGAGGGCGAAGGGCTCGAGACGCCCCGCCATCGTCGCGAAGCGCTCTCGACCGCGGCGGGTTCCGCGCCTGCCCACGCCATCGGCGTCTCGGAGAAGGAGACCTCGGCGCTCGCGGGCGGTTTGCTCACGAAACAGCTGCCCGACTGACGGGCCGGCGTGGGTCTACAGTCCACCTCGTTCAACCAGGAGCCTCTACATGCCTGTACGGTTCGCATCGCTTTCTCGCCAACTCCACAAGAATGGCCAGCGCCTCCATTTCGCCATGGCGAGCCGCGCGTTTTCGCAGGGTCCGGAGCAGCCGGCCGACGAAGCAGAGCAGGCCCTGCGCGAAGAGCGCCGCCGGCTCAAGGAGCAGCAGAAGCAACGTCACGCCCAGGCGCTGCTGCCCAGGCCCAAGGCGGTGAAGCCGGTGAAGGAGCCCAAGCCTCCGAAAGCGCCGAAAGCACCGAAGGCCGCCAAGCCGCCGAAGGAAGCCAAGGCGGCCAAGGGGAACAAGCCCTCGCGCGCCGAAAAGCAGACGCAGAAGGCGGCAAACGTCGAGGCCGCCAAGAAAGCCGACCGGAAGTCCGCCAAGACCTGAGCTCGGCGAGTCTCGGCTCACGGACGCGACGACTGCGCGCTTCCCCTGAACCATGCGCCGGCGTGCACGGCGCCGAGCACCATCGCGCCGTAGACGACCAGTGCGACGCCGAGCGTGGCGAAGGCCCACGCCAGCGAGCCGGTGACGGCCGCGACGAGCCATCCGCCGCCGACGGCGATGACCAGGCGCACGAGGCCCGCGAGCAGAGGCCAGAGCAACCGCCCAGCGCCTTGCGAGGCGAAGTAGAGGACGAGGCCGAGGCCGAAGAAGCCATAGCACGGCCCGACGAAGCGCAGATACGCTGCGCCGGTGGCGAGCATCTGCGGGTCGGCGCCGAAGAGTCCGAGCCACGCGCGCGGCCAGAGTGCCGCAGCGACGCCGATCGTCTCGGTGATGCCGAACGCGAGCGCGCCGCCGATGAGCGCGATGCGCAGGGCGCGCTCGCGCTGGCCGGCACCGATGTTCGTGCCGACGAGCGCCACGAGTGGCGCGCCGAGGCCGAAGACGAGCGGAATGAGCAGGTACTCGAGCCGCGCGCCGGTGCCGTAGCCTGCGACCGCGCCGGGGCCACCGTACGCGCCGACGAGCGCGGTCGTCAGCACGACCGTGAGCGAGGTCTGCAACGTGCTCACGGCGCCGACGCCGCCGACCCGCAGGATGTCGGCCGCGGGAGCCCAGCGCAGCGGCACGCGCTTCAGCCGCACCACCGCGCGACCCGCCAGCAAGTAGCCGGCGAGCGCGGCGAGCGTCGCGGCGGTGCTGACGACGACGGCGACGCCGCCGCCGGCGATGCCGAGCGCCGGCACCGGCCCCCAGCCGAAGATGAAGAGCGGCGACAACGGCAGCAGCAGCGCCACGCCGAGGCAGACGGCGAGCGCGGGCACGAGCATGTTGCCGGTGCCGCGGATCACGCTCGCCAGGGCGTTCATGAGCCACACGAGCACGTTGCCGACGAAGACGATGTTGGAGTACGCGAGCGCGGCCTCGAGCGACGGTCCGCGCCCGCCCATCGCCGCATAGAGCGGACGCCCGAAGGCCAGGAAGAGCGCCGACGTGACGACCCCGAGGCAGAGGTTGACGACGAGCGCGTGCAGGACCAGCGCGTCCGCGTCGCCGCGGCGGTTGCCGCCGAGGGCGCGCGCAATCGCCGACGAGATGCCGCCGCCGACGGCGCCTGCAGAGAGCATCTGCATCATCATGAAGCCGGGGAAGACGAGCGCCATCCCGGCCAGCGCGTCGGTGCCGAGGTGCGACACCCACCAGGTCTCGATCAGTCCGGTGGAGGCTTGCGCCAGCATGACGAGCACGTTCGGCCACGCCATCGCGAGCAGCGTCGCGACGATGGGTCCGTGCAGCAGGCGCCGCGTGCGCGGGCTCATGCTCTCGCTCGCGGGCGCGGTCGGCGACACCAGCGGCGGCGGCACGGCGATCGGCACGCGCGGTGCGACGGTGGTGCTCATGCCTTGGCGTTGCGCGACGCAGTCGCAGCGGACGCCTGCTCGGTGAACAGTCCTGCATAGCGCGGGTGCGTCTTGCGCCCCGGTGCCGGGTAGTGACGCCTGCCGAACGCGACGAGCGCCGCGAGCACCGGCTTGAAGTCGCGACCGCGCGCCGTCAGGACGTATTCATCGCGCGGCGGACGCTCCTGGTAGCGGCGCCGCTCGAGCAGGCCGCCTTCGACGAGCGCCGCGAGACGTCGCGCGAGCATGTTCGGCGCGATGCCGAGGTTCGTCTGGAAGTCGTCGAAGCGCGTGACGCCGGCGAACGCGTCGCGCAGGATGAGCATGCTCCACCACTCGCCCACGTGCTCGAGGCTGCGTGCGATGGGGCACGCCATGTCACCGAAGCTCTTGCGCTGCACGTGCGCATGATAGGCATGTAGCTTGCATCATGCAAGTTACCACCCCCGGACCCGGCGCTGGCGACCGTCTGCCCAGCGTTGATTGACCCTCCGAGGTCGACGGGTAGCCTTTCCGGACTCGGCCGGGAGGAAACAGCCAGATGGATCGGCGTGATTTCTTTCCACTGCTCAGCGGTGCGCTGGCTGCGTTGCCACTTCTCGCGCACGCGCAGACACGCAGGACTCCGCGGATCGGCGTCCTGTGGCACGCGGGGAGCGCTGAAGAAGAAGGGGCGTACTTCACCGGACTTCGTCAAGGTTTTCGCGACCTCGGCTATGTCGAAGGGCGCAACGTTCACTTCGAGCATCGCTTTCCCAACGAGCTTCCGGAACGATTCCGAAGCATGATGGCCGAGCTGGTGGCGCTTCAGGTCGATGTCCTGATCACCGTCGGAACCCAGTCGGCGCCTTATGCCAGGGACGCGACCACCTCGATCCCGGTGGCCTTCATCTTCGTCCCGGACCCGGTCGGGAGCAGATTCGTCGAGAGCCTGGCGCGGCCCGGGAGGAACATGACCGGGCTGTCGCAGTTCGGAGCCGACATCGTCCTCAAGCGCCTGCAGTTCTCAGCGAAATCGTTCCTCGCCTGTCGCGCGTCGCCCTCCTCGTCAATCCCAACACCGAGGTCGCCGATCTGTACAAGCGCGTGACCGAGGCATCTGCGACTCAGCTCGGATTGGAAAATCGCACCTTCGAAGCGCGCTCGCTCGACGAGCTCGAGCGGGCATTCGACGCGATGGTCAGCGCCGGCATGCAGGCGGTGACCATCAACGGCGAGGGATTGGCCTACCAGCAGCGCGCGAACATCGCGAAGATGACGGTGGAACGTCGCCTTCCGCTGGGCGTCTGGTCGAAGGAGACCTTCGAAGCCGGTGCGCTCATCTCGTACGGAGCGAACAGGTCGCGATGTGTCGCCGCGGACCGGTGTTCGTCGACAAGATCCTGAGGGGAGCCAAGCCTGGAGAGTTGCCGGTGGAGCAACCGACGAAGCTCGAATTCCTTGTCAGTCTGAAGACCGCGAAGGCGCTCGGCCTGACGGTTCCGATGTCATTGCTGATGCGCGCGGATGCGGTGGTCGCGTAGGCGGGAGCGCGCCGCTATCGCTTGGTCGACACGCGGTCCATGGCCGAGTAGATCGCTTCGCGAATCGCCGATGCGAACGCTCGGGCCTTGCTCCGGTCACGCCGAGACCCGGGGTAGACCACGATGTCGGGAAGCCGCGGCGCGCCGCTGGCTTCCAGGACGCGGAACGTCTGCGGCGAGAGTCCGTCGGCGGGTTCCCTGCAGATGAAGACCAGCGCCGCCGAGCCTCGCGCGTTGACCGCTTCGCGAATCTCCCACGCGATGTGGTCGGTCACCTGAGAGATGTCGATGACCACGACGTCCACCGCTGCGAGCGCGCTGACGACGGCGGCGCGCCAGTTGGCGTCGGAGATCCGCAAGACCACGGCACCGCGCTTGCGCCGCCCTGCGGCGATGCGCGACACGAGTCGGGGCAGCTTCGCGTAGTCGTCCCGGTTGCGAAAGAAGAAGGTCTCGACGGGTCCGGCCGCCGCAGCCGTCCCGATCGCAGCCAGCAGGATCAAGACCGCGAGCATCCACACCTCTGCGAAGATCAAGACTTCTCCGAAGCTCTGCATTCCCTCGCGCACCGAGCTGCCGAACAAGGCGACCCGCGGCGCGAGATAGACGCCGAACGCTGCCAGCAACAAGCCGGTCACGGTCCAGAACATCGGGGCCAGTCGATGGTGTCGCTGCTCCAGCGAGAGGCGCACGTCGCGGTCCTGCAGGGTCAGCGTGCTGATGCCGTCTCTGGCGAGCCGGTCGATGACGCGCGAGGTCCGGAACGCCTCGCCGCCCTCGGCCTGGAAGCGCCGCAGCCACATGGCCTGAATTCGCTGGCGAACCAGGAGACCGCGGACGAATGAAGAGGTCCAGCGCCCGACGACCAGCGCGAGTGCGATGGTGATCGCGGCGGCGAACGCCGACATCGGGGCGCCGAGGTATTGGCTGACGAACCATGTCGCATACAGAAAGCCGGCAAACACGACGGCGATGCACAGCGACACGAGTCCGTCGAACAGCCGGGCTCGTCTTCGATCGCTCGCGATCAAATCGCGCAGCGAGAGCCGCATGTCGTCTCGGCGCTCTACTGCGGAAAGGCGTCGAGCCCCGCCGCCGGGCCGGGCCGAGCCGGCGTGCGAGCGACGTTCATCAGCCAAGACACCGCCACGAAGTAACCGACGAGGGCGGTGAGCTCCACGATCCCGCGTTCGCCCCAGCGCGCGAGCGCGGCGCGGTAGGTGAGGTCGCTCACGCCGTGCGTCGCGAGAAGCTCGCGAGCGAAGTCGACGGCTTCTTGCTCGTCGGGCGCGAGCGGGCGAGGCGTCGCGCCCTGCCGCAGCGCCTCGATCGCTTCCGGCGCGACGCCGGCACTGACCGCCAGCGGCGCGTGCATCGTCCACTCGAACTGGTTGCCCGCATGGCGCGCCGCTAAGCACGTCGCGAGCTCGCGGATCCGCGCGTCGAGCACGCTGTCGAAGCGCAGGTACTCGCCCACGCCGGCCATGCGCTCGAGCAGGACCGGGCTGCGGAGCAGCGCAACGAACGGGCCGTAGACGCCCTTGCGCGGCCCGTCGATCAGTGTCTGCGCGGCGGCTCGCTGCGCTTCGTCGAGCGAGCTGAGCGGCGGCATCGGCAGGCGCTCGGTCGCGCCGGCGGCATGGCCCTGGCGGAGCGAAACAGGATCAGCCATTCGAGAGTTCCTCCGAAAACGACGGCGACGAACCCGTGCGCCACAGCCACGGCACCGTCCCGAACAACGCAGCGGCCCCCGTCGCGAGGGCGAGCATGAGCCCGCTCGGGCCGAGCCGCAACAGGAGCGCGGAGACCACCGGCCCGGCGATCTGCCCGCACGCGAACGCGGCGGTGACGCTGCCGACGAGAGACGCCGCACGCGCCGGCGTCGTGGCGCGGGCGCGCATCTCCTGCACGCCGGCGAGGGTGATGACCATGAAGGTGCCGCCGACGAGGAGCGCCGACGCGGCGATCGTTCCCGCGTCCTGCCGCAACGCCGGCAGCAGGACGCCGAAGCCCATGAGCAGCTGGCAGGTGGCCCAGGTGCGCAGGCGCCCCGCGCCCTTCATCAGACGGGCGGTGAGGAGGGTCGAGAGCGCCGCGGTCGCGCCGAAGACAGGCCACGCGAGGCCGAACAGGCGCGGGTCGTCGACCACGCTGCGCGCCAGCACCGGAAGGAACGTGGCCGGAAGGATGTACCCGAAGCCCATGACGCCGTAGCACACGACGATGCCTCGCGTGCCGTGACTCGCGGCAGCGACGTCGCTGCGCGCCGCCGCCGGTGCGGCGGCACCGGCGGTCTGGCGACCGGCGATCACCCAGAGCACGGGAAGTGTCAGCACCAGGGCCAGCCCGCCGAGCTGCAGCCACAGTGGCTGCGAGCGAACGCCGGCCGCGGACGCGACGAGGCAGTGCGTGCCGGCGAGCGCGATGCCGACGCCGACGCCGGCGTAGACCCAGCCACTCGCCCACGCCGCGCCGCGTCCTGCGAGTGCGCCGAGACACCAGACGCTGGTGGCGACGAATACCCACGCCGAAGTCACGCCCGCCAGGAAGCGCAGCGGCAACCAAAGCAGCGGCAGCGGCAACGCCATGGCCGCCGTCAGCGCCGCCGTGGCGATCAGGGCAACGATCGCCAAGGCGCCAGGCTGCAGCGGCAGGCGCGACGCGGTCAGCGCACCGGCCAGGTAGCCGGCGTAGTTGGCGGCCGCGAGCCATCCGCCCTCGGCGACGTCGAGGAGGTCCTCGCGCAACATGAGCGGCAGCATCGGCGTGAAGGCGAAACGACCGATGCCCATCGCGGCCGCGAGCGACAGCAAGCCCGCAAGGACGAGGAGGAACGTGCCGGCGTGTCGCGGGTGCGTTGTCATGCGCAGCGATTGCACCCAGAATCGCGCTGCGAGACAAATGAATAAATCTGGAGCACTGTTCTCGTGACGAGAAGCATCGACCTCGACAGCCTGGAGATCTTTCGCGCCGTGGCCACCGAAGGCGGCGTGATCCGGGCTGCCCGGAAGCTAAACCGCGTGCAATCGAACGTCACCACGCGCATCAAGCGAATGGAGGAGCGCCTCGGCCGTCCGTTGTTTCGCAAGCAGGGCCGCGGCCTGGTGCTGTCGGCCGAGGGCGAGCTCCTGCTGTCGTATGCGCAAAGGCTGTTCAGGCTCGCCGAGGAAGCGGAGCACGAGCTGCGCTCCGGCCGGCCGATGGGGCTGCTCCGCATCGGCTCGCTGGAGAGCACGGCAGGCAGCCGGCTCGCGCCGATCCTCTCGCGCTATCACCGCGAGCATCCCGGCGTCGTGGTGGAGCTGCTGATGGGAACGACGGGAGCACTGCTGCAACGCGTCGCCCAGTTCGAGATCGAGGCGGCGTTCGTGTCCGAGCCGTTCACTGCCGACGGCCTCTCGACGATGAAGGTGTTCGAGGAGGAGCTGGTGCTGATCACCGCCCGCGGCCAGCCGCCGGTGCGCGCCGCGTCCGACCTGGCCGGAATGACGGTGGTGGCCTTTGCCGCCGGCTGCTCCTACCGCAAGCGCCTCGAGGACTGGCTGGGCGCATCTTCGCTGTTGCCGGCGCGCACCCTCGAGCTCGCGTCGTACCAGGCGATGATCGCGTGCGTCGCTGCGGGAACGGGGTTCGCGGTCGTGCCTCGTTCACTGCTGCTTGCCCTGAAGTCCGCCAGGGAAGTGCGGCAACACGAGCTGCCGGCACGCGTTCGGCACAGCCACACCCACCTCGTGTGGAAGGGCGAGCCTTCGGGGGCGCTGTCACGGCTCCAGGAGATGCTTTCCGAAACAGCAACATGACGTCGATGCTTCCATCTCTCTCCTTCTCGCGTCGATCAGCCCATCACTCGATCACGTGGTCTGCCCTCGCGAGCACCGAAGCCGGTATCCGTATCCCGAGCGCTCGTGCGGTCTTCAGATTGACGAAGAGCTCGAGCACGGTCGGCTGCTCCACGGGCAGGTCATTCGGGCTCACTCCTTTGAGGATTTTGTCGATGTAGACGCCGGCGTGTCGTTCCATCTCGACCAGGTTCGGACCGTAGCTGATCAGCCCGCCCGATTCGACGAAGTCGCCGACCTCGTACATCGCCGGCAGCCGCATGCGCGCAGCGAAGTCGACGATGCGCTGACGATTCGCTCTGGTGAACGGATCGGCCAGCGTCAGCAGCGCGGCGTCCGCGCCGGTGCCGATCGCGGTGAACGAGGGCTCGAAGTCGACGAGGTCATGGATGCCGTACGAATCCACCACGATGCCCAGGCTCTCGCCGGCATGCCGGGTGTAGCGCGCGCTTGTCTGCATGCTGGGATTGGTGTCGTTCCACAGCATCGCGAGGCGCGACGCACCCGGCGCGATCTCGTGCAGCAGTTCCAGCCGCTTGGCGCTCAGCTCGGGCGACAGCGTCGCCAAGCCGGTCGCGTTGCCGCCCGGGTGTGCCAAGCTCGCGACCAGGCCCGTGCCGACGGGATCGCCAACGCCGGTGAAGATGATCGGGATCGTCGTGGTGGCATGCAGCGCCGCGAGAGCGGCCGGCGTGCTGAACGTGGCAATGGCGTCGACTTCCGCGGCAACCAGCGTCTGCGCGAGAGGCGCGAGCCGCTCCGGTCGGCCCTCGGCCCACCGAAACTCGAGCATCAGGTTGAGGCCTTCGATCCATCCGGCTGCGCGCAACCCTTGGCGCAAAGCCTCGACGACGGGAGAGGGTGCCGTGTCGGGCTGCAGGACGCCGACGCGCTTGGGCCTTCGTGTCGTCGACTGCGCGAGCGCCGAGCGGCATGCGCTCCAGGCAACGGCGGCGACCAGCCAAGCCCGGCGACTGGCTTGACCATCGTTCAGACGCACCGCGGCCGACGAACCCGGGCCGGGCCTGTCGGTGTCGGACGCGTGGGTAAACATGCTCGTAGCCGCCGTGGGCGCTTGCCGCGCATCATGCCGCACTGCCGGACATGCCTCGTTTCCGAACGCCTGCGTCAGCCGCGTGGGCACCGACGTCGATTGGGGTAGTTTGCGATGACCGATTTCTTCTCACTGCTGACGGAGCTGTTCTCCTCCGAGCCGCCGCCGCCACCGGAGCTGCTCGGCCAGCGCATCCAGCAGCGCCTGCAGGTCATCCTCGCCGGCCTCGACGAGCGCGAAGCGCTGTCGGCGGGCGACGTCGAGACGCTGCGGCGCGAGCTGCGCATGCTGCTGAAGCTCGAGCGCATCCAGGTCGCCGCTGCGGAGATGGACAAGTCCGAGCAGGTGCTGCAGTACATGCTGCGGCCGAGCTTCGAGGACTGCCTCAACCTGTGGTTCGGCAAGTCGGAACAGACCGACCAGGAGATCGCGGCGCGCTTCGGCGCCGACGTCGCGCTGGCGTCGAACGGGCACTACGACCACTGGGCGCTCGACGTCGAGCATCCCCGCCTGCTGGTGGCGCTGGTGATCATGCTCGACCAGTTCCCGCGCAACATGTACCGCGACACGCCGCGCATGTACGCGACCGATGCGCGCTGCCGCGAGCTCGTCCGGCGCGGGCTGCGCGTCGGCGTCGGCGAGCGCCTGCGCCCGATCGAGCGGGTGTTCCTCTGCCTCGTGCTGACGCACTCCGAGCTGCTCGAGGACCAGCACCTGTGCATGGAGGAATGGGGCCGCGCGATGGCCGACCTGGCGGCCGACGACCCGCTGAACGCGTTCCACGAGATCTTCCACCGCCACGTCGCCGTGATCCAGCGCTTCGGGCGCTTTCCCCACCGCAACAAGATCCTGCAGCGCGCGAACACGGTCGCCGAGGACGACTTCCTCGATAACAGCACCTTCCGCTTCGACCTGCCGCTGGTCCGCCGCGCCGACGGCGGCTTCGTCTTCGCCGGCACGGTGAAGAAGCGCACCGTGAAGCTGCTCGACCACGAGTACGAGACGCTGTTGCCCGACGTCGACGAGACGCCCGAGGGCGCGTTCGAATTCAAGTACCTCGGGCCCGACAAGGTCTTCACCAAGAGCCACGAGCAGCTGCAGAAGCAGGGCTACATCCGGATCGGCGACAGCGTTCCGGACTTCGACGCCGAGACGAGCCTCGGCCCGATCAACTTCCACACCTTCATCGGCGACGGGTGGTGCGTGCTGTTCTCGCACCCGGCCGACTTCACGCCGGTCTGCACGACCGAGTTCGGCGCCACGGCCAAGCTCGAGCCGGAGTGGCGTTCGCGCGGCACCAAGGTCATCGGCCTGAGCGTCGACAGCGCCGAGGACCACGAGCGCTGGATCGCCGACATCAACGAGACGCAGTCGACGCGGGTGAACTTTCCGATCATCGCCGACAAGGACCGCAAGGTGGCGATGCTGTTCGGCATGCTCGACCCGACGACGTTTCGCCACGGCACCGGCATCGGCGAGACGATGACCGTGCGCAGCGTCTTCATCATCTCGCCGGCCAAGCGCGTCGAGCTGATCATCACCTACCCGGCGTACATTGGCCGCAGCTTCGACGAGATCCTGCGCGTGCTCGACGCGCTGCAGCTGTCGGCGAAGTACCGCGTCGCGACGCCGGTGAACTGGAAGCCAGGGGACGACACGGTCGTGCTGCCGTTCATCAGCGATGAGGAGGCCGAAGCGATGTTCGCGGACCGGGGTGGGCTGAGAAAGGTGCGCTCGTACCTGCGCTACGTGCGCGATCCGTCGCTGCGCTTGCTGTGAACGCCCCCGGTGGAGCAGCTTCGATGTCGACGACCGCGGAAGCGCTGCCCACCCGGCAGCAGACGATGGCCCAGCAGCTTCGCGAGCTGCCGCGCGCGTTCTGGATGCTCAACGTCATGGAGATGTTCGAGCGCCTCGCCTACTACGGAGTGCGCGTCGTCATCCCGATCTACATCGCGCAGGCCGACGAGATCCACGGCCTTCACTTCACGCAGACCCAGAAGGGCTTCATCTTCATGCTGTGGGCGCTGGTGCAGACCGGCGTGCCGGTCTTCTCGGGCGGCTTCGCCGACCGCTACGGCTACAAGCGGACGATCGCCGCCTCGATCGCCATCAAGGTGGCCGGCTACCTGCTGATGGCCACGCAGCGCGAGTTCTGGCCGTTCACGATCGGCTGCCTCGTCCTCGCCTTCGGCACCGCGATCTTCAAGCCCGGGCTTTGGGGTTCGCTGCTGCTGCAGCTCGACAAGCGCAACTCGTCGATCGGCTGGGGCGCGTTCTACATGCTGGTCAACGTCGGCGGATTTCTCGGCCCGCCGCTGGCGCACTTTCTCTACGGCGTGTCGTGGCCGGCGGTGTTCTACGGCTGCGCGGTGATCGTCTCGCTCAACTTCCTGATGCTGTTCACCTACCCGGAGGTCGCCGCCGGCGGCGTGCAGAGCGGCGGCGTGCTGCGGGTCGCCGCGACCACCTTCCGCAACCTCGCGCGACCGCGCCTGGCGATCTTCATCCTGATCATGTCGGGCTTCTGGCTGATGTTCATGCAGCTGTTCGACATGCTGCCCAACTTCATCGTCGACTGGGTCGACTCGTCGGCCATCGTGCGCGCCCTCCACCTGCCGGCGATGTTCACGACCGAGACGCCGCGCGGCACGATGATCGCGCAGGAGTGGATGATCAACGCCAACTCCTTCCTCATCGTCGTCTGCGTGGTCTGGATCTCGCACCTGGTCGCGCGCATGCGACGAGTGCACTCGATCATGATCGGCATCGTCGTGGCGTCGATCGGCCTCATGCTGGCCGGCTTCACGATGTCGGGCACGGCGTGCATCGTGGCGATCCTCCTGTTCTCGGTGGGCGAGATGCTCGCGAGCCCGAAGATGAACGACTACCTCGGCGTGATCGCACCCGAAGGGCAGAAGGCGCTCTACATGGGCTACGCCAACATGCCGCAGGCGATCGGCTGGGCGTACGGCTCCTTCCTCGGCGGCCAGATCTACGACTCGATGGGCGACAAGGCGAACCTGGCGCTGCGCTACCTGAAGGAGCACGGCGGCCTCGACGTCGGCGTCGACCGGACCGCCGCGATGGAGACGCTGCAGCGCGCCCTCCACCTCGATGCGGGCGCAGCCACCCGCCTGTTGTGGAGCACGTACGACCCGTGGCGGCTTTGGATCCCCTTCGCGGCGATCGGCATCGCGTCGGCGATCGGCATCGCGGTTTATGCGCGGTGGGTGCGTCGCTACGAGGCGCCCGACGTCTGAGCGCTGTTCCGGTCAGCCGACAGCACGCATCGGCGAAGTCCGACAGACCACCGCACCCGCCGATCGCACCCTTCGGTCATCGAAGCCGAAGGAGGACTGGCATGACGCAGCAGACCAGGGACTACCGGCGCGAGCAACTGGCCGACGTCGCTTCCGGCCGAGATGCGATCGAAACGGCGAACCTCCATGCAGGCTGGCGCAGGTTTCGCAACGAGCTCGATGCTCGGATCGTCGACCGGTTCGGAGTCGCCTTCCAGGACGCCGACGGCAGCGAGTTGGACCCTGCCGTCCTCGCCGACCTCGCCCTCCAGCGCGCCCTGATGCCTTGACCGGTGCGCCGCGTCGCTCCTGCCAGGCAGCGCGCAACCATCCATGACCACGTCCGAGATGAGCCTCAGCTGGCGGTGCTGCGACTGCGGCCGGCTGCGCCTCGCCAGCGAACCGATTCCGAGCCCATCGCCGTGCGCCGACTGCGGAGGAATCGCGTTCGATTCCGTCGGACCCTACGGCAGTGCGTCGGGCAGATCGCCGGACGAATCGACCGGCGTGACCTGGCCATTGGTCGATCGCCGGAAGTCTTCCCGTGGCTGATGTTGCAACGTGTCCGTCCGTCGGACGTTCTCACCGCACGAAGCGCAGTGGCGCAACTCCCTCGAGGCGACCTGATTCACAAGCAGTGTCGAGCCAAGTAGCACTGCAAACCCCGCCGGCATTCCACCGGACGCCGAGGCTGGCGAACAGTCTCTTGTTCAGGCAGCGACGAGCACTGGAGCGTCGGCAGCGGTTCGAGCCAGCACGCTGCGCAGTGCAGCACCGGTATGACTGTCGTCGAGCACGACCAGGCGCTCCGGGACTGCCTCTGCGACCACGCCTCCGCCGTTCACACCCCCCTCCGGCCCGAGGTCGATCACCCAGTCCGCCTCCGCAATCACATCCAGATCGTGCTCGATCACCACCACGCTGTGCCCGCCATCCACCAGCCGATGCAGCACCCGGATCAACCGCTCCACATCCGCCATGTGCAGCCCCACCGTCGGCTCGTCGAGCACGTACAGCGTGTGCGGCGCCTTGTTGCCGCGCCGCGTGACGTCGTCTCTCACCTTGGCGAGCTCGGTGACGAGCTTGATGCGCTGCGCCTCGCCGCCCGAGAGCGTCGGTGACGGCTGGCCGAGCGTGAGGTAGCCCAGGCCGACGTCCTTGAGCAGCTGCAGCGGGTGCGCGATGCTGGGCATCGACGCGAAGAAGTCGACCGCCTCGTCGACCTCCATCTTCAGCACGTCGCCGATGCTCTTGCCGCGCCAGCTCACGGCCAGCGTCTCGGCGTTGAAGCGCTCGCCGTGGCAGACGTCGCAGGGCAGCTTGACGTCGGGCAAAAAGCTCATCTCGATCGTCTTCACGCCCTGCCCTTCGCAGCCCGGGCAGCGGCCCTCGCCGGTGTTGAAGCTGAAGCGCGCCGGGCCGTAGCCGCGCGCCTTCGCTTCGAGCGTGTCGGCGAAGAGCCTGCGGATCGTGTCCCAGAAGCCGATGTAGGTCGCCGGGCACGAGCGCGGCGTCTTGCCGATCGGCGTCTGGTCGACCTCGAGCACGCGGTCGACCGCCTGCCAGCCTTCGATCCGCTCGCACCCTTGCCAGTTGGGCTTGGCGCCGCGCTTGCCGATGAACTGCAGGTTCGCGAGCAGCACGTCGCGCGCGAGCGTCGACTTGCCCGAGCCGCTGACGCCGGTCACGGCGACCAGGCGCTTGAGCGGAATGTCGACCGTGATCTCCTGCAGGTTGTGCAGCGACGCTTTGTGCACTGTGAGCATCGCCGGCGAGGACTTGGTCGGCGCGCCGGGCGCGCCGGCGATCGGGCGGCGCGGCTGCAGCGGATGGACGAGCGGCCGAGCGAGCAGCCTGCCGGTCACCGAATCGGGATGCGACGCAAGCTCGCTCGCGCTGCCGGTTGCGACGACGGTGCCGCCGCGCTTGCCCGCGCCCGGGCCGATGTCGATGATGTGGTCGGCGCGGCGGATCGTCTCCTCGTCGTGCTCGACGACGACGAGCGTGTTGCCCTTGTCGGCGAGCTTGCCGAGGGCGTTGAGCAGGATGGCGTTGTCGCGCGAGTGCAGCCCGATCGTCGGCTCGTCGAGGACGTAGCAGACGCCCTGCAGGTTCGAGCCGAGCTGCGCCGCGAGGCGGATGCGCTGCGCCTCGCCGCCCGAGAGTGTTGGCGCGGCGCGGTCGAGCGTGAGGTAGCCGAGGCCCACTTCTTCGAGGAACTCGAGGCGGCTCCTGATCTCGGAGACGACGTCGCGCGCGATCTCGGCGTCGCGGCCCGTCAACGACAGCGACTCGACCCACTTGCGCGCGTCGCTCACCGACCACTGAGCAATCCACGCGATCGACTTGTCGTCGAAGTTGATCTTGCGCGACGCCGGGTTGAGGCGCGTGCCGGCGCAGTCGGGGCACGCCTCGTCGCCGACGCCCTCGACCTCGCTTTCCTCGGCGGGGAACGATTGCTCGCGGCCGCGGTCGTCGTCGCTCAGGACCGAGTCGTCGTACGCCTTGCGCTGCTCGCGCGTCAGCCTGAGCCCGGTGCCGACGCACGTCGTGCACCAGCCGTGCTTGCTGTTGTAGCTGAACATGCGAGGGTCGAGCTCGGGGTAGCTCGTGCCGCACGTCGGGCACGCGCGCTTGGTCGAGAAGACCTTGACCGCGCCGACCTTGCGCGTCGGCGTGCCGGCGAGCATCGACGCGCGCAGCCCCGTGAGCGGCGCGAGCAGGTGCATCACGCCCTTGCCGGTGTCGAGCGCCTTCGTGAGCAGGTCGCGCAGCTCGCCTTCGTTCTCGGCGCTGACGACGAGGTCGCCGACCGGCAGCTCGAGCGTGTGCTCCTTGAATCGGTCGAGCCGCGGCCACGGATCGACCTTCATGAACTCGCCGTCGACGCGCAGGTGGGTGTGGCCGCGCGCCTTCGCCCACTTGGCGAGGTCGGTGTAGACGCCCTTGCGCGCGACCACGAGCGGCGCGAGCAGGCCGACGTGCTCGCCGGCGTGGTCGCGCAGGAGCTGGGCGGCGATGCTCTCGGCGCTCTGCGGCTCGACCGGGGTGTCGTCGTGGACGCAGTGCTGGATGCCGAGCTTGACCCAGAGCAGGCGCAGGAAGTGCCAGACCTCGGTCGTCGTCGCGACCGTGCTCTTGCGGCCGCCGCGCGAGAGGCGCTGCTCGATCGCGACCGTCGGCGGAATGCCGTAGACCGCGTCGACCTCGGGCCGTCCGGCCGGTTGCACGATCGAGCGCGCGTACGCGTTCAGCGATTCGAGATAGCGGCGCTGGCCTTCGTTGAACAGGATGTCGAACGCAAGCGTCGACTTGCCCGACCCCGAGACGCCGGTCACGACCGAGAACTTGCCGCGCGGGATCGCGACGTCCATCGACTTCAGGTTGTGCTCACGCGCGTTGACGATGCGGATCTGCTCGTCGACCGCGGCGCGGACGCGCGCCGGCTTGAGCAGGTATTGCAGCGGCGCGCCTTCCTCGACCGCGTGCCCATCGAAGCCGAGCGCGCGGTCGTAGTCGCGCAGCGCCTTCGCGGTGTGCGACGTCGCATGGCGTTTCACTTCCTCGGGCGGCCCGACCGCGACGACCGCGCCGCCGGCGTCGCCGCCTTCCGGGCCGAGGTCGATCAGCCAGTCGCTGGCGCGGATGACGTCGAGGTTGTGCTCGATGACGACGATCGAGTGGCCGGCTTCGAGGAGCTTGCGAAACGACCGCATCAGCTTGGCGATGTCGTCGAAGTGCAGCCCCGTCGTCGGCTCGTCGAAGAGAAAGAGCGTGCCCTTCTTCGCGACCGGCTGGCGCGAGGCGCTGCGCGACTGCGCGGCTTCGGCGAGAAAGCCCGCGAGCTTGAGGCGCTGCGCCTCGCCGCCCGAGAGCGTCGGCACCGGCTGGCCGAGCTTCACGTATTCGAGGCCGACGTCGATGATCGGCTGCAGCAGGCGGACGACGTCGCGGTCGTCGCGAAAGAGCGCGACCGCTTCGGCGACGGTGAGCTCGAGGACGTCGGCGACCGAGAGCTCGCGCACGACGTCGCCGGGCATGCGGCGGTCGATCTTGACGTCGAGAATCTCGGCGCGGAAGCGCTTGCCGTCGCAGTCGGGGCAGCGCAGATACACGTCGGAGAGGAACTGCATCTCGACGTGCTCGAAGCCCGAGCCGCCGCAC
>Ga0207675_100001047_pt1 | contig 27395 bp, 22 predicted proteins | sample KBSSwiS42_FD_184305 | JGI IMG/M metagenome (GOLD analysis project Ga0207675, IMG submission 184305) | Switchgrass rhizosphere microbial communities from Kellogg Biological Station, Michigan, USA - KBS Switchgrass S4-2 (SPAdes) (version 2) | ecosystem: Host-associated > Plants > Roots >...
GGCTACGACCGCCTCGGGCCCCCTTTTTTCCGAGGCGTTGGTGAAGCCGCGAATGTCGGAAAAGAGGACCGTCATCTCCCGGCGCCGGCCGCCGAGCTCGGCCAGCTCGGGGTTCTCGAGCAGCTGGTGATAGACGTCGGGCGAGACGTAGCGTCCAAACACCTTCTTGACGACGCGCTTCTCGCGCCCTTCGACGAAGTACTGGTAGGCGACGCCGCCAAACAGCGCGAAAGACGACGCCAGCACCGGCTGCGTGAGGTTGATCCAGTAGCCGCCGGCGAATGCGCGGCTGGCGCCCCAGGCGAAGATCGCGACCGCGATCGCCGCCGCCGCCGCCGCCCACCACGCCGGCAGCATCACGGCGGCGAAAGCTGTCAGCAACGCCATCGCCATCACCGTCGCCACCCGAACCGCTATTCGTGCCTGCTCGATGGAACGGTTCGACAGCACGTCGTCCGCCACCGCGGCGTGGATGTTGATGCCGGGCATGCGGCCGTTGGCGAACGGCGTCTCGAAGACATCGAAGAGACCCGACGCGGTCGTGCCGACGAACACGATCCGATCGCGGAAGAGCGCGGGATCGATCGCCGGCTTCCGGTGGTTGAGGATTTCCTGCTCCGCGGCCACGAGATCGAAGAAGGAATGGGTCTGGTAGGTCCGGCGCTGCAGATCGTCGGAGAGCGCCGGGCCACGGAAGTGGATCAACGCCCACTGGTAGCGCTCGGCGCCGCCGGCGGTGCGGACGCGGCGCCACTCGAGCGGCATCCGCCGATCGCCGACGATGAGACGATCGCCCTCGATGCGGACATCGCGCGGCGCGACGCCGGCCGCGCGCACCGCCGCGGCCAGGCCGAGCGAGGGGATGAGGTGCGACTGCGAGCGCGCGAAGGGCACGGTGTGGCGCAGCGGGCCGTCGGGATCGAGGACGAAGAAGTTGTGGCCAAGGGCCGCGCCGGCTGGCGCCAGCGCAGGAAACGGCGGATAGATGATGCGGCGCTCGACAGCGCCTGCGGCGTCGAAGGTGAACCCGGTCGGCGGCAGCCCCGAGCTTTCACCCGCCTGAGCGTTGTAGGTCGCGTCGGCGAGCAGGATGACGTTGCCGGCGGCCTTGACCGAGTCGACCAGCGCCTGGTCCGACTCGGCGCCCGACATCGTGCCGCCGCCGAAATCGAAGCCGCGGCGGCTGTCGGGCTCGGCGAAATCGACGTCGTAGGCCACCAGCTTCGCCGGCGCCCGCGCCAGGTAATCGACGAGCATCGAGTGGACGACGCGCGGCCAGGGCCAGCGGCCGGCGTAGGGCTGCAGGTTGCGGAGCGAGTACTCGTCGATCTCGACGAGCGCGATGTCTGTCCGCGCCTCCGCCGGGCGCGCGGTTTGCGTCAGCCGCCAGTCGTAGGTTTTGAGCTCGATTGTCTGCAGCGGGTGGCGGCCGCTGCCCTGGGCGAGGGCGTTGGAGGCGAGATCGGCGCCGAGGACGGCCGCACCCGACGCCAACCCGACGAGGAGACCCGCCACGCCTTTCACGCGCCGAGTATAATCGCTGCCTCGAAAGGGATTGCCTTGAAGCACTTGCAGAGGATGGCCGCACTCGCAGCCGGGCTCGTTGCCGCCGGCGCGATCGTGGCGGCGGCCGATCGTATCTACACGCTGCCCGACCCGTCGGCCGAGCTCAAGCGGCTCTTCCCGCAGGCGGCCGCCTTCTCGCCGCTCGGCGGGCAGCCGCTGCACTTCAAGGCGTTTGCCGCCGACCCGAAGGCCAATCCCTCAGCGGCGCCGGTGGGCATCGCGTTCTGGACGACGGACCTCGTGCCGAACGAGCACGGCTACCACGGCCCGATCCACATCCTGGTCGGGATGGACATGACCGGCGTCCTCACCGGCGTGATCGTGACCTACGACTCGGAGCCCTACGGCTACTTCTCGGTGCAGCCGCCGAAGTTCGCGGCGCAGTTCAAGGGAAAGACCATCCGCGATCCCTTCCGCGTCGGCGGCGACGTCGACGCCGTCTCGCGCGCCTCGATCACGATCAACAGCGCGGCGCGGGCCATCCGCGACAGCTCGCGCATGGTCGCGAAGCAGCTGCTGCCCCCCGAGGTCACGAAGTAAGTGGACCCCTTCGCCGAGACCTGGGGCGAGATCCTTCGCCCGCAAGCAGTCGATCTGACCCTCTTCGCGGCGTTCCTGGCGCTGGCGCTGGTCAGCTTCTTCCGCAAGAGCGTGCGGCTCAAGTACGTCACCTTCATCGCCGCCGTCGGCTATCTCGGCTTCTGGAAGAGCACGCTGCTCTCGGTGACGGACATCTTCCGCGTCGCCGATCTGAGCCTGCCGATCTTCAAGTACAACCTCGCCTGGTATCTGTTCGCCGGGTTCGCGATGGTGTCAACGGTGCTGTGGGGGCGGTTGTACTGCGGCCGCATCTGCGCCTATGGCGCGCTGACGCAGCTGCTCGATCCGATCGTGCCGCGGAAGATGCGGGTCGAGATCCCGGTGCGGATCGAGAAGCACGCCAACCTGATCAAGTACGGCGTCCTGGCGATCGTCCTCGCCTACTTCTTCGCCACGCGCGACGTCGGCGTCTAGCGCTTCGTCGAGCCGTTCTGGATGTTCGGGTTGTTCGGCACGACGGGCATGTGGGTCGGCTTGGCGGTGCTGCTTCTGGCCACGGTCTTCGTTCGCAATCTCTATTGCCGTTTCCTCTGCCCGGTCGGCGCGATGCTCGGGATCCTGTCGAACCTGACGGTGTTCAGGATCAAGCGGTGGGCGGAGTGCAACAGCTGCAAGATTTGTGAGAAGACCTGCGAGTGGGGCGCGATTCGAGGGCCGCGGATCGTGAAGAGCGAGTGCGTGCGGTGCGACGACTGCGAGCGGCTCTACATGGACCAGCAGAAGTGCCCGCACTGGATCATCCTGCGCCGCAAGGGCAACACCTTCATCTCGTCCGCCGCGCGGTAGCCACGAAAGACACGAAACAAGAACCCACGAAAAACACGAAAAAGACGTCGAACGCAGAGCCCGCTGAGGCCGCAGAGCTCGCAGCGCGACGGGCGGCCGGCGGAGCCGGCCGGTGTGCGACACGAAAAGCCGCACGCAAACGCAAACCACTGGAGTCTTCGGTTTGTGTTTGCGCGCGGCTTTTCGTGTCGCGGCCCGCCACGCGGGCCCCGTCGCGCTCATGTCTTTGTCTTTTTCTTTTTCTTTTTCGTGTCTTTCGTGAGCTTTTCTTTTCGTGTCTTTCGTGGTCTACGGCGCGTCGGTGGGCTGGGCGATCTGCACGAATTTGTCCCGCAGCCCGGACGAGACCAGCACTTCGTTCTTCGCCGTCACGATCACACCCTCGACCTCCGGCAGCCTCTCGATGAGCGCCATGCCTTGCTCGGGGCCGAGGAGGAACACACCCGTCGACAATCCGTCGGCCACGAGCGGGCTGTCCGCGACTATCGTCACGCTGCGGCACAGGCGCGCGGGCTGGCCGGTGGCCGGGTCGATGATGTGGTGATACCGCACGCCATCCTTCACGAACGACCGCGCGTAATCGCCTGACGTGCTGAACGTACCGTCACTCAAGTCGAGCGTCGCAAAGCTGCGCCCCGCCGGCCCGCGCGGATCGTTGATGCCGAGGCGCCAGGGGCGGCCCTCTTTCAGGCCGGCCGCATAGAGATCGCCTCCCGCCTGAATCAGGAAGTCGCGCAGGCCGGCACCGCGCATCGTCTTCACCGCGCGCTCGACCGCGTATCCCTTGCCGATGCCGCCCAGGTGCATGCGCATCCCCGTGCGGCGCAGGAACACGGTCCCGGCAGCGTCGTCGATCTCGATCTGCCGGTAATCGATCAGCGGCAGCCGCGCGCGGACCGCGGTCGGGTCGGGAATCGAGTTGTCCTGGTCGTGATCGAACTTCCAGAGATCGGAGAGCGCACCGAAGGTGACGTCGAACTTGCCGCCGGTCCACTCGCTGATCTGCCGCGCGGTGCGTAACGCGTCGCGCACCTCCACGCTCGCCGGCACCGCGCGCACGCCGGCAGCCTCGTTGATCCGCACGACGTCGCTGCCGGGCCGCCACACGCTCATCAGCCGGTCGAGCCGCTCGAATTCCCGGAAGACCTCGTCGAATGCCCGCTGCGCCGACGGCTCGTCGGCGGTGAACGCCGTCAGCCGCAGCTCGGAGCCCATCGCGGCGCCGGCGCGCTCGACCAGGTGCGCGCTCGCCGCCGGCGCCGGGCCGGCGCGGCACGCGGCGATGGCGACGAGCGCCACGATCGACGCGAGCGCGCGCGTCAACGCGGCGCCTCCACCTGCACTCGCGCCAGCACCGCCTGCCGATTCGCGCCGGCGCCGGCGTGGTGCGGGTCGATCCGCAGCGCCTCGTCGAACTCGCGCAGCGCCTCGCGGTACGCACCCTGCTGCGCCAGCGCCGATCCGAGATTGGCGTGCGCGTCGGCGTAGTCCGGGTTGAGATCGAGCGCGAGCCGGAACTCGCGCGCCGCGCGCTCGACCTGCCGCTGCTGCAGGAACACCGCCCCGAGATTGTTGCGCGCGGCCGCGCTGCCCGGCGCGAGCCGCGCCGCCTCGGCGAGATGGGCAGCGCCTTCGTCGACGCGCCCCCGCCCCGCCAGCGCGGTGCCGAGATTGGTATGCGCCGAGGCAAGCCCCGGGTTGAGCGCGATCGCCCGGCGATAACGCGTTTCGGCCTCGCTGCTCCGCCCCGTTTGTTCGAGCACGTACCCAAGGTTGTATTCACCGACCGCATCGTCGGCCAGCGCGAGCGCTCGTTGGAGCACGGCCTCGGCCTCGGCGAGGCGTCCGAGATCGATGTAGCACTTGCCGATCTGCACCAGCGTCTGCTGATCGTCGTCCACCATGCCGAGATGGCGCTCGAAGTACGGAAGCGCGGCGGCGGGCTGTTTCAGCTGCTGCAGCAGCGCGCCCATCTCGTAGACCACGTCGGGGTTCGCCGCATCGAACTCGAGCGCGCGGCGGACGAGGAACTCGCGCCACTCGCGGTCGCGCGTCAGGTCGGCGGCGCTCGCCTGTTTGAGCAGCAGCACGCTGCGGCGCGACTCGCGCGCGAGCGCGTCCTGCATCGGATCGGGCGCGCCGTTGTAGGCTGGCAGCGCAGCGGCACGCGCGAGATGGCGCGCCGCCTTGTCCGCATCGCCAAGCCGCTCGTCGACGTCGGCGAGCAGCCGGTGCGCGACGCCCAATCGCGGCACGCGGGCGACGAGCGCCTCGAGTGTCTGCCTCGCGCGCTCCAGCTGGCCCTGCTGCAGCGCCACGCGCGCGCGTCCCAGCGTGGCATACGCCGCAACCGGCATCGTGTCGCGCCGCGCCGCGCCGGCGGCCGCGCTGCTGCCGGCGGCGCCCGGCGAGGCCTGCACCGCCTCGGCTTTCGCGTAGGCCTCGTCCGCTTCCGCGTCGCGCGCCTGCTTGAACTCGGCGTCGCCGAGCCGCAGCCACGCGAGCGTCATCCCAGGGTTCGCCGCGACAATCGCGCGCAGCCGCGTGGCCGCCGCCGCCGACTCGCCTCGCTCGAGGCTGACCAGCGCCGAGAGATAGCTCCACCGCCAGTCGTCGGGCGCGAGCGTCGCCGCCGCGCGATAGGCTGCGGCCGCCGCATCGTAAAAAAGATCGGCGTGGTACGCCTTGCCGAGCGCGCCCACAGCGTCGGCCGATCCCGGATCGCGCCGCGCCGCGGCGTCGGCGCTCTTCACGTGATCGACGACCGCCGCCGGCTGACCGGCCAGATCCGGCAGCGGCGGCAGCAGCGCCGCCGCGGCGGCGCGCGATCGCATACGCAGGCCGATGCCGGCCGCGGCGACGACCGCGAGGGTGACAGCGACAATCGTGAGCCGGGTCCGGCTGAAGCCGGACACTACGGATGATTGACCCACATCGTCAGGCGCGACATGCGATCGTACGGCCGGCTGATGTGCATGCCGCCGGTGACCAGATCCGGCCGCCCATCGCCGTCGATGTCCCCGGCAGCCACCGTCACGAGGTGCGTCGGTGACGAGGCAGCGTCGTGCATCGCGAAGCGCATCCGCCCATCGTTTTCGAGCCACACCAGGCTCTGCGCCGCCGGATCATCCCACGCGTTGTAGGCGCTGACCACGACGACGTCGAGATCGCCGTCGAGGTCGAGATCGGCAGCCTGCGGGCTCGAGGCGCCTGAAAAATCGGCGATGCGGTGGTAGGCGAAGGAAAGCGCGCCGGTGTTCTCGAGCCACTGCACGCCGTGCCACGGCCGGCCGCTCGGCGGCGCGTAGTCGAACGCGTCGCCATTGCTGTAGAGGAAGTCGACGTCGCCGTCCTTGTCGAGATCGACCGCGGTCAGCCAGCTCGAGCCGAAATCGTCGTTGGTCGATCCCCAGATCAATTTCGGCTGGAACCGGCCGCGCCCGTCGTTGACGAACGCATACACCTCTTCCCACTCCTGGCTGACGAGCGACGTGATGTCGAGATCGCCATCGCCGTCGAGATCGGCAACCTCCACGTTGATCGCGCCGGAGAGGTTCAACAGCCGCGTGCTCTTGAACCGCCAGCTCCCCAGGTTCTCCATCCAGTGCACCTCGCCATCGTCGTACCCGAAGCCGGCGACCGCCAGGTCGAGATCCCCATCGCCGTCGAGATCGCCGGCGCGAACGTCGGCGACGCGCGCGATGTCAGACGCCAGCACACGGTTGGTGAACCGGTTGTGCCCGTCGTTCTCGAGCACGACCACGGAGCCGATTCGTGCGTTGCTGGGAAACATCACCCCGAGGCTGGCAACCAGGACATCCAGGTCGCCGTCGCGATCGATATCAACCGCTTGAGCGTGCGCCGGCGCGCGCACCTCGCCGCCGATTGCCGATTCGGTGAACGTGCCGCGCGGCGACTGGCGCAGCCAGACGACGCGGTTCGCGAGCACGTCGCAGGCGACGATGTCGGCGAGACCGTCGCGGTCGAGATCGACGATCGAGACGTGCGCGACGAGCGGCCGGGCTTTTTCCGCGATCGGCAGGCCGACGGGACGAGGCTGAAGGAATGTCGACCGGGCGCCCTTCGGCAGGATCGACGCGCGCTCCTCGGCCGGCGCGGCCCTGCCAGCTCCGGCCTGCGGCGGCGGCGAAGAGCAGGCGAGACTGCCGGGAACGATCGCGATGAGGGCGATGGAGACGGCGAAGGCCCTCATCTGAGGGCGACTACCGCCGCGTGACGGTGACGATCGTGATCGGCGGCGTCAGGCGCTGCGCGTCGGTGTTCGGCGCGCGCTGGATGCGTCGCACGACGTCCATGCCGCGGACGACCCGGCCGAACGCCGCGAAGCCCTGGCCGTCGGGATTGCGCATGCCGCCGAAGTCGAGCGACGGCTGATCGTTGATGCAGATGAAGAAGCCCGAGGTGGCCGAGTCGGGCGCGCCCCGGGCCATCGACACCGCGCCGTCCTTGTGCAGGAGGCCGGTCTTGTTCGTGCGCTCGAGCGGGATCGGCGGGAAGCCTTCCTTCGCCCGATCCGGGTTGACGCCCGCCTGGATCACTTCGATCTTGATCTGGTTGTCGGGCTGATTGTCCATCTTGACCGTGCGATGGAACGTCCCGCCGTCGTAGTGCTTCGCGTCGACGTATTTCAGGAAGTTGGCGGCAGTGCCCGGCGCGCGCGCCGTGTCGACCTCGATCTCGATCTCGCCGAGCTCGGTCTGGACGACCACGTGCGGCGAGGCGGAACCGGACTGCGCCAAGCCAATGCCGGTCATCAGCGGCGCGATCAGGAGTAGTGCAGCAACGACCGCGACAGCGCGAGTTCCCACAGTTTTCACCATTCGGGCAGCCTCTTATAACCGCAGAGACCGCAGAGACCGCAGAGATTCTTCTTAAAAAGAAAAACCTCGGCGTGCTCTGCGTGCTCCGCGGTTAAACAAGCGTTAGAAGCGATAAGTAGCCGCGAACTGGAACTGCCGGCCGGGGAAGACGTTGGCCCCGCCGGTGTGCTCGCCGAACCTGGGATTGCCGACCAGCCCGATGTAGCCGGCGGCGAGCAGGTTCTGGTTGTTGAAGACGTTGAACGCGTCGGCACGAATCTCGATCCTGTCCGTTCCCACCGAAAAGGTTCGAGACAAGGTCACATCCGCGTAGCTGATGAAGTCGCCGCGTGCCGTGTTCCGCCCTCCGGGCTGGCTCGACTGGCATCCGCGCGAGCTGCAGCCGCCGGTCAATCCACCGCCGGTCGGGTCGCCGGCATACCGGATCGTGTACGGGCTGCCGCTTTGATTGTGCGAGACCCCGCTCAGCCGCCATCCGCTCATGACCGGGCCGCTGCCGGGGATGTTCCATGTCGCGCTGGCGACGAAGTTATTGGGCGTGTCGGCCCCGGTCGGTCCCCGATCGAGCTCTGGGTCTGCACTGTTCTCCGGCGAGAACCAGTGGTTCAGTCGATCCTCGGACTTCGAGCGCGTGTAGGACGCCATGAGCACCAGCGGCGCGGTCCGGTGCTGCGCCGCGATGCGGATACCCTCATACCAGGAGCGTCCTTCGTTGGTGAGCAGGTCCATCCTCCGGAAACCGTTCGGCACCGGCCTGATCGCACGTGTCGCATCAGCCTGCGCCTGCGTGCGGATGCTGGCGTTCGGATTCGACGCGAGCGCCGCGTTCAGGACGTCCTTCGGAATGGGCTGCGCCTGGTTCATATCCAGGAACCCATGCTTGACGCCGCGATTGAGGTTGGCATCGACCTGAATGGCCGTGCGCGGCCCGAGCTGGTGCTGGAACCCGAGGCTGCCGGTCCAGGCATGCTCGTTCTCGAGGTCGGGTGAGATCTCCTGGATGTCGCGCGGCGGCAGCACCGCACCCGGCGGGAATGCCGGCAGCGCGTTCGGGAATGTCGGGAACAACGGGTCGGTCGGTGCGAGCGAAACGGTGACCTCTCCGTTGCGGCCGCCGACGCCGCCCTTGACGATCGTGAAGATCGCATACTGCTGGGTGAAGCGGCCGAACCCACCGCGGATCGACCACTTCTGATCGCCCTTCGGATCCCACGCGAACCCGACGCGCGGATCGACGTTGTTCTTGTCGGTCGGCGCCGGCCAGTCGGGAATGTCCTTGATGATCTCGACGTCGTAGCGCAGCCCGAGGTTGAGCGTCAGGTTGTTTCGGACGCGCCAGTCGTCCTGGACGAAGCCGGCAAGCACGTACGCCTTCGGGAACATCAACGACGCTTCCGGCACGAGCGCGAACGACTGCTGGAACTGGAACGGATTCGGCGCCGCGGTCGGTGAGCCCGTGAAACGGTAGACGCCGTTCTGCAGCGGCTGATACAGCTGCTTGGTGACGTCGTAGGTAAACGACGCGCCGGTTTTCATCGAGTGGTTGCCCTTCCAGAGCGACACCGTATCGGCGATGTCGTAGGTGGTCTCGGGCAGCACACCCCAGGTGCCGAAGTCGTATCCCCCGCTGATGCCGTAGCCGGCGCGCTGAATCGACACGCAGTCGCACTTCGCGGCGCGCCGGTCGGTGTAGCGGGAGTACTGGCCGCGCACTTCGTTCAGGAACCGCTGCGAGCCGACGGTCAGGAACGTGCCGTGGACGGTGTCGACGTTGTTGTCCCAGTTGAAGCCGCTGCCCGGCAGGTTCAAGCCGCCGCTCTCGTTGTCTTTCTTCCAGCGCACCATGTTGTAGCGCACGCCGAGCGAGTTCTTCTCCGAGAAGCGGAGATCGCCCTTGAAATGCCCTTGATGCTCGTCGGCCGGCGTCGGCACGACCAGGCCAAACGCTTCCGGCGAGGTCACCACCACCTGGCTTCGCTCCCTGCGCCGCTCATAGCTGCCGAAATAGAACGCGCGGTCCTTGACGAACGGTCCGCCGACGGTGCCGCCGAACTGCTGCTGGTTGTACGGCGCCTTCACCGGCGTCAGCGGCGGCCTGGCGTCCCAGTCGCCGGGCCGGACCATCACGAAGGCCGAGCCGTTCACCTCGTTGGTGCCGCTCTTGGTGATCATGCTGGCCACGCCCGCCGAGTGCCCGCCGAACTCGGCGGAGAACAGGTTCGTGATCAGCTGCACTTCCTTGACCGTCTCGAGCGCGAAGCCGCTGGAGCCGAGCTGCGGCGCGCGCTGCAGCGTCAGCCACTTCGAGTGGTTGTTCGTGCCGTCGACGTAGGTGCCGAAGTTCCAGACCTCGCCGCCGCCGACGTTGACCGCGTTCGAACCGGTTCCTGCCGCGACGACGTTGGAGTCGAGCGTGAGGAGACGGAAGTAGTTGCGCTCCTTGACCGGCAGGTTCTCGAACGACGTGTGATCGATGGTCGACGTCACCTCCGCCGAGGTGGTCTGCACCATCGGCGACTCGCCGGCCACGGTGACCGTTTCCTGCACGTTCGACAGCTTCAGCGTGAAGTTGAAGACGGCGCGCTGGCCGGCGTTGAACTCGAGGTTCGAGCGGATCTCGCTGGCGAACCCGGCAATCTCGACTTTGAGCGTGTACTTGCCCTCGGGCGGCAGCGCCGAAACGACGTAGCGGCCGTTCTGATCGGTCGCGGTCACGCGCGACAACCCGGTCGAGACGTTCTGGACGGTGACGGTCGCGCCAGGCAGGACGGCCTGCTGCGCGTCGACCACCACGCCTTCGATGTCGAACGTCGGCTTCTGCGCCAGCGCCGCCTGCGGAACGAGCAGCGCGGCCAGGAACAGAACGAGCAACCGGCCGACGACCGCCCTGTGGGTTCGGGTCACCAGGCACCTCCTTGTGCGTAGGCGAACTGTTGGGTAATCCGGCGGATGCTAGCAGAAGTCGCGGCCGGCGCCCGGTTTGGGGCGCCAGCCGCTGCACGAATCGTGGCGGGGATCCAGAAAGGCGAAGGAAGGGGCGGTCGTTTTAGCCGACAGTGAACGGGACCGAGGCCTTGGTCTCGCCCCACTGGATGTTGAGCGTGCCGCCCGCCGACGTGTCGTCCACCCCAATCGTCAACTTCTCGACCGGCGCGGCGTTCCTGCCCATCGTCATCGGCACGCGGCCGAGATCGTCTCCCTTCGGATAGGGGATGCCCCAGCCCTTGGCGCGCTTGCTGACAATCAGCTGCCAGGTGCCGTTGACCGGGATGGTGTGCAGGCCGTACGTGCCGGCGGGAACCGTGAGCGTGCCGATCTTCAACGCCTTGTTCGTCACGAGCGTCGTCTGCTCGTCGGCGCCCGTGCGCCACTCCTTGCCCTCGAACGGATCGATGTCCTTGCCCGGCACGCGACCCTTGAGCGCAGGGCGGCCGTACTCGATGGCGATGGTGGCGCCGTCGACGGTCCACTCGCTGCGCAGGTGCTCGCTGCCGCCGCTGCCGGCCTTCATCGGGGTGTTCTTCTGCGCGCCGAGCGAGACGCCGAGCGCGGCCACGAGCGTGGCTGCTACGGTGAGCGATTTCATCAGACCTCCTGTGCGAATAAGAAAGTAATAAATCTTACCGCGAAGCTTGTCTGACGAACTTCTGGACGCGGCGGCCGCCGCCAACCTCAGCCGTGTAGACGTCGCCCTTCGAGTCCGTCGCGACAACATGAAGAAAGACGAACTCGCCGGCGTAATGGCCGACGCGGCCGAAGCCGCCGACCTCGTTCAACGTCTTGCGGTCGTAGATGTGGACGCGTCCGTTGCCGGCGTCGGCGAGGAACAGGTGCTGCTGCTGCGGATCGGGCGAGAACGCGATCGAGAACGAGGTGCCGAGGAGTTTGGTCCGGCGCTCGACGAAGATCTCGCGCTGGAACTTGCCGTCGAGCGAAAACACCTGCATCCGGTTGTTGCGGCGATCGGCGACGTAGACCAGGCCATCCTCCGACACGCGGACGCCGTGCACCAGGTTGAACTGCTGCGCGCCGGGGCCCTCGTCGCTCGGCTGGTTCGGCGCGGCGTCGTCCGGCGCGTTGCCGTACGCGCCCCACATGCGCTTGAACTTCCCGGTGTCGGCGTCGACGACGATGACGCGGCGGTTGACGTAGCCGTCGGCGATGAACGCTTCGTTGGTCTTCGCGTAGACGTGGATATCGGCGGCGTTGTTGAAGTTGTCGGTGTCGAGGCTGCCCTTGCTCATGCCGCGGCGGCCGATCTGCAGCAGGAACTTCCCGCTCTGCGTGAACTTCAGGATCTGGTTTTCCTTGCGCGTCGGCAGGCGCGGGCCGCCGGCGGAGGAGATCCAGACGTTGCCCTTGTAGTCGACGTGAATCGCGTGCTCGTCGGCCGGCCACTCGTAGCCCTCGCCCTCGCCGCCCCATCCCTGGATGTAGTTGCCGGCGGCATCGAACTCCATCACCGGCGGCGCCGGGTGGCAGCACGGCGCGTCGGCGTTGAGCGCCTTCTCGTCGTTGGCCAGCGACCACGGGCGCTGCAGGATCCACACGTGATCGCGCGCGTCGACGCTCAGCCCGGCCACCTGGCCGAGAATCCATTTCGACGGCATCTTCGGCCACATCGGATCGACGCGGTACGCCGGCGCCGCCGCCGCCCGCTGCGCGAGCGCCGCGCGGTCGAGCATGCGCGCCGACAGCGACAGTCCGATCAACACCGCCACGACGCCGGCCACCGTCGACGCTCGTCTCATGCCACGCCTCCGCGCGATTACTCTAGTTCTTCCGTAGTCTCCGCGCAGGCGAACCGCACGCGGTCCGCCTGCGCGGACACTAATGTTTGCATTAGACTCTCGGGCATGAAGACGCGCCTTCAAACCTTGATTCCTTTCTGCCTTGCCTTCTTGCCTTTGACCCTTGTCGCCTTGCCTATCCGCCTTCCCGCCTTCCCGCCTTCCAGCCTTGCAGCGCAAGCGCCGGCGCCCGCGGACGGCGATCCGATTAAGGTTTTGATCTCCCGTCTCGAGCTCGAAAAGTACAAAGCAACCATCAAGGGGCTGACCCAATTCGGCGATCGACGCCAGGGCACCGATCGGAACCGCGCCGCGGTGGATTGGATCGAAGCGCAGCTCAAGAGCTATGGATGCCCGACCGAGCGGATCAAGTACGTCTACGATCCGCCGCCGCCGACTCCGGCCGGTGGACGCGGACGGGGCAACCCGGACGTCGCCGCCGGCGGCGGCCGCCCGCGCGGCATCCGCACGCCAACCGGCGTCAACACCGATGCGATGAAGCAGCCGAACGAGAAGCTGCGCCAGCTGAACATGCAGCCGACGACGCCGGGACCGCGCGAAGAGGTGTACTGCACCAAGGTCGGCACCACGCGCCCCGACGAGATGTACATCATCGGCGGGCACATGGACGGGCACGGCTGGGGCGAGGCGGCGAACGACGACGGCTCCGGGACCGCGCTGGTGATGGAGCTGGCGCGGGTGTTCAGCTCGCCCGACGTCCAGACCGAGCGGTCGATCCGGTTCGCGCTGTGGAACAACGAGGAGACCGGCCTCAACGGCGCGCGCGCCTACGTCGAGCAGCGGCAGGCGCTGCAGGGCAAGGAGGATCCGCCGGGATCGCGCCGCTACCCGGAGCCGAAGTGGCTCGGCATGATCCAGCACGACATGATGCTGTTCGACCACGGCATGCCGCGCGCCGACGGCACGATCAGCCCCGAGCAGCGGCCGGAGGCGGACGTCAACGTCGAGTTCCAGTCGAACTCGAAGATGGTGGCGGGCAGCCAGGCGCTCGCGTGGGCGCTGCACGCGGCCAACGAAAAGTACGCGACCGACTATCCCGCGACCGTCGGCCCGCACATGACCAACACCGACTCGACGCCGTTCATGGACGTCGTCCCCTCGATCAGCGTGCGCGAGAACGAGCGCGGCGTGCACATCGGCAGCGGCTGGGATCCACAGTGGCACCAGCCAACCGACGTCTACACGACCTACAACGACAAAGACTTCCGCCTCGGCCTCAACGCCGCGCAAACGACGCTCGGCGCGGTCGCCCAGCTGACCGGCGCGACGCTGAAGAAATAGCGGCATCGTACGTGGGGCGCCGCGTCAGCGGCGCCGCATGAAATCGCACCGCGCGGCTGCGTCCGGCGCAATCTTCGGCAGCGTGAGATCGCACCGGGCAGGTCGCGTGCGCGATCCGGGTGACGGCAGGCATGGCAACCGCGTCCTCCAGCGCCTGTGCTCACGATGCGCACGCCGCCCGGGGTGATCCCGGCGACAACTAGCAATCATCCCGGCTCACAGCTGATCACCGCGCCATTGTCGAATCAGCGGCGGCGTGCCCGGACCGCTTGCGGACACGGTTGCCGTCTGACGCGTGAGCATGCCTGGTCACACGGATCGCGCCCGCGACCTGCCCGGTGACTCTCACGTCTGCCGTGATCGATCACACACCGCCAGCGCCCGACAGGTCGTCGCCGCCCGCATCTCGCCGCGTAAGATCGCATCGCGTGTCAGCGAGCAGCTCATCGCGCAGCCGCATCATGTCGTGGTCACGAAAGGCGGGAAGACGTCTTGCGCAGCGACCCGTAAAGGCAGGGCCGCAGGTTCGCACTAAAACGTCGCGTAGCGAGGTTCGCGGCGGTCTGGTGGGTCTGGCTTGTTGGCGGCGTTGCCAAGAGCACCGCTTCTCCTGTGCGCGGATGCCACGGTTACGCTGACCGCCGCGGCAGCGTCAGCTTCAGCGAGTCGAAGCGACGTTTTACCGGCCCTGCCGACCACGGGGCGCGAAGCGAGATGGCTTCCCGCCGTCTCTAACGCCACGACCCTGCCGGCACTGGCGGCGCTGCGATCTCAGGCGAGTCGCACGCGGGCGGTGAAGTGGAACGTCGTGCCGCGGCCGGGCGCGCTCTCGAGCCAGATGCGGCCGCCCATCAGCTCCACGAGCGTGCGCGAGATGGTCAGGCCGAGGCCGGTGCCGCCGTAGCGCCGCGTCGTCGATCCGTCGGCCTGGGTGAACGCCTCGAAGATCTCCGCCTGGCGATTGGGGGCGATGCCGATGCCGGTGTCGATCACGGCGAAGTGCAGCAGCATCGATGTCTCCGCGCGATCGTCGACCGACAAGTTCACCGACACGCTGCCGCGGTCGGTGAACTTGAGCGCGTTGCCGACCAGGTTGATCAGCACCTGCTCCAGCCGCGACCAGTCGCCGACCAGGTCGTCGGGCACGTCGGGCGCCACCGTGGTGGTGAAGACCAGGCGCTTCTCCTGCATCTTCACCGCCAGCGGCTTCAGCGTCTGCTCGAGCCGATCGCGCAGGTGGAAGGCGGTCTCGTCGACCGACAGCCGTCCGGCCTCGATCTTCGACAGGTCGAGGATGTCGTTGATGATGTGCAGCAGCGAGGTGGCCGACCCGTGCGCCATCGTCAACAGCTCGCGCTGCTCGGTGGAGAGGTCGGAGTCGAGCACCAGCGCGGTGAGGCCGATGATGCCGTTCATCGGCGTGCGGATCTCGTGGCTCATGTTGGCGAGGAACTGGCTCTTGATCGCGCTCGCCTGCTCCGCCTGCCGCCGCGCCTCCTCCAGCTCGCGCGACTGCGCCTGCAGCCTGGCGACCAGATCGCGCGCCAGCCGGATCGCGCCGACCATCCGCTCGCGCAGCCGCTCGGCGGTGAACGCGGTCATCGCCACGTAGATGCTGGCGCCGTAGAGCAGAATCAATTTGAAGATCTCGGGCGCCCAGTCGATCGTCCGATGCTCGATCAGCGTCAGCTCGAGCAGCATCAGCCCGTAGAGCGCCACCGCCAGGTGCGCGAAGGCGAGCGCGCGCCGGAAATTGGTGTTCGCCTGATCGGCGGCGCGGATGAAGAGCAGGAAGAACAGCCAGCTCTTCTCGCCGCCGGTCAGGTAGATGGCAATCACCCAGACGACGAGGTCCAGCCCGAGAAAGAGCGTGCCGAGGTGCAGCCGGCCTGCCTTGTCGAAGAACAGATACAGGATCGCCCAAGACCCGAGCGCGTAGGAGATGAGGATCGCGCCAATCAGCGCCGGGTGCGCGTGGCCGGTCTCGGGGACGAAGATCTGCCGCAGGACGACGAGCAGCAGGATGATGGCGGAGCCGAGCAGCCTGAGGCGCGGCGTTTCAACGACGTGAAAGTGCCGGACGCGCAGCTGCTTCTGTTCGGCGCTCTGTTCGGGATCGGGGTAGAAGACGTCGTCCGCGATGCGAAGAGGATAGCAGACAAGAGGATCCGGAACGTTTCAGCTACGATGCTGTCGGATGTTTTCCGACGCGTGTTCGCTGATCGAACGGGCGCTCGCGGGCGGCTGGCGGCGCCGCGTCGTCGAGGAGGCCGCGCGCGCGCGCGATCTCGGCACCGCGCTGGTGCGCCTCCGCGACAGCATGCGGTCGAACGTGTGGAAGAGCGGCGCCGATGCATTGAATCTAGGCAGAATCATCCGCACGTTCGACGCCGCCACGCGCCGCGAAGGCTTCCATGTCATGCACGACTGGGACGGCGTCGCCGACCGCGTCAACGAAGACATCATCCCGGTCGACGTCCTCAACTACATCATCGAGCTCCGCGGTCGGAGCCCGGCCGACGGCGCCGTCCTCGCCATCCTCCTCGACTACTACTTCGTCCACATCCTGGAGCTGCTCTCGCTCCGCATCTGGGACGAGGGCGACGCCGACGCCAATCTCGACCGGCTCGGCGTGCTGCTGCGGCTGCTGCAGGGGCCGGACGGCAGCGGCCAGCAGTTCTCGGCGACTGCCGAAACGCTGATGCTGCTCGGTACGTCGCATTACGAGCTCGCGGAGAACGGGTACGACGCCCTGCTCGAGCGGGTACGGACGCTCAACCGGACTCACAGGAAATTCGTCGCGCTGGGCCATGCCGCCAGCATCGGCAGCCACCTGCGATTCGGGTTCGAGGCGACCTACGGCCGCGACACCGTCGTCATGCGCACCGACAACGTCACCGACTACCCGTGGCTGTGCTTCTCGCTGGCCACGCTGATGCGTGAGTACGTGGGTGTACGCGAATCGACTGATGACGGCCTGGAGAAGGAGGCGATCGTCGAGGCGCTGCTGAACGGGCTGACGCCGGACGCGCGTGCGTTCGTCCGCCGCGATCGCCCGGCATCGCCGGCGCCGTTCGAGGCCGAGCGCGCCGAGTTCGTCGAGCTGTTCCGCGCCCATGAAGCGGAGCTGCTGGCACAGTTCGAACGCTACCGCCCGTCGACCTCGTCGTATTCGCCGCTGGCCTTCTTCTTCAACTTCTCGCACAACGTCGTCAAGGGCGCGGTCGTCGACGCGTTGCTTCGCGCCGAGCCGTGGCGCCTGACGCTCGACGATCTGCTGACCAGCCTGTCGGCAGACGCCGGGCAGGATGCGGCCAAGCACACGCTGGCGACGACGCTGATGGGCTATGCGCGGGCGAACCCGCACCGGATCCGCGGTCAGCTGATGCCGGTCATCGTGTACGATCCCGCCGCCGGCCGCCGTGCCTACTCGGTGGCCATTCAGAAGCTGAAGGAGTAGCCGTGAAAGCGTGGCTGGCAGCCGTTCTCGTCGCGAGTATCCCGGTCATCGCGGACACCGGCGCTGCGCCGGCAACCCAGCCGTCGCCGGATCCGTGGTTCTCGACCTTCTCGATGATCGCGTTCGATCCGGCCACCAGCGAGCTGGGCGTCGGCGTGCAGTCGCGGGCGTTCGCGGCCGGCGCGGCCGTTCCCTACGCGAAGCCGGGCGTCGGCGCCGTCGCGACGCAGGCGTCGGCGAACCGTCAATACGGTCCGAAGGCAATCGCGCTGCTCGAGCAGGGACTCTCGCCCGCCGAAGCCGTCAAGCGGATCACCGACGAGGATCCGGGCCGCGACACGCGGCAGGTCGCCGTGATCGACACCAGGGGCCGATCCGCGGTCTACACCGGCAAGCACGTGATCGAGCGCAACTTCGACCGGAACGATCCGGTCCACTTCGGCGGCTACGCCGGCCACGTCACCGGCAAGAACTTCTCGGCGCAGGGCAACACGCTCGCGAGCGAGGACGTGCTCAAGGCGATGGCCGGGGCTTACGAGAACGGCAAAGGATCGATGGCCGAGAAGCTGATGGACGCGCTCGACGCCGGCCAGTCGAAGGGCGGCGACACGCGCGGCATGCAGTCGGCCGGCATCCTCGTCGTCCGGCCGCTGCCGCCCAACTCCGAGTCGACCGTCGAGCGAATCGTCGACATCCGCGTCGACGACGCGCCGAATCCGTTCGTCGAGCTGCGGCGGCTGCTGGGGATCGCGCTGCGCGCGCGCCGGTAGGATTACGGCGACGCCGCGGCCACGCGAGGCACGTGGAAGCGGTCGAGCACGGCGTCGATCTCGTCTCGCCGCGTCTGCAGGATCTCGTTCAGGCGATCGCAAAGGGCGACGTCGCCGCGCCGCACGCCCATCGAGATGGCGAACTGCAACTCGATGCCTGGCAGCGGCTCGATCGGCGTCACCGCCAACGCCGGCGTCGCGAAGTACCCGCCAAGCGGACCCCACGCAACCGCCACGTCCACCTCGCCATTCGCCACGGCGGACAGCAGATCGGCCGGCGGATTCGGTCGATCGTAGCTGCCGTAGATGCTGTAGCCGCGCACGTTGTCGACCATGCCGCGCGCGGCGAGCGCGGCCGCCGGCGGCACGCTCGCGTAATCGTCGCCGACGACGTGGACGCCGATCCTCAGGCGCCGCAGGCGCGGGTCGTCGAGCGAGGTGAGGTGCAGCGTGCGCTCTCTCTTCTCGACGAATACGTAGGTCGACCGGTAGTACGGGCGCGTCGTCAGCGCCATCTCGAAGCGCTCGGGCACGCCGATGACGACGTCGCAGAGGCCGGCGCCGAGCGTCGAGCGGATGAAGCCGCGGCGCTGCGGCCACCAGGTGTAGGCGACCGGCTTCCCGAGATCGCGCGCGACCAGCTCGGCGATCGCGTTCTCGAAGCCCTCGAGCCGGTCGTTCGAGAACGGCAGGTTGTTCGGATCGGCGCAGACGCGGAGCGCTGCCGACGAGGCAGCGGCGGCGGGCGGCGCGTCCTCGCGCGGCGCCTGCAGATGCCGCGGCGCCTGCTCCTGGCGGCATGCGGCAGCAGCGGCGATGCCGAGCGCGAGCCACACCAGCAGCGCCGGCTGGACCGTGCGCCGGCAGGAGGGAGTCTCGTCAGCGAGCCGACGAGGCGCGCGAGCGCGCGCGCGCCGGTCTGGGCGATTCATCGCCGTCCGCTTCGGTCCACTTGCGCGCCCACTCGGCAATCGCATCGACGGCGGTGCCGAGCGCGCGGCCCTTGCGGGTGAGCGCGTACTCCACGCGCACCGGCATGTCGGGGATCACCGTCCGCTCGACGATCCCCTCCTGCTCCAGCTCCTGGAGCCGATCGCTGAGCATCCGGTCGGTGATCTCGGGAATGGCGTCGCGCAGCGTCGCGAAGCGGCACTTGGATTTCAGGAGGCAGAAGATGATCGCGCCGGTCCAGCGGCGGCCAATCAGCTCGCTGGCGCGGTGAAAGCGGGAGCAGAGTTCCGGAGGTGATCCTGCGGCAGCCATCGCCGATCCCAGAGTAGCGCGGCGATCGACGCGCTGCAAGCAGCTTATCGAGGCGTGGTCGCTATTGTTTCGTAAGTGCGCTGGCCGGCGTGGGTGCTCCCCAGCCGATCGGCGCAACTACGGGATGTCCGTGGTCAGTCAGGCTGGCTCGCTGCGCTTGACGGTGGCGCGGCTGGAGCTGCGCGACCGGCGGCCGGCCTTGTCGTGATACATGCGCTCGTCGGCGGCCGCCATCAGCTCGTCGAACGAGGCGCCGTCGTGCGGGAAGCGCGCCGCGCCGGCGCTGATCGACAGCGACACGCGCACACCCGGCCGCGGCTCGAACGGCGCCGCCCCGACCGCGGTCTGCAGCTCGAGGACGCGCCGCGCCTCGTGCTCGGGGCTGCAATCCCACAGCACGACGATGAACTCGTCGCCGGCGAACCGGGCGCACAGGTCGTGCTGCCGCACCGTGGTGCGCAGCGTCGAGCCGACCGCGCGCAGCGCGCGGTCGCCGGCCTCGTGGCCGTAGGTGTCGTTGATTTCCTTCAGCCGGTCGAGGTCGAGCACGACCACGCTGACGCTGCTCTTGCTGCGCTCGGCGCGCGCCAGGCCGGCCTCGAACTGCCGATCGAGCGAGCGGCGGTTCGGCAGCGCCGTCAGCGGGTCGGTGTGCGACTCGTGCTCGGTCTGCTCGAAGCGCGTCGAGTTGTAGATCACCGCCGCCGCCTGCTCGCTCACCCGGCCGAGCACGCGCCGGTGCTCGTCGGTGAAGCAGCCGGCCACGGTGTGGTAGATCACCAGCCCGCCGATCAGCCGCCGCTCGAACATCAGCGGGCAGGGCAGCAGCGCGACCAGGTCCTCGCCGTGCGCGCCGCGGCCGTCGGCCATCGACGGCAGCCGCAGCGCGATGTCGCTCCACGATTTCGGCGTCCACTTGAACAGCGCCTCGGTGCCCGGGCCGTGCGCGTAACGGCAGACATACCCCTGCTCGTCGTCGCCGAGGAAGAGGGCGCAGGTCGTGAACGGCACCAGGCGGTTGACCTTGTCCTGGATCAGCGCCATCGCCTCGGCGACGCCGAGGCTCGAGCCGAGCGCCTGCGCGATCTCGTAGAGCGTCTGCTCTTCGCGGTGCGCGCCGGCGATGTCCTGCAGCGCGAGCGGCTCGTCCTGCGTCCAGCCGCTCTCGGCGACCACGGGGACCGTGGCTTCCGACGAGGCCTCGATGTGCGCGATCAGCATGTCGGCCAGCTTCGGGTCGAACGCGGTGCCGGCGTACTCGCGCAGCACGGCGATCGCTTCGGCCTGCGTCCGCGCCGGGCGGTACGGCCGGTCGGCCTGCAGCGTGCTGTAGCAGTCGGCGATCGCCAGGATGCGCGCGCCAATCGGGATCTCTTCGCCGCGCAGGCCGGCCGGATAGCCGAGGCCGTCCCACCGCTCGTGGTGGCAGAGCACCAGCTCGCCCACCGGCGCGCCGAACGAGACGTTGCTCAGGATGTCGGCGCCGACGCGCGGGTGGATCTTCACGCGCTCGAACTCTTCCGGCGTCAGCTTGTCCGGCTTCGACAGGATGTGTTCGGGCACCGCCATGTTGCCGATGTCGTGCAGCAGCGCCGCCGTCCGCACGCCCTGGACGTCGCGGTCCGACAGGCCCGCGCCTTCGGCGAGCAGCGCCGCATACTGCTGGATGGAGCGAATGTGCTCGGGGGTGCAGCCCGCCTTGGCTTCGATCGCCAGCGCCAGCGCTTCGATCGTCGCCAGCTGGACGTCCATCGCCCGCCGGGTCTCGGCCTGCTCCTCACGCAGCCGCGCGACCACGGTCGCCGTGCTGCGGAAGATGAGATACAGCGGCACCGCGAGCAGCGCCACCCATCCCGACCAGTTGTGCGACGACGACGCGGTGGCGAACGCCGCCAGCGCCGCGCCCGCCAGGTAGCTCGGCGCGCTCCAGAGGAAGTTGCGCTGCCAGACGCTGACGATTCCCTGACGCGTCGACAGCGCGATCACCGCCGCCACCATCGAGGTGTTCAGGAAGAAGTAGAACGGCGCGACGATCGCCGCCGTGCGCAGCAGGCTCGACACGTCGGGCGAGCCGGCGCGCGTCACCAGCGATCCCAGCACCGAGGCCGCGGCCGTCGTCACCGTCAGCGTGCCGATGCTGAAGAGAATCCGGTGCATCGGGTTGCGGCCGCCGACCCGCAGCGTGCACTGCGCCCACGCGCTGAGCGTGGCGATGCAGATCGCTTCCGCCGGGCCGAGCGCGAAGAGCGCCCAGAAATTCATCGCGTGCGAGAGCGAGAGCGTCGAGTGGCTGCGGCCCAGCGGCAGCTCGATCTTCGCCGCCGACGTGCCGATCGCCAGGCCGAGCAGCGCCACGGTGAGCCACGGTTGCTCGAGCCGCAGGTTCGCCGCCGCGGCGACGACGCACGCCGCGCCGAGGAAGACCACCGCGGCCACGTAGCCCCGGGTCGCCGCCGGCAAGGCGGCAAACGTCGGCAGGTCGGATTTCAACGCGCTCATATCACCCTCGCCAGCCGTCGCGGTTGCGGCGCCTGCGTCGGCGCCGACCCGGCGCGTTCCCGGTCGGGAGCCTGGCGCAGCTCGCCGACAATCCGCAGGAACGCGTCCGCGAGTTCCGGTTCGTACATCGTGCCGCGGCGCTCGAGAATCATCGCCATCGCCCGTTCGTGCGACAGCGACCGGCGGTAAGGCCGATCCGAGGTGAGCGCGTCGTAGCAGTCGACGATGGCCAGCACGCGCGCGCCGAGGGGGATCGCGTCGCCGCGCAGGCCGTCGGGATAGCCGGTGCCGTCCCAGTTTTCGTGATGGTGCCGGACGATCAGGGCCAGCGCCCCGGTGAACGGCACGGCCGACAGGATGTCGGCGCCGATCACCGCATGCTGCTTCACCCGCGCGTATTCGTCCGCGGTGAGCGGCCCGGGTTTGTGGAGCAGTTGATCGGGGATGCCGAGCTTGCCGATATCGTGAAGCAATGCGGCGGCGTCGAGCGCCTCCAGCATGCGATGGTCGCGGATGTTGGCCGCGGCGGCGAGGGCCGCGGCAAACCGTTGAACGCGGTGGGCGTGGGCGTGCGTCATGCCGTCCCGGGCGTTCATGGCGCGCGCAAGCGCCTCGAGCATCCGGCTCGGACCGTCAGCGGCCGCCGTTTCGGCGGGACATTGTATGACACTAGACGACATTAACGTCACGGCACCCAATGACTGAGCAATACGAGTGCCTTTAAGCCCATGTGCACGAACGGGTCAAGGACGTGGTGGGGTCGCGAGACGCTAACAGGCTGTTAATGTTGGGTATACGAGCTCTACATCCGGTTCAGACTGCAGCGGCGTGAGGTGCTGATTCCAGCCAAGCCCGAGCGTAGAAATGTGTCGTTACAGGGCACGGCAAATCAAAATGGTTCGCCGCGAAAATATGGCCGGATCTGAGGCCGAGCGGGCGCTTTATCGACCCGGGCCCGGAGCCGAGGGTTGGCTGAACGGGATGTCGATCCAGTAAGGCTCGCGAGCGACGACGAACGCGACCCTGGCCGTCGCGGACGCCGGCGCCTCCACCGCATGCCCGCTTCCGACCCAGCTCTCGCCGGTGTCGTCGATCTGCATGACGATGCGCTCTTCTTCGCGCCCCTTGATGGTCACGACCACGTCCGAGGCGATCGACGCCGGCAGCGCCTCTCGCAGTGCGTCGGTGAAGTAGATGTGGTGGGCGCGGCCGCTCGGGTCGAGCACGACTTCGTAATGGAGGTCGTTGCCTTTCATCAGCACGACGCCGCCATGATGCGGGTTGTGATCGCCGTGCGTCGCGGTGCCCTCGCCCGCGGCGGCCGGCGCCGCCGAGCCGGCGGGGGATTGCGCCGGCGGGGCGCCGCCACAGGCGGCGGCGACCACCAGGAGGCCGACGGCCGCGGCGCCCGAACTACTCAGAGCGAAGCGCATTGATCGGATCGAGGCGGGCGGCGCGGCGCGCCGGGTAGAAGCCGAAGAAGATGCCGATTGCCGCCGAGATGCCGAAGGCGAGGCCGACCGCGGACAGCGTCATCCGCGTCGGCCAGTCGAGCAGCATCGTCATCGCCAGCGAGCTGGCGAACCCGAGCGCGATGCCGGCGAGGCCGCCGGCGGCGCTGAGCGTCAGCGCCTCGGCGAGAAACTGCAGCAGCACGTCGCGGCGGCGCGCGCCGACCGCGCGGCGGACGCCAATCTCGCGGGTCCGCTCCTTCACCGCCACCAGCATGATGTTCATGATCCCGACGCCGCCGACCACCAGCGAGACCGCCGCGATCCCGGCCAGCAGCGCCGTCATCGTCGCGCTCGCGCGCTGCAGCGTCGCGTTCATCTCCGCGAGGTTGACCTCGTCGACCTTCGGCATGTTGGCGAGGATGAAGGCCGCGACCGAGGTGTAGAGCCCCTTGGTGAGCGCCTCCTGCGACTGCGTCTTCACGGTGAAGTCGTCGGGCGTGCCGCCGAGGCCGCTCTGCGGCATCTGGTTGCCCATCACGCCGCTCTGCCGCAGTTTCTGGATGGCGCTGTTGATGTGCTGCTGGTGGCGCGATCGCAGCAGCAGCGTCACGTCGCCGGCAATGCGCGACGCGTCGCCGGCCCGCTCCGCCTCGATCGTCATCGTGTGCAGGTAATCGATCCCGAGCGCGTCCTGCAGCGCCGTGTAGGGGACGAACGCCATCTCGATCTGATCGGGATCGGCCGTATCGGTGACGCCCGCCACGGTGAACGACTTTCCGTGGATGGCGACCGTCTGTCCGACCGTCCTGGTTCCGGCGCCGAAGATCTGATCGCGGGCCGTCCGCCCCAGCACCACGACCGGGCGGCGCGCCGCGACGTCGGCGCCGGTGAAGAACTTCCCCTCGACGAAGCGCCAGCCGAACATCGACGCGAACGCGACGTCGGTGCCGACCACCTGGCCGTAGTAACGGCGGCCTCCCGACGCCATCCAGCCGCGCAGGCGCACGCCGGGCGCGATCGCCTTGATGCCGGCGACCCCCTGGCCGATCGCCTGGGCGTCGTCCGGCGTCAGCGTCGTCGCCGAGCCGAGGCCGCTGGCGATCTTCGACTCTTCGCCGCCGCGGGTGTAGTTGCCGGCGTTGACGTGAATCAGGCTGGTCCCCGCGGATCGGACTTCCTGCTCGACGCTCTGCTGCGCGCCGTTGCCGAGCGCGACCATCGTCATCACCGCGGCGACGCCGATGATCATGCCGAGCATCGTCAGCATCGTGCGCAGCTTGTTGCGATTGAGGCCCCGGATGGCGAGGCGGATGCTCGTCAGCAGCATGAGAGCGGATCTCGTTTCACGTAGCGCAGCCCTTCAGGGCTGCCCCTTGGCCTGCGCTACTCATACCGCAGCGACTGAATCGGATCGAGGCGCGCGGCCTGTTTGGCGGGATACCAGCCAAAGAAAATGCCGACCGCCGCGGCGACGCCGACCGACAGCAGCACCGCCCCCGGCGAGATCGTCGTCGACCAGCGGAGATACTGCGACAGGCCCCGCGCCGCGACCAGGCCGGCGAGGATGCCGATCACGCCGCCGGCGAGGCTCAGCGCCACCGCCTCGAGGATGAACTGCGACCGCACGTCGCGGGCGCGGGCGCCGACCGCGCGGCGGATGCCAATCTCACGCGTCCGCTCGGTGACCGACAGCAGCATGATGTTCATGATGCCGATGCCGCCGACCAGCAGCGACACGGCGGCGATGCCGGCGAGCAGCGCGGTCATCGTCCGCGTGGCGCGGTCGAGCGTCTTGCTCAACTGCTCGAGCGTGACCTTCTCCAGGCCGCCGACGTTGCCGACCACGGCGCGGGCGACGTCGGCGCGCATGCCGCCCTTCGCCAGCGCCTGCCGCGCCTGCGTCGTCACGGTGAAATCGTCTGGTCTCTCCTCGGTGATGCGGTGCCGTTGCCGGAGCAGTTTCGTCACTTCGGCCATCACGCGCGTGACGTCGCCGGTCGACGCCGCGGTGATCGTGATGTCGTTCAGCTTCGACAGGTTCAGCAGCCGGTGGACGGTCGTGAAGGGGATGTAGACGGCATCGAACTGATCGTCGCCAGGCGCCGGTGCCACCATCCAGCTGGTCGTCGATACCACGCCGACCACCCTGAACGGCTGGTTCCAGAGCGACACCTCGCGGCCGACGGGGTTGGAATCACCGAAGACGCGCTGCGCCGCCACTGCGCCCAGCACGGCCACCTGATCCCCGCGCGACTGCTCGCGCGAGCTGAAGAAGCGGCCGCTGCCGAAGGTCCAGGCGCGGCGAATCAGCGGCAGCCGCACGTCGGTGCCGTGCAGCCGGGTGAACCACCGCCGGTCGCCCGCCTTGAGGTGGATGTTCTGATGGATGCCTTCCGCGACGTACTGCACGCCGCCGAGTCCTCGGAGCGCCTCGGCATCGTCGGAGGTCAGCGTGGCGGCGGATCCGAGCCCCGCTTCGTTGTCGCCGAGCCGCTGCTTCGCGGTCGGGTGGTTGTGCTTCTCCATCGGATCGTCCTCGGGGTGGTAGGCCGCGAGGAGCACCGCCGGGCGAGACTCGTGTGCCTCGAACGGCGGATCCGGGACGGGATCCGATTGGTTTCTCGCCGACGGCTCGACGGCGCCGCCGCCGAAATCCTCGGTCGATTTCACCTTGTAGTTGCCGGCGGTGACGACAATCAGGTTCATCCCCGCCGCCTTGATCTGATCCTCGATCGCCGCCTCGGCGCCGGTGCCGATCGCAATCATCGTCAGCACGGCGCCGACGCCGATCGCCATGCCGACGATGGTCAGCGCGGTCTGGAGGCGGTTGCGGCGGAGCGCGCGAAGCGCAATGGCGAGCGTGGTACGTGACGCCACCCTACACGTCCCTGGCGGGCTCGAGCGCGACCGCTTCGAGCTCCGCGGCTGCGGCGCGGCGCGAGGTGTTGGCGTGATCCGACACCACGCGGCCGTCCTTGAAGCGGATGATGCGCGAGCCGTACTCGGCGACCTGCGGCTCGTGCGTGATCAGGATGATTGTAATGCCCCGCTCGTCCTTCAGCCGCTGGAAGATGTCCATCACCTCGATGCTGGTGCGGCTGTCGAGGTTTCCGGTTGGCTCGTCGGCGAGCAGAATCGCCGGGTCGTTCAACAACGCGCGCGCGATCGCCACGCGCTGCTGCTGTCCGCCCGACAGCTGGTTGGGATGGTGCGCAGCGCGATCCTGCAGGCCGACCGCCGCCAGCGCCGCCATCGCGCGCCGCCGCCGCTCCGCCGGCGCGATGCGCATCCGGTTTTCGTAGAGCAGCGGCAGCTCGACGTTCTCCAGCGCCGATGTCCGAGCCAGCAGGTTGAAGCCCTGGAACACGAACCCGATCTGCCGGTTGCGAATCGACGACAGCTCGTCGTCTGACAGATGCGAGACGTCGCGCCCGTCGAGGAGATAGCGGCCCGACGTCGGCCGATCCAGGCACCCGAGAATGTGCATGAAGGTCGACTTCCCCGACCCCGAGGGACCGACGACGGCGACGAACTCGCCGCGGCGGATGTCGAGCGTGACGCCGCGGAGGGCGTGCACCGGCGCGCCCTCCATGGCGTAGGTCTTGGTGATCTCGTCGGCGGCGATCAACGCCGGGTCGCCCGGGTTCATTCGGTCTTTTTCGCCGCCGGGGCCGCGGCCGCGGTCTGGGTCGGCGCCGGCGATGCGCCGTTCTTGCCGGCGAAGTTGTAGAAGATCGCGGCGTGCGACTTCTCGGCGCCGGCGTAGCCGTAGACCTTGCCCGCGCCCTCGATCACCATGAACTCGTTGGCCGCGTGCGCGCCGCCGCCGTGGCCGGCGCCGCCCATGCCGATCGGCATCGACACCGGCGCCACCCGCTGCCCCACTTCCTGGTTCGAGAACAGGTAGGCGGGCCAGTAGCCGCCGAGAATCGTCGGCGTCATGGACGGCTGGCTGTGGGGGATGTTGAACTGCTCGTACATCTGCGTCATCGCCCGCGCGATGTCGGTGTCGTACGACATCTTCGACCAGGGCACGTCGCCGATGATCTTCAGCTCGACGTCCT
>Ga0207675_100001054_pt1 | contig 27326 bp, 19 predicted proteins | sample KBSSwiS42_FD_184305 | JGI IMG/M metagenome (GOLD analysis project Ga0207675, IMG submission 184305) | Switchgrass rhizosphere microbial communities from Kellogg Biological Station, Michigan, USA - KBS Switchgrass S4-2 (SPAdes) (version 2) | ecosystem: Host-associated > Plants > Roots >...
CCTGCGCCGGATCTTCAACGGCGAGAAGCGCAATCCGCACAGCGGGATGGACATCGCCGCGTCCGCAGGCACGCCGGTGTTTGCCGCTGCTGCCGGCGCAGTGGCCGACACCGGCGACTATTTCTTCAATGGCAACACCGTGATCGTCGACCACGGTCAGGGGTTTCTGACGCTGTACTGCCACCTGTCCGCCATCGAGACCGCGGTCGGCGCGCTCGTCGACGCCGGCGTTCAGATCGGCCGCGTCGGTGCGACAGGTCGAGTGACCGGCGCCCATCTGCATTTCAGCGTCTATCTGAACGCGACGCCAGTCGATCCGGCGCTCTTCCTGACGCCGTGAGGGGCGGGCACACGGGGGCCGGGCTGGCCGAGCCCCGGCGCGGACGCGGCCCGTCGCCGCAAGACGCGATTCGTCAGCCGCAATCGGTGCTTCGTCGCAAGCCGCTGGGAAGGCGAAACCCGGCTCTCTACATTCACGCCAACGCACCCTGTGCGCCCCGACAGAAGGAGCCGATCATGACCACCGAGAACATCTTCTCCGCCGTCCTCACGCTGAGCCTGCTGGCCGGTGGCGCGGTCGCGTTCGGTTCCGACGCCGCATCGAAGCACGCCGGGCCAGCCAAAGCCGAGACCACCGTGGTGACGCTGCCGACCGTGACCGTCGTCGGTCGCCGCGCCCCGACCGAGGTCGCGGTCGAGACCGAGACTGTCGAGCATCGCGTGCAGTGAGCGGAGCCGCAAATCCGAGCGAGTGCAGTCAGTCTGAAGCCGACTTCGCCTCCCATCGGCGATGTCAGCTCGTGGCCGAGCTTGTGTGAAAACTCCTCCTTCGCTAGATTGGCGCAACGCGACTAGCGGGATGCGTGATGAAGCGATTCATCGAGGGAGCGGACCGAAGCCAGGTCACCTTGCTGCCGGAGTGCCTCGACGACTACATCGCTGAAGACAACCCGGTGCGGGTGGTCGACGCGTACGTCGAAGAGCTCGACCTGCAAGAGCTCGGGTTCGACGGCGCCGAGCCTGCGCTGACCGGCCGACCTTCGTACCACCCGGCGATCCTGCTCAAGATCTACATCTATGGCTACCTGAACCGGATTCAGTCGAGTCGACGCCTGGAGCGGGAGGCCCAGCGCAACGTCGAACTCATGTGGCTAACGGGCCGTCTGGCGCCCGACTTCAAGACCATCGCCGACTTCCGGCGCAACAACGGCGTTGGCATCCGCAACGTCTGCCAGCGCTTCATCGTGCTCTGCCGCGACCTCAAGCTCTTCTCTGAGGCACTGGTGGCCATCGACGGCAGCAAGTTCAAGGCTGTCAACAGCCGCGACCGCAACTACACGCCTGGCAAGATCGACAAGCGCCAGCAGCAGATCCAAGAGAGCATCCAGCGCTACCTCGATGCGCTCGAGACTGCCGACCGCACCCAGCCGCCAGACCTGGAGAGCAAGACCGAGCGGCTAACGGACAAGATCGATCGACTGCGCCGGCAGATGCGCCAGCTCGACCAGACAAAGGAGCAGCTCAAGACGCAGCCCGACGGCCAACTCTCGCTCACCGACCCGGACGCCCGTTCGATGACCTCACATGGCAAGGCCACCGGCATCGTCGGCTACAACGTCCAGGCCGCAGTAGACGCCAAGCACCACCTGATCGTCGCCCACGAGGTCACCAATGTTGGCAGCGACCGGGCGCAGCTCAGCCCCATGGCGCAGGCTGCACGAGAAGCCATGGGCAAGGCAAAGCTGAAGGCGGTGGCCGACCGCGGCTACTACAACGCGCCGCAGATCAAGGCTTGCCACGACGACGGCATCGCGACGATCCTGCCCAAGCCGACGACGTCCAACGCCAAGGCCGAGGGGCGCTTCGACAAAGCTGACTTCGTCTACATCGCCCGCGATGACGAGTACGAATGCCCGGCGGGAGAGCGCGCGATCTACCGCTTCAGTCGAGAGGAGAACGGCCTGCTGCTACGGCGCTACTGGAGCAGTGCGTGCCCTCAATGCCCCATGAAGGCACAGTGCACGCCAAGCGATTACCGGCGGATCTCACGTTGGGAACACGAGGCCGTGCTCGAAGCAGTGCAACGCCGCCTCGACAAGCAACCCCGCGCGATGACCTTGCGAAGACGAACGGTCGAGCACGTGTTCGGCACGCTCAAGCACTGGATGGGGTCAACGCACTTCCTGACCCGCACACTTGCCAACGTCAGCACGGAGATGAGCCTGCACGTGCTGGCCTATAACCTCAAGAGAGTAATGAGCATCCTGGGAATCAGCAAAACGCTGAAGGCGATCAGGTTGGCAGGCGCCTGAGCGCCTTGCTAGCCTCATGCGGCCGCGCCAGCTAGCCGCTCACGCGAGCTATGCCGATCACTTGCTCATCACGCCCTGTTGCTCTACGCGTTCTCACACAACCTCGGCCGAGAGCAATGTCAGCCGGCGCCTCGGCCGGCGCCGTGGGCGTGGTACCACGCAGCCGCCTGGCTGCGCGACGCGAGGTCGAGCTTCTCGAGGATGTGCGCGACATGGCGCTTCACCGTATGCGGGCTGAGCGCAAGTTCACGCGCGATGTGCTTGTTGCTGAGGCCGCGGGCGATCAGCGCCAGCACCTCGATCTCGCGCGCGCTGAGCAAGTCATGAGCGGCTGAGCCGGGCCGCCCTGCCAACGCCTCGAGCGTGGCGGCGGCCGGCACCGCCGCGTCGGCCGACCAGGCCCTCAGCACGGCCTGCTCGCCCGGGCTCAGCAGCTTGCCCCAGGACGCCCCGGCCAGCTCGCGCAGCTCGGGCAGTGCGAACAGCGCGCCGCGCGGGCCGTCGGCGGCCTGTGCCAGCATCGGCTGCAGCCAGGTAGCCGCGGCGGCCGCGTCGCGGCGCTGCAGGCTCTGCAGTGCGAGGCGCGTGCGCAGTTCGTGCGCGAGACCGAACAGGTCGCAGGCCTCCTCGTGCGCCAACGCCTGCTCCCACAGCGCCTGCGCCTCGGCGCGGCGGCCTTCGAGCCAGGCCAGGCAGCCCTGTAGACCGATCACCGGCTGCAGCCGCAGCGGCGTGACCTCGGGGATCACGGCCTGGATCTGCGCCACCCGCGCCAGCGCCTCGCGCAGCAGTTCGACATCGCGGCAGGCCATGGCGACGCGGCCCATCAGGCTCAGTGCATACGAGGGGCCGCGGCCGCCGTAACTGGCCGGGAACTCGCGCCCGTGCGCCCGTGCCGCCGCCAGCGCGGCCTCTTGGTGGCCGAGCGCCATCTGCACGACGGCGGTGAATGCAAGCCGGTGGCTTTGCACGATGGGCGGATGGCCGACCCAGCGTTCGTCGCTTGCGCTGCGCCGCAAGCAATGCTCGGCCTCGCGAACGCGGCCGGCCCAGAGCGCCTGCCAGCCGCGTGTCATCGGCGCGAGCGCGCTCAAGAGCAGCGGGCTTTCGGCTTCGGCCAGGCTGACGCCGTCGGCCCAGCGCAACAGCTGCGGGCCGACGCCGGGGCACGCCGTCAGCCGCGGCGAAGGCACCATCGCCGCCCAGTGCTCGGGCTGACCCGCCTGCTCGAGTGCATCCAGGAACTCTTCCATGCGCGGCGCCACGCTGCGGCCCGCGCCTTCCTCGAGCGCGATCCACAGCCGGCACAGGTGAACGTAGATGCCCGCCTCGATCTCGTCGGGTCCGGGGGTCCCCAGCGCGGCGAGCACGGCGCGCGTCGCGCCCGGCCGGCCGATGCCGGCCAGCATCGCGGCCCGGCGCAGCGCCGACAGACGCGCCGCGGCGGCGTCGCCGCGTTCGCGGTGCAGCGCCTCGGCCGCTTCCAGGTGCTGCGCGGCCTCGGCGTTGCGCCACAGGCGCCACTTCGAATAGCCGGCGACGTCCTGCCAGTCGGCACTGCGGCGCGCGAACTCGGGCGGGAACTGCTCGGCCAGCCGCACGACGACGTGGACACCGCCTTCGAACAGCAACCGCAGGCTGCCCGCGCGCAGGCTGGCCGCGGCTTCGTCGAGGCGGCCCGCGGCCAGCAGCAGGCCTTGTCGGCGCACCAGGTCGGCCTCGTTCGCGGCCGCCCGCACCAGCAGCGCGGCGTGCTCGCCGGGGCGTTCGAGCCTCAGGCGATGGCGCAGCGTGTCGCGGAACAGGTCGTGCAGCTTCAGCGTCCGCGGCTCGTCGCCGACCACGGTGACGAAGAGATCCAGCCGCTCGAGCGCGTCGAGGTGGGCCCAGGCCGCCGGGTCGCCGGTGAGCGCCTCGCAGCGCGCCGCGTCGAGCTCGTGCAGCACGCTCGTCTGCAGCAGGAATTCGCGCAGCCCGTCGTCCAGTTGCGCGAGCACCTCGGAGGTGAGGAAGTCGAAGGCCTGGCGGTCGATCGCGCTGCCCGGGCCGGCGCCGCGCGCCCCGCCCAGCGCCAGGCGCAAACCCGCCGGCCAGCCCATCGTTCGCCGGTACAACGCCTCGGCGGCCGCGGGCTCCACGCCGGCCGACGACAGCAGCGCCAGCGCCTCGTCGCGCGTGAAGCGCAGGTCGGCGGCGCCCAGCTCGGTCAGCAGGCCTGCCGCGCGCAGCCTCGACAGGCAGCGCAGCGCCGGCTGGCGGCGCGTGGTGATGGCCACCGTCCAGCGCTCGGGAAGGCGCGGCAGCACGCGGTCGATGAACGCCAGTGCCTGCGGATCGTCGACGTGGTGCAGGTCGTCGAGGGCGATCACGCCATGCGCGAGCTCGCCCTGCTCGAGCGTGTTGACGATCTCGTCGGCGGCACGCTGCTGGTCGCGCGGCTCGGCGCTGGCGGCCATCGTGGCGAGCGCCTCGGGTGAGATGCGCCAGGGCAGGTCGAAGGGCTCGAGCGCTTGCCACAGGCATTGCAGCAGCCGGTGCAGGTCGTCACCGGCATCGAGCGCCACCCAGGCCGCGTCGTGATCCTCGGGAAGCTGTTCGAGTGCACGCACCAGGAGCGCCGTCTTGCCGCTGCCGCCGGGCGCGACGAGCAGCACCAGCCGCTGCTCGTCCAGGGCCTGCAGCAGGCGCTGCTCGAGGGTGGGCCGCGGCAACGTCACCCCCGCGCGCAGCCGTGGGCGCCGGATCTTGGTGGCGGCGATGCTCACGAATTCCATCATAGGCAGGCAGCGGCGGCGCCGACAACCTGTCGCGCGCCGCCGATGGCCCGGTGACGGCCGCCCTGTGGCTCCGCGCTTCCCCGACGTGGCTCCTCGGTGGCCGTTCTCGGGCGATGCCCGAGCCGGCTCCGACGGCCACGATGACGACGTCGTCAGCCACCCCAAGGAGCCCCTCATGACCCCCTCCTCCTTCGCTTCCCTTCCCGTCACGCGGCCCGAGGCGATCGCCGCCGACACGTTCCTGATCCCGAACCTCGCGCCTGGGCCCGACGGCCTGCTCCTGCCGGTGAACTCGATGGTCATCCGCGGCCGCGAACCGGTGATCGTCGACACCGGCGCACCGGTGCACCGCGAGCAGTGGCTCGAGAAGGTGTTCGCGGTGGTCGAACCCGAGGACGTGCGCTGGATCTTCCTCTCGCACGACGACGGCGACCACACCGGTGCACTGTTCGATGTTCTCGAGCGCTGCCCGAAGGCCACGCTGGTGACCAACTTCTTTGCCGTCGAGCGCCTGGCCCTCGAGAAGCCCGCGCTGCCGCTGGCGCGCATGCGCTGGATCGAACCCGGCGGCAGCTTCGACGCCGGCGACCGCGTGCTCCGGCTGTTCCGGCCGCCGATCTTCGACGGCCCGACCACACGCGGCCTGTTCGACCCGAAGAGCGGGGCGATGTGGATCGTCGACAGCTTCGCCTGCTTCACGCCCGGCCCGCTCGATGGCGACGACGTGCCGCAGGAGCTGCTGGCGCAGGTGATGCCGGCGCTCTGCAGTGCGGTCTCGCCCTGGCACGCCTGGCTCGACCCGGCCGCCTACGTGCGCCATGTCGACGCGGTCGAGGCCCTGGGCGCGCACACCGTGGCCTCGGCGCACGGTCCGGTGCTGCGCGGCGGGCGGCTCGACGACGCTTTCGACCGCGTGCGCTCGCTGGCCGGCGCACCCATCATCCCGACCCCCGGTCAGGAACTCCTCGACAGCCTGCTCGCGCCCACGCTGGCCGAAGCCCACTGAGTCCCGGCATCATGCAATCGAACACCGACCTCGCGCCTCGCATTCGCGCGCCGATGTCCACTCTGCGTCTCTGGGTGGTCTTCCTGTTCTGCGGGAGCGTCACAGCCCTGCTGATCGCCGCCTTGCAGCGCGCGAGCGAGCTCTCGCCGACACGCGCCGAGGCGGCACAGGCGGCGACGCCGAAACGTGCCGCGGCCGATCCACGTCGTCCGCCGCACGCCGCCTTCGCGCCGACGTTTGCCGATGCGGCCGGATTGCTGCGCGTCGGCCGTCATGCCGAGGCGTATGGCCGCTTCGTCGCACTCGCCGACGACGGCGACGTCGACGCCGCGCGCTTCGCGCTGCTGATGCACCGCTACGGTCCGGCCGTGTTCGGAAGCGCGTGGGACGCAAGCCCCGAACAAGTGGCCGACTGGACGCGATCGAGCGCAAGAGCCGCCGACGAGGAGCTCGCGAACCTCGGCGTCCTGGCGACTCGGCGCCCTCTGTCACCGAAGACAACTTCGAACGCGTTCGGTTGCTCTGATGATTTCAAATCGTCGGCGCGCTCCTACGGCTTGCCGGAAGCCGCTTGCTGCGAGAACGACAGCGCAATGAAGTCGACGAACGCCCGAACTCGCGCGGCCAGTTGATGGCGCTGCGGATAGACCGCGTGGATGTCGGCGTCGGGCGTGTGGTACTGCGGCAGCACGTGGACCAGCCGCCCGTTGCGCAGATAGCGCTCGATGTCCCACTCGGCGCGCATCAGGATGCCATGTCCTTCCAGCGCCCAGTTGACCGCGATCTCGCCGTCGTTGGTCGTCAGGTTGCCGCGTGTCTTCACGGCCTCGGTGATCGCTCCCTTGCCGCGGCCGCTCGACAGCCGCCAGACCCCGTACGCCTCTTCGCCTTGCCGGATGCCGATGCAGTTGTGCTTGGTCAGGTCGTTCGGGACTTTCGGAGTGCCGTGCTTGCCCAGATAAGCCGGAGCGGCACACAGCAGGCGCCGGTTCGGGGCGATGTACCTCGCGATCACGCGTGAGTCCGGAGGTGCGCCGAACCGGATGCAAACATCGAACGAGTCGTCGGTGAGCGGCGGCGGGTTCACCGACAGCTGCAGCTGGACTTCGACCTGCGGGTGCTTGCGGACGAAGCGTGAGATCAGCGGTGCGACGTGGCTGCGCCCGAAGCCCAGGGTGGCATTGACCCGAAGCAGCCCCTTGGGCGTGGCCTTCGACACCCCGAGCAGCTCCTCCATGCCGTCGATCTCGCTCAGGATGCGGCGCGCGCTCTGCAGGTAGAGCTCGCCCTCGGGCGTCAGGCTCATGCGCCGGGTCGTCCGCACCACGAGAGGCACGCCCAGGCGCGACTCCATCAGCGCCAGGTGCTTGCTCACCGCGGGGGTGGTGACGCCGAGCTCGCGGGCAGCCGCACTCAAGCTGCCTGCACCGGCCAGAGTCGAGAAGAAGCCGAGATCGGCGGGCTGCACGCCGGAGGTCACGGGCTGGATGTTGAATTCAGGTTAAGGATGGATTCACTCTAGCGGTGAGCCGATACGGTGTCCAGTTCTTACAGTCTCGTCATCCCAGCCACAGACGGAGACAACCCATGAAGACCTATTCAATCGCAACGATTCCTGGCGACGGCATCGGCAAGGAAGTCGTTCCTGCCGGCCAGCAGGTGCTGGAAGCGCTCGCCAAGTCGAGCAGCGACTTCCGCTTCGAGTTCGAGAACTTCGACTGGGGCGGCGACTACTTCCGCGCGCACGGCGTGATGATGCCGGACGACGGCCTGGACGCGATCCGCCACAAGGACGCGATCCTGTTCGGCTCGGCCGGCGATCCCGACATCCCCGACCACATCACCCTGTGGGGCCTGCGCCTGAAGATCTGCCAGGGCTTCGACCAGTACGCCAACGTGCGGCCGACGCGCATCCTGCCCGGCATCGACGGCCCGCTGAAGCGTTGCGGGCCCGACGACCTCAACTGGGTCATCGTGCGTGAGAACTCCGAAGGCGAATACTCGGGTGTCGGCGGTCGTGTCCACCAGGGCCATCCCATCGAAGCCGCGACCGACGTCTCGATGATGACCCGCGCCGGGGTCGAACGCATCATGCGATTCGCCTTCAAGCTGGCGCAGTCGCGCCCCAGGAAGCTCCTGACCGTCATCACCAAGAGCAACGCCCAGCGCCACGCGATGGTGATGTGGGACGAGATCGCGCTGCAGATCTCCAAGGAATTCCCGGACGTCACCTGGGACAAGGAGCTGGTCGACGCGTCGACCGCGCGAATGATCAACCGCCCGGCCTCGCTCGACACCATCGTCGCGACCAACCTGCACGCCGACATCCTGAGCGACCTGGCCGCCGCGCTGGCCGGCAGCCTCGGCATCGCTCCGACCGGCAACATCGATCCCGAGCACCGCTACCCGTCGATGTTCGAGCCGATCCACGGTTCGGCCTTCGACATCATGGGCAAGGGCCTGGCCAACCCGGTCGGCACGTTCTGGTCGGTCGTGATGCTGCTCGAGCACCTGGGCGAGCGCGACGCTGCCAAGCGCGTCATGAGTGCCATCGAGCAGGTCACCGCGAATCCCGCGTTGCACACCCGCGACCTCGGCGGCAAGGCGACGACGGCGCAGGTCACCCAGGCCCTGTGCGAGCTGCTGAGCGCCAGCGCGCAGCGCAAGGCCGCCTGACCTTCGGACCCCGAGACCTCCGAGAGGAGGCGGGGGCCCTCTCGATCCTGAGGGAGCGGCGCCCCGCGCCGCCCCGTCCCGAAGCAGCCACGAAGCGCTGCCGGGGTCACTCATGCCCAAGAAAGATCAGCAGGAGACAAATCGTGCGCCGCTTCTTCGGAAAGCTCTACGTCCAGGTCCTCATCGGCGTGTTCGCCGGTGTCGCACTCGGCTTCTTCTATCCCAGCCTCGGCGTCGACGTGAAGCCGCTCGGCGACGTCTTCATCAAGCTGATCAAGATGGTGTTCGCGCCGATCATCTTCGCGATGGTCGTGCTGGGCATCGCCCGCATGGAGAACATGAAGGAGCTCGGCCGCGTCGGCGCCCGGGCGCTGATCTATTTCGAGGTGCTGTCGACGTTCGCGCTCGGCCTCGGCTTGCTCGCCGTGAACCTGGTCGGCCCCGGTGTCGGCATGAACGTCGACCCTCAGACTCTGGACACCAAGGCGATCTCGACCTACACGGCGGCCTCGGCCAAGCCGGTCGGCTTCGTCGAGTTCCTGATCAACATGGTGCCGGCCAGCATCGTCGACGCGCTGGCCAAGAACGACATCCTTCAGATCCTGGTCTTCGCGATCCTGTTCGGCGTCGCGCTGTCGCACATCGGGGCGCGCGCAAAGCCGGTCATCGCGGTGCTCGATTCGTTCATCGACGGAATCTTCGCCGTCGTCGGCATGATCATGCGGCTGGCGCCGATCGCCGCCTTCGGGGCGATGTCGTTCACGGTCGGCAAGTACGGCCTGGCCTCGATCGTGTCGCTCGGCAAGCTGATGGGCACCATGTACATCACCTGCGCGCTCTTCGTCGTGGTGGTGCTCGGCTTCATCTCTTGGCTGTCGGGCTTCAGCCTCTGGAAATTCCTGAAGTACATCAAGGACGAGATCTTCACCGTCCTCGGCACGAGCTCGTCGGAGTCGGTCGTTCCGCAGCTGATGAAGAAGCTCGAGTTCGCCGGCGTCTCCAAACCCGTCGTCGGCCTGGTGGTTCCCTCGGGCGTCACCTTCAACCCCGACGGTCAGTGCATCTACTACACGATGGCGGCGATCTTCATCGCCCAGGCCACCAATACGCCGCTCACCTTCACCGACCAGCTCGTCGTCCTCGGCGTGCTGACGATCACCTCGAAGGGCTCCGCCGGCGTCACCGGCTCCGGCTTCATCACCCTCGCCGCCACCCTGGCGTCGATGGGCAAGATTCCGGTCGCGGGAATGGTGTTGCTGCTCGGGGTCGACCGCTTCATGTCCGAGGCGCGTGCCATCACCAACACCATCGGCAACGCCGTCGGCACGGTGGCGATCGCGCGCTGGGTCGGCGCGGTCGACCGGGTGCGCCTGAACCAGGTGCTCGACGGCAAGGCCGACCCGGAGGACCTGCACGCGCTGTACGAAGTTCCTGCCACGCCGGCAGTCGACGAGCCCGCGCTGCAGCCGCTCGCGACGGTTCGCGTCGCCGCCTGAGCGCGCATCGGGAGTCATCGTGAAGCCGCTCGATCCCCGCCGACTGCTGCGCGACATGTTCGACGCGGCGGTGGCCGCCGCGCAGCCTGCGTTGTGCGTCCCTCGGCATCTGCCCGCTGCGCCCAACGGTCGCCTGGTCGTGATCGGCGCCGGCAAGGCATCGGCAGCGATGGCGCGCGCCGTCGAGGACCACTGGCCCGGGCCGCTGTCGGGGCTGGTGGTCACCCGTTACGGCTACGCAGTGCCGTGCGACCGCATCGAGATCGTCGAGGCGGCGCACCCGGTGCCCGACGCGGCGGGCGAAGCGGCGGCGCGGCGCTTGCTCGAAGTCGTCGAGGGCCTGAGCGCGGACGACCTCGTGCTCTGCCTGATCTCGGGCGGCGGCTCGTCGCTGCTGCCGCTGGCGCTTCCCGGCCTCACGCTCGCCGACGAGCAGGCGCTCAACCGCGCGCTCCTCGCCAGCGGCGCCGGCATCCGCGAGACGAACTGCGTGCGCCGGCACCTGTCAGCGATCAAGGGAGGCAGGCTGGCTGCGGCCTGCCACCCGGCACGCGTGCTGAATCTGTTGTTGTCGGACGTCCCCGGCGACGACCCGATCGACATCGCCTCAGGCCCCACCGTCGCCGACCCGACCACCTGCGCCGACGCGATCCGCATCCTGCGCCGCTACGCGATCGATGTGCCGCCGCGTGCCCTCGATCTGCTCGAAAGCGGCGAAGGCGAGACCCTGAAACCAGGCGACGCCCGGCTGCCCGCGATCGAGACCCGCTTCATCGCCACGCCGCAGATGGCGCTCGAAGCAGCGGCCCAGGCCGCCCGCGATGCCGGGCTGACGCCGTACATCCTCGGCGATGCCATCGAGGGCGAAGCACGCGACGTCGCCAAGGCGATGGCCGGCATCGCCCTCCAGGTGGCGCGACGCGGGCAACCCTTCGCGGCGCCCTGCGTCCTGCTGTCGGGCGGGGAGACGACCGTCACCGTGCGTGGCCGCGGGCGAGGCGGCCGCAACGTCGAGTTCCTGCTCTCGCTCGCCATCGCCCTCGACGGCGAGCCCGGCATCCACGCGCTGGCCGGAGACACCGACGGCGTCGACGGCCAGGAAGAGGTCGCCGGCGCCGTGCTGGCGCCCGACACGCTGGCTCGCGCCTGGGCGCGGGGCCTGAGGCCGCGCGAGCGCCTCGACGACAACGACGGCCACGGCTTCTTCGAGGCGCTCGGCGACTCGGTCGTGACCGGCCCGACGCTGACCAACGTGAACGACTTCAGGGCCATCGTGATCGATGGCCGCGCCATCGGAGACCGGAAATGAAACGCCCCTGCAACGCCAAGATCGTCGCCACGCTCGGCCCCGCGAGTGCGGATCGCGCCACCATCGAGGCACTGGTTCGCGCCGGCGCGGATGTGTTCCGGCTGAACTTCAGCCACGGCACGCACGCCGATCACAAGCAGCGGCTCGAGCTGATCCGCTCGATCGAGGCCGACCTCGATCGCCCGATCGGCGTCCTGCTCGACCTGCAAGGGCCGAAGCTGCGCGTCGGCACGTTCGCCGGCGGCCCCGTGAAGCTGGTCGAGGGCGCACCGTTCCGCCTCGACCTCGATCGCGACAGGGCGGGCGACGCGACGCGCGCGCCGCTTCCGCACCCCGAGATCTTCGCCGCGCTCAAGCCCGGCGCGGAACTGCTGCTCGACGATGGACGGCTTCGCCTCAAGGTGGTGGAGTCAGGCAAGGACTTCGCCGAGACCACCGTCGTCAACGGCGGCATGCTCTCCGACCGCAAGGGCGTCAACGTCCCCGGCGTCGTCCTGCCGCTGTCGGCGATGACGGCGAAGGACCGCGCCGATCTCGACTTCGGCCTGACGCTCGGCATCGACTGGATCGCGCTCTCGTTCGTGCAGCGTGCCGCCGACATCGTCGAGGCCCAGGCCGTCATCCAGGGCCGCGCCGGCATCGTCGCCAAGCTCGAGAAGCCCGCGGCGATCGAGTGCCTGGACGAGATCCTGGCCGTCACCGACGCGGTAATGGTGGCGCGCGGCGACCTCGGCGTCGAGATGCCGGCCGAGCAGGTGCCGGCGATCCAGAAGCGGATCGTTCGCGCCTGCCGCAGGCTCGGCAAGCCGGTGATCGTTGCGACGCAGATGCTCGAGTCGATGGTCGGCGCGCCGGTGCCGACGCGGGCCGAGGCGTCGGATGTGGCCACCGCGATCTACGACGGCGCCGACGCGGTGATGCTGTCGGCCGAGTCGGCGTCAGGCAAGTTCCCGGTCGAGGCGGTGGCGATGATGGACCGGATCATCGCCCAGACCGAGGCGGACCCGCACTACCGCGATGCGATCGACGCGTCGCACACGCAGCCCGCCGCCAACACGGCCGACGCGATCGGCTGGGCAGCGCGCTCGGTCGCCGGGTTGCTCGACGTCGCGACGATGGTGGCCTACACCAGCTCGGGCTCGTCGGCTCTTCGCATGGCGCGCGAGCGGCCGCGGGCTCCCATCATCGGCATGACCCCCAAGCGGGAGACCGCTCGTCGCCTCGCCTTGGCCTGGGGCGTCAATCCGGTCGTCTGCGACGACGTGACGAGCGTCGCCGGGATGACCGAGCTGGCGGTCAAGACCGCGGTCGAGCTGCGCTTCGCGCAGTCCGGCCAGACCATCGTCATCGCCGCCGGCATGCCCTTCGGCACGCCCGGCTCGACCAACCTGCTGCGCATCGCGCAGATCGACTGAGAACGACATGACCACCATTCACCAGGTTCGCGGCTTCGAGATCCTCGATTCCCGCGGCAACCCGACCGTCGCCGCCGAGGTCGTCCTGGCGGACGGCGCGCGCGGATTTGCGGCATCGCCCTCCGGCGCATCGACCGGATCGCGCGAGGCGCTCGAACTGCGCGACGGCGACCCGCGCCGCTATGTCGGCAAAGGCGTGACCAAGGCCGTCGCACACGTCGACGGCGAGCTGAGCGCGGCCCTCGTCGGTCGCGACGCTTGCGATCAGGCGGCAGCGGACGGCCTGATGATCGATCTCGACGGCACGCCGACCAAGGCACGCCTGGGTGCGAACGCGATCCTGGCCGTGTCGTTGGCGCTCGCGAAGGCATCCGCCGCCTCGGCGGGCGTGCCGCTCTACCGCCACCTGGGAGGCGATCGCAGCGCCCGGCTGCCGATGCCGATGATGAACATCATCAACGGCGGCGCCCATGCCGACAACAACGTCGACATGCAGGAGTTCATGATCGTGCCGGTGGGCGCGCCCCGGTTCGCTGAGGCCATGCGCTGGGGCGTCGAGGTGTTCCACTCGCTGAAGGGCTTGCTCAAGAAGCAGGGCCTCGCGACCGCAGTGGGCGACGAGGGCGGCTTCGCGCCCGACCTGGCGTCCAACGAGGCCGCGATCGAGGTCATCCTGGCGGCCATCGAGCAGGCCGGTTTCAAGCCCGGCCAGGACATCGCGCTGGGCCTCGACGTCGCCAGCTCCGAGTTCCACAAGGACGGCGTCTACGAGCTCGCCTCAGAAGGCAGGCGCTTCGACTCGGCTCAGTTCGTCGAGTACCTGGCGCGCTGGGTCGACGCCTATCCGATCGTGACGATCGAGGACGGCATGGCCGAAGGCGACTGGGACGGCTGGGAGCTGATCACCGCCAGGCTCGGCAAGCAGGTGCAGCTCGTCGGCGACGACCTTTTCGTCACCAACACCGAGATCCTTCGGCAGGGCATCGCGCGCAGCGCGGCCAACGCCATCCTGATCAAGCCGAACCAGATCGGCACCCTGACCGAGACGCTCGCGGCGATCGCGATGGCCGAGCAGGCGGGTTTCGCCAGCGTCGTCTCGCATCGCTCCGGCGAAACCGAGGACACGACGATCGCCGACCTGAGCGTCTGCACTGCCGCGACCCAGATCAAGACCGGGTCGCTCTGCCGATCGGACCGCATGGCCAAGTACAACCGGCTGCTCCTCATCGAGGCCGAGCTGGGCGCTTCGGCGCGATTCGCCGGGCGAGCAGCAATCCACCCGTTGCGCTGAGCGCGACTTCAACAGGAAGACCCCGATGAACCTCACTCACCCCCTCACCCGTCGACGCTGCATCCAGGCCGTCGCGCTCGCCGCAGCGATGGTCACCGGCGGCGCCATGGCGCAGACGTGGCCGAGCAAGCCGATCAGCCTGATCGTGCCGTTCGCGGCCGGCGGCACGACCGACGTGCTCGCTCGCGCGCTCGCCGACAAGCTGACGCAAAGCCTCGGCCAGGCCGTGATCGTGGAGAGCAAGCCCGGCGCCGGAGCGACGCTCGGCGCCGACTATGTCGCCAAGGCCAAGCCCGACGGCTACACGTTGCTGGTGGGGGCGGTCCACCACACCATCGCCTCGAGCGTCTACAAGAAGCTGCCCTACGACTTCCAGAAGGATCTGGCGCCGATCACCACGATCGCCCTGGTGCCGAACGTGCTGGTCGTCAACTCGGCGACGCCGGCCAAGAACGTGGCCGAGCTGGTCGCGTTGCTGAAGGCCAAGCCCGGCAAATACAACTACGGCTCCAACGGCAACGGCACCGCGCAGCACCTGATCGGCACGCAGTTCGAGAACCTGACCGGGACCGACATCGCGCACATTCCGTACAAGGGCAGCGGCCCGCTGGCGACCGATCTGCTCGGCGGTCAGATCACGATGTCGTTCGACACCGTGACGCCGGTGTTGCAGCACATCAAGAGCGGCAAGCTGCGCGCGCTGGCCGTCACCACGGCCAAGCGCTCGTCCGCCCTGCCCGACGTGCCGACGCTCGAGGAATCCGGACTCAAGGGCTTCGACATCGGCACATGGTTCGGCGTTCTGGCGCCGGCGGCCACCCCCAAGGAGATCCTGGCCCGCTTGAACACCGAAATGGTCAAGGTGATCAAGTCGCCCGAATTCCGCAAGCGCATGGACGAGATCGGCGCCGAACCGGTCGGCAACAGCGCGGAGCAGATGGCCGTGCAGATCAAGGGAGAAACCGAGAAGTTTGCCAAGCTGGTGAAGGAGGCAAAGGTGACGATCGAATAATGGTGGCGTCGACCCCACGGCAATGAACGGCAGAGGCTTGCTCGGGCGCGGCTCGGTGCCCAAGGGAGATTCGCGAAGCTCACTCACCTGACCGATCAGTGCAACGGTAGCGTGAAGGAGAAGGTCGAGCCGCTCCCCAGTTCGCTCTCGACCCAGATCCTGCCGCCGTGAAGCTCGACGAACTTGCGTGAGATGGCAAGGCCGAGGCCGGTGCCTTCGACCTTCTTCGCCGCCGTTCCGACCTGCCGGAATTCCTCGAACACGGTGGCTTGATCCTCAGGGGCGATCCCCACCCCGGTGTCCGCGACGGAGATTTCAATCGCGTTGTCCTTTTCGGTCGCGATCACGTCGATCTGGCCGCCGTCCGGGGTGAACTTCAGCGCGTTCGACAAGAGGTTCAGGAGGACTTGCTTCACCTTGCGTTCGTCGGCGCGAAATGTTCCCAACCGCTCGTCGACCTTGCACTCCAGCCTGATCGCCCGCCGCTGCGCTCGCTCCCGCACCAGGATGAGCGTGGTCTCGATGGTGCCGTGCAGATCGAAATCGCCCAGCTCCAGCTCCATCCGTCCCGCTTCGATCTTGGAGAGGTCCAGGATGTCGTTGATGAGGGACAGAAGATGCTGCCCCGACTCCAGGATGTCGGCGAGGTACTCGGCTTGTTTTTCGTTGATCTCGCCGAACATCCGCTCGGACAGGACTTCCGAGAAGCCGATGATGGCGTTCAGCGGAGTGCGCAATTCGTGCGACATGTTGGCGAGGAACTCGCTCTTGTGACGGCTCGCCGCTTCGAGTTCGCGACTCTTGGCCTCGATCTCGCGGTAGAGCCGCACGTTCTCCAACGCGATCACGGCCTGATCGGCGAAGGTCTTGAGCAGCTCGATCTTCGAATCCGCGAAAAGCCCGGGATTGCGGTGTGCGACGAAGATCGCGCCGATCACCTCCCCTTCGCGAATCATCGGCACGGCGAGGCCGCCGCGCCAGCCGGCCACCGTCGCGGCATCCTTCATGGCGTACGACGGATCGTCCATGACATCGGCGACTTGCACGACGCGACGTCCCCGGACGGCTCGTGCGGTCACGGTCTCCATGGTGAGCGGCATCGGGTGAGCGCGCCTGATGGTTTCCTTGGCTTCGTCGCTCACACCATCGAAGGAAGCGAGGTGGAGCTCGTCGCCCTCGACGCGTTGGACAACGCTGATCTCCGCGTCGCAAAGCTTTCGCGCGCGCTCGCTGATGATCTCGAACACGGGCTGTACATCGGTCGGCGAGCTCGAGATGACGCGCAGGATTTCACCCGTTGCCGTCTGGTGCTCGAGCGCCTCCTTCGTCTCATTGAACAAACGCGCGTTATCGATCGCGATCGCGGCCTGCCGCGCGAAAGTCTCTACCAGCGCGATCTGCTCGGGCAAGTACGGTCGCGGCTCGCGCCGGAACAGGAAGATCACACCGTACGCTCTGTCTTCACGCATCAGCGGCACGCCGAGCACCGCACGAAACCCCAGTCGCGTGGCGTTCACCGAGTCCGGGTATTCGGTCTCGAGCAACGGAACGACGTCATCGTGATGAATCGTCGCGCAATCGACCGCTGCGCGTCCCGCAATGGAGGATCTCTTCAACGGGAGGGGGACCGTGCGTGCGTGCGGCGTGCCATCGAGCGAATAGGTGGCGGAGGGGTGCAAGAAGTCGCCGTCGACCACCAACACGCGCGCATAGGGCGATTCGCACAGAAGCGCAGCCCGTTCCGCGACGGCGTCGAGCACAGGCTGCACGTCGCCCGGCGAGTCCGACATCACCCCAAGGATGTCGCTGATCGCCTTCTGCTGCTCCAATGCTTGCGCGAGGCGTCTCTCCGACTCACCGGTCATGGAGTGTTGCCTTGGCGATGACACGCTGCCCCGATGGAGCCTGGTCCTGGGACGCTTGCACTGTACGACGCGGCGATCTGACCGCTTCAGACCGCCGGTCGCATCTCCGCGTTGGCCGCGGTATCGTGGGCCGCGCTGCCGACCGCGAGTGCGGTCATGTTGACGATGCGGCGCACCGTTGCCGAGGGCGTGAGGATGTGAGCCGGGCGTGCCGCCCCGAGCAAGATCGGCCCCACCGTCACGCCGTGCCCGCCGACGATCTTCAGGACGTTGAAGAGGATGTTGGCGGCATCGATGTTGGGCATGACGAGAATGTTCGCCTCGCCGCTCAGGCGGCTGGACGGCAGGTAGCGATTGCGCACCGTCTCCGAGAGCGCGGCATCGCCGTGGATCTCTCCTTCGCACTCGATGTCGGGCATCAGCGCGCGGAAGCGCTCGGCGGCCTCGCGCATGCGCTGTGCCGAGCCGCGCTGTGACGAGCCGAAGTTGGAGTGCGAGAGGAATGCCACCTTGGCGGGCCGGCCGAAGCGGCGCACCTCGTCGGCGGCCATGCGTGCGATCTCGGCGAGCTGCGGCGCGCTCGGCTCCTCGTTCACGAACGTGTCGGTGAGGAAGAGCGTGCGGTCGCCGAGCATCAGCACGTTCATGGCGGCAAAGGTGTGCGCGCCCGGCGCAAGGCCGATGACGTCGCGCACGTGCTCGAGGTGGCCCTCGTAGCGGCCGACCAGCCCGGCGAGCATCGCATCGGCATCGCCGCGCCGGATCATCATGGCGGCGATCAACGTGTTCGAGCGCCGGACCGCCGACTTGGCCATCTCCGGCGTCATGCCCTGTCGGCCGCGCAGGCCGTGATAGTCGTCCGAGTAGGCGCGATGGCGCGGATCGTCCTCCGGGTTCACCACCTCGAAGTCGCGGCCGGGCTGCAGGCGCAGGCCGGCGCGCTGGATGTGCGCCTGCATGACGGCCGGCCGGCCGATCAGGATCGGCTTGGCGAGGCCTTCGTCGAGCACCACCTGGATCGCGCGCAGGACGCGATCGTCCTCGCCTTCGGCATAGGCGACGCGAACCGGCTTCGACTTCGCGAGGGCAAACAGCGGCCGCATCACCATGCCGGTCTGGTAGACGAAGCGGTCGAGCGAGCGCCGATAGCCGTCGATGTCGGCGATCGGCCGCGTCGCGACGCCGCTCTCCGCCGCCGCCTTCGCGACCGCCGGGGCGATGCGCAGGATGAGGCGGGAGTCGAACGGTGTCGGGATGATGTAGTTCGGCCCGAAGCGCAGCTCCTGCCCGGCATACGCGGCGGCGACCTCGTCGCTCGGCTCGGCCTTGGCCAGCGCCGCGATCTCGCGCACGCAGGCGAGCTTCATCTCCTCGGTGATGCGGGTCGCTCCGCAGTCGAGCGCACCGCGGAAGATGTAGGGAAAACAGAGGACGTTGTTGACCTGGTTCGGATAGTCCGAGCGCCCGGTCGCGATGATGCAGTCGGGCCGCGCTTGCTTGGCGAGCTCGGGGCGAATCTCCGGCTCGGGGTTGGCGAGCGCGAGGATGATGGGCCGCGCTGCCATCGTCGCGACCATCTCGGGCGTCAGCACGCCAGCCGTCGAGCAGCCCAGGAAGACGTCGCAGCCGGACATCACGTCGGCGAGCGTACGCGCCGACGTTTTTTGGCAGTAGCGCTGCTTCGACTCGTCGAGCTTGCCGCTGCGCGCATCCTCGCGCTCGTGCTGGATCACGCCGCGCGAGTCGACGACCGAAATGTTCTCCATCTTCACGCCGAGGCCGACCATGATGTCGAGGCAGGCGATCGCCGCCGCGCCGGCGCCCGACGACACCAGCTTGATCGTCTCGATCGGCTTTCCGACCAGCTCCAGACCGTTGAGAAGGGCCGCGCCGGAGATGATCGCGGTGCCGTGCTGGTCGTCGTGGAAGACGGGGATCTTCATGCGCTCCTTGAGCGCCTTCTCGATGTAGAAGCACTCGGGCGCCTTGATGTCCTCGAGGTTGACGCCACCGAGCGTCGGCTCGAGCGAGGCGATGATCTCGACGAGCTTTTTGGGGTCCTTCTCGGCCAGCTCGATGTCGAACACGTCGATGCCTGCGAACTTCTTGAAGAGGCAGCCCTTGCCTTCCATCACCGGCTTGGCGGCGAGCGGCCCGATGTCTCCCAGGCCGAGAACCGCGGTTCCGTTGGTGATGACGCCGACGAGGTTGCCGCGCGACGTGTACTCCGCCGCCATGTTCGGATCGGCCTCGATGGCCAGGCACGGATAGGCCACGCCGGGCGAATACGCCAGCGAGAGGTCGCGCTGATTCGAAAGCGCCTTGGTCGGGGTGACGGAGATCTTGCCGAAGGTCGGCGCGCGGTGGTATTCGAACGCGGCGTCGCGCAGCGATTTCTCGGCATCGCTGAGCTGCATCTTGGAGTTGTCCATGAGGGGTCTCCGTTGGGGTATTCGAAAATAGCGGGTCTGGCGATCCCGCGCAAGCCGCCTGCACCCTCGCCAACCAGTAGTAGAACCCGGACGCATGACGTATGCTGGCCACTCGATCAAGAACAAGCACTCGAAGCGGCGATGCTCATGTGGCTTTCTCGATCTCCGGGTCGTCGTAGCGCGCCGTGGCGGGGTGTCGAGCCCTGGTCCCGAGCGACGGCACGGCGCTGCGCCGTCGCCCTGTTGGCGGTGCTGCTGACCGCCTGCGACTGGGCCGTCCTCGATCCGCGCGGGCCGGTGGGGCAGGTCAACCGCACCCTCCTGATCGACTCGCTCGCCATCATGCTGGCGATCGTCGTGCCGACCATTGCTGCCACCTTCGCCTTCGCCTGGTGGTTCCGCGCCTCCAACACCCGCGCCCGCTATCTGCCCGACTGGGAGTTTTCCGGCGCCGTCGAGCTGGTGGTCTGGTCGATTCCGTGCATGGTGATCATCCTGCTCGGCGGTGTCGCCTGGATCGGGTCGTATGACCTCGATCCGGCCAAGCCGCTGCCCGCGGCCCACGGCGCGCCGCCGCCCCACGATCCGCTCGACATCCAGGTCGTGTCGCTCGACTGGAAGTGGCTCTTCATCTACCCCCGCGAGGAGATCGCGACCGTCAACGAGGTCGTCGTTCCGGCAGGCGTGCCGTTGCGCTTCTCGCTCACCTCGGCGAGCGTCTGGAACGCGTTCTTCGTGCCGAAGCTCGGCAGCATGATCTACACGATGAACGGCATGCGCACCGAGCTGAACCTGCGTGCCGATGAGATCGGCACCCTGGAGGGCCTGTCGGCGCACTTCAGCGGCGACGGCTTTTCCGACATGCGCTTCACGGTGCGCTCGGTGAGCCCCGACGACTTCACCGCCTGGGCCCGGGCAGCCCGCGGCGTCGGCCCCACCCTCGACGCGGCCGCCTACACCGCACTGGCCCGGCAAAGCGGAAAGCTCCCGGCTGCCACCTTCGGCTCGGTGTCGCCGGGTCTGTTCGACCAGGTGGTCCAGCATGCGATCCCGCCAGGGCCGGGGCCGGCGACCGAGCGCGGCGGCGCCGCCGAAGCGACCCCGAAATCGCACTGAGAAGGAAGCCGGGATGTTTGGCAAGCTGACCTGGGCCGCGATTCCGTTCCACGAGCCGATCGTCATGATCACGTCGGCGGTCGTGGCGATCGCGATCACCGCGGTGCTCGCCTGGGTCGTCATCAAGGGTCACCTGCCCTACATCTGGCACGAGTGGCTCTCCAGCGTCGACCACAAGCGGATCGGCGTCATGTACATCCTGCTCGCGCTGGTGATGCTGCTGCGCGGCTTCGCCGACGCGATCATGATGCGCATGCAGCAGTCGGTCGCCTTGAACAGCGCCGGCTTCCTGCCGCCCGAGCACTACAACCAGGTCTTCTCGGCGCACGGCACGATCATGATCTTCTTCGTCGCCATGCCCTTCGTGATCGGGCTGATGAACTTCGCCGTGCCGCTGCAGCTTGGCGTTCGCGACGTCGCCTTCCCCGTCCTCAATTCGGTCGGCTTCTGGCTGACCTCCACCGGCGCGCTCCTGGTCAACATCTCGCTCTTCATCGGCGAGTTCGCGCGCACCGGCTGGCTGCCCTATCCGCCGCTGTCGGAGCTGGCCTATTCGCCCGGAGTCGGCGTCGACTACTACTTATGGGCGCTGCAGATCTCGGGGGTCGGCACCTTGCTCTCGGGAGTCAACCTGGTGACGACCGTCCTCAAGGTGCGGGCACCCGGCATGACCTACCTGCGCATGCCGATCTTCTGCTGGACCACGCTCGCCTCGAACCTGCTCATCGTCGCCGCCTTCCCGATCCTGACGGCGACGCTGGCGATGCTCCTCCTCGACCGCTACCTGGGCTTTCACTTCTTCACCAACGAGGCCGGCGGCAACGCGATGATGTTCATGAACCTCATCTGGGCCTGGGGGCACCCGGAGGTCTACATCCTCGTCCTGCCGGCGTTCGGCATCTTCTCGGAGGTGTTCGCGACGTTCTCGCGCAAGCCCTTGTTCGGCTACCGCTCGATGGTCGCGGCGACGATGGCGATCTGCATCCTCTCCTTCATGGTCTGGCTGCACCACTTCTTCACGATGGGCGCCGGCGCCAACGTCAACGCGATCTTCGGCATCGCGACGATGATCATCGCCGTGCCCACGGGCGTGAAGATCTACAACTGGCTGTTCACGATGTACGGCGGCCGCGTCGTCTTCGCGCCGCCGATGCTGTGGGCGCTGGGCTTCGTGGTCACCTTCGTCATCGGCGGGATGACGGGCGTGCTCCTGGCGGTGCCGCCGGCCGATTTCGTGCTGCACAACAGCCTCTTCCTCGTCGCCCACTTCCACAACGTCATCATCGGCGGCGTCCTGTTCGGCGTGTTCGCCGGCTACGAGTACTGGTTTCCGAAGGCGACCGGCTTTCGCCTGCACGAGGGCCTCGGCAAGGCCGCTTTCTGGTTCTGGATGGTCGGCTTCTACGTCGCCTTCATGCCGCTCTACGTGCTCGGCCTCATGGGCATGACGCGGCGCATGCAGCACTACGACAACCCGGAGTGGCAGCCCTGGCTGATCGCCGCCGCCGTCGGCGCGCTGCTCATCGCGATCGGCGTCGCGCTTCAGGTGATTCAGCTCGTCTGGAGCATCCGCCACCGCGCGGCGCTGCGCGATGTCACGGGCGACCCGTGGAACGGGCGCACGCTCGAATGGTCGACGCCCTCGCCGCCGCCGATGTTCAACTACGCCGTGCTGCCGAACGTCGAGGGCACCGACGCCTACTGGGTTCGCAAGCAGGGCGCCATCGAGAGCCAGACGCTCCGGCCCGAGCCCGAGTACGTCGATATCCACATGCCGCGCAACAGCGCCGCCGGATTCATCTGCGCCTTCTTCTCGACCATCATGGGCTTCGCGCTGATCTGGCACATCTGGTGGCTCGTGATCGCCGCCTTCGTCGGTGCGTGGGCGGTGTTCGTCGTCGTCGCCTGGCGCGACGAGCACGAGGAGGCGATCTCGGCGGCAACCATCGCCAGCGTCGACCGCGCCAACCGGGCCGCCCGCGCCGCGGCGCTGCCGACGCTGAGGCCGGCCTCGTGAGCACCGACGCGCACGTCCTGTCCGCCGGCGCCATGGCGATCGGCGGCACCCATGCCCACGCCGCAGCGCTCACCGAGGAGGGGGCGCACGGCACCGCCAAGCGCATCGTCGTCGCCTACGGCTTCTGGATCTTCCTGATCAGCGACATCATCCTTTTCGCGGCGCTGTTCGCGACCTACGCGGTGCTCACCAACTCGACTGCGGGCGGGCCCAAAGGCCGCGAGCTGTTCGACCTGCCGACGGTCGCGCTCGAGACCGCGTGCCTGCTGCTGTCGACGGTGTTCTGCGGCATTGCCGGCATCGGCGCCCAGGCGCGCCGCGACCGCATCTACTACGGCGCGATGGCGGCGACCTTCGTGCTCGGCGCCACCTTCGTCGCGATCGAGCTGCACGAGTTCGCCACCATGATCCACGAGGGCGCGGGGCCGAGCCGCAGCGCCTTCCTGTCGGCGTTCTTCGCGCTCATCGGCTGTCACGGCCTGCACGTCAGCGCCGGCCTGCTCTGGCTGCTGACGATGATGGCGCAGGTCTACGCCAAGGGCTATCGCCCCGACATCCTGCGCCGGCTGCTCTGCTTCGCGCTTTTCTGGCACACCCTCGACATCATCTGGGTGGCGCTGTTCAGTCTCGTCTATCTGGTGGGAGTGGCCCCATGACCGACGCTCTTCACGAACCGCCCGACCGCCACGGCGACGTCGCCCCCGGCGACGACCTCGAGCCGCACGACATCCCACAGGCGATCCGCGGCTACCTGATCGGCCTGGCGCTGGCGACGCTGCTGACCTGCGTCTCGTTCTACATCGCCCGCAGCACGCTGGTCTGGCAGCCCAGCATCCCGATCGCGCTCTCGGTCCTGGCGATCGCGCAAATGGGGGTCCATCTCGTCTTCTTCCTGCACATCACGTCGGGACCCGACAACGTCAACAACGTCATGGCCCTGGCCTTCGGCCTGCTGATCGTGATGCTGCTGGTGTTCGGCTCGCTCTGGATCATGACGCACCTGAACCACAACGTGATGCCGATGGAGCGGATCATGCAGATGCAGCGCTGAGGCGCGCGTCACGAAGGCTCGGCAGCCGATCAACCTACCATGGTGGCTGGAACAGAAATAGTTTCGTCACGTTATCTGCGATGGTTCGATTGGCTGGGATTTGGGCCGCCACCCAGGCCTGACGTTGGGCTTCGGCAATGGCAAACGTCAACTCGTCACCCATCATCATGTCGATCTTGGCATGGTTGAGATCTGCATCGAAGACGATTGCCTTCGGCCCTCCCGCGACGTTCGACCATTGTTGCCACTTGACGGGACGACCCGGGAACATGTGGTGCGGGTCTCCAGAATTGGGATTCCCGGTGCGCGCGAAATTCGACAAGTAGGCCATCATCGCGCCCTTGAGTTCTTCTCGGCCGCTAGCGTTGGCAGGAACGAAGGGAAGATTGAAGAGTCCTCGATCGGATCCGATCCCGAAGAAGGCGATCTCGGCTGCGTGGCCCGCCGCGTAGATGCGATCGAATGGATACGGTCCCGATCCGATCCCGCCCCACTTGAACTGGTAGGCGTAGACCTTGTCCTGGACCTGGGACAGCTCGTGCGCGATCGAGTCGACGTTCTTGGCCTTCCATTGCAGGGTGCCGAAATATCCGGCCTTGTCGTACAGATCCTGGTCGAATGGAGTCTTCAAGATGTCTTCGTACTTGGGAGTGTTGTTGTTCCTGACCGAGGTAAACAGGTCCGACCAGCTGTATGTGGGTAGCGTCGAGGGTGCGCCGAAGAGCCTCACCACCGATCCGAAGAGGGGCTCGAATGGTTTCAGCTCGTATTCGTTGCTGCCCAGGATGATCGGCATCTTGTTGTAGTTGCCCGATTGGATCGCCGGGATCCAGCCGCCCAGAGGCATGACGTTGCCGTCCTCGATGACCGGAAACGTGGGTACCGCTCCGTATTTGAGAATGGCGAGAAACTGATCGCCCGCGCTGCTGTGCCTCAGGTAGGAACCCAGCGTTCCGGCACTTTCCATGTCGATCCGCTTCTGTCTGTAGACAGCTCGCGTGGCGGCCGAGACCGGCGTACTCACGTTGTCCTTGAACATCAGGAGCTTCTCGACATAGTCGTTGGCCGACGCCCTCCCCGATTGGGCCGTGACTGGCGCCATCCCGCCGCTCTCGTACATGGCTCCGTTGAAGAGTCCTTTCGCGACGGGTGAGATCACCATATTCATGGTGTTGTGTGCACCGGCAGATTCACCGGTGACGGTCACCTTGTTCGGGTCTCCTCCAAACGCTTCGATGTTCTGCTGGATCCAGCGAAGCGCCTGGACGCTGTCCAACGTTCCGAAGTTCCCTGAATCGGAGAGCGGGTCGGTTCCCGACTGCAGCGCCGGGTGGTAGAACCATCCGATCGGCCCGAGGCGGTACTGCACGACGACCACCACGACGTCGGATCGAATCGCCAGCTCCGCAGCACCGTATTCCCTTGCCGACCCGAAGTTGTTCGAACCGCCGTGAATCCAGACGTAGACGGGAAGCCGCTTTGAACTGTTGGGCCGGAAGACGGTTACATACAGGCAATCCTCACCGCTGTCCGGGTCGATCACTCCGGTTCTGATCCAGTCGTCCGTCGTATACAGCTGAGTGCACTTCAGGGCTGGCTTGGTCGCATCGCGAACGCCTTGCCAGGGCTCCGGGGGCTGAGGGGCCTTCCAGCGGAGGTAGACCTGATTGACGAAATCATCGACGGGAGGCTTGGCGTAGGGGACGCCCTGCCAGATCATCGTCGTTCCGTCGGTGCTGAGAGATCCCTCCAGCGCGCCATAGGCCGTGTTGATCCTCACGTCGTTGTTCCATGCCCTGGCCAGAGCAGGGGTCAGGAGAAGCGATGCGACTGAAAGGAACACAGCCAGGCGAGATCGAAAACGGTACGCTTGTCCTGAATTCATAGCCAATCTCCTCTGCACACGTGTGCGGAAACGCTTGTCGACTACGGGTTCACGCAGGTGAAGGATGACGCTGCGTTGATGTCGCCGGCACCGTTGTACCGCGGCCACTTGGGAGAGTCGCAAAGCGGCCTGCTGCGGCCCGGCACGCCGACCGTGTCGACGGTCACCTGATTCGCCGGTGCGACGCCGCCCTCCGACCACTGCTCCAGCGCCGTGAGCGAGTCCCAGGTCGCATTGAATTGACTACTGACGGCGTGGCCGAACCCCGCAACCTCGTAGAAGCGCACAAAGCTTCGGACCTTGTCGCTCCCGAACATCTGCACCAGACGCTCGTAGTACTCCTCGGTCGCGCGGGCACTGACCAGGACATCCTGCAGTCCGTGCGCGAGAAGCAACTTTCCGCCCCGCGCTGCGAACTCGGAAATGTCGGGGGACTGATCGATCATCCGGCTCAGCTCGCGCCAGCGAAGAGACCACTCGCTGCGCTGCTGGGGATCGAAGGAAAGTGGGTTGAACGTCAGGTCGCGTGTGATGATGTTCTTCAGCACCCCGTCCAGCTGCTGGCTGATGTATGGCGCCGTGGTTGGCATCGGATTGGCGGGTTGCGCCGAACCGAGGTTGAGGAACACGACCGTCGGCTGCACGGGGGACAACGACGTGATGCCGAGGTCCGCGCCCCAGACGTTGTAGCCGGGGTATTCCTTGTTGCCGCGCGCCAGCGGGAATGCGAAGCGGGCCGGCGCATTCATCGTGCGAACCGCCGCGATCTGCGCATCCGACAGGCAAGTGTCGCCACTGTCGACCCCACCGGGGCAGCGTAGCGGGGCTGCCATCAACATGGCCGTCGCCGGGTCGAACGTGGCATTGCACGCCCCCTGGTTGCTGATAAGGCCGTCGATGAGCCCGTCCAGCGCGTCGCAGGCCTGCATGGCCGACTGGAACAGGGCCAGACGCTTGTTCGCGTTGAGATAGGCCCCCGGCTTCGACAGCGCTAGCGTTGCCACCTGCCCTCCCAGCATGGCAGACGCCTGGTTCCAGGCCGGGTACCAAGCAACCGCCCCGTTCCAGTCCTGCGGCCAGCGCTGGATGCTTTGCAACGCCTCGCGGCCGCCGGTAGAGCCGCCAGCGAAGTACGACTTCAGCGGCGCTGCGCCATAGCGGGCCATGATGACGTACATCGCCGCGTCTCGCGTCTTCTTCAACGCGTCGCCGCCCCAGTTGGCCAGCGACTCGTCATTCAGGCCGAAAGAGCCGTCCAGCGAGCCTCTCGGACCGGCCTGGTGACCGGAATCGCTGGCGAATACCGCGTAGCCACGCGTCACGGGCAGGGGTTTGTCGGTCGCGCCGGCCGGAATGTTGCCGGTGACGTTAGGAATGCTGCCGTCGAACCCACCGCCGCCGTACATCAGCGCCTTTTGATTCCAGCTGGTGGGAAGGGCGACGCGGAAGAGGATGTTGGGTGCGGAGGCGTCCACGGGGGAGATGCGAGCGTCCACGCGACAGTATTCAGCCACCAAAGCAGCCCCGGCGCCGGCGGCGGGCACGACGGCGGCACTGGTCACCGCACCGCCCGTCGTCGGCAGGCCGATGGCGCTGGCGGGGATCGCCATGCCGGCCAGATCGGCGCAGGACGCGGGCGCCTGCGCGGCCGCCATCGGCGCAGTAC
>Ga0207675_100001060_pt1 | contig 27292 bp, 29 predicted proteins | sample KBSSwiS42_FD_184305 | JGI IMG/M metagenome (GOLD analysis project Ga0207675, IMG submission 184305) | Switchgrass rhizosphere microbial communities from Kellogg Biological Station, Michigan, USA - KBS Switchgrass S4-2 (SPAdes) (version 2) | ecosystem: Host-associated > Plants > Roots >...
TGCCATGCAACTGCTCGGAACCGTGCAGATTGCCGAGCAGAAGGCTGAGCGACTGCCCGACGCCCTGTTGATTTCCGCCCAATCGGTGCTCGATCAGCGGGACGGCCGGCTTTCCGACTCCACATTCGAGTTGGTGGCCGGGGCCGCTGACGGGCGGAGCGTGTCTTCGCGCTGGCGATCGACCATCTCGTCAGGGGCGTCGTCGCGACTGGTCGTCGGCGTCACGCCGGGTGACTGGTACAGCCAGGCGTTGTACGAGCCGACCGACGTCCCTGACGGGTTTTGGCAGGGCTTGCGTGAGGGCGAGATCGGCCTGAGCGAGATTGCCGCGAGCCGGCTCGGCGTCAGTACGGGCGACACCGTCACGCTGCCCACCGTCGAAGGGCCGAAGCAGTACCGGGTGGCCGGAATCGTTCGTCCGCAGATGGTCAATGACGCCGCAGTGGGCGACATCGTGCTTGCTTCCGAAGGATTGGCGCGTTCCGACTGGGCTGCCGCACGCGATCAGGTCGCGGTCGCCTATCCGTCGGCTGCCGACGCGACCGCCCACCGCGACGATTTTCTCGACCTCGGCGCCGGGTTGTGGGTCTACGACAACGAAGAGTGGCGCTCGGTGGCCACCACCGGGATCACCCGGTTCTTGGAGCCGTTCACGATCGCGGGGTACGTGGTGATGCTGGCCGCCGGCCTGAGCCTGCTGAACGTGTTCGTGTTGGGACTCGTGCAACGCAAGCGCGAGCGAGCCGCGTTGCGGGCGATCGGCGTGACCTCCGGGCAGGAACAGGCCGTGATCGTTGGGAACGCCGGCATACTCGGCGCGCTCGTCGCCTGCCTCGCCGTCCTCGGAGGTGTGGGCCTCACGTACCTCTGGTCGTTGGGCTCACCCGTGTACTACGGCATCAAGATCGAATGGGGTGTGTTGCCGGTTCCGCTGTGGACAGCGGTGGCAGCCGTATTCGTTATCGTCCTGACCGCCGCGGTGTATCCGGTGTTGCAGTCGCGACAGCTGGAGACCGTCGAAGTGCTGCGAACCAGTTAGCCGTGCACCTCGCGGTGCAGTCGTGGAATGTCGTCGCCTGCCTGCCGAAATCGGTGCATGTGTGCCCGACTCGCGGGGCTCGACATGGCTTCGAATTCCTTGGGCGGCAATGACATCTGAAAGACCAGTCCACGGCCATCCGCCCCTTCCACCAGGGCACCGAGTCCCGCAACGGGTAACTTCAACAACATCGTTAAGTAGGACGTGAAGGTGTCTTCGAATTGGACGCGGTAAACGCCGAAGCCACTCAGGTTCGTGATAAGCGGGTTCCACCGGGCCGGATCGAAGGCAGTGGATACACAGCGAGCCGCGCGCGAGGCTCCGGCAGCGTCCAGGAACTGTTGGTTCATGCGCATGTCGCAGTGTTCGTCGGCGAAGTGGTCCACGTTGTGGCGGATGCGTTCGGCAATCGAACTTGCAGTTTCTCCGCGTCGCAGGTCGAGGTTCAGCGTCGTGATGATATTACCGACGAGCATCCGATCGAGGCCACAACGATTCCGCGCATTCACGGCGATGGCGAGGGTGCGACGGTCCACCGCGGGATCCGCCTTCATCAGCGCTTCCGAAGCATGTGCGCACACAACGTCGTTCGCAGACAACCACATCCGGGTTCCGTAGGCGTCGCGCATGCGCGCGATTTCGCCTTCTCCGAAGTAGAGACTCAGCGTTCGCTGCTTCCGCGCATCCTTCGCCAGATACAGCGCGCTACGTGCAAGTTCGCCAAGCCCGAGGCAACGCACCCCGGGGTCCCGAGCGCCATCGGCAGGGAGATGCTCGTCGAGGTAGGCAGCGCGGTCTTCGACGATCAACGGCTCAGCGAGCGGCTTGTCGGCAGCGGCGGCGGACCACGCGTTCATGAAGTGCATGAACGTCTGCATATCGCCGACGGCGTGGTGCCACGAGAAACCGATCGCGGTCGCATCGTCCGCAAGATGCGTGACACGTACCTTGCACACCGGACCCAATCCCCATCGAGCCGTGGCGCCGTTCACCGGGTCGACGAGCCACAGCCCGGTGTCCTCTGACGCCGATCGGATCGCTTCACGGAACGTGCGGTTGGACGACACAGACGTGAATGGCACACCCTGCCCTTCACATCGGATCCGCATCCTGCCGTTGTCGATGCCAATTCGCCCCGCGAAGATCGGAAGATTCGTCAGCGCCTGCGCAAACGCACGGCCGAGCGCCCTCGTGTCGAGATGCCGCTCGAAGAAGAAGACAAAGTGGATCGCCAAGTTCGCGACGATGGCGTCGCCTGCATTGCAACGGATTTCGAGCCGCTGCGCGTGCGATGGTCTGATCAGCTGGGTCGACATAGTGGCTACGTTCGCCGGCTCACTGTTACGCGGCCGCCGAGTTTCGGGCTATGGGCGACTCCCCGGAAGTACGACTTCTCATCGGCGGCCGCATCGGTATGGATCTGGAAATTCTGCAGCACCGTTCGTAGCACGACATCCATTTCCGCGATCGCGAAGTCTGCGCCGATGCATCGTCGTCCTCCGCCACCGAACGCCAGCCATGCTGGTGCCGCCGGCCTGGTGCCGCGGTAGCGATCCGGATCGAATCGTTCGGGTTGAGGGTAGATCTCCGGATTCTCGTGAAGATCGGCAATGCGGACGAGCACCGTGCGATCACGCGGAATCCGCCAGTCGCCGAGGTCGAAGTTCGGCGTACTGACCCGGCGGCCCGCGACATCGATGACGGGGCGTACCCGCAGCACCTCACAAATTGTGGCCCGACGGAACGCGCCGCCCCCCTCATCGACCTCTCTGACAAGTTCAGCCAGCACGTCCGGGTGGCGCCGCAACCGCTCAAATGCCCAGCTGAGTGCTGTCGCTGTTGTTTCGTGGCCCGCGCCGATGAAGGTCAACAGTTCGTCGCAGATCTCCGACCGCGACGTCCCGGATCGCAGTAACAATGCCAGGATGTCGGTCCGCTCACCGAGATTCGGATCGACATCGGCCCTGTCGATCAGCGTGAATACGATCCGGTCGAATGCGTTGCGGAACTCGTCCATTGTGCGCCACGGACCTTGGCGTCGGGCCCAGAATGGCGGCGCAGGCACAAAAGCCATGAGCTGTCCGAGTCTCATATAAGGCGGGACGATCTCACTGAGTTGTTCTAGTTCGTCGCGTTCCGCCCCGTCCGCGCCGAAGAGGGTCCGCAAGATCACGTTCAACGTGATCCTGTTCATCGGTTCGAGAATCCGGAACTCTTTGCCCACAGGCCAATTCGCGCCTTCCCGCAGTGTCTCGTCCTCGATGACCCTTTCGTGGTTCTTGAGGCTCTGACCGTGAAACGCCGGTGCGAGCAGCCGGCGCCGATCGCGATGCCGACTGCCGTCAAGCCCAAACATCGACCCGGGCCCGAACCAATTGCTGAGATTCGGCTGCACGTTGATCAGCTGGTCGGCGCTCGCCGTACACACCGACCTCACCAGAGCCGGGTCAGAAACCACGACGGATCGACCGAAGAATGGGACGTTGATTTCGAAGATGTGTCCGTGCCGCTTGATCCAATTCCGCATCGCGCTGCGGCGAAATACAGCGAATAGAACACCCTGCACGAGCTTGGGTAAGCGCACTGGCGGCGGGTGCAACCTGTTCGGTGGCGATGTTTCGCACGGATTGGCCATGGCCGTATCGGTCATGCGGTCCCCCCAAACTTCGATACATGATCGTCGCGCGTACGGGGCGGGACTATATCGGTAGTGCACTACTGCGATCTCGCCCGGTTTCGGCCGGTAGTACTTAGTCGCGGTCTTGAGACGAACACGTATGCGGAGCGGCGTGGGACTCCCAGTGCGCCGCGGATCGGACGCGATCAGCGCGATGCCGTGCTCGGCCAGCTGTCATCCGGCGGCAGCCCATCGAGAATCCGCTGGCAAATCGCGCCCAGCTGACGCGACTGGTTTCGCGTCAATCGATCGAAGACGAACTCCCGCACGGTGTCGACGTGGGCGGGGGCGACCTCCTGCAGTCGCCGGCGTCCCGCGCGGGTCAACACCGCGAGGGTGTAACGGCCGTCCTCGGGGTCGGGCTGCCGCGACAGCCAGCCTTGCTTTTCCAGGCGGGCGACGGCCTGGGACAGCCGTGGCAACGAGCTGCCTGAAATCGTCGCGAGCACGCTCATCCGCAGTTTCGACCCCGACGCCTCAGACAGCCGCGCCATGATCAGGTACTCGAAGTGGCTGATCCCGAAGTCGCGCTGCAACTGAGCGCTCAACACCGGCTGCAGCCGCAGGATCATCGTCGACAGCTGTGCCCAGGTGCGCTGTTCGTCTGAGTCCAGCCACCGAGTCTCACGCGCGGTACTCACGGTCCCACTGTACTTAATCGCTGAACCGGAAATATTCGATTCACTTAATTGTTTAACTCGGTAGCCGACCGCAGCCAACCGGAAGGGATCGAGCGATGAAGGCAGTGGGAGTGATCGGACCGGATTTCGAGCCGCGCCTGTTCGACATCGACGAACCGACCCCGGCGCGCGACGGAATCGTCGTCAAGGTACTGGCCTCTTCCGTCAACGAATTCGACCGGGCCGCGGTTCGCGGGCATCACCACAGACACGAGGACTGGCAGGCTCCCGTTCTGCTGGGGCGAGACTTCGTTGGGCGGGTGGCGGCCGTTGGCGAGAACGTGGACTACATCGACGTCGGCATGTATGTGGCCGGCGCCCTAGCGCCCCAATCGGGACAGGCGGGCACGTTCACCGACGAGGTCGCGGTTGCAGCGGAGTCGCTTGCTCCGGTCCCGGACGGCATCGACCTCGCCCAAGTCGCCGGTGTTGGCCTGGCCGGGGTCTCCGCGCTCGACGCCGTCGACGCACTCGGAATCACAGGTCTGGAAATCGTGATGATCCAGGGCCCCGTCAGCGGGGCCGGCGGATTCGCCCTGCAGCTGGCGAAGGCTCGCGGCGCCGTCGTCGCCGCGTTGACGCTCCCCGAGCAGACGGATCTCGCATGGAAGCTCGGCGCCGATGTTGTCGTCCCGGCGGGCGCAAACCACAAACAGGCACTGGAAAGGGTGCGCAGCTTATTCGGTGGCGGCGTCGACAGCGCAATACACGTCGCCGGCGACCTGTCGATCGCCGCTGCGATCCTGCGCCCTGGAGGCAAGTTCACCTCTGTCTCCGGCGCCACCGCGGCGGTCAAGCACTTGCGCCCCGAGTTCGTCCCGACGGTGGCAGCCCCAAATGGGCACAAGCTGGCGGATCTGTTGTTCAAAGTCGCAGCCCGACGTCTTCACAGCCATGTGAGCGCAACCGTATCCTTCGATCAAGTTGGCGATGCGTTGAGTTCGGGTGGCGACGACTCCGGACGAGTTGTCCTCGTCCGCTGACCGTGACAGATGAGCCCCGTGCAGAATCGCCAAAGACGAAGCCCGCGTTCGCCTTTTCATCTCAGTGGACAGTTGGTTGTTGTCCACTGGCTCGGCTTGAAGCGCGCAGGGCTTACGCCTTGCGTCGTTCTAGACGCGCTCCTGGTTTGACCTCGCCGCCCTAAGCTAAGTGGCGCGGATCACCTGGCCTGCCGGGAATTGCAGACGGGTGCCCCGACTTGTAGGTGGCATGCCATCACTTAAACAGTTAAGTAATGGAAAGGGATCAAGGAAGAGGCACCATCTCATGAGCACCGTCAGACCCCTGGTCGTCAGGATGGGTACGTTGACCGTCCGAGCGGCGCTGTCCACGATTTTCGTCGCGGTCGCCGTCGCCGCGATCCTCATCGGCTCGTTTGCAGCCCCGCCGTCGGCGAATGCCGCCGACGACTCGTGTCCCAGCATCGAAGTCGTGTTCGCCCGCGGAACGTTCGAGGCGCCTGGTGTCGGCGCGACCGGGCAAGCGTTCGTCGACGCGCTCAGCGCCCGCCTGCCAGGAAAAACGGTCGACGTGTATGCGGTGAACTATCCTGCCTCGTTGGACTTCGGCCGAGCCGCCGACGGCATCGTCGACGCCGGCAACAAGATTCAGTCGATTGCGGCAAGCTGCCCGACCACCAAGATCGTGCTCGGCGGTTACTCGCAGGGTGCGGCGGTGGCCGGCTACACGACCGCCGACGCCGTTCCGGAGGGTTTCACGCTTCCCGACGGGCTGTCTGGGCCGATGCCAGCATCGATCGCTTCGCACGTGTCCGCAGTGGTGCTGTTCGGTACGCCGACCCCTGGCATACTGCACTTGCTCGACGGTAACGCCCCGGCGATCAACATCGGTCAGCTCTACGCCGCCAAGACATTGCAACTGTGTGTCCCCGGTGATCCCATCTGCTTCCCTGGTGGTCTGGACCGGTCCGCGCACAGTTCCTACAAGAGCAACGGAATGGCTGACCAAGCGGCCGATTTCGCCGCCCGCCAGCTCGGCGCCCCGGCCCCGTCGGCGGCGGTGCAGCAGACCGCAGGTGAGGTGGGCGCCAGCCAGCGCACCGATCAGCCTGCCGCAGCACCTGCTTCCGAGCTTGAGCCACCGCAAGGCAACTGAACGACACCGACCAACGGCCGGCAATGAGTCCCCAAGACCATTGCCGGCCGTTGATCTATTGCGCGCTGCACCACGGTCGGCCCTACCGCACGTGGCGTAGATCACTAGGTTTCCCGGAATCGCAGATCCAGCCACCCACTTGTAATTGGCAGATCATCACTTAAACATTTAAGTGATGGAACTGGGAACACCGAAGGAGGTACCAACTCATGAGTAAAGCTGTGCAATTTGATTCCTACGGCGGCGTCGACGTGCTCGAGGTGCGCGACGTGCCCCGTCCTGTCCCCGAGGCCGGTGAGGTGCTGGTTGAGGTCAGGGCAGCAGGCATCAATCCGAGCGAGGCGGTGATCCGAAGTGGCGCGCTGGCCGACCAGTTCCCGGCCACGTTCCCCTCCGGCCAAGGCAGCGACCTGGCGGGCGTGGTGGCCGAACTCGGCTCCGGCGTCGGCGATTTCGCTGTGGGCGATGAGGTGATCGGGTTCTCCATGCGCCGGTCCAGCCACGCCGAATACGTGACAGTGCCGGCCACCCAATTGACCCCCAAGCCGTCCGACATTCCCTGGGAGGTGGCCGGCTCGCTGTTCGTCGTGGGCGCCACGGCCTATGCCGCAGTGGCGGCGATGCGCCTCGTACCCGGCGAGACGGTGGCGATCGCTGGTGCGGCCGGCGGCGTCGGTTCGATCGCGGTTCAACTCGCCCGCCGCGCTGGCGCCACCGTCCTGGGCATCGCCGGTCCGTCCAACGACGCCTGGCTCGCCGATCATGGCGCGATCCCAGTCAACTACGGTGACGACCTGCCGGCCCGGCTGCGCGCCGCAGCACCGTCCGGACACATCGACGCCCTACTGGACTTCTTCGGTGGTGGATATGTCGCGATGGCGGTCGAGGACCTCAAACTGCCGCGTGACAGGGTCGACACCATCGCCGATTTCGCTGCCGTGGAGCAGTTCGGGGTCTTGTCCGCAGGGGGCGCCGATGCCGCCACTGCGGCTGTGGTGGCCGAGTTGGCCGACCTCGTCGCACGGGGTGAGCTGGAAGTGCCGATCGCCGGAGTCTTCGCCCTCGACGATGTGCGCGACGCGTTCCGGCAGGTCGAACAGCGACACACCCGCGGCAAGCTGGTGCTGCGACCATGAGCGCGACAGAAGCATCGCGGGCTGCGCGCACCGATTTGATTGACACGTCACGCATATCTACTACCGTGGTGTCTATGACTACCACTGGCCGGAGTTCCGCCCACGAACCCTCGGGGCCGCCTCAGCTCGATTACGAGGCCCTCTACCGTGGCGAAAGCCCCGGCGAAGGACTGCCATCGATGACCACACCGCCGTGGGATAACCAGGCGCCCAACGACAATGTCATTGCGTGGCAGACCCGCGGCTGGGTCCACGGCGACGTACTCGACGTCGGCTGCGGGCTCGGCGACAACTCCATCTATCTGGCCGAAAACGGTCACCCGGTGACCGGACTGGATATCTCCCCCACCGCTCTGGTCACCGCCGAGCAGCGGGCCAGCGACGCCGGAGTCGACGTCACGTTCGCGGTGGCCGACTCCACTAAACTCGACGGCTACACCGACGCGTTCGACACCGTGATCGACAACGGCATGTTCCACTGCCTCGATGACGACGGCAGACGGAATTACGCGGCCGCGGTGCACCGGGCCACCCGGTCGGGTGCCACCCTGTTGCTCAGCTGCTTCTCCGACGCCAACCCGGCAGGCGAGGAGCCGCGACCGGCGGTGTCCGAAGCGACCCTACGTGACATCCTCGGCGGCGCCGGCTGGGACATCGTGTCACTGGAGCCTGCCACCCTGCACGGCGAATTGGGCGGCGCACCAGTCGAAATGGCGTTCTGGTACATGCGGGCGCAACGGCGCTAGCGTCTCACATACAGGCCCACACGGTGTGTGCCGCACGGCTCACAGGGCCAGGCTCAACGCGCCAACCAGAATCATCGCGGCACCCGCGAACCTTCCAGCCACGTCACCGAATGGGATCGTCTTCTCCAGCAACACGAAGATGGCGATGGCTGCGATCCACAGGAGGTTCATCACGCCGCCGACGAACAGCAGTCCCATTAGGATCCAGCAGCAGCCCACGCAAACGGCGCCGAGCCTCAGTCCCATGCGGAAGGCGCCCAGGCCCCCGGTGCGCCAGTAGCGCGACAGGAAATGCGCCGGGGTCCGGCAGTTGCGCAGACAGGCATTCTTGAGTGGGGTGAACTGGTAGATGCCGGCCGCGATCAACAGGGCGGCGCCAAATGCAGCGCTGCTGGAGACCATCATCGGGGAGAGCAACGCGGCCCGATCAAGCGTGTACTGAGCGAGGGTGGCCACGAGACTGAAGACCGTCCACATCGCGAGGTAGCCGCTGACGAAGACGAACGTCGGGGCCAGCGGGGTGTGCTGGGCGGCGGCCTTGCGGGCGACCGCGGCATACATCAGGGTCATCGGTGCCGTGGTGGGCACCATCATGGCAACCATCATCACAGCCCACATCGCCAGTCGCAGGCCGAACTCGGTTGCCGTCCACGGCAATAGCCCGGTCACGGCACCCATCATCGAATCCATCGACTGACCCGTCATACCCGCAGACCCGGTCGCCATTCGGTGCGCTGTCACCACGAGGTAAACCCAGGCTGCGGCGGTGATGCCACCCAGACCGCTCAGTACGGCCAGACAGTCTCGGTGGCGCCAGACCCAGGACGTGGTCAGCGGATGAGTCCGTTCTGGTCCATGTGCAGAACGTTGAACTGGCAGTAGCTATCCCTGAAGTCCAGCTCGATTCCCGCCCGGGCTGTGGTGTTGCCGCTGCCCATCTCGGCATAGATGTAGCGCGGCCCATCCGGCGTATTGAGGCGTATCTTGTTCGACAATGCTGTGCTCCCCGTCTTGGGGAGCGGCGTCCCACGCGACTCGACCAGCCCGTCGATCGTGAGGCTGGCCATTCGCGCATCGACATCGATCGACAGGTCGATCGGCGCGTAGAGCGTGGCAAGCACGGTCGACATCATGGCGTTGTACACGAAGAAATGAGTCGCTCCAGGGGTGGTCGACTCGCCGTGAAGGACCTTTCGCAGTGCTTCTCGCTGAGTCGGATCCGCCCGTTCGTCGATGATGACCTGCTGCGTGCCGTTGCCCTCGTGGACCTCACCCGGCCAGTACATGAGCGCTGCGTAATTCAGGCCGTCGACACTGGTGTCGTTGAAGTATCCCTCCTCGATGTGGCCGGCCATGAACGCCTCGCAGTGCCCCTGTGTTGACTTCGCACCGAATTGGCACGGACAGCCCCAGGCGCAGTTGCAGTTCTCGAACTCCGTACCGCGCATCATCCATCGATCAGCAACGGACTCTCCACGTGATTCCCGCTTCATGTGAATCAACCTACTTGACATTGAATGATATGTCACGCAATATTGCGAAGACAAGACAGTGCAATGGGAGGTCTCCGGATGCGCGCCACGATCGCTGAACAGATGCACGACAATCTCCTCGAAGTCTTCAACGAGCGAGACTCCGTGCGCAGGCGTGCCACAATCGAGCGCACCTACGCCGACGACATCCGATGGACCGACGACGACGGCGTGACCACAGGTCGCGACGCGCTGGACGCCAAAGCCGCCGAGCTGCAAGCCAAGCTCGGCGATCTTCAGTTCATCGCCGCGGGTCCCGTCTATCAGACATTGGGTTTGGGCTACTTAGCGTTTCAGTTGGTCAAACCCGGAAGCTCGGCACCGGTGGGCTCGGGATTCGATGTCGCAATCGTGCGAGACGGCGTCATCGTCGAGTTGTACACCGTGCTTACGGATAACGCGTCCTGACCCACACGAACGAGGAGGCATCATGACAGAGGTCAACGAGTTCAACCGCCGAAACATCGAAGAGTTCCGCAGGAATCACGGCCGCCTCGGTGGACCGTTCGAGGGCGCACCGGTCTTGCTGCTACACACGATCGGCGCACGAAGCGGCCAAGAACGGGTGCACCCACTGATGTATCTGGCCGACGACGGTCGCTACCTGTTGTTCGCCTCCGCCGCCGGTGCTGACCGCAGCCCCGCGTGGTACTGGAACCTCATCGCCAACCCCGACGCCAGCATCGAAATCGACGACGAGCACCTCAACGTAGACGCCATTGAACTGAGCGGCGCAGAGCGCGATGCGAAGTACGCCGATCAGGCCCAACGGTATCCGCAATACGCCGAATACCAGCGCATGACGACACGCGCCATCCCCGTCGTGGCCCTCATCCCCAAGCCAGCAACGTAGTGAAGACCAAACCTGGCCCGAGCATCGTCGCGGCTAACGAAAGGCTAACGGGCGCAGGGGGCTCAACACGCAACGGCCTTGAAGAAGGCTGCGACGCGTTCGACGGCGGCGGCCGACTCCGGCAATCCGGCGGAGATAAAGACGGGCCAGACGTGGAATCCGTGACGCCAGGGCTCGAAGGCCACGTCGACGCCAGCGGCCTGGGCTGCGTCCCTGAGCCGGGGGGCATCGTCGTAGAGGATCTCGTTCTCGCCGACCTGGATGAGCATTGGCGGAAGACGGCGCATGTCAGCGAAGATGGCAGAGCACCTCGGGTCGCGCGGATCGCCACCGGCAAGGTAATCCCTCACGGTCGCGTCGAGCATCTCCCGCGTGACCAACGGATCCAGATGCTTGCGCTCTTCGATCGAGGCGCCACTCAACGTCAGGTCCGCGAACGGCGACAGGACCGCGATGCGGGCGGGAAGCGGCAAGCCTTGGTCCCGTGCCGCGGCAGTGACGGCGACGGCTAGATTGCCGCCGGCCGAATCCCCCAGCAGGACGACCGTTTCCATGTCCGCTCCGCTGCGCGTGACAAGAAAGTGATAGGCGCGCAGGCAGTCGTCGAAGGCCCCAGGAAAGGGGGTTTCTGGGGCAAGCCGATAGTCCACCACGTGCACTCGAGCGTTGGCGGCCAGGGCAACCGCGGCCGCCAATGGAAGATAGCGGTCCGGCGGAGAGCCGCTGACGTATCCGCCCCCGTGGAAGTAAAGGACGGTGCGCTCGGGGCGGCCAGCCAGTGGTTTCAGGGTGATGACGGAGACACCCCCTAGCTCACCGCTTTGCAGTGACACGCCTTCGAATCGAGGGGAACCGTCATCGCCCCGTGTCGACGGCACCCGGAGATAGCTGACGAACGCCTCTAGAAGCTGTGATGGACCGCCGCCTTGTAATGCTTCGCGGTCGACGTTGCTCTCCGTCACGATAATCCTCCGACGTCGCCTGCCCTGACCGTCGAATATACGTGATAGATCAAGTAATGGTGCCCTCTGCGGGTGCGTCAAGGCGCTGGCGACCGCGCTAGTCCATCGACGCGTCGGGCTAACAACGGCCCACCAACGCGATATCCTGGGCGAATCGTCTGAAAAGGAATAGCCGTAGTGTCACGTAGTCAGCGCCGGAAGACGGCTCAAGATCGTTGGCTGTCAGCGTCCGAGCTGCGTGCCTTCCGTGCGTTCATGAGCGTGCAGATGCGGCTGAACTATGAGATGAATCGGCAGCTTCAAAGCGACACCGATCTGTCGCTCGCCGACTACCACGTTCTGAACGCGTTAACTGACGCACCCGGCGGACGTATGCAGGTCTCTGACCTGGCGGCGCTGATTGGGTGGGAACGAAGCCGCGCGTCGCATCAGCTGCGCCGGTTATGTGAGCGCGGCCTAGCTGAGCGGATTCCATCAGACGATGACGGCAGGGCAACCGACGCGACTCTCACAAAGGCAGGTCGGGAAGCGATCAGGGCAGCGGCGCCCGGTCACGTGGCCTTGGTCCGGCGAATGTTCTTCGACCCGTTGCCCGACGAACTCCTCCCACCCCTCACTGCAGCGCTGGAACACATCCAGGTGAACATCAACCTCAACAGCTCGTTGCCGCCAGCTCCATGGTGAGCAGGTGCGAACGTCAGAGTGATTTATCACCCACCAGCCGGGGCGGCTGACACCTACCTGACCCCGGCCCGGTGAGCACGCTCACATCCATTCTCGCTACACGTTGTCGGAATATTCCAGCATCCCAACCGCTTGCAATAAGCGTGATATGTCACCTACTGTGAGCCACACAGCAGAACCTGAGAGAAGGATCCCATGACTGCAACGACGCGCCCCCAATCACGCGAACTCTTCGCGATGACCGACTCGATGGACGTCGATGCACTGCTGTCGGTGTTCGCGGAGGACGCTCGGCTGGTCTTCGGTAACAACCAACCGCTGGTCGGACTCGACGAGATCCGCTCGGGCATAACCGCTTTCTTCGACACCATCGCGGGCCTGCATCACACGATTGCGACGGAATGGAGCTTTGGCGCTGACACCATCATCGAGTTGAAGGTGACCTACGACCGCAAGGATGGCCAGCAGGTGACCATCCCGTGCGTGACGATTTTCCATACCGACGCCACCGGCAGGATCGACGACTACCGCGTGTACTTCGACGTGGCGCCCATCTATGCCTGACCCTCGGGCACATTCTCGACCACGCTATCGCCTTGCCGACAAGGCGGTTTGGCGAGTCGGGTACGGAGCTATGCAGCTGGCCGGAGACGGCGTCTTCGGCCCGCCACGTGATCGGGACGAAGCGATCGCGGTGCTACGGGCAGCGGTGGACGCAGGAGTAGATCACATCGACACCGCCCAGTATTACGGGCCGGGGGTTGTCAACGAATTGATCCGGGAAGCGCTTTATCCCTACCCAAAGGGTTTGGCACTGGTAAGCAAGGTGGCGGCGCGCCGCGACGAATCCGGAGCCGTGTTGCCATACGACGACCCCGACCAACTGCGAGCCGGCATCCAGGACAACCTGACGACGCTCGGCGTCGAGCAACTCGCCGCACTCAACTTCCGCGTGATGGATAACGCCGCACCCGATGCCCGGTTCGTTGATCAGCTCGGCGCGCTGGCGACTGCGCGAGACGAGGGGCTCATCGCCGGAATCGGAATCAGCAATGTCAGCCGCGACCACCTGATGCGGGCGCTTGAGGTCACCGAAATCGTCTGCGTGCAGAACTACTTCAATCTCGCGGCGCGTGACAGCATGCCTGTCTTGGACGAGTGCAATGCACGGGAGATCGCGTTCGTGCCGTTCTGCCCCTTGGGTTTTCCCCGAGCGCAACGTGACACAATTCTGTCCAACCGCGTGGTTGCGGACGTCGCCCGTCGCCACGACGCTACCGCCGCTCAGATCGCCCTGGCGTGGCTGCTATCCGTCGCGCCGAACGTGCTGCTGATTCCGGGGACGCGCGCCCGCGATCACCTCGCCGAGAACCTTGCCGCCGGCGAACTGTTGTTGAGCGACCACGACATCAGCGTTCTCAATAGCGCATTTGAACTGCAAGCAACAAATCACGACGGTTAGGACATCCGAATGAACCTGGCGCTGTGGATCATCGCGATCGTGCTTGCAGTCGCCTTCGCCGCAAGCGGGCTGATGAAACAGGTTGTGCCCAAAGACAAGTTGGTCACGGCTGGCCAGGGCTGGGCAGAGGACTTCAGCCCGACTACTATCCGACTGATCGGACTTGCTGAAATCCTTGGTGCGATCGGGCTTGTTCTGCCGGCCGCGCTGCATATCGCACCCGTACTCGTACCGCTGGCTGCTGTCGGGCTCGCCCTGGTGATGGTCGGTGCGGCCGCGGTGCACGCCCGGCGCAAAGAGATGCCGATGGTCGCGATGAACGCGGTCCTTCTCGTGCTCGCCGTGGTCGTCGTGTGGGGGCGCCTGGGGCCGTACTCATGGAGTTGACGATGCCCGCGGTGGTCCTTACCGGTGATGGACGGATCGCACTACAAAACCGGCCGCGCCCGACGGTACGACCCGATCAGGTCCTCGTCGAAGTCGACATGTGTGGCATCTGCGGTAGCGATCTACATGCCTCCCAGCTGCCGCAGGTGTACCGCGGGGACTGCATCCTCGGACACGAATCCACCGGCCGGGTCGCGGCTGTCGGCGACGAAGTCTCAGACTGGGCGGTGGGTCAGCGGGTTTCGGTCAACCCCAACGGCAACGTGGACGGCACCTGCGTGTACTGCAGGTCGGGGCGGCCCAACTTCTGCCGGCGGGCCACGTTGGAGACTGCACTGGGTCTGCAGGCGGACGGAGCGCTGGCGCCGCTGATGGCCGCGTTCCCTGGCCATCTGCGCCGAATCCCCGATGAGCTGGGCACTTTGGAGGCGGCCTGGGTCGAGCCGACGGCAACGGCGCTGCGGGCCGTGGAACTCGCAGGCGATCTCGCGGGGCGGACGGTGTTGGTGACCGGCGGTGGCCCCATCGGCCAGCTTGCGTGCAGGCTCGCTCATCTCAGGTCGCCCGCACGGATCTACCTCATGGAGCCCGCCCCACAGCGTGCGCGGTTCGCAGCAGACTCCCATGCGGTGCCGATTGCCACCGACGAAACCGGCGGCGTCGAGGTCGACGTCGTCCTCGAATGCTCCGGCAGCGCCGCCGCCACCTCCGCCGCGCTGAAACTACTGGTCCCCGGCGGCATTCTCGTGGTGGTCGGAGCGGGCCCAGAACCGGGCCTTGATTCGCCGACGATCCTCCTCAAAGAAATCACGGTGCGGGGGTCGTACATCTATATCGACGAATTCGACCGTGCCATCGACCTGCTGGCCACCCAACAAGTCACGGTCGCAGACCTCACTACGGTGGTCAGCCCACTGGCCGATGCGCTGACTGCCTTCGACGCGCTTCGCTCGGGCCGAATCATGAAAGCCCTCATCACCCCGCACCCGGTAAAGGATGAGCGATGAGCAGTCCAGTCGCTGAGTCAACCCAGCCCGACGTCCTCATCGTGGGCGGCGGTTCAGCGGGCGCGGCGTTGGCCGCACGGTTGAGCGAGGACGCCAACCGCCGCGTGTCACCGGGACGGCCTCGCGTATGCCAGCTGACGAGCCCGCGCAATAGATCGACAGGGGCTTACAAGTCTGACGGTCTGCCCCACTCCTAGTGGGCTGGCCTGGCCGCACCTGCGGGAAGACGGTCGAGGACCGGCCGTGCCCCTATGGCGCGGGACTTCCATATTGACCAGACGGCGAGCAGGCCCCGGCAACCGGTCTGGCGTGGTTGTCGCAGCTGACCGACGAAGCAGCGGTGCGTCTGGTCGCGCGGCAGGATCCCGAGGTGCGACATCCCATGGGGCCCGGCACGCCCGCCAGCCTGACCGAGGTCCTTGAACGCTCGCACGCCGCCAGGACCCGCGGCTGGGCGTACGTGCATGACAGCTTCGAGGAAGGAATCTCGGCGATGGCCACGGCGGTCCTCGGAGTCGACGGCCGAAGCGCCGTCGGTGTGGTCAGCATTGCCGGCCCGAGCCTGCAGCTCACCAACGATCGAATGAACGAGTTGGCGGCACCGTTGAAGGCTGCGGCCGTGGAGTTGTCGGGTCTTACCGGTGCCATCGCCGCAGATATCAACTCCCGCAGGCTCAATCACGACGAGGCGGTGACGGCCTGATTCTGCTGTTCACCAGGATGTCTGGGCGGCCCAGTGCACCGGCAGCGCGTTCGACCACGTCGCCAAGCCCCGCGATATCGGTGACGTCCGCAGGAAAGCAGTCGTGCTGCCTGATCTTGTTAAGTTGAGCCTCCGTGTCGTAAATGGTGATTTGCCGGCGACCGTCGCGCGCGTGGACAACCTTGCAGGCCCTATCTCCGCTGGAATATGCAACAATGTGGCAAAGGTTTGGCTGGTAGCGGTTTTTGTTGGGGGCGTGATCGTGGTTGCGGCGCGTTTGCGCTTTGCTGCAGGTGTCTGCATTGTTGCTGCCTGCCTGTTGATCGGTAGTTCTTGGGCTGCAATCGCCGTAGCCCATGCCGATTCCAGCAATGCCGCGGCGCACGCTGATGTCGGCATAGATTCTTCAGGACACGGCAGCACAACGGTCAGCGGTCCGGTCCGCGGCGTAACTAAAGCTGTACAGACGGACATGCATCGCCGAGCACGCATGCTTGGTTCCTGGCAGCAAACAGGCGAACGGCGTTCGCCCGCCACGAAAAGGCTGAAGCAGGAGCTGCGCGGCGCTGGCACCAAACAAGGGATGAAATTCTCGAAACGCTTCGATGCAATTCCGCGCGTAGGCGCGGCGTCTGGCCCTCCGCCGGCCTCCGACCCGGCACCGCCACCGGCCTCCGACCCGCAACCGGCCTCCGACCTGCAACCGGCCTCCGACCCTCCACCCACGTCTGAGCCAGCACCGGCGCTCGATACGGCCTCCGCCTCCGACTCGGCACTGGCGTCAACCTCAGCCCCTGCGCCTGACCCGGCAACGGGCTCCAGCACGGCAACGACGTCCAGCACGGCAACGGCGTCCAGCACGGCTGCGCCTGACCCGGCAACGGCCTCCAGCACTGCTGCGCCTGCCCCGGCAACGGCCTCCAGCACGGCACCGGCGTCTACTCCGGCACCCGCGTCGAACCCCGCTCCGGCCTCCACCCCGTCAGCTGCCTCCGGCACGGCAACGACTTCTGTCGTGGTCGCTCCAGCTTCCGGCGTGATCGCTCCAGTTCCTCAAGTGGTTGCGTGGGTTCAGAGCATGCTCACTTCTGTCTTCGGCGCATTCATTCCGCTCACACAATTGCAGTCCGACCTTTATTCGTTCTTGATGGGCCTCGCGGACGGGGTGCCAATAGACAAGCGATCAGAAGACACCGGCGGGGCCGGGCGGTCGGCGGTCGCGAATGCATCGGTGGCTTCGCAATTGCGGTTGGTCCTACTACTTGCCGGTGTCCGTGTCCCGGGCGTGCCTGCGGCCGGCAGCGCCGAGGCTGCAACGTTAGGCCGCGTTGCGGCATCGATTTTGACCGTGACGAGCGAGTTAGCACGGGCGCCATGGCTGCCCGGCATGGCATCGCCAACGCCCAATGACAACCCCCTTGCAATGGGTTTGCGGTCGTTTGTCCCGCAAACCGTCAGCGACATCCCGCGAGCCGCTTCAATGTGGGCGCTGGCCGCCGTCGCTCTGTCAGGGTTAGGCGGGCTTGTGATCGTTACCCTGGCCGGAGTCCGCATCGGCTACCGCCAAGCCAAAGCGGCGGTGGAATTGCGCACAACGGCAATCGCGCGCTTCGCCGGTTCGGGGCCGATCGGCATCGTCCAATCGGGGTCAATGGTTCTCATCCGTACGCGCGGATTGCGTGTCGCCTGTCCGGGACCGCTAAGAGCCGAAGCCCTTTTCGAGGCCGGCTGAGCCAAACCCAGGCAACCAAGTAGGTGACCGGATCCGCACTGCCTAGGCTTGGGCGAACTGCAGGACGACGGTCGCGCATCAATTGCTGCTCTGTCGCTCGGACCGGCCGGGCCCGTCGTCCGCCGACTCAGGGGAGCGATTGGCGGCCCGGCCGGAGTGCTCAATTCCCGACAAAGGACTCCGGCCCAGGGCACGCGCTCCCGTGGCCGCGGCGGCGGCCCGCGGGGCATCCCGCTCGCTCCCGCCGGTATTTCCCGAACCCGAGATCGCGATCAGCCGCCGCTCCATCAACCCGGTGCGCGCGGCGTCCGATCGCTCACGGATGAGACGCTCGACCGTCGAGGGTTGCGTCGACTTCTCTGCATTGCCCGCCGTGTGCGACACACCGTTCGTGCTCGACGGATTGGCGGCGGTCGGCGCGTCGGACCGGACGGCCTTCGGCCATTGGCGCGCAGGGACTTCCTTACCATCCACAAGAACCTGGCTCGAGCCGTCAGTGGCTGCAATTGGCTGTCCGCCTTGCTCCGGCCGGACTTGCGGGGTGAGCCTCGAGTCAAGTGCCGGCGCAGTGAGAGCAACGGACTGGATGTCGGTCTGAGACGACGCTTGACCGCCGAGTGTCTGCAGCAGCTCGGCTACCGGCTGGGTCAAGTTCGACAAAGCCCCTGACAAGTTGACCACCGCTTGGCGCACCCGCTGTGCGACCGGCGAGGTGTCCGGCTGTTGGGCAGGATGTTCAGTCACAGGCGTCGGGGGTTCGGTGGCAGAGACAACGGGCTGGGGCATGGTCGGGGTGTAGGTTGCGCCGCCCAGGATCGCTAATGACTGCTCGATCGCGCTCGGCAGTTCTTCGAGAGCTTCGCGGACCTTCTGTGGAGGGGTAATCCAGCTGAACTCCTTGACCTGGCTGGGATCAGCGGTGCGGTCGTACCCCATCTCGACGAAGACCCGCAGGACCGGGTCAAGGGCGTCGACGAATCGCTGCGCGCCGATCAGCGACGCCACCGCACGCAACGGCGCCAGCAGGGGCAGGTACTGCGGGATCGTCACGTACGTGGTGTTGCCCACGGTGGTGGATACCGCGTTGGGGCTGTCGGATGACTCCAGTACGTAACCGGGCAGGATGTGTTCGAACACGATGCCGACGACAGCGTTCGCGATCGCCAGCACATTGAAATACGCAGGAAAGTCGGCAAACCCGTCGTACTGGTTCTGGTAGAGGGTGGTTTGGAAGGGACTGTCAGAGGGGCCTGGCCGGCCGAACGGGAACAAATTGCCCAGGACGCGCAGATCACTCCACGACGTGAAACGCGCGAGAATGCCGCCGTTGGGTTGATACGGGTCACCCACGAGAACGAATTTGTAGCTCTGTGCGTTGGCGACGTAGTTCGGGTCCTTAACCATATCGGCGCGCGCGATTTCGGCGACCTGAGCGCCCTGCGACATGCCGATGATCGTCACCTTTTCACCGGCCTGTGTGGCGGCGATGTCCTGCTCGAGATACCCGGCTCCGACCGCTTCGGACCGCTTGAGTGTTTGCGGCCAATATGGAAGGTCGGACAGCACCGGTAGATCCGAGATGATCGGGTAGTTCAGGTTGATCTGCGCAGGGTAGGGGACGGTGTGGAAGGAATCGCCTTGCGGGACGACGGTCCCGTAGAAGAACAGCGGGATGGTCAGTCCCAATCCGTCGAATGACCCTCCCACGCCTATCGAAGTTCCGAGTAGTCGGACCGCCGCGGTGTAGGCGGACGTTGGCGTGCTGAATGTGGCTCCCGCTGACACCACGATGACGACGCCGCCGCCAAACAACACGGACCCCCACCGACGTGAAACGTTCCGCCAGTTTGCGTTGCGCCGCGGCGCACCATTGCGATGCCGACGCATCAACTCTGATTCTTCTTCCTCATCGCGGTGGTCCCACTATCGCGTTTGACGACATCGGCCGCGTAGATCACCAAGCTCACCCGCGAAATGTACTTCGTGGCGCCCACACGTTGCCCACGATTTGCCCACCGTCGACCTCGGGCAATGAACTTTCGCTGTCATGAAGGCGTTAGCCCTGCGCCTAAGCACAGCCAGACGAAGTCAATCCCGACATGCGGTCCACGCCTTCCGCTGGCTACGCGGTCGCCTCCGCCACCCCTAGTTGCGCCGCCAGGTCGTGTAGGCACGCCGAATACGCTTTCACTCCCCACGCCATCGCTTCGCCATCGAGCTCATTGGGTATCGAACTATCACGGATGCGGTCCCAGTTGCGGGCAATGTCTTCGACGGTCGGGAACGGACCAAAGGTCGCCCCTTCGGTATGCGAGATTGCGTACCGGCAGTAGTAGCCGCCGGTCGCGCCGAAGATCTGTGCTGTGGCGGGACAGCTGCTGTGGACCAGGGCCAACGCCATGGGTGTCACGCGGCTCGCGGTCAGTAACGCCACGTATTCGGCTGACTCCAAGGAGATCTCGAGTTCAGGCGGTCGCCCGCGCAACGCCGCGTCCTCGTCGGGCGTGAAGACGGAGTACAGCCTGGTGTCGAATGCGGCGGGAGCCAGGGCGTTGACCTTGATCCCGAATCGGATGCCCTCCCAGGCAATTGAGCGCGTCATCCCAAGGACGCCCATCTTCGTTGTCGCATAAGCGGCCTGCCCGAACGCGCCAGACAGCCCGGACGCCGATGTCAGCGTCACTATCCGGCCGCCACCGTTGTCCTTCATCACCTTGTAGACGGCGCGGACGGTGCGGAAGGTGCCGCGCAGATTCACGGCCAGGACGTTGTCGAGGTCGTCGTCGGTGACGTCTTCGAAGTGATCGTCCAGGACGATCGCGGCGTTGTGTATCAGCCCGTCGATGCGGCCCCAGGTGTCCATTGCAGCCGCGACGATCTGCGCGGGTCCGTCGTCGGACGAGACGCTGGCTCCGCTGGCGACGGCTTCGCCTCCGGCTGAGACGATCTCGTCGACCACGGCCCGAGCCATCGTGGGATCGGACCCTCCGCCGCGTGGGCTGCCGCCCAGATCGTTGACGACGACGCGCGCGCCGCGCCGAGCCAGTTCGATGGCTTGCGAGCGGCCGATGCCGCCCGCTCCGCCGGTGACGATGACCACGTCACCGTCGAAGCGCAGCTCCCCGCTCACGGGAACTCCTCTCTAGAGGTCGGGTTCCTCGTTGGGGAACAGTCCCGCCGGGGCGGCGCCGTCGACCTCGAGCAGCTTTCCCGTGATCCACGACGACGCAGGAGATGCGAAAAACAAAGCTGCAGAGCCAATGTCGTCCGGAGTGCCGTTTCTGCGCATCGTGTCTTGGATTCCAGGCCGGCCCGGACATCGGGCATGGCATCCATGAACCCGCGCAGGGGCTCGGTTTCGACGCATCCGGGCAGGATCGCGTTCACCCGCACCCTCGGCGCGAGTTCGACGGCCGCCAGTTGGGTGAACTTGGCGAGCGCTGATTTGGCGAGACTGTACGGAAGAAATCCCCGCTCGTTCTGCATGCCGGACATCGACCCGATGTTCACGATCGCTCCGCCACCGCGAGCGAGCATGTGCGGCACCGCATGTCGTCCGAGCTCGAACGGCGCCGACACATTGAACCGGAACGCGTTCTCCAGGATCGCGACCGTCATGTCCATGTAGGTGCCGAGCTGTTCCACACCGCCGACGTTGTTCACCAGGATGTCCAGGCCGCCCAGTGCACCGGCAGCGCGTTCGACGACGTCGCCAAGCCCCTCGATATCGGTGACGTCGGCAGGAATGGCCGCCGCGTTGCGTCCCAACGACCGGATCTCCTCGGCGACCGTGTCGAGATCTTCCTTGGTCCGAGCGACGAGCGCCAGGTCGGCTCCCGCCTTGGCGAATGTCAGCGCGATGCCTCTGCCGATGCCTTTTCCTGCTCCGGTTACCAGAGCAGCTTTTCCGTCGAGCCGGAACTGATCCGAGATGTCCGCGGTGTCGGCCAACGGTCACACCTTGATGCCGAATATCTCGGCCGCATTGCCGCGACAGATCTGATCGACCTCGGCTGCCGGCACCCCGTCGAACTGCTTCTCGATCCACTCCGCGGAGAACGGGAACGAGCCCTCGTGATGCGGGTAGTCGTTGCCCCACAGCAGGGAGTCGAGTCCGGTGATGTCACGCGATCGAATTGCCAGCGGATCCCACATGAACGTGGCATGCGCCTGCCGCTTCAGGTAATAGCTCGGATGCACGTCGATCTTGGCAGGCCCCATGATGTGGTCGATTCCAAGGTCGTGCAACCGGCTCTGGCTGAAGTGATGGTCGTAGAACTGCATTGCGAAGGCGAGCCAGCCTGCATACCCCTCCGTCATGACGACATGCAGGTTGGGATAGCGCTCGAACACACCGCTGTACGTCATCCAGCCCAGCGTTTCGCCCATGCCGCAGCACTGCATGTACCAGCCGATGTCCTGTCGCCCCGGATACGCCATCAGGCCGGGCCCGACCAGCGGGCTGCGCAGCCCGCCGACGTGCATCGTGATCGGAATCCGCAAGCTGTCCGCGGCCTCCCAGAGCGGCTCCCACTCCGCCATGTAGTAGGGACGCTCGAAGATCCCGTCCGGCAGCAATGCCGGACGAAGACCCATACCCGCGGCGCGCTCGAGCTCGGCCACCGAGGCGGCAACGTCCTTGAACGGCAAGTGGATACCGGGCGCCACTCGGTCGAGATAGGGGCCCCACGTCTCGGCCAGCCAGTCGTTGACCACCTTGCAGTAGGCGGTGTCCGCGTCGGCGGGAATGGCGTTGGGCATGTCAGTGATGCGGCCGATAAGGACCGCCCCGTACACCCCGTCACGTTCGAGGTCGGCGAGCTGTTCAGCGGCGTCGAAGCTCGGATGAGCCTCGGCCACAACGTTTCCCACCGCGCCCGTCGCATCCGCGGTGATGTCGGACTCCGCACCCTCACCGGTCATCATCGCCATCGTCACGATGTGTCCGGCCTTGAAAACATCCCTACCGTTCTCGTCCTTCTCGATGCGTGGGAAGAACTCGCGGTAATGCTCGGGAAGCTCGTTGATGAGTTCGTAGGGCGGCGCGATATGGCAGTCCGCCGTGATGAGCCTTTCAGGCACCATGCCTTGCTCCTTCGGCTTACGAGTGTTCGGTCTGGAGGTCCTCGAGTGAAGGGTTCTCCGGGCCGCCGGACATCATCGGGAATGAGCGGGAATCCCAGTAATCCCGGTTGTGGATGATGCGGTCCTGGTCGTCGGTTTCGCCGACAGATGCGCCACGGCAGGCGAATTCGATTCCGAACGCAGTTCCCGACATCGTCCACTCGACCATGTAGGAGTTCTTGTCCTTCAGCCCGCCGTGGTAGGTGAACTTGCAATCCGGGATCGCCATCAGCGTGAGTTCGACCATGTTCTTGACGCCGTCGTGGCCCTCGTAGTCGATGTGGCCGGACACGTCTTCCCACTTGATGTCCGGCGCGCAGATGGCCAGCATCGGTTCGACCGCGTGCGTATTGAACGCGGCGATGAAATCTTCACACCAACCCATTGAGATCCCGTTCCAATCAGCCAATCCGCACGCTAGACGATCGTCTACCGGGGAACGATAGACGATCGTCTAGGGATGTCAATAGACGATCGTCTAGGCTTGGTGAATGGCCTCCCCCGAACCCAGCACCGGCGAATTGGGCGAAACTCCGCTCAGTGCGACGCAGGATCGCATCCTGTCTGCCGCGCTCGAGTTGTTCGGTGAGCACGGCGTCAACGGCACCTCGTACCAGATGGTCGCAGACACTCTTGGCGTCACCAAGGCCGCGATCTACCACCAGTTCAAGACCAAAGACGACATCGTGATCGCGGTCACCGAGAGGGAACTGTCGAAGCTCGGCGACGCCCTGGCAGCCGCAGAGGCCGAGAAATCACACACCAAGGCCCGCGAGCTCTTGCTCAACGCGGTCGTGGATCATGCGGTGGAGCACCGCCGCGCCGCCAGCACGCTGCAGTTCGATCCGGTCATCGTCCGGTTGCTGGCCGCGCACAAACCTTTTCAACTATTCGTGGAACGCCTATACCGTGCGCTCATCGGCGACGACACCGGGCCGGAAGCAAGACTGGACGTCGCGATCCTGTCGAGCACCATCGGTGGGACAGTCGTGCACCCGCTCGCCGCTGACATCGATGAAGAGACGCTGCGGGCCCGGCTACTCCATACAGCCCGGCGCATACTCGGCCTGAGCGGCTGACGGGGTCTCAATCTCAAGGGGCACCGCGCGGCGCGAACGTGTCAGACGCCCGAGATGGACTTTGTGACGACATAGCCGTCGAGGCCCTCGCGGCCGAGTTCAAGTCCGTAGCCAGTGTTCTCCAGGTCGCCGCTTGCAGTAGCGCAGTACCGATGGCCGCGACTTTTTGCAGTGCCGCAGTACTTACGCGGCCATGCCCGGCGCGGCCGACACTTCGACGTGTGGGTCAGCACCTGTGACTACGGTGGTTCGCCGTTCCATTCGGCCAGGGCAATGTGCGGATGGTCGATCTCAAGGGGAATCCGCTTGACAGCTTCATCTCGGCGGACATTCCGGCCCCGATGCTGACCCCACCGCCTCCGCCGCCCCAACTGCCGCCGGGTACGCCGTTTTGCAGCCCGCGCGGAGCCTTGATCATCATCCCGCCGATCTGCGACGAAATCGGCGTTGACCTACCGCCCGGATCGGTGAAGCACTAGACCACTGGAAGCGGTCTGGCGCCGTGAGCATCTGCGACTTGTTCGTAGTCGCCGACCCGAACAGGTTCGCGTGGCCGCCGGGAGGCGCGCACCCATGCGCGATGGGCGCCACCGTCCAGGCGATGCAGGTCGCGTTCACCCCCACTCGCCCACTTGGCAATCGCTTTCAGGTGTGAGTAAGCGCCTGATCGTTGGCGGCCGGTCAGCTCTTGAACCGGCCGGCGAACCCTCGCAGCGGTAGATCGGCACTGGTGAGCAGTCCAGGTGGTGCGGCGATGACCGACTTGATCGCATGCAGGGCGGGCATCCCGGTCACCGTCATACCAATCGACGCGAAGTTCGCGGGGTCGGAGAGATCAACACCCGGCTTCGGGAAGATCATGTGCTTGTTGTACACGCAGGGATCGCCCTTGATCTGAGTGATGTAGCAGCCCTTGATATCCCAGCTTGGATCGGTGTGCGGCGTCATCTGCCACTCCAGGTGGGTCTCCACCCGCGGCACTCCGTCGACCATGCCCTGATACTTGATGTAGTTGCCGCCCAGCGAACCCTTCGGCAGCACGTACCAGCCGAGGTCGACGTCCTTGGTGCATGCGCCCAGTTCGTAGCTGAACGTGACCTCGTCGAGCTCCAGGCCGAAGCAGTCGGCCATCATCAGCACGCTGTCGGCGAAGACACGGGTGTACTTCTCCAGCTTGGCCGGGATGCTCGGATCATCAACGGGCAGGCCGTATCCCACTTCGATCCAGGTGTCCTTGCTGTGGTGGCACGACACGTCGACGGACTCGATCGTCGTGACGTTCTCGATCTCGGCGACGTCGGCCGAGCAGACCACGCCGAGGATCTGGTTGACGCCGGGGTTCATGCCGGTGCCGTAGAAGGTGGAACCACCCTTCTCACACGCCTCGGCCAACAGCTGGCTGACCGGCTTGCCCGACGGGTGCGGATGGTTGGTGTCACGGTGCCAGCCGGTGATCCAGTCTGCCGTCGTGACGACGTCGATGCCCGCCTCAAGCACCTTGACGTAGAGGTCCTCGTCGGGGAACACCCCGTGGAAGGTCAAGACGTCGGGCTTGGCCGCGAGGATCTCTTCGACTGTGCCGGTGGCGGTCACGCCGTTCGGCTCGATGCCTGCGATCTCGCCGGCGTCCTTGCCGATCTTCTCCGGCGAGTAGCAGTGCACCCCGACCAATTCGAGTTCGGACTGGGCGCCATAGCGCTTGATCATTTCGGAGCCCACGTTGCCGGTGGCGACCTGGAATACTCGAATCAGCTTGTTGGACAACAGGATCAACCCTTCTGGTTCGCGGAAGCAAGGTCCGCGGCGCTGCCGCCGCGGCCGTCGGGATAAAACTGCAGGGCCCATTTGCGAATCGCCGTGAACCCCTCGTACTCAGAACTGGCCAGCGCGGGCTGATCGGAATAGCGCTGGTGGGACCAGATGTGGATGTCCTGGCGGAACTGGCGGATGATCTCCTCGCCGAACTCGGCGGCCTTCTGTGCCGCCCGCTCCGTGTCCTTGTCAGGCGTCCTGCCGATGTAGGCCATGAACCGGACGTCGGAGGTCGACTCGTCGACGGGAGTGATCGCGGAGATGGTGCGATTGTCGATCATGCCCCAGCTCTTCGTCACCGCGACACCGAGTCCGCCGTTGATCGCCTCGACCCCGCTGCGGACGTCGTCGATGGTCTGTTGATCGTCGCCCTCGAAGGTGATGGTGAAGTCGACGTAGGACACCGGTTCGGCGAAGTCATGGCGGGTGAAGATCGGGTTGATCGGCGTGTGATGCACGTATTTGAAGTGGGCGAAATCGACACCGTTTTCCAGCACGTACTGCGGATGCAGTTCGTGGCCCTGCTCGAAGAGCCGCTGCTGCGGGTAGTAGTCGGCGGCGCTGCTGCCGTCACGAAAGTCGGTGAATACGTCCGGTGCGTCGAAAAAGGGCTCGCGACCCTCGATGTCGTGCCACATGTAGATCGACTCGTTGCGCTCGACCACGGGATAAGTCTTCATCCGGCGACCGCGGTTTGGTCTGCTCTCGTAGGGGACGCAGACGTTGCGACCCTGCTGGTTCCACTGCCAGCCGTGGAACGGGCACTGGATCACCTCGCCGACCACGTGGCCACCGAATCCGAGGTGCGCACCGAGATGTTCGCAATAGGCGTTCATGACAGTGACCTGACCGGACTCGGACCGCCACGCGATCAGCTCCTCGCCGAAGTACTTCATCGCGTGCACATCACCGATGCCAACCTCGTCCGACCACGCAACCTGGAACCAGCCCGTCGGCTTCATCGATAGTGGCGGCTTGGCCATATCGACAAGAATCACAGAGGGCTCTATGATTCGTCAAGTGTCAGAGTCGGCCACCAGTGCACGACGGAGCAACCGTCGCGGTCAGGCGACGCGCGACGCCATGCTCGACGCGGCGCTACGCGCGCTGGCGACCGGTGATGTCGCCGCGGCTTCCGCCAACCGCATCGCGAAGGACGCGGGCGCCACCTGGGGCGCGGTCAAGTATCAGTTCGGCGACATCGACGGCTTGTGGGCCGCCGTGTTACGCCGCACCGCGGAGCGACGCGGGCAACTGCCGTCGCACGCCAATCCCGATGCACCCCTGCGCGAGCGGGTGGCCGCGATCATCGACCTCCTCTTCGACGGACTGTCGGCACCGGATTCGCGCGCGATCGAGACACTGCGCGCCGCCCTGCCCCGCGACGGCGCGGAGTTGGAACGGCTCTATCCGAAGACGGCCGCGGAGCTCCAATCATGGGGACGAAGCTGGATCGAGGCGTGCCAACAGGCCTTCAGTGACGTCGACGTCGATCCCGAACGGGTCCGCGAGGTCGCCTCGTTCATACCGGGCGCGATGCGGGGCCTCGCCTCCGAGCG
>Ga0207675_100001064_pt1 | contig 27248 bp, 20 predicted proteins | sample KBSSwiS42_FD_184305 | JGI IMG/M metagenome (GOLD analysis project Ga0207675, IMG submission 184305) | Switchgrass rhizosphere microbial communities from Kellogg Biological Station, Michigan, USA - KBS Switchgrass S4-2 (SPAdes) (version 2) | ecosystem: Host-associated > Plants > Roots >...
GTGCGCGCGCTCCCACATCATCCCCGGCCCGTGCTTCGGGTACTGGAACTCCTCAATGAGCGACGTGATGGCCTTCTGGTTCCGCTTTGGCATGAGCGCGTTCATCACGGCGCTCGATAGCGAGAGGTTCTTGATGCGCTGCGCCGCAAAGTCGGCCGGCAGCTTGTTTACCGGCACGCCCCAGAGCTTCTCGTTGTACGTCTTGAAGAAGTGCTTGTAGAGCCGCCAGCCGAAGCGCGACACGATCCAGCCTTCGAGCGTGCTCTGGTCCCTGGGCGGGTTCACCCGCGCCCATCCGTACGACATCACGCATAACGCGGCTTCCAGCAGCCCGAGATTCCGGAGCGCGTTCGACGCCTTGAGCGGGTAGTCGTAGTACTTGCCGTCGTAGTAGATCCGGCTCATGCGGGGGCGCAGCATGAAATCCTCGTCAGGCAGGATCTCGTGCCACAGCGCTTCGACCTCCTTCACCTTCGTGAAGAACCGATGGCCACCGATATCGAAGCGCCAGCCATCGCGTTCCACCGTCCGACTGATGCCGCCGACGACGCCGTCCGACTCGAGGATCGTCGACCGGATGCCGTACCGTTCCGCGAGCACGTATGCTGCCGTCAACCCCGCAGGCCCGGCGCCAATGATCACGACATGCGGCGCCTTCACCGCGTGGCCCTTCTGGAACACGTGGCTCATCAACTCCGGCCCATCTGTCGCAGGTATTCGCGGTCCCACGCCGCGGGGATCGATTCACGCGGCGAATACGGCCCAGGCGTATACCGCCGTGACGTGATACCCAGGTGACTCTGCTCCACGATGTGCCAATCCTGACGGTTGGTCACATCCCAGAAGCGGATCGCGTCGTCCGGATTGAACGTCGCATCCGTCGCGCTGTCAGGATTGAACATCCACTCCGACTCCACGCGCGTCCGGTCCGCCGCGAGCGGCGTCACGACGTAGTAGTTCGCGTAGTCCGGATGGATGCTGAGCAGCATGTTCGGCATGAGCGAGTAGTAGTACGCGCGCCGCCGGTCATCCACCGGCATGTCGGGCGTGAGAAACCGCGCACACGCGCGTCCACTCATGGTCGCGCTGTCCGCATGATCCATGATCTCCATGTACCCGCCGAGGAACGGCCCCTCCGTGAGGTCGTTCGCGCCGCTCTGGTACGGCAGGACCGCCGTCAGCTCGGGATGGATCATCGGACAGTGCAGGCACTCCGAGTAGTTCTGGAACACCAGCTTCCAGTTCGCCGCAACCTCGTACGTGACCGAGTGGCCGACCGTCAGTCGCTCGAGACCGAACCGCGTTAGGCGCCCGAGCATGGAGGCGAAGACCTCCGCAAACGGCTCTGGGTCGGCGGCGACGTTGACGAACACGAACCCTTCCCACTCCGCGAGCGCCGCCGAGTGGAGGGGGAACTCACGCTTGTCGAACCCCGGCACGTCCTGCATCTGCGGCGCCCCGATGAGACGCCCATCGATCGTGTACGTCCAGGCGTGATACGGACACTGGATGGTCTCGGAGAACTGCCCTTTCGCCGCCTCGCAGAGTCGCGTGCCGCGATGGCGGCAGACGTTGAAGAACGCCCGCAGCTCGCCGCCCCGGTCGCGCAGGATGATGAGCGACTCACCGGCCACGGTGCGGAGCACGTAGTCGCCAGCGTTTGCGAGCGCGCTGCTTCGACCCACGCAGTGCCACGATCGCGGGAACAGGTGCTCGTTCTCCTCGGCAAAGATGGCCGGCGAGGTGTAGTACTCGCCCGGCATCGTGTGCGCGCCGTGTTTATAGGTACTGACCGTGCGACGGAACGTGGTCATGCTATTGGCCCCTCAATGCGCGCTTTGCCGCCAACCACCCCGGACCGCCGAGAATGCCCGGCCCGGGATGGGCACCGGCGCCACCGAGGTACAGGCCATCGACGGGCATCGCGTGACGCCCCCAGCCGGCGACGGGACGCATGAACAGGATCTGATCCAGCGTGATCTCCCCCTGCGTTACGGCACCCTCGGTCAAACCGAACTTCCGCTCGAGATCGACGGGCGTCACGGCCGTACAGCCGAGGATCTGACTGGCGAACCGTGGAATCGCCCGAGCGATGACGGACGTCACACAGTCGGTAAGTGAAGACGAGCGAGGGCCATCCCAGGTTGCTCCGTCGGCCAGGGCGTACGGGGCGTATTGGGCTCTTGCGACGAGCACGTGCTTGCCTTCCGGCGCAAGGCGCGGCCAACGCAGCGACGGAATGGTGAACTCGACGTGCGGATGCTCCGAGACACGCCCGTATTTCGCGGCGTCGTAGCTCCGCTCGAGCGCCTCGGTTGTCGGTGTCAGCGTTACCATACTCGCCAGTGCAGCCTTGGGATCGGGCAGCCCGGCAACCTCCGGCAGACCATCGAGGGCGTACATCACGAACGCCGTGCACCCACGCATCTTGATCTGGCGGACCGCGTGCAGGAACTCAGGGTCGAGCCACACCGGGTCGATCATCCCGAGCATGGTGCGTGCCGGGTCCACGGTCGAGATCACGACCGGGGCGTTGATCTCGTCGCCGTTCGCGAGCACGACACCGGTCACGGCATCGTTGTGGACGGTGATTCGCGTGACATAGGCGCCGGTCCGGATCGCCACGCCCGCCTTTCGCGCCAGCGCCTCGGCAGTCACGGTGAACGCGTCGGGACCGTCGCGCCACCAGCCACGCGCGTTCACCGAGCCGGCCGGCGCGCCAACGAGATGATGCAACAGCACGAACGACGTTCCACCCGACCGCGGACCCTGCCGAATGTCGCGGACCCCTGCGGCGGCGATCGCGGCCTTGAGCGGCTCGTACTCGAACCACTCATCCACGAGGTCCTGGACGGACATCGGGAGCACGCGCAGCAGCTCCGTCATGTCGTCGCGACCTAACGAGCGGAACTTGCGGCCGAGGCCGAGGAGTGGAGCGACCTCTCCGAAGGACAGCCCCGCATCGAGGTCCGGTGGCGGCAGCTGGTACAAGGCCTCGAGAAACCCGGCGAGGGCACGGAGCCGCGCGACGAATTCGGGCCACCGATCGGCATCCTTCGCCGAATGATGCCGGATCCTGTCCGCCGCGTCTCGCGGACTGCACGGCAGCGCGAGCGGATCGCTGGCGCCACTTGCGATCGTGACGCCAACGGCGGGCTCCGTGTCCACGAGGTCGCCGATGCCCATGCCCATGGCGCGCGCCACGGCGGGCGGCAACCACCCTGCGTCGAGTCCAAGCGGGGCAGCGCGAAATCCCGGGTGGAACTCGAGTGGTCGCCCGACGCCGCCGATCGACTCGGCGGCCTCGAGCACGAGTACACGGCGTCCCGCCCTGCCTAACGTGGTAGCGGCCGCCAGGCCGTTCGAGCCGCCGCCGATGACGATCGCGTCCAGTGTCTTCGTCATGGTCAGGCTCCTCGCGCCAGGATTTCGAGCGCGGCCAGCCGACCCGACGCGCCCATGATACCGCCGCCCGGGTGCGTCCCCGCACCGCATTGCCAATAGCCCTTGACCGGCGTGCGGTACTTGGCCCACGCCGGGGCCGGCCGGAGGAAAAAGAGCTGGTGCAGCGCGAGCTCACCCTGGAAGATGTTGCCCTCCGAGAGCCCGGTGATTCGCTCGATGTCGGCCGGCGTCAGCACCTGACGATGGCGAATGACCGAGCGGATGTTCGGCGCGTACCGCTCGAGCGTGTCGATCACCGCGTCGCCGAATGCCTCGCGCTTCTCATCGGTCCAGCCGCCGTTCAGGTTGTATGGCGCGTACTGCACGAAGATGCTCATGACGTGCTTGCCCGGCGGCGCCATCCCGGGGTCGATCATCGATGGGATGACGATGTCCATGTACGGATGACGGGAGAACTCGCCGTACTTCGCGTCATCGTACGCGCGCTCCAGGTACTGGAGACTCGGACTGATCGAGACGGCGCCACGCAGCGCGTTCGCCATGAGCGGCGACCGGTAGCCGCCGTTGTCCTTCAGGAAGGAGAAATTCGGCAGCGCGTCGAGCGCGAGGTTGACTTTGCCTGACGAGCCACGGAAGCGGAAGTTCGCGATGCTCGAGACGAGGTCGTCCGGCAGCTCCTTCGACTCGACGAGATCGACGAACGTGCGCCGTGGGTCGAGACCCGACACGACGATCGGCGCGGAGAGCTCATCGCCGTTTGCGAGTGCGACGCCAGTCGCCCGACCATCGCGCACGAGCACCCGCGCGACGGCAGCGTCCGTTCGGACTTCCGCCCCGAACGATTTCGCCGCGCTGGCGATCGACTCGCTGATCGCGCCGGTACCGCCCTTCTGGAAGCCCCATGCGCGGAACGCGCCGTCGATCTCCCCCATGTAATGGTGGAGCAGCACGTACGCGCTCCCTGGAGAGCGTGGCCCGAGGAACGTACCGATGATGCCGCTCGCCGACTTCGTCGCCTTGAGTGGATCGAACTCGTACCACTCGTCGAGGTAGTCGGCGCTGCTCATCGTCATGAGCTTGAACAGGGCATGGAACCGCTCCGCGCCTAACGAGCGGAAGTGGCCTCCCAGCTTCATGAGCCCGCGCAGATCGGACGGGGCGAGCGATGCCGGGTCCGGCGGCACCATCCCGAGGATGGGCTTCACGGCCATCGCCATGTGGTGCATGAGCCGGCCGAATTGCGACGCCGCCTCGGCATCGCGCGGCGAATGGCGCGCGATCTCGCGGCGCGTCTCATCCGCATCGGCCCAGCCGGCCAGGTAATCGCCATTGTCGAGCGGCGTGACGGTGCTCTCGAGCGGGAGGATCTGGAGCCCGTGCGCAGGCAGATCGAGGTCGCGGATGATCTCGGGCCGGAGCAGACTCACGACGTACGAGAACACCGAGAACTTGAACCCCGGCACGACCTCCTCGGTGACAGCCGCCCCGCCGACTAGCGGTCGTCGTTCGAGCACCACGACCTTCTTGCCTGCGCGGGCGAGGTACGCCGCGGTGACGAGGCCGTTATGTCCGCCGCCAATGACGATCGCGTCATAGCGGCCGTTGCTCTTCGAAGTGGCCGTTGGGCTCATGCGCGCTTCCGCTCGGGGTCGTAGAAGGGAAGCTTGCGAACGACCGCGTCCGCCTGCTCGCGATGGTGCTCCACCGTCACCTCGATCTCGACGCGCGTGCCGGGTTCGTAGTGCGGTGCCTGAATGTGGGCGAGCGCCAGCGATCGCTTGAGCAGCGGCGACCAGCAGCCGCTCGTGGCATAGCCGATCTGCTCGCCATCGCGGTACACCGGTGCGCTCGCCCGCCAGGCGACGTTAGGCAGGTGCGGCGGCAAGCCGCGCGCCGCGTGCAACCGCTCGAGCGACTCCCAATTCACCTCGATGCCAACGAAAGCCCAGGCCTGCTTCCCTGCCCGTGCTTTCCGCAGCGCGCGGCGGCCATTGTACGGACCTTTGTCCAGGTTCACCGTCCACGCGAGGTTGATCTCCTCGGGGAACGACTTCTGGTCTTCGATGAGCGCGTGGTGGGCGGAGTAATAATCGACGTCGAGCATGACGAGTCCGGCCTCGATGCGCGCAAGGTCGAGCGCCCAGATGCCGGCCGGTGTGATCCCGAACGATTCCCCGCACGCCATTAGCGCATCCCACAGCGCAACCGCCCGCTCGGCATCCACCCAGAGCTCGTATCCGAGGTCGCCGGTGTAGCCGGTGCGAGAGATCGTCACCGGAATGTCGCGCACCGTGGTCTGCACGAGTCGGAAATACTTGAGTTTTCCGACGTCGGCCGGCGTGAGCTGCTGAAGGATCGTGCGGGACAACGGGCCCTGCAGGGCGAGTGCGGCAGTGCGGGCGGAGACTTCCTCGATGGTCACGTCCATCCCCACACCGTTCATCGCCAGCCATCGGATGTTCGGCTCGGCGCTCGTGAGGCGGTATGTGGTGTCGTCCAGCCGGCTGACCGTGCCGTCGTCGATCACTTTGCCGTGGGCGTCACACCAGGGCGTGTAGAGAATCTGGCCGACGGCGCATTTGGTGACGTCCCGCGTGACCATGCGATCGAGGAGGCGCGCGGCGTCGCGTCCACGGATCAGGTACTTGTAGAGCGGCGACACGTCGAACAGCGCGGCCGCGTTGCGGACGGCAGCGTACTCGCGGTCCGGGTGCGGGTCGTACGCGCTCGCGACCTGGTACCCTGCCCATCGGCGCCAGGTCTGTGCGCGGACGAGCGGGGCCGTGCGGACGTGAAACGGCGTGGTTTTTAGCATGGAGCAAAGGTACGAACTGAAGCAGGGACTGGGGACTAGGAACTCGGGACATCGGGACATCGGGACTCGGCCGCCAAGCTATTGCTGCAGAGGAAGGCTCCTCGGTGCAAATGGCTTCCCGGCCGAGTCCCGATGTCCTGAGTCCCGATGTCCCTATTCCTCAATCCCCTCAGCAGCCCCGCCGTACCCTTGCTCGGGCCCCGCTTACTGCGGCGTGATCGCGAAGTCTATCAGGACTTCGTTCACGAAGCTCGCGGAAATCTTCTGGCCGTCCTTGCGATACGTCCGCTTGAGGACGGTAAGCGTCCCCTCTTTCGTTTCCGTCGCCATCGCCGCGGGACCGAGCAGCGCCTCGACCTCGTGCAACAGCAGACCCTTTCTGAGCGATGTGTGCGCCTTCGCGGATCCGTCGCTGCCTGACGAGGCCACCCCGGACGCCGTCCCGAAATCGACGTACTGCGCCAACGCGCGCATCAGGCCGTCCGGCGTCAAGGCATCACCCGGAATGCCGTTCCGATAGCGCACGTTGAACCGGCTCCCGCTTTCGGCGCGCTTCGCGCGCAGGTTCGCCTCCATCACCGACTGCGCCTGCTTGGCCTCCGCTTCCGCGCGCGCGTTCTCGCGTTCGCGTTCCTCGCGGAGACTCGCGAGCTCCTTCTCGAACTGCTTCCGCTTCGTGGGACCCGGTGCGTGCTTGATCGAGTCGCGCAGGGCCTTCTCGGCTTTGGACTCGCTCTGGTTCACCACGCTCACGTCTGTCGACGTGTTGTCGCCGAATGTCCCGTAGCCACCGCCGCCGAGCTGAAACTCGATATGCGAGTTCTTCTTGACGACGACCTTGGTGACCATCACCGGCTGGCCAACCCTGAGCGCCGTCGAATTGTCCTTGAGGCGCTGCGCGACCTCTCGGAAGTCGACCGGGATCTGATCGAGCGGATAAACGTCCACACCTTGCTGCGTTGCCGGCATGTCGATTTTGACGGCGACGACCTTACCCTCGAACGCCTGTCGTAACATTGCTTCGTTCTGTGCCTGAAGCGGCGTCGCAACCGCCATCACGGCAGCGGCCAACATCGAGGGGAATATCGAGATACGCATCGGAGCTCTCCAAACGCGCCCGGTTTCCTGTGAGCTAACCTGTGAGCGTGAACTCGCCCGTGCTGGAGCAAACTGCGAGGTTCGACCTTCGGCCTCCTAACGAGAAATGTGTGAGGGGTGTTTCCGCATCGCATGGGTCGTTCGACTCACGCCCGCGCTGGCCGTGGCTCTCTGGCGGCTGTTCGTTCCGCGGCCGAACTTCAGCCGCCTTCGGAGTTGAGATCCCCGAGTGACCACTTCGCTTCGCGACACGCTCCAACAGGCCCTCGGTGACGCCTACCGGCTCGAGCGCGAGCTCGGCGGCGGCGGGATGGCGCGTGTCTTCCTTGCAACCGACGCGGCGCTTGGCCGACGCGTCGTCGTGAAGGTGATCGCTCCCGAACTTGCTGCGGGAGTGAACGTCGAGCGATTCAAGCGCGAGATTCTGGTCGCCGCGCGGTTGCAGCATCCACACATCGTCCCCGTGCTCAGCGCCAGCCAGGTGCGCACGAGTGCCGGCGACGTTCTGCCCTACTATGTGATGCCGTTCGTTGCAGGCGAGTCGCTGCGCGCTCGCGTCGCCGAGCGAGGCCCGCTATCGCCGTCCGAGGTCGTGAGCGTGCTTCGCGATGTCGCCAAGGCCCTCGAATATGCTCACGCGAACGGCGTCGTCCACCGCGACATCAAACCGGACAATGTGCTCATCGCCGGAAGTGCCGCGGCAGTTCTCGACTTCGGCATCGCGAAAGCGCTTGCCGCAGCGACCGCCGGGACCGCGCCATCCCAGGGAGCCGACCGTGTAACTGTTGAGCCGTCGACCCAGGCACTGACTCAGCTAGGCAGCTCGATAGGCACACCGGCGTACATGGCGCCGGAGCAGGCGGCCGGCGATCCGACGATCGACCACCGCGCGGACCTCTATGCGTTTGGCTGCACGGCGTACGAGCTGCTGACCGGCCAGCCTCCGTTCGCCAATCGGTCCGTCGCGGCGCTCTTTGCTGCCCATCTGACGGAAGCACCGATGCCCATTGCATCGCGCAGAGCGGATGTACCACCGGCGCTGGCGGCGCTGGTCGAACGATGTCTCGCGAAAGATCCCGACGCTCGCCCAGCCGACGCGTCGGACATCATCAGCGCGCTGGATCTTGCCGCTGTAGAGGCGCTGCACCCCGCTCCGCTGGGGAGCGCGACGTCGACACGCACCGACTCGCGGGCTGCCATCGCCGTCCTTCCGTTCGCGAACCTCAGCCCCGACGCCAACGACGAGTACTTCGCCGACGGCCTCACCGACGAGCTCATTACCGATCTCTCGGCGATCCGAACGCTGCGCGTGACCGCCCGTGCCGCGGTCATCCGTCTCAAGGGAAGCGCAAGAGACCATGGTGCGATCGCCGCCGAACTCGGAGTCCGATACGTCGTGACCGGCAGCGTACGGCGCGCCGGCGATGGCATCCGCGTCACTGCGGCGCTGCACGACGCCAAGGCCGACGCCGTGCTCTGGACCGACAAGATCAACGGCCCGCTCGGTGACGTGTTCTCCATCCAGGAGCGGATCGCCGGCCGGATCGCCGGCGGGCTGCGCCTAACGCTGAGCGCCGATGAGCAACGGCGACTGCGCGAGCACCCGGTCACCGATCTACGGGCCTACGAATATCTGCTGCAGGCACGGCACGCACTGTGGACGTTCGCGACACCGGCGCTGGACCGCGCCCGTCTGCTGCTCGAGAACGCGCTCGCCATCGTGGGCGACAACGCGCAACTCTATGCGGCGTTAGGGCAGGTGCACATGAACTACATCGAGACCGGCCAGCCGGGCGCCGCAGAGCACTTCGTGCGCGTGGAGCAGTACGCCGCGAAGGCATCCGCTCTCGACCCCGAGTCCTCTCCGGTACTCTGGCTGCGCGGCGCGATCCGCTGGAAACACGGCGAGATTCGCGAATCGATTCAGTTGCTCGAGCGCGCCCGCGCGCTCGATCCGAGCAACGCGGAGCTCATCACCTTCCTGGCGTACGTCTACCTCCTCGCGGGGCAGGACGACCGAGCCTGGGAAGCTGCCGAGGAGAGCACTCGACTCGACCCACTGACGCCGCTGCTGCAGTGCATGCCGGGCTTCTGCCATTGGCTGGCCGGTCGCCCCGCCGCCGCACTGCCCTACTACCGAAAGTTTCTGGCGATGGACCCCACGAATCCGGCCGCACACCTCTTCCTGGTGGTGATCCTCCGTGTGACGGGACACCCCGACGAAGCAGCGACGCGCGGCGAGTCGCTCCAGCGCGAATTTCCCGGCACAATCTTCGGCGCGCTTGGAGCCGCGTACGCCTTCGCCATCCGAGGTCGGCGAGATGACGCGCGTTCGGCGGTGACTCCGGACTTGCTCGCCGCCGCGCAGCGCGTCGAGTTCATCGCGCGTTTCATCGCGCAGCTCTTTGTGCTCATTGGCGACGCCGATGCCGCGGTCGACGCATTGGAGGATTCGGTCCGGCTTGGCATGTCGCACTACCCCTTTCTTTCGCGGCACGACCCGGTACTGCGTACGTTGCACGGCCACGCGCGCTTCGAGCAACTGCTGGGTGTCGTGCGCACGAGGTGGGAGCGCGGCGGCGCCTCGGCGGCGGACCGGGGACCCGACTGAGGTCGATGGCCGGATGTTACCGGCGAACGTCCAACACACGGCCTCCGCTGTGGTGGCCGAATGTGGCACCTTCAGGGGCACCATTCACCCTGAGGTCACCAATGCTCACCATAGATGAAGTGCCGCTCTCCCAGTCCGCCCTGCTCGTCATCGACGCCCAGGACTCATTCAAGGTCGACCCGAAGTGGGAGCGACGGAACAATCGCAACTTCGAGCGCCACGTCGCCGCGCTCATCGACGCACATCGCGCCGCCGGGCTTCCGGTGTTCTTCTTCCTGCACACCGACGGCGATCCGGGCTTCGAGCGCGACGGTCCATACCTCCGTCTCATGGATTTCATCCACGTGAATCCGGGGGAGCCCGTTATGCTCAAGGACACACGGAACGCGTTCACGAGCACGACGCTTCAGGCGCAGCTCCTCGCGTTGGGCGTTAGGCGTCTCGCGATCACCGGGATTCAGATGGAACAATGCTGCGAGACGACGGCGCGCGTCGCCGCCGACCTGGGCTACGCGGTGGACTTCGTCATCGACGCGACCATGACCTTTCCGATCCGGAACTGGGACGTCCCCGGCGACGAGCTCGGCGTCGAGGACGTGGAGGAGCGGACCGTCTATGCGCTCCGCAAGCGGTTCGCGCGCATCGTGACCACGGCGACGCTGGTAGGCGAGCTCGAAGCGCTCGCGACGTCCCTTCCGGAACCTGCCTTCTCGACATGAATCCCATGAACCCGGCCCCTCGGCGTATCATCTTCGCGTTGTTTCCCGGATGCGAGATGCTCGACCTCGCGGGGCCGGCGCAGGCGTTTTACGAAGCGAAGGTGCTCGGCGTGCCCTACGAGATCTCGTACTGCGCGCCGACTCCCGAGGTGCCGTCGGCCCAGGGCCTCCGATTGAGCGGACTCGAGGCACTGCCTCAGGTTCGACCGGGCGACCTGATCATCCTGCCCGGCTACCCAACGCACACCATGCCGGTGCCGGCCAGACTCGTCGCGTGGCTGCGCGACGTGCACCGGGCCGGCGTGGAGCTGTGCTCCGTGTGCACCGGCGCGTTCGCGTTAGGCGAGGCCGGTGCGCTCGACGGCAAGACGTGCACCACGCACTGGAAGCGGGTGTCCGAGCTCAAAGTCCGCTATCCCCGTGCGCAGGTGGTCGGCAACCGACTCTTCGTCATCGATGACGGCATCGTGACGAGCGCCGGCATTGCCGCGGGGATCGACATGGCGCTCGCGCTCATCGAGCGCGACGCAGGGCCGCTGGTCGCCGGGGAAGTCGCGCGCGAGATGGTGGTCTACATCCGGCGTGACGGGGCGCATGACCAGGAGAGTGTGTACCTCGATTACCAGACGCACCTGAGCCCCGGGATCCATCAACTCCAGCAGCACCTCGTCAGCAATCCGGGGTCACGCGAGACGCTTGGGCAGCTCGCGCGGATTGCGGGGATGAGTGAGCGGAATCTGACACGCGTGTTCAAGCGCGCGACGGGCATCTCGATCCACGATTATCGCGAGCGACTGCGCGTCGAGCGCGCTCGGGACCTGATGAAGAATCCGATGATGACCCTGGACGCGGTCGCGGCGGCGTGCGGGTTCGCCGACGGGCGTCAACTTCGGCGCGTCTGGGCAGCGCGCTTCGGCGCGCCGCCAAGCGCGAGCCGGGTCAATTTCCGACCCGCGCCTTGAGCTCTTGTGCAGCTGCCAGATGCACGACGATGTGCGGGCGAACGTCGTTCTGCAGCGCGGTCTTCAACTCAGCTTTCTGCGCCTTGGCGATGAACGCATCGACCAGGGCGAGTGTCCGCTGGTGCACATCGACCTGGAGCGACATGTAGTGGAAGCCGAAGTTCGCGGCGCTGAGTCCGGCGATGCCGTCGATCTCCGAATTCTGCAGCTTTTGCAGTGCGTCGCTCGGCACCGTCGGCGTGATGTTGAGCTGGGCCGCCAGCGACTCGAGCTCGGCGTCGATCGCCCCGTGCTCGGTCAGCATGGTGCTCGCGAACGCTTTCACGTCGGCGTTCGATGAGATCTGGAGTGCGAGCTGGCCGGCCTGGAGCTCGCCCCGATTGGCCTCGTGCATGAGCCCGAGGATATCGGCGTCGGATCGCGCCGAGTTGGCGATTCCGCCAGCGGTTTCCTTGGGGTCGGTGGGACCGTCGCCGCCTTCCTTACAGGCGTACGCGGCAATAGCGGAGACGGCGAGGGCGACGGCGGCGGCGTAACGACGCAGATGGCGATGCATAACGGCTCCCGAGGTTGTTCACAGCCGATCGCATGCATCGCGATCCGGAACCATTATAAGCGCCGGTACATCGTTGGAGCAGACCCAGCTTTCGACCACGACCGACGGTACCGTATCCTTATGCGGCGCCCGACCTTCGGCGACCCCACGTCTCTAAGTCAAATAGTCCTCATGCGTCCAGTTCTCTCGCTTACGATCTGTCTCTTCCTCGCGGCGCGCGACTCCGGAGCGCAGGGAACGTTGTCCGCCCAGCAGTCGATCGGCAGGGACATCCTGCGAGAGCTGATCGAAACGAACACGACGTATTCGAACGGCGTGGCGGCGTGGGTCTCGGCCCTCCTGCGAATGAAGCAGGAAGGCATAGTCCCCGCCGGTGACTACATCCTCGCACTGACGGCAGGTGAGGAAGGCGGCGGCGGTTACAACGGCATCCAATGGCTGCTGGCCCATCGGCGAGACCTTCTGAACGTCGCCTATACGCTCAACTCCGACGCGGGCGGTGGCGAGCTGCGTGAGGGGAAACCGGTCTCGTTCGACGTGCAGGCAGCCGAGAAGGTCTTTCAGTCGTATCGCCTCACTGTGCGGAATCCAGGCGGGCACAGTTCCCTGCCGGAGAAGGACAATGCGATCTACCGACTCGCCGCTGCCTTGGGTCGCGTGGGAGACTACGAGTTTCCGTTCGAGCTGAACGCCATCACGCGCGAGTACCTGGCGCGAATCGCGCCATTCAGCGAGGGCGAGCTGCCGACCTCCGGGCGGTCGCGGCGGCCGCCTGGATACGACGGCCGCGCAGCACCTGGCAAATCGGTCACCGTTCTACAACGCACTGCTCCGCACGACCTGCGTGGCAACGCTGATCGAAGGCGGCCATGCCGTGAATGCGCTGCCACAGCGTGCAGCGGCGACGATCAACTGTCGCATACTGCCGGGCGTCGACCCGGCGAACGTCGAGCAGACCATTCGGCGCGTCGTGGCCGATACCGCCGTCAGCGTGACCCGCGCCGACACAGCGACACCGAGCCCGCCATCACCGCTGCCGCCGCCGCTCGAACAGACGATCAGTGCCGTGGCAGCGTCGATCTGGGGATCGGTGCCGCTCGTTCCAACGATGGAGACCGGCGCAACGGATGGCCTATTTCTGCGCAACGCCGGCATCCCGGTCTACGGCGTGAGTGGGTATTTCGCGGACCCGAACGTTCCCGCCGATACGCGAGCGCACGGGCTGAACGAGCGGATCGGCGTCAAGGCGTTCTACGATCAGTTGGAGTTCACGTACCGGCTGCTGAAAGCGATTGGGGATGGGAGTGCGATGTGAGGTCGCGGGTTCCCGTCAGAGTCTGACGAGCGTCTCGATCATCGGCGTCCACGCGGCCATCTGGGTTTGGGCCGTCACGTCGGATAGGACCACGAACGCCGCCTTCACGCCGACCTTCGGGACGCGAACAGGGATGATCTGCGCGCTCACCCACCGACGCGGCGCTCCGAGCGGAGCGATCGCGATCTCATCTTCGCGCACGTTGTCCTCGATCAGCAGTGCGCGCGTGATCGCCCACTGCAGCGGCTCCAGACGATCGATTTGAAGGGATCGCGCGGCCGCGTTTGCGAACGCGACCTTGCCGTTGGCGTCGACGACCATGAGGCCCACAGGGATGTGCTCCAGGAGGTCGTCGACGGCCGGTGGACTGATCTCGTGCGCTTCCGCGATGCGTGAAAACGACTCGGCGTGTGTGGGAGTGACTGTCGTCGCCATCGGGCCTCCTGAATGGGTCGTCGCGCAGCGTAGCACCGGCACGGTCGATTGGGAGTAGGAGAGTCGCGTCGCCCGTATCGGGAGATCCCCGACGGACGCCGAAATGGAAGAGACCGCGTACGGTGAACGCCGGACCCGCCATCACCGTTCGCCCGACTGACGTCACGGACGGCGACCGGCATCTATCGCCGCATGATGCAGACTGTCCTGTCTCGCTCGCCGGCCGACGCGACGACGCTCGACCCACCGATTCCGGCTCCCGGGTCACCGGAAGAGCTGCGCGCCTTCGCCGAGCTCCAGCGAGGGCTCACGCCGATGTTCAGTCGGGTGTTCTCGAACCCCGAGGCACCACGGACCGTCGTCGTGATCCCGAGCATGTCGCTCGATCACGAAGAGCTGACGAAGCTCCCGGGTGCGTCGCGGTACGAGGAGCGGTTCCTGTGCCTGCTCATGCTACTTCGGCTGCCCGCGACCCGCGTCGTTTACATCACGAGCGAGCCGGTCGCGGCGGCGATCATCGACTATTACCTCGGGCTGGTGCGCGACGTCGACCCGCGCGATGCACGCCACAGGCTCACGATGCTGACGTGCGACGATCCCTCGGCGGCTCCACTCACCGAGAAGATTCTCGCACGGCACTGGCTCGTTGCACGAATCCGTCGCCTTATCGACGATCCCGGGTCGTCGCACTTGACGTGCTTCACCGCGACCGCGCTCGAGCGCACGCTCGCCGTACGACTCGGCATTCCGCTTTACGGCTGCGACCCTGCGCTCTGGCACCTCGGCACGAAGAGCGGGAGCCGCGATGTGTTCCACCGAGCTGGCGTGCTCGCGCCGCCGGGTTACGAACATCTCCGCGGAGAGGGGGACGTGATCCGCGCGCTCGTCGATCTCAAGCGCGAGCATCCAGCGGTGCGCCGCGCCGTGATCAAGCTCGAGGAGGGTTTTTCCGGCGAAGGCAATGCCATCTTCTCGTACGACGGTGCGCCATCCGATCCCGACCTAACGGGATGGGTGCGTGACGTGCTCCCGCGACGTGTACGGTTCGTGGCGCCGGATGAGAGCTGGCCCACCTACCGCGATGAGCTTACCCGGATGGGCGGCATCGTCGAGGCGTTCGTCTCGGGGACCGAGGTACGATCACCCTCGGTGCAGTGTCGCATCGACCCGAGCGGCGCCACGCAGATCATCTCCACCCACGACCAGGTGTTAGGCGGTGCGAGTGGCCAGGTGTACCTCGGTTGTGAGTTTCCGGCGGAGCTCTCGTGTTGCCCGGGTCTGCACGCGGCAGCGCGGCGAGTGACGGACGTGCTCGCGGGCGACGGCGTCGTGGGCCGATTCGGGATCGACTTCGTGTCCACGCGGGTGCATAACGAGTGGCGTCACTATGCCATCGAGATCAACATCCGGAAGGGTGGGACGACGCACCCCTTCCTGACGCTCCAGCTCCTCACCGATGGCACGTACGACTCGGTCACCGGGCTCTTTCAGACGAAGGCTGGCCGGCCGTGCTTCTACGTCGCGTCCGACAACCTGTGCGATCCGTCGTACACGGCGCTTTCGCCTCAGCGCGTGATCTCGGCCGCGGCCGTGCGCGGACTCGCGTTCGACGCCAACGGCGAGCGAGGCGTGATCTTCCACCTCATGGGCGCGCTGCGGGAGTACGGGAAGCTCGGCGCTGTGTGCATCGGGCGCACGCGTGAGGATGCACAGGATCTATTGGCGAAGACGACCGACATGCTGAAGCGCGAGGCGGCGGTGAACGTTAACCGGGGCACGAGCCACGAGCGTCGCGCACCTTGCTGATTCGCCGGTTGGTCCCGCGGATCGGCGGTTGGTCACTCCGTAGTAACGCGGCGCCGTGTCAGCGGGCTTAGTATGAGGTAGTCGTCGCCTATCACCTCCTTCCCGGAGCTCGCGATGCGCCTCTCGTGCCTGGTCGTTTTGCTGCTGCTGCCGTGCGCGTCGGCCGCTGGCGCGCAGGCCGGACCTAACGCGTATCCCGTGAAGCCCGTTCCTCTCGCCGACTCCGTGGAGATCGCGCTCGCGGTCTCCGCGGCACCTCCGGAGCTGTCGAATCAGGCGACGGTGTACGCCGTGCGAGACGGTCAGGTGCTCACGCTGCGGCGCGGCTCGAACGGGTCGGCGTGCGTCGTCGCGCGTGACCTGCACGGGGGAAGCCTGTATCCGATCTGCTACAACGCTGAAGGGGCACGTACGGTGCTCGCCCGAGAGCTGCTCGAGGTCCGGCTTCGCTCGTTAGGCGCATCGGAAGACTCCGTCGAGCGCGCGGTGGCGGCCGGCTACGCGAGCGGTCAGCTCGAGACGCCGAAATCCCTCGCGATGGCTTACATGATGTCGCCGCGCCAGGTGCTGTTCTCGAGCCCTCGGCCGGAGGGCCGACGCGTGGGCGCCTGGCATCCGCATCTCATGTTCTACGTGCCGGGGGCAACGCCATCGATGTTCGGGCTGGCGAGTGAAGACGCCGAGCCGATCTCCGTGAGCGGGTCCGGGACGCCGAGGGCGGAGGTGGTCGTGAAGGTCCAGAAGTGGTCGGACGGGACACCAGTGGCGGTACCGGCGAAGACACCCTGAGTGCCTGGCTAGTCGGAGTCAAACGATACGAGCCGTTTACGATTCGTGATCTCCGGCAATAAGACTGATGAGGGTGTTCGTTAGGGCGCCGAACCGTTCGACATGGCTCGTCTTGGCTGTCGTGTGCGTCGCCGGTCTCAGCTCGGCGGGCTGTGCGTCGGCACGCATCCGGAAGGAGAACACGCTCGCCCTCGCCGCGGCCGATGCCAAAGTTCTGGAAGGTTGCTAGACTGCCTGCAGGACGCGCGGCGCACTTTCGAACGGCTCGCAGCGGGGAAGAGGTCGAAGAGCTCGCCGGCCACTGTCGCGCGGCTGTTCGAGACCGACGTCCTGATCGCGCTCCGGGAGAGGAACTAGGGCTGGACTCGCGCGGAGCGATGAAGCGCGCGCAGGCGCTCGCGCCGCGAATGCCTGCGACGTTCGAGGCCGGTCGCGTGATCGCGCTGGCTGACCACGCGCTTCCCGACGGCAACGCCTACCCGCTCAAGGCGACCGCGGTGCGGAAATACATCGCGCTCGCCGTCGATTGCTCGTATCCCGACCGCTACAAGGAACGCGGCGACACGACGAACCCGCTGGAGCGGCGACGCGAAGTCCCGATCAACGCCCCGCCTCTCGTCGCGTATCGCGCCGCGAATTGTGCGAACGCCGACACGCTCGGGCTCAAGCGAGTGCTCGCCGCGGTGCCTCAGTTCGATGAAGCCGCCTACGCGCTCGGCAACGTGGTCGTGTGGTTCGCTGGCGAGACGGGCGGTGATGACGCCCGGAAGTACTACGCGAGTGCGTATGGGCGATTTCCGCGCGCCGCGGGCATCACGTTCATGTCGGGTTGGCTCAACCTGAACGCCGGTGACTGTCGGGAAGCGATTCGCTATTTCGACGAGACGGTCGCCATGCAGCCCGAGCACGATCGCGCGATCCTGCAGACGGCGATCTGCCAGTCGACCCTGCATGAGGACTCCGCAGCCATCGCGACCGCGACGCGATTCATCGCGCTCGACACGCCAGACATCGCGCAGGGCTATTACTGGCGGGCGATCGGCCGGCTGCGTCGTCGAGAGCTCGACCTGGCGCGAAGCGACGTCGAGCTGGCGAAGGCCCGTTCCCGAGCGGCCGAGGTTCTCACGGCGGCGGGGATCATCGAGTTCGAGCAGGCTGACTTCACCATTGCCGAAACCGATCTTCGCGGGGCCCGCGCCGCGCCGAAGGGCGAGGAGAATTGCAATGCGGGCTTCTACCTCGGCAGCGTCCTCACGACGAAGCGCGAAGCGTGGGCGGAGGCGGCTGCGTCGTACGACTCGGCGATGGTGTGCTACGACGACAAGGCAAATGTCATCGCGGCGAAGATCGAGCAGGTGCGTCAGAGCACGCGAGGGAGCGCGGAGTTCAGGGCGAAGCGGATCGCGTCGTTGGAGGCCGACCTCGCGGATCGACGGAAGCGAAATCAGACGTCGGCGTTCAACGCGGCGAGCATGAACGCGCGGCTCGGCAACTTCGCTCGGGCGGCCGAACTGCTCCAAGTTGCCGCGCAGTCACCGGACCCGGCGGATCAGGTCGAGAAGCTGAGAGAACAGCTCGTGCAGGTGCCGCGGCACCAATGACACAACCTTAAGCCCCCATTAAGCCGTCGAGCAGTACGATGGACGCTCCGCCGTAAATCGCGTCGACCTCGACCTAGAGGTAGCCATGCGCACTTCGGCCGTATTCTCCTGCGCGATCCTGCTCATCGCGTGCGCGAAGAAAGAGCAGAAGGCACCGGACACCACCGCTGCCGCAGCCCCCGCCGCCGCTCCTGCACCCGCTCCGGCGCCTGCACCCGCCGCGACTCTGTCACTCGCGGACCTGGCCGGGAAGTGGACTGGCCCAACGCGGCCTGAGAACAGTGACAGCGTTCTCGTTGTCGCAACAATCACGGCAACCGCGGATACAGCCGGCTGGACGCTCACTCTGCCGAAGCGTCCCCCGATCCCGCTTCACGTTTCGGTGAGCGGCGACAGCCTCCTTTTTTCGAACGGCCCGTACGAGAGCGTGCTCCGGAAAGGCGTGCAGGTGACGAACACCGGCGCCCTGCACAAACAAGGGGACAAGCTGGTCGGGATCAACGTCGCACACTACAAGACCGGGGGTGCAGACTCGGTCCGACGTCTCCGGATGGAGTTGGCCAAGCAGCCGTAGTGGGCACTGCTCGGGACTCGGGACTCGGGACATCGGGACATCGGGAGATCGGGACTCGGGACTCGGCTGGGAGGCTATTACTGCAGACGAAGGCTCCTCGGTGGTAATGGCATCCTGGCCGAGTCCCGAGTCCCGATCTCCCGGCTTCTCAGTCCCAGTCCCCTCCGTTTCAATTCCGCGAAGCCGTATCCGGCACGAACCGGAAGTCGTACTCCAGCCGAATCGTATCGGCGACGCTGAGCACTACCGGCACCTTCGGCTGCTCTAGGCCAAAGTCCTTGAATGTGAAGGCAGTCGTCGCGGTGCCGACGATGCCGTTCCCCTCGCCGCGCGCGGTCACCTGCCAGATGGTCGGGTGCGTCGCGCCATGGACGGTCAGGTCTCCGCGAACGGAGAACGTCTGCGACGAACCGGGCGCGATCGGCATCAGCAGACCCTCCAGCGCGACCGGCACCAACTCGGCCTGTGGGTACTTCGAGGTCTCCAACGTGCTGCGGCGGAGGAAGTTGTCGCGGCGGGCCTGGTCGCTTTTGAGCGACAACAGCTCGATGATGACCTTCGAGCTCTCCTTCACCACCTTGCCGTCGGACCCCACCACGATTCGCCCCTTGATGTCCTTGGTCGCCCCGATCGCGTCCTTCGGGAGGTCGAAACCCGCGAGCTGCTCGCGCACCCGATATCGCGCCTCGTTGCCGTCAGGGGCGACGATGTAGCTCTGGCCCGAGGGGCTCGGGGTCGGAGCTGACTTGGCTTGGGCCGACAGGCTGCCGGCGACGGCGGCGAACGCAAACGGGGCGAGTAACAACGACTTCACGGGCGGGGATCTCCAGAAAGGGCTATCGGTTGTACGGCTGTCGCAGCACTTTCGCTAGGGTCGCGCGTAAGCAACCCGTACACCGTTCGGGGGCTACCGTTTATGGAAAGCGTCGTCGCCGCTCTGCTGCGTGATTTCGAGAGCGGGAAGCTATCGCGGCGCCAGCTCGTGCAGACTCTGGCTCTCATGGCAGTCGGATCGCCGGTGGCGTCCGCGATCGCCCAAAGCGCTGCCGCGAGTCCGGCCAAACCGGCGGGGACGCCCTGGAAGACCGTCTGGCTCGACCATATCTCGTTCCAGGTCTCCGACTATAAGAAGAGTGTCGACTTCTACACCGACCTGATGGGGTGGAAGGTTTTGAATGACACCGGCACCCAGGCAGCCATCGACATCAATGGCATCGGCGGCATCATCATTCGTAACCGACGCCGGCCTGCCGACGCGGGTGCCGGGACTCGACCCGACTCGGCGAGTGGCGCGGGAAGCGTGGCCGTGGCACAACCCTCGCGGCCGCCAGTCACGGCCGTGGTCGACCACATCTCGTGGGGCATAGAACCGTGGGACACGGAGACGGTTCGCGGCGAGCTGCTCAAGCGGGGCCTAACGCCGCGCGAGGACACCGGCAATCGTGGGTCCATGGACACGTCGCCGTTCAAGAGCTTTCACGTGAAGGATCCGGATGGCTGGGATCTGCAGATCAGCAACCAGACGAAGGACAAGCACGAGCTGTGATCCTGGCGTCGTAACCCAACCAGCCCGCGAGTGGGTCGGATGAAGAGTTTGCTTGCGGCCGCCGCGATCCTGGCGGCAGCGGTTTCGTTCGAAGTTGGCATGCGTATGAGAGAGGCTGACGCACACGTGGCGCCAGCTGCTGTTTCATATGTGCCGATGGCGGCACCCGTCGCGCTGGCATCGGCCTCGCACGGGACGCCCCGCCCCACTCGTCCCGTGCGCTCGCGACGCGCCACGCCGCCCACGTATACACGGGCGCAGCTCGATGCCCTGAACGACGTCCTCGACGCGTACTGCATCGATTGCCACAGCAACGACCTGAAGCTCGGCAACCTGTCGCTGGAAGGCTTCGACATCGGCCAGGCGGACACTGCGCGCGTGAAGGCCGAGAAGATGATCCGGAAGCTGCGGGCGGAGATGATGCCGCTCGCCGGACGGCCACGTCCGCCGAGCGACACGCTGCAGATGGTGGCGAACGCGATCGAGCGCGTGATCGACAAGTCTTCGCCGCCCAACGCCGGGTCGCGCACGTTCCAGCGCCTGAACCGGCCCGAGTACGAGAACGCGGTTCGCGACTTGTTAGGTGTCGACATCAACGCCGCCGACTACCTGCCGCTCGACACGAAGAGCGCGAACTTCGACAACATCGCGGACGCCCAGCTGCTGTCGCCCACGCTGCTCGAAGCGTACCTCAACGCCGCCGCGACGGTCAGCCTGCTGGCGGTCGGCGACAAGGACGCTCCGACCACGCTCACGACCTACCGCGTATCCCCGTACATCTCGCAGCATCCGTGGGACCACGTGGAGGGGGCGCCGTACGGAACGCGCGGTGGTGTCGTTGCGCAACACACGTTCGTGGCCGACGGCCGCTATGAGCTCCGCTTCAACGTCGCGGGCGGCGTCGGCACGCAGCTCGAGGACATCGACGTCTCGATCGACGGCGAACGCGTGGCGCTCCTCAAGTACGAGCGCGGCGTGAACAAGTCGTTCTCGATGCAGGATCTCCCGTTAGGCGTCGACCTGTACAAGACCGAGCCGTTGAACGTGACGGCCGGCCCGCATCGCGTCTCGGTCGCGTTCGTGAAGCGAACTGACGGCCCGTACGAGGACCTCATCAAGCCACACGACTGGTCGCTGGCGTCAGGCGGATCCGCGAGCTCGGGCACGACCATGCCGCCTCACATCATGGACCTCGGCATCGTCGGCCCGCAGGATGCCGTGGGCGTTTCCGAGACACCGAGCCGGCGTATCATCTTCTCGTGTCGCCCGTCGGCCACCCTCGCCGACACCAGCTGCGCGCGGCAGATCGTCACTCGCCTCGGCACGCGGGCGTACCGGCGCGAGCTCACGTCGCACGACGTGAGCGGGCTCATGACGTTCTACAAGCGTGGCGCCGAAAGGTCCGGCTTCGAGGAAGGCGTTCGCTCGGCGCTTCAGGCGATGCTCGCCAGCCCGTACTTCGTCTTCCGGTTCGAGACGACGCCCGATAACGCGACACCAGGTAAGGACTACAAGCTGAGCGACTATGAGCTCGCGTCCCGGCTCTCGTTCTTCCTGTGGAGCAGCATCCCCGACGATCGCCTGCTCAAGCTCGCCGCGACCGGGCGTCTCTCGCAACCCGTAACGCTCCACGCCGAAGTGAAGCGGATGCTCGCGGATTCGCGCGCCGACGCGCTCGCGACGCGCTTCGCCGGGCAGTGGCTCCGGCTGCAAGACATCGAGAAGGTGCGTCCGGATGTGTTCTGGTTCCCGGACTACGATGAGCAGCTGGGCCAGGCGATGCGGAAGGAGACGGAGCTCTTCTTCGGCGACATCGTCAGGCACGACCGCAGTATCCTGACGATGCTCACCGCGAACTACACGTTCGTGAACGAGCGGCTCGCGCGGCATTACGGGTTCAGGAACATCTCCGGCGAGCAGTTCCGCCGCGTGACGTATCCGGACAGCAACCGGCGCGGCATCCTCGGTCAGGGAAGCATGTTGGTGCAGACGTCGCTCGCGAACCGGACGTCGCCGGTGCTGCGCGGGAAGTGGGTGATGGAGGTCGTCATCGGCATGCCGCCTCCGCCACCACCGCCTAACGTTCCGTCGCTGGACGAGACGACGGATGGCAAAGACGGCAAGCCGCTGACGACACGCGAACGCATGGAGCTGCACCGCAAGAACATCACGTGCCGCACGTGCCATCAGTACATGGATCCGATCGGTCTCGCGCTCGACAACTTCGACGTGACCGGCCGGTGGCGATATCGCGAGAACGCCATGCCGCTCGACACGCAGGGGCAGCTGTACGACGGCACCCCGGTGTCCACGCCGGCGGAGCTCACGCGGGCCCTGCTCAAGCGCCCCACGCCATTCGTTCGTCATTTCACCGAGAACCTGATGGCGTATGCGTTAGGCCGCCGCGTCGCGGATGAGGACCAGCCCGCCGTTCGGGCGATCGCGCAGCGGGGCACGGAGAGCGGGTACAGGTTCTCGTCGTTCGTCATGGGCGTCGTGAACAGCACCGCGTTCCGCATGCGCACGGCCGAGCAGCCGGTCGCGGCGGACGACAATCGCTTGCAGCGTTAGGCACGGACCTCGAGAGGAGCTGAGTAACCCGAATGCAGATCCTGGCCGGAAAGGCGATGGAGCGCCGGACGTTCCTGCGGGGCCTGGGCGCCTCGCTCGCCCTCCCCTACCTCGACGCGATGGAGCCGGCGGTCCGGTCGCTCCGAAAGTTCGGGGGCGCATCGGCAGCCACGGAGAAGACGCGGCTCGTGTGCATGGAGCTCGTGCACGGGTGTGCCGGGTCGAACACCTGGGGCGCATCGAAGCACCTGTGGGCGCCGGCGGAGATCGGTCGCAACTTCCAGCTCAACCCGGATGGCGCGCTCGCTCCGCTCGATCCCTGGCGCGAGTACCTCACGATCGTGAGCAACACCGACGTGCGCATGGCCGAGGCGTTCGAGGCACCGGAGATCGGCGGCGACCACTTCAGGTCCAGCGCCGTGTTTCTCACGCAATCGCACCCGAAGCAGACGCAGGGATCGGACGTGTTCGTCGGCACATCGTTCGACCAGATCGTCGCGCGCAAGATCGCCGAAGACACCGCGATCCCGTCGATGCAGCTGTGCATCGAAAACCAGGACCGTGGCGGTGGCTGCGACTACAACTACGCGTGCGCCTACACCGACACGCTGAGCTGGGCGAGCCCGACGGACCCTCTGCCCATGATCCGCAACCCGCGCATCGCGTTCGACCAGCTGTTTGGCGCGGGGAGCAACAACACCGATCGAGCCGCCAGACGCAAGGCCAACCAGAGCATCCTCGACTGGATCGTCGGCGACCTCGCGGGCCTGAAGCGAGAGCTCGGGCCGACGGATCGCCAGCGAATCGACAAATACCTGTCGGATATCCGGGAGCTCGAGCGCCGTATCCAGGCCGTCGAGGCCCGGAATGGGAGCGGCGAGCCACGCGAGCTGCCGGAAGCGCCGTTAGGCGTCCCCGACTCGTTTGCCGAGCACATGAAGCTCATGTTCGACATCCAGGTGCTGGCGTTCGAATCCGACATGACGCGCGTGTTCTCGTTCAAGACGGGACGCGATGCGTCGACGCGCGCGTACCCGGAGAGCGGCACCGACAAGGCTTTCCATCCGGCGTCGCATCACGGCGGCAAGGAATCGGCGATCCTCGACTTCAACAAGATCAACCGCTACCACGTGAGCATGCTCCCGTACTTCCTCGAGAAGCTGAAGAACACGAAGGAAGGCGACAGCAACCTGCTCGACAAGACGGTCATCATGTACGGCTCGCCGATGGCGGATGGGAACATCCACAACCACCGTCGCTGCCCGCTGCTGCTGTTAGGCAAGGGGAATGGTCGGCTCCCGGGCAACACGCACCTCAAGGCGCCTGACGCGACGCCAATGGCGAACGTGATGCTGACGCTCGCCCACCAGTTCGGCTGTAACGATCTGCGAAGCTTCGGCGACAGCACGGGCGAGTTCACGCTCACAGGTTAGCGATCATGAACGTGCGCTCCTTCACGCTCGTTGGTGTCGTTGCGGCCTGGAGCTCGATCGCCGCGGTTGCGTCGCGGCCGCCAGCGTCGCCGATCGCCGACGCCGCCATGCGCGGTGATGTCGCAACGGTGCGAACGCTCATCGCGCGCCGCGCCGACGTGAACGCGCCACAGGGCGACGGGATGACCGCCCTCCACTGGGCCGCCGACCATGGCGACTCGGCCATGGCAGCCGAGCTGCTGCGCGCGAAGGCGAACGTGGCGTTGCGAACTCGCATCGGCGCGTACACGCCGCTGCACATCGCGGCGAGAACCGGCAGCCCGGCGGTGGTGCGCGCGCTTCTGGCCGCGGGGAGCGACGTGAAGGCTACGACGACGAGCGGTGCCACGGCGCTCCACTTCGCCGCCGCCGCAGGCAACCCGGACGTCGTGAAGGCGCTGCTCTCGAAGGGCGCGGACCCTAACGCGCGCGAATCGAGCTGGGGACAGACGCCACTCGTCTTCGCCGCCGAGTATGGGCGGGCCGCCGCGGTCGAGGCGCTGATGAAGCATGCGGCGGATCCGTCGATCCGGACGCGCGTCATGAACCTTTCCGACGATGCCGCCCGCGACCAGGCAGCGGAAAAGAAGCGGAACGCGGTGCTCATCTCCTTCGAGCCGCCGGCCCGGCACGACTCTGCCGAAGCCGACTTCAAGAAATCGCTCGAGGCGGCGAAGGCTGCCGCGCGCGCGACCGCTCCACGTACCGCTGCCGATTCGGCAAACGCCGGCCGTCAGGGTGGTGGCCGAGGAAATCAGCTACCCGTGCGCGAGCCGCGTGGTCCGTTTACTCCAGAGCAGATTCAGACGGCGATCGACTCGGGACGCGCGGTGCTGATGGCGGACAAGCTGCCGACCGACTCCGTGAAGGAGCAGGTGGATACGTTGAACGGCGGTGTCGAGGGGTACATCAAGCAGGTCGGCAGCGTGGGTGGCCTCACAGCGCTGCATCACGCCGTGCGTCAGGGTAATCTCGACGCGGCGATGGCGCTGCTGGACGGTGGCGCGAACATCAACGACACCTCGCTCGTGGACGGGACGACGCCGCTGCTCATGGCGATCATCAACGGGCAGTTCGACGTGGCGATCCGTCTCGTGGAGCGCGGTGCGAACCCGAACCTTGTGAGCGCGTCAGGGATGGCGCCGCTCTACGCGACGATCAACTCGCAGTGGGCGCCGCGGTCACGGTATCCGCAGCCACAGGCGATTCAGACGCAGAAGACGACGCACCTCGATCTCCTGGAAGCCCTGCTCGCGAAGGGAGCGGAAGTCAACGCGCGCATCAAGAAGCAGCCGTGGTACTTCGCGTATAACAACTGCGGGAATCCGAACTGCGGGCTCGAGACCATCGACGGGACCACGCCGTTCTGGCGTGCGACGTATGCGCTCGACCTGGACGCGATGAAGCTGCTCATCAAGCACGGCGCGGACCCGAAGCTGCCATCAGTCCCACCGGCGCCGGCCTCTCGTGCACGACCGGCTCGCCCAGCGGCGAGCGCGGACAGTGGCCGGACGCTTGCCGCGAAGGCAGACACCGCGAAGGCGGTCACCGCGGCGAAGCCCGACTCCGCGAAGGCAGTCACGGCTTCGCCGGCGCCTAACGCCGCTCAGCCCGGGCTCGGAGCGGGAACACAGTTCAAGCTCGACCCCGACATCGAGGTGCTCGCCAAGGCCGCGCCGGTCGGTCCAGGCGTGCTGCCGATTCACGCCGCGGCGGGCGTCGGTTACGGCAACGGTTTCGCGGGGAACTCGCACCGCCACGCACCGGACGCGTGGATGTCGGTGATGAAGTACCTGGTGGAGGACCTGCACACCGACGTCAACGCGCGTGACAACAACGGCTACACGGCGCTCCATGGTGCCGCGGCTCGCGGCGATAACGAGATGATTCTGTACCTCGTGGCTCACGGCGCCGACGTGAAGGCGGTCGCACGCAACGGCCGCACGGTGGTGGACATGGCGAACGGACCGGTGCAGCGGCTACGCCCATTCCCGGAGACGATCGCGCTGCTCGAGAAGCTGGGGGCGAGGAATCAGCATCATTGCGTCTCCTGTTAGGGCCTTTGGGCCCTAACAGGAGACGCAATGACGACTGGTTACAGGTAATTGGTTGCTCGCAGTTGAACACCCTCGGGGACGCCGTGATCATGAGCATCCCGAGGGTGTCACATCTAGTAACCAACTACCTGTTACCAGTGATCAGTCTCGCGTGCTCATCGCACTGCTGCAGTCCGCCCTCTCCCTCCTTCCACGTCACCTTGCCGTCGGCGTCGGCATCCTTGCCCAACATCACCTCGTTCGTGAGCGATACGAGCTGGCTCACGAGCCCCGCCGCGTCCGACGCCGAGCTCGCGGCCTGAATGCGTTTCGCGAGGGCAATGATCGCATCGGCGCGCTGAACGGTGTTCCGCGCCGAGACTGCTACATGGTTCGCGTGCATCGCCATGTCCTCGGGTGCCCCGGGCGATTTCGCGGCCAGATCCATGTGGGTAGCGATGCCTAACGCCGCCCGCTTGACGCCGTAACCGAGCCCCGGTCCGGCAGCCACGACCGCCGGATCGACGGCGTTGATGACGTGGCCGGCGTGCAGCTTCATCGCCCCGAGGTTCTCGGGGTCCCGTGCGGCGAGTCCGGCATGAACCACCGCAATGCGCGCTTCCTCCATGGCAGTCGGGAGGAGCCCGAGGCCCTTGGGCGTGTCGGAGAACGCGTTCATGACATGGCCGACATGAGTGCCGACGGGCCCGGCGGGCACCGCCACAGCAAGCGGCGCAGCCGCCACCTGACCCGGCAACGGGGCGCCAGTCATCCTCGCGACCGTCTCGTCGAAGACGGCACGCGACGCGGAATCCGTGCTCACCAGATACGTCTTGTGCCGGAACTCCTCCTCCGACATCCCCGCGTGATGTAAGACGTCCGCGACGCCCGAGGTGAGTTGCTCGCGCAACTGCTGCTGTGCCTGCGACGTCTTGTT